>Ga0335081_10021137_pt1 | contig 10533 bp, 9 predicted proteins | sample Lox_Sample_35_FD_206713 | JGI IMG/M metagenome (GOLD analysis project Ga0335081, IMG submission 206713) | Soil microbial communities from Loxahatchee National Wildlife Refuge, Florida, United States - Lox_Sample_3.5 | ecosystem: Environmental > Terrestrial > Soil > Wetlands | place: USA: Florida...
TGCCCACCTCCTTCAGCCGCGCTCCCCCGGTGCCGATGACGATGGCCTTCTGGCTCGGCCGCTCCACGTAGAGCTCGGCGTGCACGTCGGTGAGGTCGTCGCGGCCCGGCCGCGGCCCCATCTCCTCCACCACCACCGCGATGGAGTGCGGCAGTTCGTCCCGCACCCCGTCCAGCGCGGCCTCCCGGATCAGCTCGGCCACCATGATCTGCTCGGGCTCGTCGGTCAGCTCGCCGTCCGGGTACAGGGCCGTGCCCTCGGGCAGATGCGAGACCAGCACGTCGGCGAGCACGTCGAGCTGGAACCCGGTCACCGCCGAGACCGGCACCACGTCGGCCCAGTCGCCCAGGCTGTTCACCGCTACCAGCTGCTCGGCGACCCGTTCGGGCGGCGCCTCGTCGCATTTGGTCACGATCACCACGACCGGGGTCTTCTTCACGTTCTCCAGCTCGCGGGCGAAGAACCGGTCGCCCGGGCCGACCGGATCGGCGGCCGGGATGCAGAAGCCGATCACGTCGACTTCGGTGAGCGTGGAGCGGACCAGGCTGTCCAGGCGCTCGCCGAGCAGCGTCCGCGGTTTGTGCAGGCCGGGCGTGTCGACCAGGATCAGCTGCGCGTCCGGGCGGTGCACGATGCCGCGGATGACCCGCCGGGTGGTCTGCGGCCGGGCGCCGGTGATCGCGACCTTGGCGCCGACCAGGGCGTTCGTCAGCGTCGACTTGCCCACGTTCGGGCGGCCCGCGAGGCAGGCGAACCCGGAGCGGAAGGCGCCGGCCGGCGGAGGATTACTCACCTGTTAATTCTCGCGCATCCGGGAAGGGCGGGAACCAGGCTCGTTCGGCCTCATAAAACTTCAGGTACGGCCGGGGCGGGTCCGTACGGCGCTAGGGGGTGAGGGTCTCGCGGACGGTGCCGTCGGGGGCGGCGTGGAACACGGTCGCGTCGGGGCCGAGGTCGCGGACCACGGCGAGGTCGCCCGGGTCCAGGCCGGCGTCGCTGACCAGCGCGGCCGCCTCGAGCTTCTGCGCGCCGCTGGACACCGCCATGGCCACCGCCAGGCGCAGCGCGGACAGCCGCAGCGACGGCAGGGCCACCGCGGCGGCGGTGTAGGTCCGCCCGGTCTCGTCGCGGACGGCCGCTCCCTCGGAGGCGGCCACCCGCGCCCGGGAGGACCGGGCCAAGGTGATGATCTTGAGGTCTTCCGGGCCGGGAGTTACATCGCTCACCTTGATGAGTTTACGGCGCGGCCTCTCGCTCGCGTTCGACCAGCACCGTGTCGATCTTGTTACGGCGGCCGGCCAGGTGCTCGGCGGTGAGCCGCAGGCCGCGGACGGTGGCGGTGGAGCCGGCGATCGGGACCCGGCCCAGGGCGTGCGCCAGCAGGCCCGCCACCGTCTCCACATCCTCGTCTTCCAGGTCGACGCCGAACACCTCGCCGAGTTCGGTCACCGGCAGCCGGGCGGTGACCCGGGCGGAGTCCTTGGACAGCCACTCCACCGGAGGCCGCTCGTTGTCATACTCGTCCGCGATCTCGCCGACGATCTCCTCCAGGATGTCCTCGATGGTGACCAGCCCGGCGGTCCCGCCGTACTCGTCGATCACGATGGCCACGTGGTTGCGCTGCGCCTGCATCTGGCGGAGCAGTTCGTCCACCGGCTTGCTGTCGGGCACGTAGCTGGCCGCGCGCATCACCGTGGCGGCCTTCTCACTAGCCTCGGCGCCCGGGTGGTCGTGGCTCCAGGCCACGATGTCCTTCAGGTAGGCGATGCCCACCACGTCGTCCTCATTCTCGCCGACCACGGGGATGCGGGAAAAGCCGCTGCGCAGCGCCAGCGAGAGGGCCTGCTCGACCGTCTTGTCGGCTTCGATGAACACCATGTCGGTGCGCGGCACCATGACTTCCCTGACGATGGTGTCGCCGAGCTCGAAGACCGAGCGGACCATGTCCCGCTCACCCGGCTCGATGCCGGTCCGGCGCTCCAGGTAGTCGACGAGGCCGCGCAGCTCGGACCGGTCCGCCGGGACCCGGGAACCCTCGTCGGCGGCCTGCGGCCGGGCGCGGCGGGTCGGCGGCAGGGCGTTGCCGCACGCCACGAGCAGCCGGGGCAGCGGGCCGAGCGCCCGGGTCAGCGGGGCCAGGAACGCGGCCGCGCGCTCGGCGGTTCGTTCGGTCCGCAGCCCGGCACGTCCGGTCTGCGGGCGCACGCCGGTCAGCACGTAGTGCAGCGCCAGGACCACGGCGGAGGCGGCCAGCACCGCGCGCCAGTCGTCACCGAGCCAGCGGACGAAGGCCGCCGTGACCAGCACCGCGGCGAAGATCTCGCAGATGGCGCGGAGCAGCAGCAGCACGCTCAGGTGACGGGGCAGGTCGGCGGCCACGACCCGGAGCTTGCCCTGCTTATTTCCGGCGGCCCGTTCGGCCACGCCGGTGGCGGAAACGAGCGCCAGCGCGGCCTCCGCGTTCGCGCACCAGCCAGCCACGAGGGCGAGCACAGCCGCGGCGACCAGCAGCCACGCTGGAGGGGTCATAAGCCTTTCGTGTCCTGTCTGTTCTTCTTCCAGGCCTTGAGCAGCTCGTCCTGGGTGCCGAACATGACAGCGTGCTCCTCGGGCTCGGCGTGGTCATAGCCGAGCAGGTGCAAGATGCCGTGCACGCACAGCAGCTCGAGCTCGTCCTGGGTGGAGTGGCCCGCCTTCTCTGCCTGTTCGGCCGCGACCTGCGGGCACAGCACCACGTCGCCGAGCAGCCCGGGATCGGCGCCCGGGTCGGGATCGAGCCGGTTGCCGCCCAGGTGCGGCGGGCGCAGCTCATCCATCGGGAAAGCGAGCACGTCCGTCGGCCCGGGCTCGCCCATCCACCGCTCGTGCAGCTCGGTCATCGTCCGCTCGTCGACGAGCAGCACCGAGAGCTCGGCGAGCGGGTGGATCCGCATCTGGTCCAGGGTGAACCGGGCGACCTCCGCCAGCCCCACCTCGTCGACGTCGATGCCCGCCTCGTTGGCGATATCGATGCTCACCGGTTCCGCCTTGCTGGCTTGCCGCCGTCGGGCCCGGTGAGCTGCCTGGTGTGGGCGTCGTAGCGCTCGTAGGCGTCGACGATCTTGCCCACCAGCCGGTGCCTGACGACATCGTGGCTGGTCAGCCGGGAGAAGTGGATGTCCTCGATGCCGTCGAGGATGTCCTGCACCACGCGCAGGCCGCTGACCTGGCCGGCCGGCAGGTCAACCTGGGTGATGTCGCCGGTCACCACCACGCGGGAGCCGAAGCCAAGGCGGGTGAGGAACATCTTCATCTGCTCGGCCGAGGTGTTCTGCGCCTCGTCCAGGATGATGAACGAGTCATTCAGGGTGTTGTGGGTCAGCAGGAAGTCCTCGGTCGTGTAGAGCGAGTCGGCCGCCGCCACCGAGATGCAGACCGCCTCCGCCGTGCCGGCCGGCTCGATGCTGTCGATGAAGCGCATCGGGCGCCCGCCGCCGCCAGCCGCTTTGTACGCGTCGCGCTTCCGGGTGAGGCGGAATGGCTCGATGCCTTCGGGGAGCCGGATGTCGATGATGTACGCGTCGTGACGGTGGTAGACGGGGCGTCCTTTGGCCAGGCCGGAGGTGCGGTCGGCGGCGGGGCGGGTGCGGTGGTAGGCGACGCCGCCAAGCGAACGGACCAGGAAGATCACGTCGTCGCGCAGGCGCGGCGAGACGGTCGCGTACTGGACGCGGCACGTCCTGTCTCGCTGGGTGACTGGGCCGCCGTCGGTGTCGAGAAGGCCCTGCAGGACGGCCAAACGGACCTTGTGCGAGTTGTAAAGGTAGAGATCCGGTACGAACTTGGTCGTCGAGCGGGTGCCGTGCAGACTGAGTTGACGCGCCGCCCCGGTCACCGGGTTCTCGACTAGGGCGGTGGTAGCCCATGGCGATGTGAGCTGGCCCAAGTGGTAGTTGGGGCCTCTCACGGGCCGGACCTCGGTACCGGGTAGCAGCCGCTTTAGCTCCCAGGCCAGCTCTGGATCGCTGCTGGCGAAGCTCGGCGTGGTCGACCCGGTCAGGCAGCCGTCGCCGAGCAGCAGGCCCAGCGCGTAGGGGTCCATCGGGACTTCGCGGTAGGGGAAGCGCACGGGCGCGCTGTGCAGCGGGAGCTCGTACCGGTGGTAGTGGTTGGCGCGGAGGTTGCCGATCATCTCGCGGGTGGTCAGGACCCGGAGCGGCTTGCCGCGGCGGCGGTCGTCGCGGGTGGCCACGGCCCACAGGTGGTCGCCCGAGCACAGCGTCGAGGCGCCGTCCTGGGCGGTGAGCCGGTAGATGTCCTTCTCCCCCTGCGGGTACACGCCGATCACCGGGGTGGGCTCGCCGTTGGACCCGATGACGAGGTCACCGATGGCCAGGGAGCCGATCGGCCGGAAGCCGTCCGGGGTGAGCACGGGCGTGTCCACGGGCGCCGCGCGGCCGCGCATGTACGCCAGGGGGGCGATCTCGATGGTGCCGGCGGCCATCAGGCGCGGGATCGAGTCGGGGTCGAGCATGTCGTGCAGCGCGTCGTAGAGCGGGCGCAGGTACGGGTCGATCTTCTCGTACAGGGTGCCGGGCAGGAACCCGAGCCGCTCCCCCGCCTCCACGGCCGGCCGGGTCAGGATGATCCTGTTGACCTCCTTGGCCTGCAGCGCCTTGACCGCCTTGGCCATGGCCAGGTAGGTCTTGCCGGTGCCGGCCGGGCCGATGGAGAACACGATCGTGTGCTGGTCGATCGCGTCCGCGTAGCGCTTCTGGTTCAGCGTCTTGGGCCGGATCGTCCGGCCGCGGGCGGACAGGATGCCGACCGTGAGCACGTCCGCCGGGCGGACGCCGCGCTCGGCGCGCAGCATGGCCGCGGTCCGCTCCACCGCGTCGGCCGTCAGGTCCGTGCCCTTGCGGAGAAGTTCGGTCAGCTCGTCGAAGAGCGCGGTGAGCAGGGCGGTTTCCGCCGGGGTCCCGGCCGCGGTGATCTCGTTGCCGCGGACGTGGATGTCGGCGTCGAACTCGCGCTCGATCACGTGCAGCAGCTCGTCCCCCGAGCCGAGCAGGCTGACCATCGAATGATCGGCGGGGATCACGATCTTCACGACGGATCGCGGCTCGTCCTTGGGCTGGCGCTGCTCGTCGCCGTTGGAGGTGCCCCTGCTAGAGGCGCTCTTGGCGCTCAGGTCATCGTTTCTGATGTCTGTCAATTCGATGCTCTCGAAGACCCGGAGGACCGCCCCCCGAGCATGCTGAGCTCCATGTTATCCGGGATGGGCGCCGTCCGGGGCTGGGTCCGGGCGGGGCAGGTCATCCGGGCGGCCAGGCGAGGGAACGGCCGCCGAGGACGTGCCCGTGGACGTGATGGACGGCCTGGCCCGCCTGGGCGCCGGTGTTGAAGACGACGCGGTAGCCGTTCTCGCCGACGCCCTCGTCGGCCGCGACGCGGTGCGCCCCGGTGATCACCTCGGCGAGCAGCCCGCCGTCCGCGGAGGCGAGGGCAGCGACGTCGGGATAGTGCTCCTTCGGGATGACGAGCACGTGGGTCGGGGCTTGCGGGTCGATATCGCGAAAGGCCAGGATCCGGTCCGTTTCCAGCACCGTGGTCGCGGGGATTTCCCCGGCCACGATGTCGCAGAACAAGCATTCAGCCACACGGAGATCCTAGGGCTTCGCGGACGCGCTTACGGACCATACTCCAGCCTGACCAGGGCTTCCGTTGGGATGGTGCCGATCACGGCAAGTGCTGTCGTATCCTGCCGCTCAATGGATATTCTTAACTTTCGGCAATCCTCCGGCGGCGGCTGGCGGCGTGTCCGAAAGTCGTCGGGGCTGGGCCCGACGTGCCTGCCGGATATCCGGCTGGCCGTTCATCCAGCCAGCTGGCCAGGCGGTTTGCCGTGACGGCAAGACGACGGACGGTCAGATGGGTGGGAGATTTGGGGATGAAGGACCGGAGACCGTGGTCCTGCACGACTCCTGCCGCGGTACGGAAGCGGCCAGATGGAGAGTGAACCTGACGACGGGGCAACGCGTCCAACAAACGTGACCGAAACCCTGGTGGCCAATGGTGGCATCGTGCCCGATGCCTTCTTGGCACCGTCAGCGGCGCGCATGGGGTGGAGCGCGGACCGTGCGGTCACTGAGCTTTATTCGCTGCACTACCGGGCCCTGGTTCGGCTGGCCGCGCTGCTGGTGCGGGACACGCCGACGGCCGAGGAGGTAGTGCAGGACTCGTTCGTCGCGATGCACGGAGGCTGGCAGCGGCTGAGGGATGCCGAGAAGGCGCTGGCTTACCTGCGGCAGGCGGTGGTGAACCGGTCCCGGTCGGTGCTGCGGCACCGGACCGTGGTAGACAAGAACCTGCAGAAAGCCCCGCCGGACATGCCCAGCGCCGAACACGGCGCGCTGGTCCTGCTGGAGCGGCACGCGGTGGTGGCCGCGCTGCGGGACCTGCCCGATCGGCAGCGCGAGGCGATCGTGCTGCGGTACTACGCGGACTTGTCCGAGGCGGAGATCGCGGCCGCCATGGGGATCAGCCGCGGCGCGGTCAAGAGTCACACCGCTCGCGGCATGACCGCGCTACGCGCAGCCTTGGAGCAGGAGTAATGACCAGACCGGGCGCCGACGGCATGCCGCCGCAAGGACAGGACTTCGGCGAGTTCTTGCGCCATGCCCTGCATGCGGCCGCGGACCAGGTGGAGCCCCGCCCGGACGGCCTCGAGCGGATCCGCGCGCGAGTGCGGTCCGGACCCGCCTACGCCAGCCAGCATGACCGGGCGGCGGCGGGAGGGTTCCTGGCCGGTGTGGTGCGACGCTGGAACGCCAGGCGCGGCGGGCAGGAGGCGGCTCACGGAGCGGGGACTCCCGGGACGGGAAGCGGGCATGCGCGGCGGCAGCCGCGGGACTGGCGGGACGGGCTGCTCAGGCCGACCCTGGCGATCGCCTGTGCCCTGTTCGCCGTCGGCGTCGCCCTGGCGATCCCCCCCGCGCGTCAGGCCCTGGTCCAGCTCAGCCAGTCGGCGGGGATCACCTCCCGCAGCACCAGCGGGACGCAGGGCCCGGCCGGCACGGGTAGCCCGATGGGTTCGTCGGCCGGCGGTATCAGCCAGAGCAGCACCGCCATCGGCTCGAGCAGCCCGAAGGCGACCCCGTGCACGCCGGTCACGTCGTCGCCCCCTTCGGCCAAGGCGACCAAGTCAGTGACCCGGAACGTGGCTTCGCCGGCCACGGTGACCAGCCCGGCCAGCGCCAGCACGAGCAGCAGCCCGGCGGCCAGCAGCAGCAGCGCCAGCCCGAGCGACAGCACCAGCGCGACGAGCACCCCGACGACGACGGCCACCTCGACGGCGACCAGCAGCCCCACGAGCAGCGCCACCACGTCGCCGGCTTCGGCGAAGGCCAAGACCAGCGCGGCGGGCAAGACGACGGCCAAGGCGACCGGGACCCTCTGCCCGAGCCCGAGCCCCAAGCCGGCCAAGACGACCAAGACGACCAAGCCCAAGGTCACCGCGTCGGCCAGCACCGGCCCGTCGACATCGAGCTCGGCACCGAGTTCGTCGGCGTCGAACTCGACGGCGTCGAACTCGACGGCGTCGAACTCGACGGCGTCCAATGGCACCGACGCCAGCCCGAGCGACAGCACCCCGTCCGGGAGCAGCGCCGGGTCCACCGGGTCTTCGGGATCGGCCAGCGCCGGGTCCACCGGGTCTTCGGGATCGGCCAGCGCCGGGTCCACCGGGTCTTCGGGATCGGCCAGCGCCGGGTCTTCGGGGTCTTCGGGGTCCTCGGGGTCCTCGGGGCCGGCCGGTTCCGCGACGGCCGGATCATCCGCCTCGTCCTAGGCGGCCCAGGCCCGGCGGGCTCAGGCCCGGCGGCCAGAACCGGCGGCTCAGGCCCAGCGGCCGGAGCGGGTGAGCAGGATGGCGGCAGCCACGGTCCCGGCGGTCGAGGTCCGCAGAACGGTGGGACCTAGCCGGCAGGCGGTGGCCCCGGACGCGCGGAAGGCCGCGCTCTCCTCATCGGTGATCCCGCCCTCCGGACCCACCACTACCAGCAGGTCACCCGACTCCGGCAGGCTGAGGCGGCCGAGGCTGGCAGCGGCGCCGGGCTCGAGGATGATCGCGCAGGCCGCCGTGGCCATCAGCTGAGCGACCTGGCCGACCGAGGCCATGTCGGTGACCTCGGGTATCCAGGCACGGCGGGACTGCTTGGCGGCCTCGCGCGCGGTCAGCCGCCATTTGGCCAGCGAGCGCTCCCCGCGGGCCCCCTGCCACACCGGGACGCAGCGCGCGGCGGCCCACGGCACGATGCGGTCGACGCCGACCTCGGTCATCTCCTCCACGGCCAGCTCGCCCCGGTCGCCTTTCGGGATGGCCTGGACGACCGTGATGGCGGGATCCGGGCGGGGTACCTCCCGCCGGGCCTGCACGGTGAGCTCAAGCCCGCCGGCCCCGTGCCCGGCGACCACGCACTCGGCCACCAGGCCGGCGCCGTCGGCCAGGTCGGCGCGCTCCCCGGGGCGCAGCCTGCGCACGGCGGCGGCGTGCCGGCCCTCGGCGCCGGACAGGACCACGACATCGGATTGGAGCGCCGCGCGGTCGGCCAGGAAGACGGGCGGCTGCACCTAGTGCCTCAGATAAAAGTTCGCGTCATGCAAGGAACCCGCTGTGGCTGCTGACCGCGTCACCTGTACCGGCAGCTCGCGCAGGCGCTGCCTCCACGGGGGGTCGACCCCCCTGGCACCCCCCGCAGGAAGGCCTGCACTCGCGGACCGGTTTTGCATGACGCTCCCGGGGGTGCCTCAGGGTTTCAGCGGCCGTTGAACGCGTCGCGCAGCCTCGAGAAGAACCCCTGCTGACCCGGTGCGAACCGGCCGGGCGGCGCTTCCTCGCCGCGCAGCTTGGCCAGGTCACGCAGCAGCTTCTCCTGCTCGGCGTCCAGCTTGGCCGGCGTCTCGACGGTCACGTGGATGACCAGGTCGCCGCGGCCATTGCCGTTCAGGTGCTTGACGCCCTGACCGTACAGCGGGATGACCTGGCCGGACTGGGTACCGGGCCGGATGTCGATGTCGGCGGGGCCATCCAGGCTCTCCACCGACAGCGTGGCGCCCAGCGCGGCGGCCACCATCGGGATCGTCACCGTGCAGTGCAGGTCGTCGCCCTGCCGCTCGAAGATGGCGTGCGGGCGCTGGATGATCTCCAGGAACAGGTCGCCGGGCGGGCCGCCGCCCGGGCCGACCTCGCCCTCGCCGGCCAGCTGGATGTGCGTGCCGTCCTCGACGCCGGCCGGGATCCGCACCTTGATCGTCCGCCTGGTCCGCACCCGGCCGTCCCCGTCGCACTCCGGGCAGGGCCGGACCAGCACGGTGCCGTATCCGCTGCAGCCCGGGCAGACCCGGGCCATCATCACCTGGCCGATGAAGGAGCGGGTCACCTGGCTCACTTCACCGCGCCCGCCGCAGATGTCACAGGTCTGCGGGTGCGTGCCCGGGGCGGTGCCCTCACCGGAGCAGGTGGGGCAGACCACGGCGGTGTCCACGGTCAGCTCACGGGTGGCGCCGAACGAGCACTCGGCGAGCTCGAGCTCGATCCGGATCGTCGCGTTGCGGCCGCGCTGGGCGCGGCTTCGCGGCCCGCGAGCCGTGGCGCCGCCGCCCGCCGCGCCGAAGAACTGGTCGAGCAGGTCGTTCAGCGGGTTGAACCCCGGGCCGAACGGGCCGGCCCCAGCGCTCGCACTGCTGGCGAACGGGTCCACGCCCATGTCGTACATCCGCCGCTTGTCGGTATCCGACAGTACCTCGTACGCCTGGGTGATCTCCTTGAACCGCTCCTGCGTCTCAGGATCGGGGTTCACGTCCGGGTGAAGCTCGCGGGCCAGCCGCCGGTAAGCCCGCTTGACTTCGTCTTGCGTCGCGTCGCGTCGGACCTTCAGCAACGCGTAGTAGTCGGTGGCCACTTAGGACTCCGCCAGGATCTGGCCGACGTAGCGGGCCACGGCGCGCACCGCGCCCATGGTGCCGGGGTAATCCATCCGCGTCGGGCCGAGCACACCGAGCTTGGCCAGCGGCTGATCCGCGTTCCCGTATGCCGTGGACACCACCGACGTGGTCTGCAGGCCCGCGACCTGATTCTCCGCGCCGATCCTGACGGTCAGGATGGCGGACTCGGTCGCCTCCCCCAGGAGCCGCATCAGCACCACCTGCTCTTCCAATGCCTCAAGCACTTCCCGCAAACCCTTGCTGAAGTCATGCGCGGCCAGGTTCGCGGTTCCGCCGAAAACGATCTTCTCCTCGTTCCGCTCGACCAGGGTGGCCAGCAGCACCGCCAGCACGGCGTTGGCGTTGGTCCGTTCCTCGGCCGGGATCCGGTCGGCCAGGTCGGTTACCATAGCGGCGGCGTCGGACAGCTTATGCCCGCCCAGGCAGGCGTTCACGACCGCCCGCACGTGGGACACCGAGGCGTCATCCCAGGGGTCGGGCAGGTCGACGGTGCACTGCTCCACCCGGCCGGTGTCGGTGATGAGCACGAGCAGCAGCTTCTGCGGGGCG
>Ga0335081_10021138_pt1 | contig 10533 bp, 11 predicted proteins | sample Lox_Sample_35_FD_206713 | JGI IMG/M metagenome (GOLD analysis project Ga0335081, IMG submission 206713) | Soil microbial communities from Loxahatchee National Wildlife Refuge, Florida, United States - Lox_Sample_3.5 | ecosystem: Environmental > Terrestrial > Soil > Wetlands | place: USA...
TGCCGGCAGCATCAAAGAGGGGCGTCGCGTTGGCCGAGAGCAAACTGTGATGACCATTGGGAAGATTTATCGTATAGCGGACGTCCTCTGCCACCTGGCCGCAGTCGAGGACTTGTTTCAGCAGCGAAGGCTGTTCCACCAACGAATTGCCTTCCAGGTCGGTCGAGTGCCAATCCAGCACGCTGCCGGTTCTCCGGGCGATCGTGTCCTTGGTCAGGCCAAGCACTTCCTCGGCCCGCCGGTTGGCAAAAGTGATTTTTCCCGCCTGGTCGGTGACGATGATGCCGACGGGGCTTGTTTCCATGATGCGGCTGATAAGATCGCGGTCACGGCGGAGACGTTCCTCGGCACGTTGACCTTCGATAGCGTAACGGATGGCGCGTTCCAGTTTGTCGGCATCCAACTGGCCTTTGATCAAGTAGTCGGCGGCTCCGGCCTTTGTGGCTTCGAGATCAATCTCGTGATCGCCCTGGCCCGTCAGCAGAATCATCGGTGGCCGGCCACTGAACGATTGCGATTCGCGCAACAACTCAAGCCCGGTCCGTTCACTCAGACGATAATCCAACAAACAGACGTCGTGCTCGCGACGCTGGAGCGCCGCCAGGGCGGCATCGTAATTGTCAATCCAGTCCAGCCGATACGGAGGGTTCCCGATTTGAGCAACAAGATCGCGCGTGATGATATAGTCATCCTCATCATCATCCACTAACAGGACTCTGACGGCAGTGTCGGACATAAAACCGGATTACGCCCCATCCTGCGGAAGTTTGACGACTTCAAACCAGTACTGGCCGAGAACCTTGACCAATTCCACGAGAGACTTGAACGTCACGGGCTTGGTAACGTAGGAATTCACACCCAGGTCATAGCTGCGCAGAATATCCTCTTCCGCCTTTGAGGTGGTGAGGACGACGATGGGAACCCGGCGCAGAACGGGGTCCGCCTTTATTTCTTTGAGCGCCTCGCGCCCGTCTTTGCGGGGCATGTTCAAGTCGAGCAGGATCAGGCCCGGCAAGGGTTCGGCGTTCAAATCGCTGTAGCGACCGCGCCGGCGCAGGTAGTCCATTAACTCCTCGCCGTCCTCCACGCAATGGAGTTCGTTGGCCAGACGATTTTCCACAAACGCATCCCGCGTCAACTGCCGATCGTCCGGATCGTCGTCCGCCAAAAGAATTGTGATCATTTTCCCTTCCTTTTTCATGGTATCCTCATTCGTTTTGTATGTCGTTGTTGTTCGTTGCTTTGGGATGGGTCACCGGCAAGGTCACGATAAACGTGGCTCCCGCTCCCGGTTTGCTCTTGGCGGTGATGTCGCCATGGTGAAACACCGTAATCTTCCGGGCGATTGCCAGCCCCATGCCCGTGCCTTCGTATTCGTTCCGGCTATGCAGCCGCTGAAACACATTAAAGATCCGGTCCAGATACTTTTCGTCAAACCCGATGCCGTTGTCGCTGACCGTCAAGCGGCAAAGTTTTTCCTCCGGCGCTTCCGGCCCGGCCTGCGGCCGGCGCCCGGAGACAATTTGCGCCTCAACTTTTACCACGGGTGGCACTTCGGGTCGGCGGAATTTGAGGGCGTTGCCGATCAAATTTTGCAGCAACTGGCGCATCTGGAGCGCTTCCGCCTCGATCGTCGGGAGCATTCCCACCTCCACCCGCCCTTTGACCAGCTCGATGCGACCCTCCAAATCACTCAGGACGTCATCGGCCACCCTTCCCAAATCCACCGCTTCGAACGGTTTCGCCCTGGTCGTGACGCGCGAAAAAGTCAACAGCTCATTGATAAGGTTTTGCATGCGCGAGGCTGCCTTCTGCATCCGCTCCAGACAATCACCTGCTTCCGCGTCCAGTCGCTCGCCGCACTTTTCCTTGAGTCGTTCGCCAAATACCACAATTTTTCGCAACGGTTCCTGCAAATCATGCGAGGCGACATAGGCAAAGTCCTGCAACTCGCGATTGCTGCGTTCCAACTGGGTCGTGAACTGGCGCAGCTTCTCCTCGTTCCTGCGCAGGGCTTCTTGCGCCTCCTTCATCTCGTGGACATCGCGCGTCACTCCCACCGTTCCCAGAACATTTCCCTGATTGTCGCGCCAGAGCACCTTGCTGGTGACCGACCAGCGTTTCTGGCCCGATTTGTCACCGGGACTGACCTTGTATTGCTCCTGATTGATGACCGGCTTGCCCGTTCGGATGATGTTCTGTTCATCCGCAAAGAATGCCGCGGCCAATTCCCGCGGGAAATAATCAAAGTCCCGCTTGCCCTGCATTTCCCCCGGTGACTTTGCGCCGAGGTTTGCCGCATGAGCCTGATTGTTCAAAACAAACCGCCCCTCCTTGTCTTTGGCGTAAATGAAGTCCGGCAAATTGTCAATCAACGTGCGCAACAGCAGGCGCTCCCGGGACAGCGTCTCTTCCGCCCGCTTATGTTCCGTGATGTCCCGGCCAATACCCACCAGCCCGACAATCCTTCCACTCTGATCGCGCAACGGCAGCTTGCTGGTCAACAACCAGCGCTTGTCGCCCGTCGCGCTCAGGAAATACTCTTCCCGATTGGTGACCGGCTCGCCCTGAATCACCTTCTGGTCGTCAGCCCAGAATCTTTCGGCGATTTCCCGCGGAAAGAAATCGAAATCCGTTTTGCCGATGGCCTCGGCCTCGGTCTGACAACGAAGATTTTGCAGGTCGGCGAGATTGACCAGAGTCTTCCGGCCAGTCGTGTCCTTCGTGTAGATGCAATCCGGCAGGTTATCAATCAATGTGCGCAGGAGATGGCGTTCCTGGGCCAGCGCCTCCTCCGCGTGTTTCTGGTCCGTAATGTCCCGATTGATGCCGGCGATGCCGATCACCTTGCCGGCCTTGTCCTGCAGTGGCACTTTGGTCACCGAGGCCCAGGTGACTTCGCCGTCGGGCCGGATCTGCACCTCGATCTTGTTGATCAAAGGTTGGCCCGTCTGGATGATCTTTTGCTCGTCCTGGAAAAACTCGTGCGCTTTTTCCGCCGGGAAGAAATCAAAGTCTGTTTTGCCGACGGCCTGTTCGGGATCCGTCAGGCCAATGCGCCTGGCGAGCGCCCGGCTGAGCTTGAGAAACCGCGATTGGGTATCTTTGAAATAAATCCGGTCGGGCACGTTGTCCAGCATGGCCTGCAACAACCGCTGGGCGGTGACCAGCGCTTCTTCGGCCCGTTCCCGCTCGGCAATTTGTTGTTGCAGCGCCACATTCCGCTCCGAAAGTTCGGCGGTGCGCTCAGCCACCCGTTTCTCCAGTTCATCGCGTGATTGGCGCAGCGCCTCTTCCGTCCGCTTTTGCTCCGTGATGTCCCGGTTGATGCCGGCGATGCCGACCACCTTGCCCGTCTGGTCACGCAGCGGCACCTTCGTGGTGGACGTCCAGGCGACTTCGCCGTTGGGCAGAATCTGCCGCTCGGTCTTGTTGATCAACGCCTCGCCGGTGCGGATAATCCGTTGCTCATCCTGGTAAAATTCCTCGGCCTTTTCCTTGGTATTGAAATCAAAATCCGACTTGCCGACAGCGGCTTCAGGATCCTTCACGCCCAGGCGCCTGGCGAGCGCTTTGCTGAGTTTCAAAAACCGGGACTGGGTGTCCTTGAAATAAATCCGGTCGGGCACGTTGTCCAGAATTGCCTGCAACAACCGCTGGGCGCCGGCCATGCCTTCCTCCGATCGCTTCAGTTCCGTGATGTCCCGGCTGATACCCATCAGACCCACTACCGCCCGTTGCTTGTCCAATAACGGCAGCTTCGTCGTTTGCAGCCAGCGCGTCTCGTGAGTTCGGGGATTCACCCCCATTTCTTCCCGATTGAGTGGCTGGCCCGATTCCATCACGGCCTGTTCGTCACGGTAATACTGTCTGGCCAGTTCCGCCGGGAAGATGTCAAGGTCGGTTTTGCCGATCACCTCGTCCTGGCAAGTCGCGCCCATGGCCTGCACGTGTGCGGGATTGTTCAGTAAAAATCGGCTCTGCCGGTCTTTGATAAAAATGCGATCGGGCAGGCTGTCAATCAGCGTTCGCAATAAATCGTACTCCTGCCGGAGCCGCGCATTTTCCTCGGTAAGCCGCTGGTTCTCTTGCGCGAGCGATCCGCCAGGCTCCGATGATTTCGAGCTTTGCGAACACTTGATCGAGCGTTCGTCCGGAGCAGCAGCGACGACTTCGGTCAAAGGCGGTTCATTGCAGTTAATTGTTTTCATAACCGGAACCTGAACACGCAAGACAGCTCAGGATTTGCCGAAAATACAGCAGGTTGAGTGCCTTTTCCCGGGCCATTCCTTCTCCCGACAATTCTCCCCGGAAAATCCGTCTTTTGCCATTAAATGGGACAGGAAGGCGGGGTAACGATACAAGTCCGGTGTGGCGCCATCTTGCCCAAAGGCAAATGGCTCAGGCGTTTTTGCCGACCTTGCTCCATGTGCGAAAACCGGAGCCGATCGAACGCTTGCCAAAAGACCGGCGGACGAGAGCGCTTGCGCAGAAGTTGCGTTGCCACTAATGTGCCGTCCGTGGCGCCCGTAGCTCAGTTGGATAGAGCATCTGCCTTCTAAGCAGAGGGTCGCGCGTTCGACTCGCGCCGGGCGCGCCACTTTCCATTTACGATTGCCTTTTGCGACACCGAATTTTTCGCGTGCTCGCGCCAGAAGCGGAGTTTACGATTCATTCGCAATGCTGACATTGGAACAACTGGTTGAACTCCTCCAGAAAAACCGGGCAGCCGCAGTCGCGCGCGTGAAGGAATTCCCGGTCGGCGGCAGGCAATTCACTTTCAACTCGCGGCCCGCCATCATGGGCGTTGTCAACCTCTCGCCCGATTCGTGGTATCGCGAAAGCGTTTGCCTCACGGCCGAGGCGGCGGTCCAGCGCGGCAGGGTCCTGATCGCGCAAGGCGCGGACATCGTGGACGTGGGCGCGGAATCCACCCTGGCCCAGGCCGCGCGCACGGATGACGCGGCGCAAAATTCCAGACTGTTGCCGGTCATCAAAGAATTGCGCGCCGCAAATATTTTGGTTTCCGTGGAAACGTATTCGCCCGCCGTCGCGCGAGCCTGCCTCGAGACCGGCGCAAACCTCCTGAATCTCACCGGCACGGATCAAAGTGATGAACTGTTCCGCCTGGTCGCGGCACATGACGCAGCCATTATCCTTTGCTACGTGCAGGGCAAAAACGTCCGCGAGGTCGGCAATTTTGATATCAGCCGCGACCCGATTGAAACGATGCGCGACTATTTTGCGCGGCAGATCGAACTGGCGCAGCGCAATGGCGTTGAAAAAATCATCCTCGATCCTGGCCTCGGCTTTTACTACCGCAATTTGCAGGACAGCGCCACGCGCGTGCGACATCAGATGACCGTGTTTCTGCACACATTCCGGCTACGGACACTCGGCTTTCCGGTTTGCCATGCCCTGCCCCACGCCTTTGAATTTTTCCGCGATGAAGTCCGCTGCGCCGAGCCCTTTTTTGCCGTGCTGGCGGCGCTGGGCAAAACCGACCTGTTTCGCACCCACGAAGTCCCGCGCATCAAGGCCGTGTTGGACACGTTGAAAGCGTTTTAATCCGTAGCGTGGTCTCGACAGAGTGCCGCCATTGAGCAAAATCGAAATTAGCGGCGTTCTAGCGAAGCGCCGCTGCGACGGACCAGAAACACACTCTCCTCACCGGAGTTCGCAATCCATTGCTCGAGGACTTTCAAGCCATGCCGGTTGAGCATCGTCTGCACACGCTCCGGAGTGTAGCGGTAGGAAAAGAAAAGCTGAATTGAATCGCCGCGTTTGAAATTGAACGCTTTACCTTCCAGCTCAATCTGGCGCACCCGGCAGAAGTGGAAACGGGCCACAATCCGCTTCAACCCGGACCGGCCATCCTCAATCGCGAATGTCAATTCACCATCGCTGCGCGCAACGCCGAGGTCGTCCAGAAACGTCATCAGCCAGTCGCGCGTGAGCGGGTTGTCATACTGTGGCAAAATCTTTTTCACGCCGGCGGCATAATTATGGCCCGGCGCCAGGTTCGCGCTGAACAGCAGAAGATCCCCGGGCCGGAGCAGCGACGCGAGTTTCGGCAAAATCCGCCCCGGTTCGAAATTCGGAATCATGCCAAAGAACGTAATGAGACGGGCACAATTGCCGGGGACGACCGGCTGGCCGTTCGAGACCGTGCAGCAGCGCGAGCCTGCCGGTTCAAAAAAATCCGACATATCGTTTGCGGTGGCCAAATCGCAGACGAGCGGGAGGCAATTTCTCTCCGGCACGACGGCCAAGGCCATCCGCTGCGCCGTCAAGACCATCGCTGTGCTCACATCGCACGGCGTGTAAAAAACTTCCTTGCCGCGATCCCTGATTAATCCGAGCAAACGCGTGTCCTTTTGCCCGCCGCCACAGCCGAGGCCGATGACGTGAACCCGGCGGGATTTCATTAGCGCCGCAGCCGCTGCGAAGCTTTGGTCATAAATGGCCCGGCAATTTGCGTCGTTGCGGGTCGGGGAATACAACTGGTGCAGCGCGAGCCATTTTTGCGTTTGCTTGACGCTGTCGTAGTGAAACTTGTGGTTCACGCGCCGCGTGCGTAGCGATGCCAGCAAATCGCGTTGCACATTTTCCGGAAACTGGCTGGCATGTATCGTTATGTTGGCGGTGCAGGACATCCAGAACTTCCTCATCTTGGCGGCTACGGCCTGGTTTGCGGGAATTTGATGTAAAGCAACCAATATACTGCTACGCCGGTCACGGAAACATATATCCATAACGGCCATGTCCAGCGGGCAATTTGTTTGTGCGCGTCGAATCGTTCCTTTTTTGCCCGCCAAAGCGTAATCAAAATCAGCGGCATGATGACGGCGGCCAGCACGGTGTGCGTCCCGAGAATGACCAGGTAGATCGGCCGGAACCACGCCGGATTCAAAAAGCGCGTCGGCCCCTGGTGCAACACCACCGCCAGATAGCCGTGGTAAGTCAGGTAACATGCCAGGAAACAAATCGAAGTCACAAACGCCGCCATCATGCAGTTGCGATGCGCGATTTTGTTCTTTCGGCGAATAAAAACAAAACCGGCCGTCAGAAAAAGCGCGCTCAGCCCGTTGAGCGAAGCGTTGACGGCGGGCAAATCGTGGATGCTCATCGCTCGCGCTCAAGCTGGCGCACAGTGGCGACGATATGCGGCTCGACGCGGGCCCATTCGACGCCCTCGCCCTCGGTTTCAAAGATGCCACGCAACCGCGCGTGTTTGTCCACGACGACAAAAATCGTGGTGTGAATGAACAAGTCCGCTGCGTTCTTCTGGTCTTCGGGTTTTATCGGAACGGCGCTCAATTTCAAGCTGCCCCCGGCCAGCCCCGCGATTTCCGCCTTGGTGCCGGTCAAAAATTTCCAGCGATTGAAATTTGCGCCGAAGCGCTCGCCGTACTTTTTCATCACCGGCGGCGTGTCATAATCGGGGTCGGTGGTCAGGGTCACGAGTTCTGCCCGGTTTGCCGGCGGCAACGCGTCCTGCAACGATTTCATTTGCGCCGTCATGATCGGACACGGCCCGGCACAACGGGTGAAGATGATGTCGGCCACCCAGACGTGATTGGTCAAATCCGCCAGCGTCGTCACCCGGCCATCCTGATTGGTGAGCGTGAAGTCGCCGACGTGGCCGACCACCGGCAAGGGATGGAGCTGCGGGTTGTTGAGTTCGGACAGCGACAGCATGTAGGCCACGCACAACAGGGCGAGAAACAGGATGACCCCGATCCAGAGCGTCCGCGGGAGCCGTTGAGAAATCTCGTCCATGCCAGTCTTCGGGATTATACGCTGAAACCGGTCCGCCGCAAGCCAAGCCCATTCTATCGTCGCCGAAACCAACCGCGGAAGACCGCGATCGCATCAGCGTCATCCGCGAATTCCGTGGCTGCTATTCAAAGCTGGTGGCGGCGCCGCTCTTGGATTTGAGCCATTGGTCGAAATCCGCCTGGCTTTCCACAACCAGAAAGCCGCCCGACATGGCCGAATGGCCGTCGCCGCAAAGCTGGGCGCAGTTGACCTGGTAACGGCCGGTTTTTGTCGGCGTGAACCAGCACGGAACGCGCAGGCCGGGAATCGCGTCCTGTTCCACGCGCATGGCGAACACCTTGAAAGAATGAATCACGTCCTTGGAGCTGACATAAACGATGACGGGTTTGTTGACGGGCACGTGGATGTCGTTGAGCGTCTGGATGTCGTCCTTGCCGGCCGGGTCGTTCGGGTCCACGCCGAAGACATTCGTGGCGCTGATATATTTCATGTCCTGCCGGCCGAACACGCCGTCGGGGCCGGCATAGCGGATGTTCCAGGCGTATTGCTGGGCCATCACGTAGATGACAGTGGAATTTTTGGCATCCGGGAACTGGTCCACCGCCTTGGCCCACACCGGGATGGCCACGCCAACCAGAAGGACGGCCTCGATGCCGGCAACGGTGAGTTCGAGGTAGTTGGACGCATGATTCCTGACGCCCTGATAATCGGCCCTGGGATTGCGCCGGGCGCGGAAACGCCAAATGGCGTAGCCAAAATAAATCAGCCAGCCGATGAACAGCGCCAGCATGAGCCAATGAACATAAACGATCAAGGCATCAACCGATTCGCCGTTTTTAGAGGCCAGCTCGGGCATGCCGAGGATATGTTGGGCAAACCACTCCGTCATACGTCGGAAGGATCCTTCGAAGCCGGATCGGTTTCGCTCTGCGCCTTCTCGCTGCGAATGACGTGGACGAAGAACAGGGCGATGCACGTCAGGACCGTCAGCACCACCCCGAGCAGGGTGAAGATGCCCCAGTTCATGCCGCTGGCCAGCGGCGAATCGGAGCGGCCGTAGCACGCCGCGCACGCGAACAACGGGGAGGGCGCGAGTGCGACGGCGGCGCCCAGGATTTTGCCGGGTGATTTCATAGGTAACTCACGTTTTTCAGTTTCTTCAGAAAATAAATTCCATAAACGACGACCAGAATTCCGGCAGCGATGCCGCCCGCGCCAAAAACCGAATCGCCGGTGGTAAACGCCCACGCCGCACAGCCAAACGCCAGCGCGGTCAGCAGACTCACGAAAATGAGATGGACGAATTTGAGTGACATCTCAGTGGAATGCGGTGCCTGTCGGCGTGTCCTGCCTCGCATAAACCGTGAGCCACATCAGGGCCGCGGCGAAAAACACGGTGAAGGCGAGCACGGTGTAAATCATTTTCCTTTCCGAAACCAGGTGCATGAGAAAACCGGCGACGACGAAGGCGTTGCAACCGGCGACAGCCAGAATGAGCGCCACCTTCACCGCCCAGGTGAAGTGCTCCGGCGGCAAATACGACGCCCAAATCATCAACGCCACGGAGCACAGGACGGCGGTGAAAACGTAAAGGCACCGGCGCAGATAACTGTGAAAATCCACCGGATGCTCATGCAATGCCGATGGTCCCGACAACGGCGCGTCGGGTGGTGCGGCGGTTTTTATTTCGCTCATAAAAAAATTTCACGTCAAATATAAGACAGGAAACAAAAATATCCAGACCAGATCCACAAAATGCCAGAACAGCCCGGAAACCTCGACGCGGTTGGTGAACTGTTCCGGGTTGGTCTTCCACAGCCGCCGGCCCGGTCCCCACAGGTAGCCGATGACAATGCTGCCGCCCAGGATGTGCAGCGCGTGCAGGCCGGTCAGCGTGAAGTAAAGCGCCAGATAATCGTTGTGCCACGGACCGTAGTTTTGCATTTCCTTGATTTGCGCGCGCGGGATTTTGATTTCGGTCTCCCGGATGTCTTTCTGCGCGCGCAGGTCATACAGGTCCTTTTCCTCCGTCACGTAGCGGCCGTCAATCACGACGTAATCTTCCTTCGGGTTGTTTTCCCGCATGTCCCCGTCGGCGATCCGCCCGTCCGTAAGCTGGATTTCGTAATGCGTGAGATGCTCGTGATACTCAACCATTTTCACGCACAAAAACGTCAGCGCCAGCAACAGCGTGCAGGCGTGGAAGAATTTGAACTTGCCGAATTCCCGGACCTTGCAGGCGGCCCAGGCCAGCAACGTCGTAATGGCCGAAAGCGCGAGCACGACCGTATTGAGCGTTCCCAGCGGCACGTTTTGCCAGCCGTGCGGCCACGTGCCCGGATCGGCGCCGACGCGCAGCAGCACGTAAGCCGAAAACAATCCGCCGAACAGCATCACTTCGGAAGAGAGAAACAGCCAGATGCCCACCTTGGCGTTGTAAATGCCCGTGTCCGGCCGCGGCTGAATTGCGTACGGGATTTCCATGAAAATTTACGGGTGCACCGCTGGAACGGGTGAAATTTTGGGGATGCCCGCCGGTGCCGGGACATCCGGCTCGTTTTGCGGCGTGTAATCCGTATCGTGGCCGGGCACGCTGTATTCATAAGGCCCGCGGTAAATGTGCGGTGGCCTGGCGAAATTGCCGTGCGGCGGCGGCGTGGGCGTCTGCCAGTCGAGCGTCGTGGCGTGCCAGGGATTGGTGCCCACTTTTTCGCCGTGGCCGATGCTCCAGAACAAATTGATGATGAATGG
>Ga0335081_10021139_pt1 | contig 10533 bp, 7 predicted proteins | sample Lox_Sample_35_FD_206713 | JGI IMG/M metagenome (GOLD analysis project Ga0335081, IMG submission 206713) | Soil microbial communities from Loxahatchee National Wildlife Refuge, Florida, United States - Lox_Sample_3.5 | ecosystem: Environmental > Terrestrial > Soil > Wetlands | place: USA: Florida...
ATCCGATCGCGTGGCTGCCCGCGACGGTCGCGGCGTGCATCGCGTTCTACCTCGTGGTGTGGACGGACCTGCTGCGCCCGCAGGGGCTCGATCGCGGCGTCGTGGTCGAGCTCGCCGCGTTCGCGCTCGCGATCGCGGCGACGATCGCGCTCGCGCTCGCGGTCGGCACGTCGGCCGCGCCGGTCGCGCTCACCACGTTCGCCGCGGTGGTCTGGATCGTGGTCACCGCGATCGCGTGGGGGATCGCGCGGTCGCGGCCGGTGCGGGTCGCGGGCGAGCGCGCGCTCGAGCAGTTCGTCGCCAAGATCGCGAGCCAGCTCGACGCGGTCAAGCTCGCCGAGCGGCTCGGCGGGCTGTGGCAGAAGGCGATCGGCATCCAGCTGCGCGCGCTGTGGTGGCGCGACGGCGGCGCGCTGGTCTCGGCGGCCGGCGGCGCGCGCTGGCCGATCGACGACAAGCTCGCCGGCTGGCTGGCGCGTCACGGCGAGGCGCTCGCGATCACCGAGCTCGGCACGATGCGGCTCGGCGCGATGCGCGCGCCGCTCGAGGCGCTGGGCGCGGCGCACGGCGCGGCGCTGATCGTGCCGCTGATCGATCGCGACGAGCTGGTCGGGCTGGTCGAGGCCGACTACGCGACCGCGCTGCGCGAGGACGAGCGCGGGCTGGTCGCCGAGAGCGCGCGCGCCACCGCCCGCGCGCTGACCTTCGCCGCGCTCGCCCGCGCCGCCGAGCGCGAGCGCGAGACCGCGCGCGAGGTCGAGATCGCCGACGCGCTGCGCCGGCAGGCGTCGGTCAGCCACGACGCCGAGCTCGGCCGGTGGAGCGTGGTCGTCGAGTACCGCGCGGCGGCGCGCACGACCGGGGCGGGCTGGTCGGCGAGCGAGCTCCCCGATGGCCGGCTCGCGGTGATGATCACCGAGGCGCAGGCGCACGGCGTCGCCGCCGCGCTCGCGACCGCGGCGGTGACCGGCGCGTTCGCCGCCGCGACCGCCGGCGCGGGCGTCACGCTCGACCAGCTGCTCGCGAGCCTGCAGGTCGGCGCCGACGGCGTGATGCGCGGCGGCGAGCCGGTCGCGACGTTCCTCGCGATCGCCGACGGCGACGCGATCGAGTGGGCGTGCGCCGGCCATCCCGGCGCCGCGATCCTCGGCGCCGAGGTCACGCTGCTCGCCGGGCGCGGCAAGGCCGCGCTGCCGAGGGACGCCGCGGTGGTGGTCGCGTCGAGCGCGCTGCGCGGCGGCGACGACGCGGCGTTCGCGCGCGCGCTCGGCGAGCGCTCGCTCGAGACGCGGCTCGCGCCCGCGCTGGTCGAGGCCGCGCTGCGCGCCGGCGATCCGCGCGAGGACCTGCTCGCGGTGATCGTCCGCCCGCGGCTATAGCGCCGCGAGCACCTTGGTGCACAGCGCGCCGAGCCGGGCCTGGAGATCGGGCGGCTTGGTCTGGACCACCGCACCGCCGGCGATCGCCGCCATGCACAGCGTGTTGGCCTTCTCGACGTCGAGCTCGTACAGCATGTCGACCCACGCCGCGCTGTCGCCGAGCCCGCTCACCGGCTTGGCGTCGACGTTCATCTTGCCGTCGAGCATCGCCTGGACCGTCTGCTTGCCGAGGCCCGGGCGCAGCGAGATCCGGATCATCGGGCCGCCCTTGTCGATGCTCGCGGTCACGAACTCGCAGGTCTGCGGATCGCCCGCCAGCGGCCGGGTCGCGGTGACCGGCTCGGCGAGGATGCCGCCGACATCTGCGATCGTCAGCAGCTTGCGATCGCACACGTTGCCGCTCGCCGGCTTGCCGGGCGCGGCGCTGCCGCCCGCAGGCTTCGAATCGCCCTTGCCGCACGCCGCGAGGCACGCGAGCGCGACCATCCATGTTCTCGTCATGTCGACCTCCGCCGCGAGCGTACCGCGAGCAGGATCGCGCCGTACACCGCGAGCGTCGCGAGCGCGGTGCCGCCGGCACGGACGAGCGGGATCGCGGGCAGCGCGAGCCGCGCGGCGACCGCGGCGCACAGCGCCGCCGCCGCCCAGCCCGCGACCGGCAGGACGCCACGCGCGTAGTCGCGGCCGCGCACGCCGGCGATCGACAGCGCCATCGCGAGCAGCGCGCAGAACGCGATCGGGTACGATGCGAGCCAGGCCCACGCGACCGACACGAAGCCGGCGGCCGGCCACAGCGCGGCGGCGAGCGCGAACGCGGCCGGGCACACCACCGCGGCGATCGCGTTGTACGCGAGTGCGGCGCGCGCGCGGCCCAGGCCCGCGAGCATCGGCGGCAGCACGAAGCTCGCCGCGCGCAGCGCGCCGACGCCGCACAGGATGCGCACCGCGGTCGGCGCGGCCGGCTCGAGCGGCGGATAGAGGATCGCGAGCAGGTCATCGGCCGCGACCGCGATCACGACGAGCACCGGCGCGACCGCGACCAGGTTCTGGCGCGTGAGCTTGACCAGCTGCACGCCGACCTCCCTGGCGTCGCCGGCGATCCGCGCGAACGCCGGCAGCGCGACCTCGCCGGTGACGAGCGAGACCAGGCGCACGACGTCGAGCACCATCTCGTAGGCGAGCCGGTACGCGCCGAGCGCCGCGTCGCCGAACGCCGCGCCGACCACGACGTAGTCGCAGCTGGTGTACGCGAAGTAGAGCAGGTCGGACAGCGACAGCTGCGCGCCGAACCGCACCGCCGCGAGCGCCTCGCGCGAGTCGAACGCGAGCGCCGGGCGCCACGGCTGCGCGAGCTGGAGCCCGATCGTGAGCGCGAGCGAGCCGGCGATCGGCCCGATCGCGAAGCACCAGATGCGCAGGTCGGGGTGGCCGTGCCCGCCGAGGTAGGCGACCGCGAGCTTGGCCGCCGTATCGACCACCTGCTGGGTCACGCGGATGCGCGACAGCGTGCCGAAGCGCAGCGCGCGGCGGAGCTGGGCCTCGGGCACGAAGTGCAGGTTCTGGGTGCACAGCTTCGCGGCGTAGGCCGCGACCAGACCGCCGACGATCGGGTGATGGAACGCGCGGCCGATCGCCGGCGCGAGCGCGAGCGCGAGGCCCAGCACGACGAACGACGCCGCGAGCGCCAGCCAGAACATCGACGACAGCGCGCGGCGATCGTCGTCCGCGCGCCGGACCATCGCGACCGGAAGGCCGAGCGCCGCGATCCGCTCGAGCACCGGGAACAGCGCGGCGGCCATCGTCGCGATGCCGAGCTCGGCGGGAGAGACCCACAGCCACAAGCACACGAGGTTGGAGATCAGATCGAGCGCGCCGGTGAGGCCGCTCGCCACGCCGACCAACGTGGTGCCGCGCCTCAGCTTCGCGTCGAGCTCGCCGGCCACTGTGCGGGAGATTGTGCACGAACTGTACAGCCGCGAAAATCACGTTGCGACGAGGTGACGTTCGTGTATCGTGCCCCGCGATGCGCGCGGTGCTTTTTGTAGTTGTGGCGCTGGCCGCGTGCTCTGCGCCTGGCAACGGGACTACCGACGGCGGCCACAAGGGCGACGGCAAGAACGGCGGGAGCGACGCCCCCGGCGATGGCCCCCCGATGTCGTCCTCGGCGGTGAGCATCATCGTCGAGCCCGACGGCATGAAGGGCGCCGAGCTGGTGTCCGCGATCAACGCGGCGCATACGTCGGTCTACATGACGATGTACCAGATCGACGACACCGACGTGATCGACGCGCTGGTCGCGCGCGCCAAGGCCGGGCTCGACGTCCAGGCGGTGCTCGACGGCTCGTCGACGTGCAAGTCGTGGAACACGTCGGCCTACAACACGTTCAATTCCAACGGCGTCAAGGCCGTGTGGTCGAGCCCGAGCTTCACGTACACCCACGAGAAGACCGTGATCATCGACGGCACGACCGCATGGATCATGACGATGAACGCGAACACGTCGTCGCCGGAGTACAACCGCGAGTACCTCGCGATCGACACCGACGCCAGCGACGTCGCCGAGGCCACCGCGATCTTCAAGGCCGATCACGCGATGCAGTCGATCACGCCGAGCGGCGCGCTGGTCGTCGCCGACACCAACGCGCGCCAGAAGCTGGTCCAGCTGATCAACAGCGCGACCAAGACGCTCGATGTCGAGGTCGAGGAGTTCAGCGACACCAACTCGAACGGGATCGTCGACGCGGTCACGGCGGCGGCCAACCGCGGCGTCACCGTCCGCGTCGTGATCGCGAACGACACGCTCGACGCCAACGGCATGCAGGCGATCAACATGGTCAAGAACGCGGGCGGCAAGGTCGTGATGACCGGACCGACCTCGGATGCCGGCACCGCGTCGAACCCGTACATCCACGCCAAGGCGATCATCGTCGACTGCGTCTCGGGGACGTGCGCGAGCGGCTTCGTCGGCTCGGAGAACTTCTCGGCCGGCTCGGTCGGCTACAACCGCGAGCTCGGCGTGATCTTCGACGAGGCCGATCAGCTGGCGAAGGTCGAGAGCTCGATCACGTCGGACTTCTCGCGCGGCACCGCGCAGTAGTCACGCCGGCTCGTCGCTCGGCACCAGGCGCAGGCCGGCGGGCAGGGTGTCGCCGAGCGCGACCCGCTCCTCGCGCGCCTCGAGCGCGACCACCTGCTCGACCAGCACCGCCGCGCGCTCGCCGCCGGGCAGCGCGCGCACCGCGGCGGCCAGCCGGGCGCGCAGCGCGTCGTCGAGGTCGCGCGTACGATCGCCGGTGCGCCGGCCGAGCTGCGCGAGCGGGAACGCGACCTTGTCGGGCTCCGGCCAGTCCCAGCCGAGCAGCGCGCCGAGCCAGCTCGCGACCTGCGCGCGCGGCACGATCGCGTCGAGCGGGCCGTACAGCGGCACGCGCGCGCCGATCCGCGACAGCGCCCACAGGTGCGCGGGCTCCTCGCGGCCCTTGCGCGCGTCCATCCGGTGCACGAGCTCGTCGCCGAGCTTCACCTTGTGCGCGACCGGCAGGCGCTCCATGCTGCCGAGCGCGCGCCACATCTCGGCGAGCTCCTGCTTGCTCGGCCGCACGTCGGCGAGCTTCTTGGCCTGCTTGGTCGACGGCAGCACGAGCTGCGCGAGCCGGTCGTAGATCTGGTCCTGCTGGCCCTTGGCGAGCCCGCCCGCGATCCGCCGCCACGCGATCCACCACGCGAGCTTGCCGGGCTCGCTCTTGCCGTGGACCAGGCCCTCGTTGAACACGCCCCACATCGCGCGCGTGCGCCACGCGTCGAGCGGCGCGCCGGTGCCGGGCCGGAGCAGGAAGCCGGCGAGGTTGAGCCAGCGCTGCTCGTGATCGGGCGTCTTCTTGCGCTCTGCGGCGACGTCGAGCAGCGCGTCGAACAGCGCGCGCGCGGTCATCATCGACCACTCGTCGCGCCGCGCCTCGAGCAGGGTCTCGAGATCGCGGCTGAGCGTCGCGAGCCCGGCGCCCGTGGTGAACGCCGCGGCGATCCGGCGCTTGGCCTCGTCGGTCGCCGGGTGGGGCGCGGTGGTCTCGGGCTCGGCCGCGGCGCCGCCCGAGCGCATGTCGAACGCGAGCTTCCAGGTCTCGCCGGCATCGCGGTCCACGCACGCGATCTCGAGCGCGCCGAGCTCGGTGATGTGCACCGCGAGCCGCACCGTGACCTCGCCACGGCCCCGCGCGCGCAGCACGGTGACGATCGGCGGCAGCTCGAGCAGGTCGGTGTCGTCCGGGCCGACCGTCTCGGGCCGGCCGTCGCCGACCGGGACCAGCGCCCCCGGCGCGTCGCTCCGCGAGCTCGACGAGTACAGCCGGAAGCTGACCGGCCGGTTGGTGACGAGGCGGAAGTCGCGCGCGAGCTCGAGCCGCGCGCCGTCCTCGAGGCCGGGCGGTGCGAGGCACACCGCCATCGCCGCGCCGCCGTCGGCGGCCACGCCGATGTAGAACGCGCGCGCCGTGCCGCCCTTGATCCGGGTGGCGAGCCCGCGGCGGACCAGACCGTAGTACGCGGCGCCTTTGGCGACCGCGAGCTCGGGCATCGCCGACGGCAGCTCGCGCGGCGGCGCGCCCTGCCAGCGCGCGATCTGTTCGATCACGCGCGCGCGCAGCGCGGCCGGCGTCATCGCGCCGCCGTTGAACAGCACGGCGTCGATGCGCGTCGCGCCGTGGCGCTGCAGGAACACCGCGAGGTGGCGCGTGACCGCCGGATCCGCGGCGTAGGGCAGGCCGAACTCCTGCAGGCCGCCGCGCGCGCGCGACAGCTGGGCGTCCCGCTCGACCAGCGGGAAGAACCCGTCGTACAGGACCTGGTCGAGCTCGCGCCGCGTCACCTCGTCGCGCAAGGTGCCGCTGATCAGCTTCGAGCCGCGGCCGTGCACGACGATCGGGACCGCACTTCGCGCCGCCCCGCTCGGATCCGTGTCACGGGGCGGCGCAGCCTCGGGCGGCGCGTCGCCGAGCAGGCTCTCCTTGGCGAGCCGGCAGGCGTGGACCAGCGCGTGCCACTGCAGCGCGTCGAGCTTCTTGCCGCTCGCCGCGATCATGCGCTGCTCGACGATCTTGGCGAGCGTGAGGTCGAGGTTGTCGCCGCCGAGCAGCAGGTGATCGCCGACCGCGGTGCGCGTGAACCCCGCGCCGTCGGCATCGACCTCGATCAGCGTGAAGTCGGTGGTGCCGCCGCCTACATCGAACACCAGCACGCGCTCGCCGGGACCGAGCCTGCCGCTGCGCCCGTCGATCCACGCGTAGAACGCGGCCTGCGGCTCCTCGAGCAGCACGACCGGCGGATAGCCGGCCGTGGCCGCGGCCTGCAGCGTCAGCTCGCGCGCGGCCTCGTCGAAGCTCGCCGGCACGGTGACCAGCACCTCCTGCTCGGCAAACGGCGCGCCGTCGTGCGCGAAGTCCCACGCGGCCTTGATGTGGCCGAGGATCTGCGCCTGCGCGGCGACCGGCGACAGCTTCGGGCCGTCGCTCTCGCCCCACGGCAGGATCGCGGCGTGGCGATCGACGCCGGGGTGGCACAGCCACGACTTGGCCGACGCGATCATCCGCGACGCCATGCGCGCGCCCTGGCTGCGCGCGAGCTCGCCGACCACGATCCTCGCCTCGCGGTTCCACGGCAGCGCGGTCTCGTGCGCGGCGAGATCGAGCTCGCCGGCGAGGTAGACGAACGACGGCAGCTGGCTGCGCGGCGCGACGTCGCCGGGCGCGACCAGCTGCGGCACGTCGAACACGCGCACCCGCGGATCGGCCGCGGCGGTGTCGACGTAGGCGACCGCCGAGTTGGTGGTGCCGAGATCGATGCCGATCAGGTAGCGCGAGGCCACGCTTGCGATCAGCTCCAGTCGCGCGGCGGCGCGACCTGGCCCGGCTTGGGCTCGATCACGTCCATCACGGCGTCGACGAACGCGCTCGCGTCGGTCGCGAAGTCGCCGGTGATCGGCGGGCCCTCGCCGATCTTGCGCGTGCGCTGGCCCTCGCGCTCGCACAGCACGGTGCGCGTGGTCTTGGTGGCGAGCACGTAATCGTGTTCGAGCGTGAAGTAGCGGGTGATCGCCGCGTCGTTCTTCTTCGCGACGAACGCGCACAGGTGGGCCTCGCCCATCTCGTTCGGCTTGGGCAGCGACAGCACGCCGATCCGCCACACGCCCTTCTCCTTCGCGATCACCTGCGGGTTGTGCTCGACGCCGGTCTGCGACCACACGGTCGCGAACACCGAGGCGTCGCGCCGCTCCATCGCCGAGACCAGCACCGAGGCGCCTTTCAGCTTCATGAGGTTCGGCAGCACGACGTGCGCGATCGTGTCGAGGGCACTCGCCATGCGCGCAGCCTATCACTCTCTCTCGCGCACCGAGTACTCGAGCTTCCACCGGCCGCGGCCGTCGCGCGCCGCGCACCAGAGCTCGAGCGTGCCGACCTCGGTGACGTGCGCCTCGAGCCGGACCGGCACGAGCTCGCCGGCGGCGCGCTCGCCCTGGCCCTCGACCAGCTTCTCGACCGGATCGAGCTCGGTGATGCCGTCGGCGTCGGCGTCGACCAGCGCGCCGGCCGCGTCGTCCTTGCGGGTCGCCGCCGCGAAGAACCGGAACATCGCGGTCTCGCCGACCACCAGGCCGAGCTCGTCGTCGGGCAGCTCGACGGTCGAGCCCTCCTCGAGCCCCTGCGGCGCCACGCACAGCGCCTTGACCGGCGTGGCGAACCCGGGGATCGCCGGCATCGCGCTCTCGATCCCGATGTAATACGACCGCGCGGTACCGCCGCGGATGCGCACGCCCTTGCCGCGCCGGACCCGGCCGTAGTGCGCCGCGCCGAGCGCGACCGCGAGATCCGGATCGGCGCCGGCGAGCACGCGCACGTCGCGCCCGGCCCACGCGCGGAGCAGCTCGATCACCCGGCCGCGCAGCTGGTCGGCCTTCATCACCCCGCCGTTGAACAGCACCGCGGTGGGCATGCGCCCGAACCGGCCGAGGAACTCGGCGAGGTGGCGCGTGATCGCCGGATCGTGCGCGTAGGGCAGGCCGAGCTCGCGCAGGCCACCCGGCTTGCGCCGTTCGGCGCGCGCGTCGGCCCCGACCTTCGGGAAGAAGCCGTCGACCAGCAGCTGCTCGGCCTGCGCGCGCGTGACCTCGGCGGTGAGCGTGCCGCCGATCAGCTTCGAGCCGCGGCCGAGGATCGCGATCGGCACGCTCGCGGGCGGCGCGTCGCCGAGCAGGGTCTCCTTGGCGCGCCGGCACGCGTGGACCAGCGCGCGCTGCTGCCCGGCATCGATTGATCCGCGCCGTCCTTCGGCGGCGCTGATGCCGGGGGGCAAGCCCCCGGCATCGATCGATCCGCCCAGCCCGCGCTGGACGATCGCGGCGAGCGCGAGGTCCATGTTGTCGCCGCCGAGCAGGATGTGATCGCCGACCGCGATGCGCTCGAGCGCGAGCGCGCCGTCCTCGCTCGCGACCTCGATCAGCGAGAAGTCGGACGTGCCGCCGCCGATGTCGCACACCAGCACGACGTCGCCGGGCGCGAGGTCCTTGCGCCACGCGTCGCCGCGCGCGGCGAGGTAGGCGTAGAACGCGGCCTGCGGCTCCTCGAGCAGCGAGATCCGCTCGAAGCCGGCCTCGCGCGCCGCGACCACGGTGAGCTCGCGGGCGACCGCGTCGAAGCTCGCCGGCACGGTGACCAGCACGTCCTGCTCGTCGGCCGGCTCGCTGTCGTGCGCGTCGTCCCACGCCGCGCGCAGGTGCGCGAGGTAGCGCGCGGACGCGTTGACCGGCGAGACCCGCTCGCCGTCGGCCAGCGAGCTCGCCTCGAGCTCGCGCTGCGCGCCGCGAAACGGCAGGACCTGCGCGGTGCGATCGATCGCCGGGTTGCACAGCCACGACTTGGCCGACGACACCAGGCGATGCGGCAGCTCGCCGCCGCGTTCGCGCGCGAACGTACCCACCGCGTAGCGCATCGGCCCCGACCATGGCAGCTGGAGCTGGGCCGGCGCCACCTCGTGCTCGCTCGGCAGGAGCAGGAACGACGGCAGGGTCGGGCGGTCGGCGACCTCGCCGGGCCCGACCACCTGCGGCACGGCGAGCGCGTGCGCCGGCTCGTCGTCGGCCGCGGTGGCGAGCGCCGAGTTCGTCGTTCCGAGATCGATCCCGATGATGCGCGTCACAGCTCGACTTCCGCGGGAGCGATCACGGTGCGATCGACACCGTCGGCCAGCGTGGGAAGCCTGGCGTCTACCACGCGCCACCCGTGATGGCGAAGCGTGCCGCGATACGGCGGCTCGCCCTTGGCCTCGCCGATCAGCCGCACCTCGGCCGGATCGAAGCCCCTGGGCACGGTGACCTTGGCCTCCTCCTCGCCGGGCATCACCGGCTCGAACGAGAGGTACTGCTCGAACACCTTCTTGCACGCGCGGTGGATCTCGCGCGCGGCGGCGCCGACCGCGGCATCGGGGGCGCCCTCGACCGTGTCGTGCACGAAGTCGACCAGCCGCGCCTCGCGCTGGAGCAGCGCGAGCAGCGCGAGCGCGCCGTCGCGCGCGGCGTTGCCGCGCTTCTCGGGCTCCTTCTTGACCTCGGGCCTGGGCGCGGGCGCGGGTTCGGGCCTGGGCGCGGACGCGGGTTCGGGCCTGGGCGCGGGCTCGGGCTCGGGCAGGGCGAGGCGCGCGACCTCGACCGGCACGGGGCGCCCGAACAGCACCTTGAAGAAGCAGACGATCGCGAGCCAGGGATGCATCGCTGCGGATCTAATGAGGTGGCACGGTGCGGCACAAGCGAGGTTTCCGCGGATTCACACGAAAATCTGATGGCCACGCGCGCAGCTTCGCGCACTTGCGGTGGCGTGCCGCTTGCTGAACCACATCGCATGACTCGCCTCGCTCTCGCGCTGATCCTGGTCGCCGGCTGCCTGCGCAGCCATGGTGACGACGTCTGTAACCAGCCGGGCGTCGCCGGCAAGGAGCCGGCTCAGGAGCTCCGCGACCCGCAGACCGGCATCTGCCAGCCGTTCAGCCCCGGCGGCGGCACGTGCCCGTGCGGCGAGGAGTGCCCGGTCGAGGGCATCGCCGAGCCCGACTGGGGCGTGTGCGCGGGCGCCTGCGATGCGCTCGATCCCACCGCGTGCGTCGCGACCTC
>Ga0335081_10021140_pt1 | contig 10532 bp, 8 predicted proteins | sample Lox_Sample_35_FD_206713 | JGI IMG/M metagenome (GOLD analysis project Ga0335081, IMG submission 206713) | Soil microbial communities from Loxahatchee National Wildlife Refuge, Florida, United States - Lox_Sample_3.5 | ecosystem: Environmental > Terrestrial > Soil > Wetlands | place: USA: Florida...
TCAAACCCACGGGTAGCATGACCAGGGAGAACTCGGAGTTCCAGGGCGAGAACCCGGTGATCCACTTGCAGGACGACGGCGAAGGGCACAAAATCATCCACGAGATTGATACCGGCAAAGCGCACGGTACGGACACTTATCCCAATCGCAAACTCAACTGGGCGGCGGACCGCGTGTGGGTGAGCTACAACCGGGACGGCATCGTGGAGAAGATCTCGGGCGAGGGCAATGCGCAGTTGGTTTCGACGATGCTCGCCCCCCGGGATAGGGACATCGCCGAGACGTCTGAAACCAACGTGGCCGCCAACCGGGTGGACTTGTTCTTTGATGCGCAGGGGAAGGAAAGCGTACTCTCGCACGTGTCGTGCGCCGGCCATGCGGTGGTGACATCGAAACCGCTGCCGGTGCCGGGCCGGCAGCCGACCGAGACCCACATCCTGCGCAGTGAAGCGGTGGAGATGAAGATGCGCCCGGGCGGGCGCGACATCGAGACGGTGGTTTCGCACGAGCCGGGGACGGTGGAATTCCTGCCGAACCTGCCAGCGCAGCACCACCGGGTCCTGCAGGGCAAGGACATGGTGATCGCCTACGCCCCGCAGAATCGAATCGAGAGCTTCCGCGCGACTGATGTGAAGACCACCACGGACCCGAATGCCGATGAACAGAAACACAACCGGGCGGTTTCCGTCACTCACAGCCGCGAATTAACAGCGCGTTTCGACCCGCAGACGAGCCAAATTGTCTCGATGGAAGAGTCCGGCAACTTCACCTACCAGGAAGGCGAGCGCAAGGCGCATGCCGAGAAGGCGTCGCTGGACGACAAGCAGAACGTGATCACGCTGGACAACGGAGCGGCAGTTTCCGACGCCACCGGCTCCACGACCGCCGATCATATCCGCATGGATGAGCGTAACGGCGACTTCACGGCCAACGGCAACGTCAGTTCCAGCCGCATGCCCGAAAAGGACCCGAAGAAGAACTCCCAGATGCTCTCCGGCGACTCTCCGCTGCAGGCGCAAGCGCAGCGGATGGAATCGACCAACCAGCACAAGCACACGCGCTACGAAGGCAACGCGAGGCTCTGGCAGGGCGCTAACAGCATCCGGGCGAACCTGGTGGAGATCGACCGCGACAAGCACAGCCTGGTGGCCGACGGCAACGTGATCAGCGATTTGTGGGAAGAGCCAAAGGATCCGGAGAAAAAGAAGACGACCCAACCGGTGCTGACGAAAGTGCTGGCGCCGCACCTTGAGTACACCGACGAAACGCGGCTGGCCTTCTATTCGGGCGGGGTGAAGCTGGACCGCGCCGGGATGCAAATGAAGTCGAAAGAACTGCGGGCATGGCTGGCGAATTCGGATGCCGATTCGCGCCTGGATAAGGCGTTCGCCGATGGTTCGGTGGAGATCGTCGGAAACAACAAGGGCCGCGACTTCGATGCGGTCGGCGAACACGCGGAGTACTACACTGGGGACCAGGTCGTGCACATCAAGGGCGGCGCGCCCAAGCTGGTGGAGACCGTCAACGGCAAGCTGCGCACCCTGCAGGGGACCGAATTGACCTACTCGGCTAACGATGGTAGCCTGACCGGTACCGGACCGGGGGATAGCCGCATCCCCGGCAAGAAGAAATGACGGCCCGGCGTTCCGGCCTTCCATGAAGACCCTCGAAACCAAGGAAATCTCCAAAGCCTATCGCGGCCGGCGCGTTGTGGACGATGTCACGGTGCACGTGCAGCAAGGCGAAGTAGTCGGCCTTCTCGGTCCCAACGGCGCCGGCAAGACCACGTCGTTCTACATGATCGTAGGGCTGATCAGCCCCGATTCGGGCCGGATTGAAGTGGACGGCGAGGACATCACCGGTCTGCCCATGTACCAGCGCGCGCGGCGCGGCATCAGCTATCTTCCGCAAGAAGCTTCGGTTTTTCGCAAGCTCACTGTGGAAGAGAACCTCATGGCGATTCTGGAGACGCTGCCCATCACCACGCGGGAGCGGCGCGAGACGTTGGACCGGCTCATCGATCAGCTTGGTTTGGAGAAAGTACGTCGGAGCCAGGGGTATATGCTCTCAGGCGGCGAGCGGCGGCGCGTCGAGATCGCGCGTTCGCTGGTGATCAGTCCGAGCTTCCTGTTGCTGGACGAGCCGTTTTCGGGAATCGATCCGATCCAGGTGCTGGAGCTGCAGCGAATTATTTTCGATCTGAAGCGGGCGGGTATCGGCATCCTGGTCACCGACCACAATGTGCGGGAAACCCTGTCGGTGACCGACCGGGCGTACATCATCGACAACGGACGCATTTTTCGGGCGGGAAGTCCGGAAGCGCTGGCGCGCGATCCCGAGGTGAAGCGAATTTACCTCGGGGAATCGTTCGAGCTGTAGGAAGCAAGAAAAAGGCCCTCACCGCAACTGCGTTCGGGAGGGCCTCACAAGGAGTTTCCGCAGATAAAAGACGCGCACACGATTTCGCATTTGGTGGGCTCGTGTCCGGCAGACTGAAGTCTGCCCCACCAGCGCCGTTCAACGTGATTTCACGATAGACAGGGGTTCGAGCCAGGCAGGGTCGGCGTGACGATACGCGAACACGATGGCGGTAACCAGCCAGCCGGAAAGCACCAGGACGCCGTCGCCATCGCCCATTTTGCCGCTCATGACCAACCAGGAGCCAGCCAGGAAGAACGTCACGGAAGCCACCACCAGCATCAGGCTGCCAAAAGACACAATACGATCGAACATACTCAGCACCTCAGTATTTCTCAGAGTCTTGGACCAGAGACCCGTCGTCGACGGGCTCCTGACTGGCTTTATCCACGCATTCGGGCGTCGCCAATCCCGGGAAAGCCTTTAATTCCGCCTTCCAACGTCCTCACTTACTAAGACGAACGAAAATTAATTCGGTTACCCGAAAAGAATGACGCACCTATCGGCTGTCGGGCTTGCGGGTCGATGGAAGCTCTCAGCAATCAGCTCTCAGCTGAGCTGATTTTGCTGAATGCTGATCGCTGCTTGCTAATCCCTTTCCGCCATATAATCAATCTCTCGGTGCAATGATGCTTTCCTGGCTGTGGTCCGACCCTCTTCCCGCCGGCACGAAAGCGCCGGATTTTTCACTGCCGGACGATTCCGGCCAGATGTTCAAACTCTCCGAACTGCGCGGCCGCAGCGTGGTGCTGGTGTTCTATCCGGGCGACGACACGCCCGGCTGCACCAAGCAGCTCTGCCAGTTCCGCGACGATTGGGGTGAGGCGCAAGCGCGCGGCGTGGCGGTGTTCGGGGTGAACCCGCAGAGCGGCCGCAAGCACGGACAGTTCCGGCAGAAGTTTCACTTCCCGTTTCCTCTGCTCGTGGACGCGGGCCAAAAGGTGGCGGAGCTGTATCACGCCAACGGGCTGATCGTGAAGCGCACGGTGTACCTGATCGGGCCCGATGGCGTGATCCGGTTCGCGCAGCGCGGCATGCCGGCGCCGCACGAGGTTTTGTCGCACGCGGCGTAGGCCGCGCAGACCTCATCGCGCGCTCAGAAATGCCCGCAGAATGCGCAGGGAGCGAAAGCTACGCCGCGGAACACATCTCCGGATGGCGATTGCTGGAGCGTGATGAAATTGTCGAACAACAGCCCGAGGAACCCCGTGGGAATTGACGTCGCCTTTAACTGGTCGGTCACTACCACCAGTCTGGTCGGGTCAGGCTCGCCGCCGGAGATCGTGCTGTACTGCCCCGTAATCGCGAAGATGGTTACGGTTCCGTCGAAATTTGTCGTGCCCGTGATATTGCGAATCCCGGTGGTAAACGTCGGCACAGGATAGCCCGGAACATTCTTCGGCTTATCGAGATCCAGCCCGGCCTGAATTACGTAGACCAATTGCCAGGTTCCACCATTCAGGCTCCACTTTTGAAGTCCGGCCATGGGGTCGGGAATCAGGTTTCCGTTCGCGTCCAGGTTCGAGTAGCCTTCATCGGCTACGTACAGAGTGGTGGGATTGGCGAACCAAAAACCAAAAGGCGTGAGCGGCGAAGCCGCGCCGGTGTTGGGATCGGTTGCGGGATCGCCCAGCAATTTGGTGATGGTGTTGGTCGTGCCCGTAGGCAGCCCATCGCCTCCGCCGTTGTGAACTTGAAAGATGCCATCATCGCCGTTGCCGCCGCTGCCTTTCGAGGTATAGAGGTTGCCGTTGAAGATAGCGACGCCGCGAAAGTTGTTGTCCTTGACGTGCTGCTTGGTGGATTCGTCCGGACGATCCAGCGCGGTGTAGACGCCCAACTGGTTAGAGACGTTCGATCCCGGTGTGCCATAGCGCGCGCCGATGGTGGTGCCCGGCCCGGTTCCGTCTTTCGCGATGGTCGAGTCGGAGTTACCCACCATGTAGAACTGCGTGCCATCAACCGTGATCACGGCGCGCGGGTTATCGCCGCTATACGCATTGGCCTCGGGCGTCAAAGTCACCGTTCCATCGGCCGCGATGAGCGCGACCTCGCGATCGTACTGTGGATTGGTGTTGCCCGCCAGGTTCGCGGCCGTGGTGTACGAGTTCGAAACGCCTTGCAGGCCGACACCGGCGTCATAGCCCATATAAGTAAGATATTTGCCGTTGACCGACAAGGTCAGCGCGCCTTCCGACTTGGAGCTGAAGCTCGTCACGACGCCGTTCACCGGCAGAGCGCCGAGGCGTGGGAAGAACGGGAGCGGCAGGTATTCATCAACAAAAATGCTTGCCGTAATGCCCGATATGTTGGGGTCGTTGAAGATGGTCGGAAAGGTTTCGGTGCTGCCAAAAGCGTTGCCGTCATAGTGAATTCGGCTGACGGCCAAGGTGCCCGGAAGAAAGCCGTGAAATTGCGTATTCTGCGAATAAGCCAGTCCGGCAGAGCTTGTCAGCAGAACAGCGCATGCCAATAGGTGAGTGATCGCACAGAAACAGCCGCCCAGTAAACGTCGCATTCGAGAGAAGTCCTCCTTTAAACCGGATGACTATATCGCTCCATTGTTAAGGGCTGATGAATTTTCGTTGTGTGAGGAAGAAATGCGTGGCAAGTGTGCGCCGGCGGCGCGGTTACGGCCTCAGTCCAGGCGCAGCGCAGAGCAGGGTCCACGTTTCAGATCAACCCATCCTTGCTACCTGACCCACCATCCGTGTGCCACGATGGATTTGTGAAGTTGCCGCGCGTGTACCCGATTCTGGACAGCGAAGCACTCGACCGGCGCGGCATCGCCCTCGTCACGGCGGCCGCCGCTTTCCTGGAAGGCGGCGCCGGGATTTTGCAGATCCGTCACAAGGGCCACTGGAGCCGCGAGTTCTTCGCCGGCGCGAGCGAAGTGGCTCGCCTGTGCCGTGAAGCCGGAGCGACGGCGATCATCGACGACCGTGCGGATTTCGCCATGCTCCTCGAAGTGGGCCTGCACCTGGGCCAGGACGACCTCTCGCCGCGCGACGCCCGCCGATTGCTCGGTTCCGGGCCTGTCATCGGCTTCTCCAGCCACAATGCGGGTCAGATCGCAGCGGCCGGTGGCGAGCCGGTGGATTATGTGGCCATCGGTCCAATCTTCGCTACGGCCTCCAAACAAAACCCCGATCCCGTGGTGGGGATTGAAGGGTTAAGAAAATGCCGCGGCCTCGCTGAAAAGCCGCTGGTAGCCATCGGCGGCATCACCCTGGACAATGCTCGCGACGTTTGGGCCGCCGGCGCGGACTCGGTTGCCGTGATCGCCGGCTTGCTTCCCGAAACGGCCACCGCGCGATCTGTGCGGGAACGGATGGAACAATGGCAGCAACTGGCGACAACCGTGTAACACACGACCGATGCCCCCTCGGTGCCGCGACCGTGAGGGAGCGGAGAGCCACGCATACAAGCTATGCTGCGACATTCTCAGGGATTCGCTTCCTGGCCGTCGGCCTGATCCTTACATTGCCCGCAGGCCCCCCCGCCACCCGCGCCCAGCAGCCGCAGAACCCTTCGCCCATGGTGGAGCACACTCGCGCGCACGCTCGCCTCCCGGAGCAGGCCCCACCGGGACGGCACGAGAAGTTGGATGTCGGCACGCTCTTCGTTCCGGACGGCCTGAAAGCCGACAGTGCAGAGATACTTTTCTTCTTCCATGGCGACACATCCATCCCCGAAGAGGCCGCCGCGCGCGACAAAGTGGCCGTGGTGAGCGTGCAAGCGGGCGCTGGTTCGGCGGTGTATGCCAGGTTGTTCGAGGACCCGCAGCGGTTCCTCAGGCTTCTGCATGAAGCAGAGGAGAAGGCAGGAGCGAACTTCGGTCGCGTGATGCTCGGCGGCTGGAGTGCCGGATGTGGCGCAATACGCCAGATTCTCAAGACTCCGGAGTCCTACGCGCGCGTGCGCGCCGTCCTGCTCATCGATGGCATCCACACCGACTACACCGACGGCAAGCCCGGCCCGCTGGAATCCCAGCTCGACGCCGGCAATCTTCAAATCTGGATGCAACTGTTCCGCGACGCCATCGCCGGGCGGAAGCGCGTGATCGTCACCCATTCCGAGATCTTCCCCGGAACCTATGCCAGCACCACGGAGACCGCGGATTACCTGCTGGCCCAGCTCGGTGTGAGACGGCACGCGGTGTTGAAGTGGGGACCCATGGGCATGCAGCAACTGAGCGAGGCCGAGGCCGGCAAATTCCTGCTCCTGGGCTTCGCCGGCAACTCCGCTCCCGACCACGTCGACCAGTTGAACGCCCTGCCGGCGCTTCTGAAGCGGCTGCGCTGAACCTGGCAGCACGTGCCATACTTGAGGGTTCTGCGCGAAACCATCCGATGTTTTCTTATTCTCGAAACGACCTCTACTGCGAGCAGGTCCCGCTGGCGGACCTGGCCGCACGCGTCGGCACTCCGGCCTACGTGTATTCGAGCGAATCGCTGCTCTGCAACTACCGCGCTTATGACCAGTCTTTCGGCGACCTGCCTCACACCGTCTGCTACGCCGTAAAAGCCAATTCCTCCCTGGCAGTGCTGGCACTGTTCGCCAAGGCTGGCGCTGGTTTCGACATCGTTTCCGGGGGCGAATTGTTTCGCGTGCTTCAGGCCAGCGGCGACCCCGCCAAGGTCGTCTTCTCGGGAGTCGGCAAGACGGCCGCGGAAGTGGAGTACGCGCTATCGAGCGGCATTCACAGCTTCAACTGCGAGTCTGAGGCGGAGTTGGCACTCATCGACGCAATGGCCGCGCGGCTGGGGCGGAAAGCGGGATTCTCGGTCCGCGTGAACCCCGATGTGGACGCCTCCACGCATCCTTATATCTCCACCGGCCTGAGCAAACATAAATTCGGGATTCCCATGGGCGAAGCCGCCGCGATCTACGAGCACGCGCGGCGATACCGGAATCTCGCCGCGGAGGGCGTGAGCTGCCACATCGGTTCCCAGATCCTCGATCCCAGTCCCATTCTGGAGGCTGTGGACCGCCTGCTGGAGCTCGCCGCCGCGTTGCGCGCGCAAGGCGATCCGATCAATCACTTGGATCTCGGCGGTGGGCTCGGGGTGGCTTACCAGGCGGGCGAAAAGCCGCCAGCCATCCGCGCATTTGTCGAAAGCCTGCATTCGCGCCTGCGCGATAGCGGCCTGACGGTGTTGGTCGAACCTGGTCGCTCGATCGCTGGTCCCGCCGGCGTGCTGCTGACCAGGGTGCTCTATCGCAAGCGAAATGGCGCCAAGGAGTTCGTGGTGGTGGATGCCGCCATGAACGACCTCATCCGGCCGTCCTTATATCACGCACACCACGAAATCATTCCGGTCCGCCGGAATGCACTGCCGCCGGTGACGGTGGACGTGGTGGGCCCGGTTTGCGAGACAGGCGATTTCCTGGCGCGCGACCGCCAGATGGCCAACGTCATGCCCGGCGATTTCCTGGCCGTGTGCACCACCGGCGCTTACGGTTTCGTGCAATCGTCGAACTACAACTCGCGCCCACGCGCGCCCGAGGTGTTGGTGGAAGGCGGAGGCTATCGGATCATTCGCTCCCGCGAAACCTATCAAGACCTGATTCGCGGCGAGACGCTGTAGGGCAGGTTGTCGACCGCGGGTTCACAACGTTCCCAACCCGCCGCACAGACCCGCCGGTTTGCAGGATGCCCGGTGTGGCCAGGGAAGAGCGAGATCAGGCGGTCCCGAGGCCGGCTTACTGCTTGATTGCGCGCAGGTCGGCCGAAGAGTTTTCACCCGCGCGTACCGTGACCGTGCTGGCATTCTTGACCAGGCCCTCATCATCCCACATGGTCGCGTACCACGGTGTAGGACTATCCCCGGCGATTGCTATCGCGTAATACTCCCCGGGCCGGACCGCAGTGATCTCATAACGATCATTCGAATCGCATGCCGCGAACAACACAAATCCCGGTCGCCACATGGCTTTATCGCGCGGGAGCAGCCTCACTGTTCCGGCGGCGCAATTCTCGACCTGGCCGCGAACGGTTCCGCCGCCGAGCTTGTAGGCGACGGTCAGCGGCCCGTCGCCGGACGTAATTTCAGCACCTGACCCGAGCGCATCGTAGCCGCCGATCCGAATGGAGTCGAGATAATACGGCGGCGGGGCCGGTCCGGGGAGAATCTGATACCGGCCTGGGTAGACATTCTGAATCCGGAGGTTGCTTTTTGCGTCCGCGGTGGCGGTCAGGAAGGCGCCGGCAGGGGGACCTGCCAACCCCGGGGCGCCAGCATTGAAGGCGAGTATGACGCTGGGCGGCTCAGGAGCAGGTACCCCTTGGGGAGCCTCGATTACAATCTTTCCCTGGATCGCAAACGGCGCAGCGGGCCGCAATTCAAGGTTTTCCAAATCATGGGCTTTCAACTGCACCCACTGGGCCGCCCATAATTGAACGTCTCCCTGATCCACCTTCGCGGAGATGCGCCATTCGCCTTCCGCTACCGCTTCGAATTCAAATGTGCCGTCACTCCGGGTATTTCGATTCAGGGCGGGCGAGCCGATGCGTTTGGCCAGCGTCACGCTGGCCTTAGGCACCGGATAGCCACTGATATCGAGCACCACGCCGCGAATGCGATGCACGGGAACCGTGGCCAGTTTGATATCCAGGTTCGAGATCTCGACTCCCAAACGGACCATGACTCTTACGGAAAGTTGGGGATCGGCTACGCCGGGATAGAAGGTTTGGGCCCAGTCGAGTGGCTGATCGTCGCGCGATTCCGGTGGCTTCCACGACGAGGGCGCAATTGCGGACAGCAGCCAGGCGCCGGGGACGTCAAGATCCGTGAGGCTGTACTCTCCCTTCTCGTTGGTCTTCGCCTGGCGGGAAATGCCGCTGCACGAAGGCATCTTGCACACCCAGTTCTCTCCCCAATAGAACTGGAGGCCGGCGTTTGGGACGGGCTCTCCAGCGTAGTCCAACACCCTTCCCGATATCGTGCCGCGCGGCGGCATTTTGACTTCCAGGCGCACCGGGCCGCCGCCGGCGGTAACCGGAAACGGCTGGGCGCCACGCTCCGCCAGGAAACACCGGCCGCATTCCCGCTCGAAATCTTCGTCCAGAAGAAAATTGGGAATGGACCAGAAGCCGCGAGCCGTATAATTCGCGGTGTAGATGCCAGCTTCCACGGGCTCGATCCGAAAATGGCCCTGGGAGTCAGTGGTGGCTGAGTAGGCGACCTGCCCGGCCCGAACCAGATTTACGGCAACCCCGGGGATATCGAAGCCAGTCACGGAGTTGACCACATGCCCGTCCACGGTTTGCGCGGCGCCATCGACCGCCGCCAGCATTGATCCGATAAGGATCACACGCAACACGAAGTTATCGTACGACATGTGGCGCAACCGACAACGCATGCCGCATGCCAGCGGTGAACTGACGTGGAATCATCGTTTTGGGACCTCGCCGGTGTGGCTGATCCGCCCCGTTGTGAATGCGCCGCAGGTTCGCTGGCGTGGGCGCATCGACAACCGGCTGGAAGACTTCGGGAAGCAGCGGGTTCAAATCACCGAGTTCGATTGAGGCGCCGGGTGCGGGGAGCGGACTGGATGTATTGGGAGGTGGTGGGGCAGGGTGGGCTTCGGCGGGGGCGGCAGCGGGAATAGAGGCGCCATCGGTGGGGACATGATCCGGAGCGGTGGTGTCCGGGTTGGCGGCGGGATCGGGAGCGGAGGCATCATCAACGGCATCATCGCGAAATGGGTTCGTTTCCTGGATGTAAAGTGGTTCAGTTTCATCGGGTTCGGCCTCCAAAATGGGTTCGTTCGGTAATTCCTTGCGCAGGCGCTTGAGGCGCTCGAATTCCTCAATGGCGCGGCGGTAGTGGCGCTCGGCCTGGGCCTGGTAGCGCAGAAACAGCGACCAACTGTTGGAGGTGCGGATGGTGCGGTGGAAACCTTCGGCGAGGAGGTAGTTGCGGTTCTGGGCGCGGGTGACTTCGATGTCGCCGATGAGGTCTTGCTCCATGAGGAAGTAGGGCCCGCCGTCGCGCGCCATGACGGTATCGAGGCAGGTGGTGAAGAGGCCGGATTCGAGGGCGGCGGCGCGGAGGAGGGCCTGCTGGGCGAGAGCGATGCGCTCGATGGCGAAGAGTTCCTGGGAGTTG
>Ga0335081_10021141_pt1 | contig 10532 bp, 11 predicted proteins | sample Lox_Sample_35_FD_206713 | JGI IMG/M metagenome (GOLD analysis project Ga0335081, IMG submission 206713) | Soil microbial communities from Loxahatchee National Wildlife Refuge, Florida, United States - Lox_Sample_3.5 | ecosystem: Environmental > Terrestrial > Soil > Wetlands | place: USA...
AACTCGGTGAAGACCCCCGCCTGGTACGCCGCCTTCCACTCGTCCGACATCTCGGCGAACAGGAAATCGCGGATCGAGCGCCCGCGCCAGAAGGGGATGATCTCCTTCTCGTAGGTGGCCCGGGCCTCGGCGCTCACGGCGAACGGGATCTTGGGGCGCGAGTTCAGCAGGTCGAGGTCGGCGAGGCTGTGGCAGCAGAGCTCCGGATAGGTGGGCGTCGCCTTGGGCGCGGGGCCCTTCTCGCCCACGATCAGCTCGCCGGCGCCGAGCCAGACGGCCTTGTGCTCGAGCAGGTGCGCGAACGCGCGGGCGCGCAGCAGCGGCGCCGGCGTCCCGTCCGCGTGCGCCGTGTAGAACTGCGTCATCAGCTTGGCGCGCTCGGTGGAGACCACCGGCCGGGCGTCGAGGCTCTCCTGGCGCAGCCGCGCGACCCGCGCGGAGATCACGCGCTCACCCTCCGGCCGACCGGGAGGCCGGCCGCGGCCAGCGCCTCGGCGACGGCGGCGAGCCGCTCGCGCGGCGGCGGCAGCGTGTCGGGCAGGGGATAGCTGCGTCCCACGCGGGCGTACTTGTCCACGCCGATGCGGTGGTAGGGCAGCAGGTCGAGGCCGGCGAGGCCGGGGAGGCCCGCGGCGAGCTGGCGGACGGCGTCGAGGTTCTCCGGGTCGTCGTTGATGCCGGGGACGACGGGGACCCGCAGCACGATCCGGTGCCCGTGCCGGGCGAGCGCGCGCAGGTTCTCGAGGATCCTCCGGTTCGACGCGCCGGTGAAGAGCTGGTGCCGCTCGGCGTCCATCAGCTTCACGTCGTAGAGGAACAGGTCCACGTCCTTGCGCAGCCGGTCGAGGCTCCGCCACGAGGCGTGGCCGCAGGTGTCGAGCGCGGTGTGGAGGCCGCGCGCCTTGGCGGCGCGGAGCAGCGCGGCGCTGAAGTACGGCTGGAGCAGGGGCTCGCCGCCGGAAAGCGTGAGCCCGCCGCCCGACTCCTCGAAGAAGGGCCGGTCACGCTCGACGATCTCCAGCACGTCCTCGACGCTCATCGTGCGGCCGGCCAGGGAGCGCGCCTCCGCGAAGCAGAGGGCCGCGCAGCGGCCTGAGCTCTTGCACTTGGTGCGGTCGGTGACCGGCCCGTCCTCGGTCCAGGTGATGGCGCCGTTGGGGCAGGCCTCGACGCACGCGCCGCAGCGGATGCAGCGGTTCTCGCGCAGGATCAGGTCGGGCCCCGAGGACTGGCTCTCGGGGTTGTGGCACCACAGGCACGACAGCGCGCAACCCTTGAGGAACACGGTCGTGCGGATCCCCGGGCCGTCGTGGATCGAGTACCGGCGGATGTCGAAAACGATGCCTGTGGCCAGGTTGCCTCCCCGAGGGGAAAACTGCCGCAAACCTCGCGCCGCCGGCTCCCGTGGCCCCGCCACGCGGGCCCGGTTAGGTTCGGACCACCATGGGGAACCCGCCGCCGACCGCCTCCGGGGGGCCCGCTCCGCCCGCCGCGTCGGGGCCCCCGAAGGGGCTCACGGGGACCGACGGGCTGCTCGCCCTGATGACGCTGATCTGGGGCGTGAACTACATCGTCATCAAGGCGGTCTTCACCCAGATGTCGCCGCTCGCCTTCAACATGGTGCGGTTCCCGGTGGCCGTCGCCGCGGTGGCGGCGTTCGCGTGGGCGGTGAAGGCGCGCAAGCCGTCCCGGCGGGCGATGGTCCGCCTGGCCGTCCTCGGCGTGGTGGGCAACACCTGCTACCAGTACTGCTACATCGAGGGGATGGCGCGGACGCGCGCGGGCAACGCCGCGCTGATCATGGCTGCCGTGCCCGTGCTGACGGGCGTCGGCAGCCACCTGCTCGGCCACGAGCGGCTGCGGTGGCGCGACGCCTGGGGCCTCGCGCTCTCGGCGGCCGGGCTCACCGTGCTGATCCTCGGGAGCAGCGAGGAGGTGCGGTTCGGCGGCGGCTGGGCGGCGGTGGCCGGCGACCTGCTGATGCTGCTCGCCGTGATCTTCTGGACCGCGTACACCATCGGCGCCAAGTCGCTGGTGGACGAGGTCGGCGCGACGGTGACCACGGCGTGGACGATGGGGCTGGGCGCGATCCCGCTGCTCGTGATCTGCGTGCCGTCGGCGCTGGCGCAGAACTGGCGCGCGGTCACGCCCCTGGCGTGGCTGGGCACGATCGTGTTCTCGTCGCTGGGCTCGCTGGTGCTGGCGTACCTGATCTGGTACCGCGGGGTCCGGCGCCTGGGCTCGACGCGGACCGCGTTCTACTCGAACCTGACGCCCATCGTGACCATCCTGACGGCCTGGCCGCTGCTGGGCGAGGTGCCGACGCGGTGGCAGATCGGGGGCGCGGCGGGGATCTTCGCGGCACTGGGGCTGCTCCGCTCGTGAGAATCGTGCTGTTCGACGTGGACGGGACGCTGCTGTGGACCGACGGCGCGGGGCGCCGCGCGGTGCACCGGGCGCTGAAGGACGTGCTCGGCATCGAGCACCCGGCGGCCGGCTTCCGGTTCGACGGCCGCACCGATCCGGAGATCGTGCGCCTGCTCGCCGCCGCCGCGGGCCGCGACCACGATCCGGCGGTCGTGGCGGACGTGCTCGACCACTACGTCGGCCTGCTGGTCCAGGAGCTGGCGCGGCCGGGCCACAAGACCACCGTGTATCCGGGCGTCTTCGAGCTGGTGGCGGCGCTGGAGCGCCGCGACGACTGCGTGATCGGGCTGCTCACGGGGAACATCGCCGCGGGCGCGCGGCTCAAGCTCGCCTCCGGCGGCCTCGACATCGCGCGCTTCACGGTCGGCGCCTTCGGCTCCGACCACGAGGTCCGCGCCGAGCTGCCGGCGATCGCGCAGCGGCGGGCGCGGGAGCGGGGGATCGAGGCCGGCGGCAAGGAGGTCGTCATCATCGGCGACACGCCGGCGGACGTGACGTGCGGCCGCGCGATCGGCGCGCGCGCCATCGGCGTGGCGACGGGCTCCTATTCCGTGCCGGACCTCATCGCGGCCGGCGCGTACGCGGCGTTCCAGGACCTGTCCGACACGGACGCGGTGGTGCAGGCGGCGTTCGAGCCGTGAGCGCCGGCGGCGGGGGCGGCGCGCGCGAGCTGGAGCTCAAGGCGGTCGTGCCCGACGCCGCGGCCCTCGCCGCCCGGCTGTGCGCGGCGGGGCCGCTGACGTTCCGCGGCTTGATGCGCGACCGCCGCTTCGACCGCCCGGACCGCTCGATGCTGGCCCGGGACCTGGTCCTGCGGGTCCGCACGCTCGAGCCCAGGGGCGCGGGCGAGGCCCACGCGGAGCTGACGTGGAAGGGGCCGACGAAGCGGACGGGCGGCTACAAGGAGCGCGAGGAACTGCAGTTCGCGGTCGGCGACGCGGCGGCCGCGGCGACGGTGCTGGCGCGGCTCGGCTTCGAGGTGACGGACGCCATTGACCGCTGCGTCGAGTACTACGAGGTCGCGGGAGCGGCCGCGCGCATCGAGTGGTACCCCAGGATGGACGCGCTCGTGGAAGTGGAAGGAGCACCCGCGGACATCGAGAAGGCGGTGCTGGCCACGGGGATCCCGCGAGGGGATTTCACGGCGGACCGGTTGCTCGATTTCGCGGGCCGATACCGCGAGAGAACGGGACGAGACGCCGTCCTGCGGCTCGATCTCCTCGGCCCCGATGAGCGTCCGGGGTTTCCGACGTGGGCGGCGCTCGAGTGAGCAGACTTCGAATCGTTGCCGGACGGCCGTCCTGCAACTACCCTGAACGCCGCACTCTGATGGCTGTCACCTGACATGAGCGTCCTGGGTGTGGGCATCGACATCGTTCCCGCCTCGCGCGTGGATCGGCTGCTGTCGCGGCACGGCGAGCGCGCGCTCCAGCGCCTGTTCACGCCGGGCGAGCGGGAGCGCGCGGCCGTCTTCGTCAGCCCGTCGCTGCACCTGGCCGCGCGGATCGCGGCGAAGGAAGCGGCCTACAAGGCGCTGTCGGGCGACGGCCGCGCCGCCGGCGTCGGCTGGCTCGACCTCGAGGTCATCCGCCACGCCGACGGGCGGCCCGACCTCCTCTTCCACGGCCCGGCCGCGGAGTGCCTCGAGCGGCTCGGCGCGACGCGCTGCCACCTCTCGCTGACCCACGCCGGCGGCGTCGCCGCCGCCGTCGTCATCCTCGAATAGCCGCGTTGCCCGGCGGAACCGGACCGGCTAGGTTTTGGTGTCTTTTCCCGTGAGAACGAGTCTCAACGGCATGGGTCTTCCCGCTCTGATCGCCGCCGTCCTCTCGCTCGGCGCGGTGCCGCCGCGCCAGGCCGCCCCGAGCCGGCCCGACGCGCGCGAGGCCGCGCGGCGGATCGCGGCGACCGTGCACATGGCCGCCGAGGAGTACGCGCTGGCCTGGCAGGGCACGCGGTTCGTCAACCCCGAGGAGGCGGACGAGGCGAAGGGGTTCGTCAGCGACGCGCGGCACACGGCGGCGACGCTGGCCGCGGGCGTGGCGAAGGAGACGGCGCGGGAGCTCGACGCGATCGCCGCGCTGCTGGACCGGAAGGCGCCCGCGGACTCGGTGGCGGCCGCGGCGGCCGCGCTGGAGCGGTTCCTCGCCGCGAAGGTCGGCTTCACGCTCGAGGAACGGCCGACGCGCCCGCCCTCGCTGGCGGACGGCGAGCGCATCTACGCCGAGCGCTGCACGCAGTGCCACGGCGGCCTCGGCCGCGGCGACGGGCCGGCCGCGCAGGGCCTGACGCCGCCGCCGGCGGACCTCACCGTCCGCACGGCGACCGGCCCGCTGCCGGCGGACTTCTTCCGCCGCGTGACGTACGGCACGCCGGGCACGGCGATGCCCGCCTTCGGCTCGACGCTGTCGGTGGACCAGCGGTGGGACGTCATCGCGCACGTGCTGACGCTCTCCGACTCGATGGCGCGGCGCGCCGGGAACGGCGCGGCCGCGCTCACCTTCGCGACGGTGCGGGCCACGCTCGGCGCGGCGATGGAGAAGGCGCGGGGCGGCGCGCCGGCCGCGGCCTCCGACGGCGTGTTCGACGCGTACCTCGCCTTCGAGGGCGTCGAGGGGCCGGTGCGCATCGCCGACGGGCCCCTGGCCAACCGCGCCGAACAGCGCTTCGCGGCGCTCCGCGAAGCCGCGGCCGCGCGCGCCCTCACCCTGGACGACCAGTACGTCGAGCTCACCGCCACGCTCGACTCGGCGGAGGCCGCGGTCACCGCGCCGCACACCGGCTGGGGGCTCGTGGCCGAGAGCTTCCTCCTCATCGTGCGCGAGGGCTTCGAGGCGATCCTCATCGTCGGCGCCATCATGGCGGTGGTGCTGCGGAGCGGCTCGAGCGAGCAGCGGCGCCACGTGCGCTGGGGCGTCGCCCTGGCGCTCGTGGCGAGCCTGGCGACCGCGGCGCTGCTGCAGCGGATCTTCGAGGCCGACGCCACCCAGCGCGAGGCGCTGGAGGGCGGCGTGATGCTGGTCGCCGCCGCGGTGCTCTTCTACGTCTCCTACTGGCTGTTCTCGAAGGTGGACGCGCAGGTCTGGCAGCGCTTCGTCAGGGAGAAGATCGAGCGCGCGGCGGCCTCGGGCTCGGGGCTCGCCCTGGCGTCGGTCGCGTTCCTCGCCGTCTACCGCGAGGGCTTCGAGACCGTGCTGTTCTACAAGGCGCTGTACGGCACCGGCGGCGCCGCGGGCGCGGCCCCGATCACGGCGGGCCTCGCGGCCGGCGCGGTCATCCTCGTGGCGGTCTACGTCGGCATCGAGAAGTTCGGCATCCGCATCCCGCTCCGGCCGTTCTTCGCCGTCACCGGCGCCACGCTCTACTTCATGGCGTTCGTCTTCGCGGGCACCGGCGTCAAGGAGCTGCAGGAAGGCGCGTACGTGCCGACGACGCTCATCCCCGGCGCGCCGCGCTGGGAGTTCTTCGGCATCTACCCCACCGTCGAATCGCTCGGGCTCCAGTTGCTCATCGTCCTCGGCCTCGTGATCGCGGTCGTCTGGTGGGTGCGGAAACGGCGCAGGAGCGCGGCGCCGGCGGCGGCGAGCGAGGTCCTGGAAACACGATAGCCCGCCGTTTCCGGCGGGCTATCGGTGTCCGCGGCGACGCCCCCCTCAGGAACTCAGTCGCCTAGGAGGAAACCAAGCACCCACTTGGATGGCAATCCCCGTGCCTTATGTCCGCAAATGAGCTATGATGTTGTGCCGCAACGGCTTGTCAGAAGAGACGCCGTCCTGGAACACCTCAGAAGTCAGCCACTCGCTGTCAAACAATTAGACGACCGTAAAGGAACTTGACGATTTTCTGCGGCTACGCGGCTGCCCCGGCGACGGGCTCGCGGCAGCGCCGCATCAGCCAGGCGCCGGAGGCGATGATGGCGACGCTGAGGATCTGCGCGACGGTGACGGGGCCGAGGATGCGGTCGTCCTTGGCGCGGAAGATCTCGGCGACGATGCGCTCGACGCTCGAGAGGACGAGGTAGACGCCGAACAGCCAGCCCGCGGCGTGGCGGTGCTCGCGCCAGCGCCACAGCAGCCAGAAGACCACGAGCGTCATCGCGATCTCGTAGAGCTGCGTCGGGTGCACGGTCAGCACCTGGAACGGCGCGACGTTCGCCGGGATGGCGGCGTGGAACTGGGCGCGCAGGTTCGCGGCGGTGGAGGGCGGCGAGCCCTGCGGGAACGCCATCGCCCACGGCAGGCGCGACGGCAGGCCGTAGTCGTCGTTCACCGAGAAGCAGCCGACGCGGCCGAGGATGTAGCCCACGGCGAGCGACGGCGAGACCGCGTCGAGCAGCACGGGGACCGGGAGCTTCTTGAGCCACATGTAGGCGAACACGGCCGCGACGCCGCCGGCGAGGCCGCCGTACCACACGAGCCCGCCGCGGGAGAAGAACGCCGCGACGTGCCCGACCGAGATGGCGTAGTAGAGCTTGGAGCCCACGAGCCCGCCGACCACGCCCAGGACGACGGTGTCCCACGCGATGGCGGAGTCGAAGCCGCGGCGCCGGAGCTCGCGCGCGTAGACCCAGCCGGCGACCAGGAACCCCAGCATCATCATGACGCCGTAGCCGGTGAGGGTGAAGCGGCCGAGATGGATCATCAGCGGATAGACGGTCATGCGCGCACCAGGCCGGGGAAGGGGAGCCGCGCGGCGGCGTCGAGGGAGCGGCCGGCCTCGCCGGCGTGGAAGAGGCCGGCGCGGGCGATCATCGCGCCGTTGTCGGTCGAGAGGCGCGGCGAGGGCGCGTGGAGCGTGGCGCCCCGGGCCTCGAGCGCCGCGGCCATCGCGGCGCGGAGCGCGCGGTTGCAGGCCACGCCGCCGCCGAGCACGACCCGCGTGCGCCCGCACGCCTCCACCGCGCGCAGGGTCTTGGTCACGAGCACCTCGATCACGGCGTCCTGGAAGCCGCGCGCGAGGTGGGCCGTGTCCGCGGCCGGGTCCGCCGCGGCGCGGACCGCGTGGATCACCGCCGTCTTGAGCCCGCTCATCGAGAGGTCGAAGTAGTCGGCGTCGCCGGGCTTCTGCCGGGCGTTGAGCATCGGGCGCGGGAAGCGGAACCGCACCGGGTCCCCGTCCAGGGCCGCCCGCTCCACCACCGGCCCGCCGGGATAGCCGAGGCCGAGGAGCGAGCCGACCTTGTCGAACGCCTCGCCGACGGCGTCGTCGCGCGTCGCGCCGAGGAGCCGGTAGTGGCCCCACGCCGGCACGTCGAGCAGCAGCGAGTGCCCGCCCGAGACGATGAGCCCGATGAACGGCGGCACCGCGGCGGCGTCGTCGAGGGCCGTGCCGAAGAGGTGCGCCTCGAGGTGGTGCACGCCCACCAGCGGCCGGCCGGTCGCGAGGGCCAGCCCCTTCGCGTAGCTCACGCCGACCAGGAGCGCGCCGATCAGGCCGGGTCCCTCGGTGACGGCGATGAGGTCGAGGTCGTCCAGCGCGAGCCCCGCGCCCTCGAGCGCGCGGTCCACCACGGGCGCAAGCGCGGTGAGGTGCGCGCGCGAAGCCAGCTCGGGCACGACGCCCTTGTACACCTTGTGCACGTCCTGCGAGAGGATGACGCACGACAGGGTGCGCGCGAGCGCGGCGTCGCCCGCGACGACCGCGGCCGAGGTCTCGTCGCAGGACGTCTCGATGCCGAGCGCGTTCACGTCTTCTTGATCTTGCCGGAGAGGGTGACGACCAGCGGCGTCATCCGGAGCACCGCGCGGCCGGCGGTGTCGAGCTGCACGGTGCGCTCGAACGTGCCGGCGACGCCGTGCAGGAACACCGGCTCGGTGTCCACGGAATCGAGCGTGGCGACCAGCGACCGCGGCCCGCTGACGCGCACGACCGCGGGCGCGATGCCGAGCGCGCCGTCCACGGCGTAGCCCGAGTCCGGCGTCACCAGGGCGCGCACCGCCACGGTCCGCTGCGCGCGGCGGTCGAGGAGCAGCTCGATCTCGCGCGGCTCGACCTCCTCGACGCTCACCTTGACGCCGCCCGGCACCTGCACGTCGGAGGGCGCGATGACCAGGTGGTGCCGCGCGCCGGCGCCCACGCCGTTCTCGTTGACGACGGCGCGGATCACCAGCGGCGCGGTGAGCCGGAGCAGCTCGCGCTGCGGGCCCGACACCAGCGCCTTGATGGGCGGCGGCGCCACGGCGGGCGCGACGTCGGGGGGCATGACCAGGTCGAGCTGGATGCCGACGAGCTGCGTGCTCGGCTTCTCGAGCGCGACCGCGACCCAGAGGATGACGGCGAGGGCGAGCGCGGCGAGCTTCAAGGGCCAGTGCCGGACGATCGCGCCCTGGATGGACACGGCTCAGCCCCGCTGCGCCAGGAGGCGGCGCATCAGGTCCTTGTTGACGGTGGCGTCCCAGTCGGCGGCGCCGATGACCTTCTTGACGATCCGGCCTTCGCGGTTGATCACGAAGCTCTCGGGGATGCCGGTCGTCTGGTAGATGCGCTCGATCGCGGCCGACTGGTCGTGCAGGATCTGGAACGTGAGCCCGTAGTCCCGCACGAACTGCCGCACCACGTCGGCGCCGCCCTCGTCCACGCTCACGGAGACGATCTTGAGCCCCTGCGGCCCGATCTCCTTCTCCAGCTGCTCGAGCGAGGGCATCTCGATCTTGCACGGCTCGCACCAGGTCGCCCAGATGTTGAGCAGCACGACCTGGCCCTTGAAATCGGCGAGCGTCACCGGCTTGCCGGTCCTGAGGTCCGTGGCCGCGAACTGCGGCGCGCTCGAGCCCACCTCCACCGGGAAGATCTCGGGGCTGAGCTTGAGGCCCAGGGCCAGCAGGCCGCCCAGGACGACCACGATCGCGGCGACGACGAACCACTGCTTCTTCATGCGCGGACCTTCCTGACGCCGGCGGCGCCCGCCTGCGCGAGCCGCCGCAGCTCGCGGACCTCGGCGGCCGCGTCCTGGGCGCCGAAGATCGCGACGCCGGCCACGAAGGTGTCGGCCCCGGCGGCCGCGAGCTGCGAGATGGTCTCGCGCGCGACGCCGCCGTCCACCTCCAGCATCGCGCGGCTCTTGCGCCCGGCCAGGAGGGCACGCGCGCGCCGCACCTTGTCGATGGCGGGATCCCAGAACGGCTGGCCGCCGAAGCCCGGGTTCACCGACATCACGAGCAGCAGGTCCAGCTCCTCGACCACCTCCTCGACGGCCGAGAGCGGCGTGGCGGGGTTCAGCGCGACGCCCGCGTGCATCTTGTGCCGGCGGATCTCCGCGAGGTGCCGCTCGAGGTGGGCCGTGGCCTCGGCGTGGATCGTCAGCCCGCTCGCCCCCGCCTCCGCGAACGGCTCGATGTACGCCTCCGGGTGCTCGACCATGAGGTGGCAGTCCAGCGGCACCTCGGTGACCCGCCGCAGCGCCTTCACCAGCGGCGCGCCGAACGTGAGGTTGGGGACGAAGTGGCCGTCCATCACGTCCACGTGGATCATGTCCGCGCCGCCGGCCAGCACCCGCTCCACCTCGTCCGCCAGGTGGGCCAGGTCGCTGTTCAGCAGGCTGGGCGCGATGCGTACCGTCACTTGGTCCCTCGCGAGAGGTGCAGGATCACCGAGCTCCCCGCTTCCACGCTGTCCCGCGCGGCGGGCGCGGTGGCGACGGCGAGCCCCACCGGCAGCTGGCTCGCGATCGTGTCCACGCCGGCCACCGCGATCCCCGCCGCCGCCAGGATCCGCTGCGCCAGGTCGGGGTCCAGGGCGCGCACGTCCGGCACGGCGACGCGGGGCGGCCCTTCGCTCACGGTGAGCGCGACGGTGGTGCCGCGCGGCACCGCGACGCCGGGCGCCGGGTCCTGCCAGGAGACCATCCCCGCGGCCAGCGTCGGATGGCGCTCCCGGTCCGCGATCTCGCTCTTGAGGCCGCTCTGCGCGAGCATCAGCTCCGCCTGCGCCGCGGTCACGCCGATCAGCCGCGGCACCTGGCGCTCGTTCGGCAGCAGCGGCGCCGGAAACAGGAGCAGCGCCGCGAGAAGATAGCCGACCAGCGCGGTCCCTGCGACACCGGTGACCAGGAAGACGACGCGCCGCGCCGGGTGCGTGGGTTGCGGGCCTACGAGCGTGCCGGGAGG
>Ga0335081_10021142_pt1 | contig 10532 bp, 10 predicted proteins | sample Lox_Sample_35_FD_206713 | JGI IMG/M metagenome (GOLD analysis project Ga0335081, IMG submission 206713) | Soil microbial communities from Loxahatchee National Wildlife Refuge, Florida, United States - Lox_Sample_3.5 | ecosystem: Environmental > Terrestrial > Soil > Wetlands | place: USA...
TCGTGGACAGCTGGTTGCTTCGAGTCAAGTCGTCTGAGGCGCGTGTGAAGGGTTGAACTCGCCACGGCGGGGGTGGCGGCCCAGACCGGTGTGAGCGTGTCGCCCTCCTCGTTGTCATTGGTCATGGATCATTGGCCAAAGCCGGCCAACTCACCAGAAAGAGGTGTGCTCGTGATCACCACAATCGTCGTCCACTCCGCGGATATCTTCCACATGAACTCGCCGTTCGACCCGCTGCACAGCGACGGCTACAACTTCTGGTCGGGCATCGGCAGCGACTTCGGGGAAGTAACGATCCTGATCGCCGTGCTCGCGTGGTGGAAGCATCACAACTGCCAGGTGAAGGGCTGCTGGCGCATCCACGTCCGCACGCCGACGGAGGCCGGCCACTTCGTCTGCAAGCGCCACCACCCCGCCCACGAAGGCGATCGGCTGTCCGTCGAACACATCGTCGCGTGCCATAACGAGGCGCTGGCCGCAGCCGGCAAGCTGCCCCACATCGCAGTGTCGCCAATGCCCGCCGGCAAGCCGCCGGCCTCGTAGTGGGCTGGCTCCACGCCGGTCGCCACCAGAATCGAACTCCTCAACTCGGGGACCAGTGGCCACGCAGGAGCGTCCGGCGCCGCCGGCGCCGCCGGCGTTGCTACGAAGGAGGGCGTCAGACTTCTCAATGATGAACCGCCCGCTGATCGATGATCGCGCACACTGGCTGGCCGTGACAGCACTCCGCTCAGCCGTCGTGCCAGCCCCGCTCACGGGCCTTGTCCACGCGATTGCAGCGGCTCGCGCGGAAGACTTGAGCCGCAACGATCCCCCACCGGACACGGTCGCCGAGCGGCAGGCGGCGGTCCTGATCCTCATCGCGACCGACCGTGACAGCGGGCCTGACGTCCTCCTTCAGCAGCGGGCGCCCAACCTCCGCGACCACCCCGGCGAGGTCGCGTTTCCCGGCGGCGCGCGCGAGAACGGCGACAGCGGGCCGCCCGCAACCGCGATCCGCGAGGCGGCGGAGGAGACCGGACTGGACCCGGCCGGCGTCCAGCCGCTGATCCTGCTGCCGCGCGTGCACATCCCACCGTCGCGATTCGACGTCACCGGCGTGCTCGCCCACTGGCGCACGCCATCGCCGGTCAGCGCGATCGACCCCGGCGAGACCAGCCGTGTCATGCGCATCCCGTTCACCGCGCTGGCCGACCCCGAGAACCGCATAATGCTCAGCACGCGCTTCGGCTGGCACGGCCCAGCGTTTGTTCTCGATCGCGCGGTCGTGTGGGGGTACACCGGCGAGATCCTCGCCGCGCTGCTCCGCTTCGGAGGTTGGGAGCGGCCGTGGGTTGCCTCCAGCCCGCTCGATCTCGACCAGGCGTGGCGACTGGCCGGTTGAGCTGCTCCTGGTCAAAGCCACAGCCTCGGGCCGGCGTGGGCTTCCAGCCACCGGAATCGTCGGTCACACGGGCGCTGAGTCCGAGCTCCCATCGTCAGCGCGGTTCTCCGCTTGGAGAGCCGAACTGTGGGCGGACGGATTCGATAGCCCCGATGACCGCCGCCAGCTGAAAGCGGTCACGCCATTACGCAGGGGCCATTGTTGGATCACGCCTTAGGCGGCCATGTGAGCGCGGCTACTGGTCCGCGCGCAGAGCGGCAGTCTGGCTGAGAGTGTCGCCTCGGCGACTTTGCAGCAGTTGCGGCGTTGCGGCCCGGGTCCGTGCGGCGCGCCCGGATTCATGCCGTTGCCCGGTCCGGTTAGCGGGGTCTGCACTGCCGGGCTGCTGTGCTTCGGCGCCCATCCGATCGGTCGCCGCACGAACCGCACGGCGTTGCTGTTGGTCGTCGGGCATGTCTTACAACCCAGCGACGTCGTTGAGAGAGGCTGGTCGAGCGCTCGCGTGATGACGACGGGTGCCGGCGTGGTTTGCCATGATCGCCACGCGGACGGTCCGAGTGCCTGCGAAGGTCAGCCAGGCCGGGGCTCGATCTGGTCGCTGCTGGATCCACGACGAGCGGCGAGGTCGCGAGACGGTGCTCGTGGATCACGGAGCGGCCTCAGAGGGAGTTGTGATCTGGGGCGCGGTGGGTCGAGTGAGCGGGGACTGCGCGTCCCGGTGACCGAATGGGGCCACGCTGCTTCCGTCGCGTTGCTCCTCAGTCGTTCGGTTGATTGCCGAACAGGGGGAGGGAGCAATAACCTAGTTTCGCTGGGTTGGCGCCACGGAGGCACGTGTGACCGGGGCTTAGATGGCTTATCTCGTTCGGCCTGACGGTGGCGAGGCTGGCGGCGATGGCCTTGCCGGGAGTGGCCGCTGGCGCCTCGATATGTCCCACAGGCACAACTTCGGCGAGCGCAACACGTTCCGGCGCTGGTGGGCACTGCAGGCTTCATCCCACCGCGGTCGAGATGGCGGTTGCGGAGTCGACCGAGGAATCGAGGAGGGGCTTCGCAATGATCCGTAGTCCGTTTCCGGATGTCGAGATTCCGGATAAGCCGTTGAGTGAGTTTGTGCTCGCGCGCGCTGACGAATTGGTCGATAAGCCGGCGTTGATCGACGCATCCAGTGGCCGGAAGATCAGCTATAGGCAGCTCGTGGAGTCCGTGCGGGCGACCGCGGCGGGCCTCGCGGCGCGGGGGTTTGGCAAGGGCGACGTGCTCGCCCACTTCGCTCCAAACCTGCCGGATTATGCGGTTGCGTTTCACGCCGTCGCGGCCGTTGGCGGTGTGAACACGACCGCCAATCCAGTGTTGACCGGCGAGGAACTCGCGGCGCAGCTCAAAGACTGCAACGCGCGGTTCTTGGTGACGATGCCCGAGCTGCTGGAGAAGGCGACACTCGCGGCACAGCGGGCGGGCGTGGAGGAGGTCTTTGTCTATGGCGAGGCTGCCGGCGCGTCGCCGTTTGTGTCGCTGCTGGCGGTGGGCGAGGAGCCGGCGCAGGTAGACATTGACCCTGCCGAGGATCTAGTCGCGCTGCCGTATTCAAGCGGCACCACGGGGCTACCGAAGGGCGTGATGCTCACCCATCGAAACCTCGTCGCGAACATCTGCCAGACGGCCGCTCACCAACGCATCCGCGAGGATGATCGCGTGATCGCGGTGTTGCCTTTCTTTCACATCTACGGGCTCGTGGTGTTGATGAATCTCCCCCTGTACGGTGGGGCGACGGTCGTGACGATGCCTCGGTTCGATCTTGCCGAGTTCCTGCGTGTTGTGCAGAAGTACCGCATCACTCGCGCTTGGGTCGTTCCGCCGATCGTGCTTGCTTTGGCCAAGCAGCCGCTGGTAGACGAGTTCGACCTCTCGAGCCTGAACTTCGTGCTCTCGGGCGCCGCTCCGTTGTCGGGCGAGCTTGAGATGGCCTGCGGCAAGCGTCTAGGTTGCCGGATGCTGCAGGGCTACGGCCTGACCGAGACAAGCCCTACCACCCACTCCGTGCCCGACGACCTCGCCGGGCAGATGCCGGGCTCGATCGGACCGCCGGTCCCGAACACAGAGTGTCGAATCCTCGACGTCGTGACCCGTGAGGACGCGCCGGCCGGCGAGCCGGGCGAGCTCTGCATCCGCGGTCCGCAGGTGATGAAGGGCTACCTCCATAACCCCGCGGCGACCGCGCTGGCGATCGATGCGGATGGCTGGCTTCACACCGGCGATGTCGCCCGTCTCGAGCCCGACGGCTCCATCCGGATTGTCGATCGAATTAAGGAGCTGATCAAATACAAGGGCTATCAGATCGCGCCCGCTGAACTCGAGGCGCTACTGCTCACGCATCCGGCGATCACCGACGCGGCGGTGATCCCGGTGCCCGACGAGGAGGCCGGCGAGGTGCCCAAGGCGTTCGTCGTGACCAATGGGTCGATCACCTCTGATGAAGTGATCCAGTTCGTCGCCGGACACGTGGCCCCGTATAAGAAGGTCCGCGCGGTCGAAATCCTCAAGGAGATTCCCAAGTCGCCCTCGGGCAAGATCCTCCGCCGCGTGCTGATCGAGCGTGAGCGGGCCGCGGCGGTCATTGCGTGATGCTCAGGCTGTTTAGAGGCGCAGCGTCGCCCGGATCGCCAGAGGCAGGAGGTGCTTATGGTGATGCGTAGTCCGTTTCCCGATGTCGAGATTCCGAACAAGTCGCCGACTGACTTCGTTCTCGCTCGTGCGGGGGAGCTCGGTGACAAGCCGGCGCTGATCGACGCGCGTACCGGCCGGACGATCACCTACGTGGAGCTGGTGGAGTCGGTGCGTGCTGTCGCCGTTGGTCTGGCCGAGCGGGGCTTTCGAAAGGGTGAGGTGTTCGCGCACTATGCGCCGAACCTCCCTGAGTATGCGGTCGCCTTCCATGCGGTCGCGAGCGTCGGTGGTGTGAACACGACCGCCAATCCGCGGCTGACCGCGGAGGAGCTGTCATCCCAGCTCAAGGACTCTGGCGCGCGGCTGCTGGTGACGGTGCCTGAGCTGCTGGGGAGTGCGGCGACGGCGGCTCGCCAAGCAGGCGTGGAGGGGATCTTCGTCTACGGCGACGCCGCGGGCGCGACACCGTTCGCGTCGCTGCTGAAAGCAGACGGCGAGCCGCCCGACGTCGCGATCGATCCCGCCAATGATCTCGTCGCGTTGCCGTATTCGAGCGGCACCACGGGCCTGCTGAAGGGAGTGATGCTCACGCACCGGAACCTGGTGGCGAACATCTGCCAGGACACGTTCGAGCGCCCCCGGGAGCAGTGGGCAGATGACCGCGTCATCGCCGTGCTCCCGTTCTTTCACAGCTTCGGACTGGTCTGGCTGTTGAACCTGCCGACGTACTGCGGGGCGACCGTGGTCACGATGCCGCGGTTTGATCTGCGCGAGTTCCTCCGCGTGATACAGGAGTATCGGATCACGATCGCGATGGTCGTTCCTCCGATCGTACTGGCGTTGGTCAAGCATCCGATGGTCGACGAGTTCGACCTCTCGAGCCTGGATGTCGTGGGTTGTGGCGCGGCTCCGCTGTCGGCTGAGCTCGAGGTCGCGTGCGCCGAGCGGCTGGGCTGCCGGGTGGCTCAGGGCTACGGCCTGACCGAGACCGGCCCGACCACCCACCGCGTCAACTTTGATCTTGCCGGGAAGATGCCAGGCGAGGTCGGGCCGCTGGTCCCGAACACCGAATGCCGGATCGTCGATGTCGCGACCGGCGAGGACGTCGATGACGGCGAACTCGGAGAGCTCCTGGTTCGCGGTCCCCAGATCATGAAGGGCTACCTCAACAACCCGCAAGCGACCGCCCTGACGATCGACCCGGACGGCTGGCTTCACACCGGCGACGTCGTGCGGATCGAGCAGAACGGCTCGCTGCAGATCGTCGACCGGATCAAGGAGCTGATCAAGTACAAGGGCCACCAGATCGCGCCCGCCGAGCTGGAAGCGCTGCTCCTGACGCACCCGGCGATCACAGGCGCGGCGGTGATCCCGAGCCCCGACGAGGAGGCTGGCGAGGTACCAAAGGCGTTCGTGGTGACCGACGGGTCGATTACGCCTGAGGAGGTGAGTCAGTTCGTCGCCGGGCGCGTGGCGCCGTATAAGAAAGTCCGCGCCGTCGAGATCATCGACGAGATCCCGAAGGCGCCGTCGGGCAAGATCCTGCGCCGCGTGCTGATCGACCGCGAGCGGAACACCGCGATGGCTGGGTTGGCTCGCCGGTAGACACAGGCTGAGATGCAGGGGACTTGAGCCTCCGGGCGGTTGTGACCAAGTGTGCTCTGGCCACCGCGGCGTTTGGCCAGTGTCACGACGGCGTTGGCCGCGGCGTGGCGGCACAGCTTTTGTAAACAGATTCCATCTAATGGAGGGGACCCATGCCCACGTACATTTCGTTGGTCAACTGGACCGAACAAGGACTGCGAGAATTGAAGGAGAGCCCGGCTCGGGCTGATGCAACAGCGAACCTCGCCGAGAGCTTTGGTGGGAAACTGGTGCAGCTCTACTGGACAGTCGGCCCGTACGACATAGTTGGCATCTTCGAGGCGCCAGACGACGAAACGGCCGCCGCGATGCAGCTAACGATCGGCTCGCGCGGCGCCGTGCGGACGACCACGCTCCGCGCATTCCAGCGCGACGAGATCGATAGAATCATCGCGAACACTCGGTGACAGGCTCCCGGCACGACGCCGAGACTCGAAGAAGGGGGTCGGCTCTCCAACTTCAGGCGGCGATGTCCACTCTGAAGAGCCTTGAGAGCCCACGCCAGGGAGACTGCTGGATCGGGATAGGCGGCAGCGAGCCCCCGGCACGAATCCCGCCCGGAGACTCCTATTGGCGGGACAACGGGAGTCGCGCGAGCCGCGCAAAGCAGCCTCGATCGTCCGAGCGGCGCGACGCGCACGGACCAGCGCCATCCCAGCGTTGCCGTGGGCCTGGCCGATCGGATGCGGACACTCCGTTCTCGTGACACACCGTTCGTTCGCCGGTCAGGCCGGTGACGGCCCCCCTCGGCTCGTGGGTGCCGTGGTTGTGCGGTGAGATGATCACGGCGTGGAGCGCTACGGTCTCGCGCATCGGATCAGCCGCAAGCAGGATCGGCTCCTTGATCGTTTCCGCGACCGATCGGCTGCGGCCGCTGCGGGCCTTCCCGCAACGGCGGACACCTTCGCCGCGCTAATCGGCGAGGAGTTTGCGTTGCTCGTCACGTTCCGGCGTTCGGGCGAGCCGGTACCCACGCCGGTGTGGTTCGGGTTGCAGGAGGGCCGCCTCTACGTCGAGAGCCTCGCGGATGCCGGCAAGGTCAGGCGAATAGAGCATGACCGTCGCGTTCGGGTCGCTCCGTGCACTTCTCGCGGCAAGCCATCCGGCCCGTTCGCAGATGGCACAGGCCGGATCCTCGGGGCAGCGGAGGAGGCACATGCCGAGGCAGCGCTCGATCGACACTACGGACTGGGTCGCCGCCTGTACGTGAGGCTCGGGACCCGACTCGGGGTGCGCTCGGCGTACCTCGAGCTAACACCAACAGGCCTCGAACGCGCGTGATGCTGCTCGCGCCGGGTGCGCTCGCCTCGCGCCCAAGGCGCTGACGCCCCCCTTGTCGCGATTGCACTTGTCCTTTGTGTGCCGGCCGATCACGAATGCGATCGCGCCAGTTTTTGGAGTGCGCCGCGCGCAGCTGGCCGAGGCGGCGACAACGGGGACAGTGGGTGCTGCTCGTGTTCGCGGAGCTTGCCGGCGCCTGTGTGCGCATCGGCCAGGCGTCGCGTCCGGCAGTCGATCAGAGGCGGTGCGCGAACGAAGAACCCGGCATATCGGGGCCGGGTGATCTGGTGCGACCCGGTGAAGCGAGGGGTTGAGCCTGGGCGGTTGACGTGAGGTCCTGCACGAGGCCCGGGAGAGATGCCAGCGACCGCGACAGGCTATCCGTCTAGTCTGGACGAACTTCGCTGCCGGCGTCGATGCATCCGACACACGTCGCGGATACGAGTCGACCGCCGCGTGTGTCGCTACGCTCGCCGGCGATCACGTAGCGAAGGGAGCCGGGTCGTGGCGCATCGCACCACAGGCCGCTCGCAGGTGCCGGTCGGCGAGCTGGTCGCGTCGTTGAGCATCGAGCAGTTGCGGGAGGTCGTGTCCGCGGCCGCCGATCGTCACGAGGACGTCGAGCGGACGGTACGGTTCATCACCGCTCGCGCCGACGACGACCTGGCTGCGTTACGGGCGGAGGTCGAGCGCGGTCTGCGCACGCGACGGTTTCTGCCCTACGGCGAGAGCTCAGGGTGGGCGCACGCCGCCCGACCGGTACTCGAGGAGCTGCGCCGCCGCGCCACCAGCTCACCGTCGGCCGAGCTGATCGAGCTGCTCCAGCGAGCGATCGGCCACGTGGCGAAGGTAATCGAGCACGCCGATGACTCCGACGGGACGATCGGAGACCTGGCACGGGAGCTGCTTGACCTGCACGCAACCGCGTGCGACAGCGGCGCGGCGGATCCAGTGAGGCTGGCCGGGTGGATGGTCCGCTTCTGGTTTGTCGATCAGGACCTGTTCGAGGTCGACCCCGTCCGCTACCAGAAGGCGCTTGGCCAGGAGGGAGTCACCGCCTACCGGCAAGCCGTGGCCGCGCGCGAGCACGAGGATACGTTCGCTGTCCGCTACGCCCTCGAGCGGCTCGCCGTGCTCGACGGCGATGCCGAGAAGATCGTGGCGCTGGTCGGCGGGGATCTGACCAGCCCGCATCAGTTCGTGCACGTGGCCGAGGCCATGGCCGAGCTCGGCCGCGAGGACGACGTGCTCGTCTGGTGCGAGCGTGGGATCGCCGAAACACGGGGCTGGCAGACCGGCCGGCTATACGACCTGGCGTGCGAGACGCACGCCCGCCATGACGAGCCGCTCGAGGCTCTTCGCCTGCGCCGCTCCCAACATGAGCGGATGCCCTCACTCTCGACTTACAACGCCCTACGACGCGCAGCCGACGCGGTCGACGCCTGGTCAGTCGAGCGTGACGCCGCGCGCGCCGTCCTGCGCGACCGCGACGTGCGCGCGTTCGTCGACGCGCTGCTGAGCGACGGCGACCCGGATCTCGCGTGGGACACAGCGCAAGCCGCCCCGGAGCACGAGCTTGGTAGCGACCTGTGGCTGCGGCTTGCCGAGAGCCGCGAGACCGCCAACCCAGCCGACGCGGTCGCGGTCTACGAGCGGGTGGCCGACGGAGTCCTAGAGAAGACGGATCGCCGAGCCTACGCCGCCGCCGTGCGGATCCTCAAGCGCGCGCGAGACGCCGCGACGGCCGCGGGCGACCCTCAAGCGTTCGCCCAGCACATCGTCAAGCTGCGCGAGCAACACCGCCGGCGCCCGACACTCATCGCGATGCTCGACAAGGCCGGCCTGCGGTGAGACCCACCTCATCGCCGGCGTGGAGCTGCGTCGCGGCGAGCACAGTGTCGCTCCCCAAAGGCATTGCGGGAGCCGAGCCCGGATCGAAAGCCCATCGCTTCTGCTCCAGGCAAAAACACAAGTCATCCGAGCATCGCGTGTGGTGGCTGCAACTCGTCCGTGGCGGAAGAGCCGGGACCCGGCGTCAGCTCGCTCGGAAGGCCAGGGTTTGCGACAGTCTGCGCTGGCTGCCCGTATTAGCCCAGAGGAGCAGCCTTGGCTAGGAGCGCGACAGTGTTGCTGGGCATGGAAAGCAGAAGCGAGGCCGCGGTCCATATGATTGCTCGTTCCTGCGGAACAGCGGAGCTGAGCTGTTGTTGCCCTCCCTTCGCCGAACCCGCGCCGGGCCGCGTGGCTCCTGGTGGTTTCACCACTAGCTGCCGAGCGCCCCAGATAGGGGGCGATGACGGTCACAAGATCCAGCAACTCGTTTCTGAGATCTTCGCGACGCGCTCATGCCGCGTCTTGTCATATCCAGTCGAACGAATCAAAGCTTCGCCGGCCCACAGCAGGTGGTCGCCTGAGACCGATTTCGTCTCCTCAAGCGCGTCGCGCTGCTCGGGGGTGAGTATCGGCTCAACAATTTCCGCGAGCAGGAGCTCCCAGCACTGGAAGTGATCGCTCCATCTTATGGGCGTACGATGCTGGCGCAAATGTCGCATCATCAGATGTGGAAATATTTCGGCTGGTACGAGCCCTGGTCGAAGCATCTCTTCGTAGAATTCCCGCCAGGTCTCAACCTCACGCTGCTTGCCGGACTCATACCACCGAAGAAACGCCACCAGGCTTGTGGCCGGAACACGGATCCGTAAGTCTTGCTCACTACTCGTGTCTATCGCCATGGCATCGTCGTCGAGGACGCCGAGGCCAGCCAGAGTCTGATTGGCTTCCGGAAACCGCTTGAACACGCCTCCGATTGGCTGCTACTGGTCAGGAATGCGCAAACCGCGGATCAGGAGGTAGTCATTGCCGATCTTCATGCGGTATAGGTAGGAGATTGAAAGGCGGATTAAGGCCCGCCGACGACCACGCAGCCGTGCGGTCAGCGCGAGCTTGAGATACGGCCACTCGCTAGCGGCTGGCTGGATCAGTTCAAAGAGGCACGCTCCCAGCAGGCCGATCAGGACGCCCTGTACCACGCTCGACAGGCTGAGAATTGCTAAAGCCCCTGCGCATGCGAGCGCAACGATGAGATAGCCAAGTGTCGGTGCTCTGGTGCTCAATCCTCCGCCTCGTCGGATGGTCTGGACGGCATCCTATGTTGTGCCGGGCGATGGGCGGGCAACGGAGCTCGCACATCGACGATTTCAACTGGTACGTCATGGTCGGCGCTGACCGCGTGGCGCGGGGGGACCTGACGATTGCTCGTGAAGCATCGGCCGCCGCGATTCGCAATCGCATGCGTATTCGGCATGCGAGCGCCAAACTCTCAGGACGGACCAGGAACCGCTTCCCCTTTCCATGCTCGGGAGGAGCGAGCGTGGACGCAGATCGTTCACGGGCGACCAAGCCCGGTCCTCACGGCGGTCACGTATCGGTCGATCAGATCGGAGTCTCCCCGCGCCCTGTCCCGTCAGCCAACCGCTGGCGTTTCCCGGGCGGGAGCCCTCACAGAACGCATTCTCCGGCTCCGGGTCACGTCGCTCGCCGTCGTGCGGGTCAGTGC
>Ga0335081_10021144_pt1 | contig 10531 bp, 9 predicted proteins | sample Lox_Sample_35_FD_206713 | JGI IMG/M metagenome (GOLD analysis project Ga0335081, IMG submission 206713) | Soil microbial communities from Loxahatchee National Wildlife Refuge, Florida, United States - Lox_Sample_3.5 | ecosystem: Environmental > Terrestrial > Soil > Wetlands | place: USA: Florida...
TGATGGGATGGCCGCCGCGCGGCGGGATCAGCGTGTAGAAGGGGAGGATCCAGGGCGTGATGCGCCAATAGTGCTTGTCCTCGCCGGCATTGCGCCGTGCGCCGATGAGCAGGCCCCCGGCGAAAGGCACGATGTCGAAGACCGGCATGCGGTCCCGTTCGTTGTACTCGTTGCCTTTGGAGCCGATGAAGAGCGGGTCGCGCTTCAGCGCGCCGCTGTGCAGGAAGGAGACATGGCTGGAATCGATGCCGCCCTCCATCGCCTGCAGGTAATTGCACTCCTGCAACCGCTTGGAGATGAAGCGCCGCTCGGGCGGCACCAGCACCCATTCGAGAGCCGGCGCTTCAGGCTCGAGCCCCGGCGGGCCCATATAGGCCCAGATCACGCCGGCCGCCTCGCGGCAGGGATAGGATTTGAGCTTGATGCGCTGGCGCATCCCCGTCGCATCGGCTTCGGAGGGGAGATCGAGGCAATCTCCGGCGACGTCGTATTTCCAGCCGTGGTAGGGGCATCGGAGGCCGCCCGCCTCGTTTCGTCCGAACCACAGCGACACGCCGCGATGCGCGCAGAATTCGTCGATAAGGCCCAGCCTTCCGGCACTGTCGCGGAAGGCGACGAGGCGCTCGCCCATGAGCTGGACGCGCACCGGCGGACAGTCCGGCACCGGCAGCTCCGCCGCGAGCAGCGCCGGGATCCAATAGCGCCGGAAGAGGTCCCCCATCAGCGTGTTGGGTCCGGTCGAGGTCAGCTGAGCATTCTGCTCCGGGGTGATCGCCATACGCCTGCCTCAGCTCGGTTGCGTAGGGTCGATATAGACGGTGCCATCAACGATCTCGGCGGTCCAGCATCGGATGGGCTCGATGCACGGCGCCGCCACCGGCCTGCCGGTCGGGATGTGGAAGCGGCCGGCGTGGAAGGGGCATTCGATCTCTTCGCCCTCCACCAAGCCTTCGGAGAGCGAGCCGGGACCGTGGGTGCATTGGTCCTGCGTCACGTAGAAGCGCCCGGCGAGATTGAAGACGGCGTAAGCCTTGCCGGCGAGCTCGGCGCGGGCGGCGCTACCCGGCGCCACCTCCGCGACCGCGCAGAGGGGCCTCAGAACGCGCCTCTCCAGCCCATCGCCGCTCACGGCGTCGCGTGCTCGCGAAATTCCTGCGGCGCTGGTTCGCCCCATTGCGAGGCGGTGTCGATGACGGCGCGCACCAAATTGGGCGCGGCTTCGGCGTTCAGGATGTCGGTGTCGGTCCAGTGCTCGTGGCACCGGCCCCAAGGGTCGTACCAGTAGTCATAGACCTGGCTGCCGAGGCGATGGCGGCCGATGCCCCAGGTATGGCGATAGCCCTTCTGGCGGAGATGCGCGTGGCCGAGCATCACGTCGTCGATATCCTGGACCTCGAAGGAGAGATGGTTGAGCCCCTGCTTCTTGCCCTGGATGCAGTAGAAGACATGGTGGTCGACATAGTCGGGACCGCGGTCGCAGCGGTTGAAGGAGCCGACGAGATTGCCAGGCTCGCCGGCGTAGACATCGTCGGAGCAGAGCAGGCCGAGCTTTTCGCGGTACCATTGCACCGTGCGGCGTAGATCGGTGCTCATCAGCACCATATGGCCGATGCGCTTCACATGCGCAGGACCGGCCGCAGGCCGCATCAGCTCTCCCTGGCGGCGATTGCGATCGGCGCCGTCATTGAGGGGCTGCCGCTTTACCGGCAGCGGCGCCGGCTCGGCAATGCCGTGGACGACCTCGATCTGGTAGCCGAGCGGATCGGTGAGCCGTACGCGGCTGCCGCCGCCGGGCTCGTCGAGCCCTTCGACCACGCCCCCTTCGCCCCGGGCCAGCGCTTCGAGATCGGCCGCGCTTCGCGCGTAGAAGCCGGCGCCGATGAAAGCCGGCTCGCCGCGCTCGACGATGTAGAGGTGATGGGTCGGGTCGGTGCCGCGCATATAAAGCGCGGTCGCCGTCCGCTCTGCCCGAACCATGCCGAAATCAACCAGGAACGCTTCCGCCCGGTCGAGATCGGGCCGGCGCACGCGTCCATAAGCGATGTCGCTTACCTTGATGCCCGTCATGGCTCCTCCCGGCCCCCCGGATCCGAGTATCTAACCACGACCCGTCGCGAGCGGGAAGCCGGGCGCTCGCGGCGGTCAGTGCCCGGGCGCGGGGCCGGCGCCGGGCTCGGGCTTGCGCATCAGGAAGACCAGCGGCAGCAAGGCCAGGAACATCACGCCGAAGAGCCAGAAGCTGTCGATATAGGAGAGCAGCGCCGCCTGCTGCTGCACGATGGCGTAAAGCTTCGCCTGGGCGTGCTGCAGCGCGTCGGCGGCACTCGCCGAGCCGGCGAGATAGGTCTGCTGCAGGTTTTGGATCGTCGACTGGTAGGCGTCGCTGTAGGGCGTCACATGCTCGATCAGCATGTTCTGATGGTATTGCTGGCGCCGCGCGAGCAGCGTGGTGGCGACGGAGATGCCGACGCTGCTGCCGATATTGCGCATCATATTGATGATGGCCGAGGCGTTGTTCGACTTCTCCGGGGCCAGGCCGATAAAGGCGACAGTGTTGATGGGAATGAAGAGGAAGGCGAGACCCGCCGACTGGTAGACGCGCGCCCAGGCGACCGTGTTGTAATCGATCTCGGCATCGAACCGCGTCATCCACAGCAGCGCCGCGCCGGTAGTGACAAGGCCGAAGCCGATGAGGAGGCGCGCATCGACGCGCGATACCAGCGCGCCGACCACCGGCATCAGCACCATGATGCCGAACCCGCCCGGCGAGATCACCAGCCCGGCATCGGTCGCGGTATAGCCGAGCTGCGTCTGGACGAAGAGCGGCAGCAGCACCGTGCTGCCAAGCAGGATGAAGCCCAGCATGAACATCAGCAGATTGCCGACGGCGAAATTGCGATTGCCGAGGATGCGCAGATCGACGATCGGATCGTCGCGGTACAGCTCCCAGACGATGAAGGCGCCGAGCCCGAGCGCGGCGGTGATCGCGAGATAGGTGATGAACGACGAGGAGAACCAGTCGTCTTCCTGCCCTTTGTCGAGCACGACCTGCAGCGCGCACATGCCGACCGCGAGCAGGGCAAAGCCGATATAGTCGAGGCGGATGCCTGCGCTGAGCCGCGCTTTGCGCCGCGCGACCAGATCCGGCGGGTCTTCCAGCACCTGGGCCGCCAGCACCGACAGCAGGATGCCGACGGGGACGTTGAGCAGGAACACCCAGCGCCAGGTGAAATTATCGGTAATCCAGCCGCCCAAGGTCGGTCCGATCGCCGGCGCGAAGACGACGGCGATACCGTAGGCGGCGAATGCGAGCCCGCGCTTTTGTGGCGGGAAGCTGTCGGCGAGGATGGCTTGCGCGTTGGGCTGGAGCCCGCCGCCGGTGATGCCTTGCAGCCCGCGCGCGATGATGAGCGTCGGGAGGCTCGGCGCGATGCCGCAGAGCAGGGAGGTGATGCTGAAGCCGATGATGCAGCCGAGGAAATAGCGCTTGCGCCCGATCGTCGAGGCGAGCCAGCCGCTCATCGGCAGAACGATGGCGTTGGTGACGAGATAGGAGGTGAGCACCCAGGTCGATTCATCGGCGCTCGCGGCGAGGCTGCCGGCAATGTGCTGGAGCGCGACATTGGCGATCGAGATGTCGAGCACTTCCATGAAGGCGGCGAGCCCGACTGTCGGCGCCACGACCCAGTGGCTCCCGCCGCCGGCGCCCGGCGCCCCTGCCGCGATGCTTGCCTCGCTCATGACCGGCGCCTCATCGGATCTTGACGCTCGGCACCACCGACATGCCGGGGCCGAGCGGGCGCGACGGGTCGGGCGGGTCGTCGAAGACGATCTTGACCGGCACGCGCTGCACGACCTTGACGTAGTTGCCGGTGGCGTTCTCCGGCGGCAGCAAGCTGAACGCGGCGCCGCTGCCGCGCTGGATACTGTCGACGCGACCGTGGAAGGTCACGTCGGGATAGGCGTCGATCTCGATATCGACGGGCTGGCCGACGCGCATGCGCGCAAGCTGCGTTTCCTTGAAATTGGCCGTGATCCAGACCTTGACCGGCACCAGCGCCATCAGGTTCTGGCCCGCCTGCACATAATCGCCGGGCGCGACGTTCTTGTGGGCGATGTGGCCGGCTTCCGTCGCGACGACCTGCGTATAGGAGAGATTGAGCTGCGCCGTTTCGACCTGCGCCTTGGCGCTTTTCAGATTGGCCTCGGCGACGTTCACCTGGCTTTCCGCGACGCCTTGCTGGGCTTGGGCCGCGCTGAGCTTCTTTTGCGCGGCGACGAGGTTCGCCGCCGTGCTGCGCGCGCTGGCGATGTCGTTGTCGAGCGTCTGGCGCGAGACGACGTGCTGCTCGGCCAGCGGCTGGTCGCGCTTCAGCTGGTTCGAGGCGTTGATCGCGTTCGCCTCGGCGACGCCGACCTCGGCCTGCGCCTCTTCCGAGTTGGCGTAGGCGGTGTCGCGTTGCGCCTTTGCTTGCGCGACGCTGCCCGTAGCCGCGGCCTCGTCCGCCTGTTTCTGATCGAGCTTGGCCTGGTAATCGACGGGATCGATCTCGACCAGCTTCTGCCCCGCTTCGACCAACTGGTTGTCGTCCACCAGGACGCGCGCGACGCGGCCGGCCACTTGCGGCGCGACCTGCACGAGATGCACGTCGATGAAGGCATCGTCGGTGCTTTCCCATCGGCGCGCCTGGAGCCACCACGCGATGCTGCCGCCGATGACCGCCACCGCGAGCAGCAGCAGCGCCCCCAGCAGCAGCGGGCGGCGCCGGCGCGGGCGCGGCGCTGGCATCTCGGCGGGGCGCCGCGCCTGCGCCGCGCTCGGATGCTCCGCCACGACGGGCGAGGCTGCGCCTCTATCGTGCAGGCTCATGTGAAACCTCGCTTTCTTCGGTAGCCGTCGCTGCGTTTTTCGGCCGCGCCCGCCTCAGCCCGTGCGTCAGCAGGTCGATATGGGTGCGGCAAAGAGCCATGACGTCGAGTGCGCCTTTTGCCTGCGCTTCGAAGGAGTGGCGCCAGAGCATCGCCAGCAGCAGCGGCGCGATCAGGCAGCGGATGACGAGCTCGCCGTCGAGCGGGCGGAATTCGCCGCGTTCGACGCCGCGTCGCAGCACGGCCTGGAAGACTGCCATGCCGCGCCGGACGACCTCCTCATGGTAGAAGCGCGCCAGCTCCGGAAAATTGCCGGCCTCGGTCAGGATGACCTTCGGGATGGCGCTGAGCGGGGTCGTCGCGAGCTCCGCCCATTGCAGCAACAGCCGTTCGATGAGCGTCATGCTGGGCTCGTCCGATTGCGCCACGATGGTCTCGGCACGCACGATGCTCGGCACCAGCGACTGCCGCACCACCGCTTTGAACAGCTCTTCCTTGTTGCGGAAATAAAGATAGAGCGTGCCTTTGGTGACGCCGGCCCGCGCTGCGACATCCTCGAGGCGGGTCGCGGCGAAGCCACGCTCGGCAAAGGAGGCGAGGGCGGCTGCGAGAATCTCCGCCGGCCGCGCCTCCTTCCGGCGGCGCCAACGCGCGCTTGATGACTGGCTTCGCCCATCCATTCAAATAACTTACCGGTCAGTTATTTAGTTGGCAAGCGCCAAGCCGTTGGCGATCTGCGATCAAACTTGAAGGAAGGGCCCTAAGCTATTAGACCGCCGCAGCCATTTGCGTTTCGACGATCGCCTCCGCGACGGCATCGTCGATGCGCTCGCACCAGACGATGCGCGCTTTGCGCCGGGCCTCCTCGGGGATGTCTTCGAGGTCGCGCTTGTTGCGCGCCGGCAGGAGCACGGTGGTGATGCCGGCGCGGACCGCCGCCGTCACCTTCTCCTTGATGCCGCCCACCGGCAGCACGAGGCCGCGCAGGCTGATCTCGCCCGTCATCGCGGTATCGCTGCGCGTCGGACGGTTGGTGAGCAGCGAGACGAGGGCCACCGTCATGGCGACGCCGGCACTCGGGCCGTCCTTGGGAATGGCGCCCGCCGGCACGTGCACATGGATGTCGCTCCTGGCGAAGATCTCCTCGTCGATCCCGAGCGGGCGCGCGCGCGATTTCACCAGCGAAAGAGCTGCTTGCGCGCTTTCCTTCATCACGTCTCCGAGCTGGCCGGTGAGGATGAGGCGGCCGTTTCCGGGCGTCCTCGTCGCCTCGATGAAGAGAATGTCGCCGCCGACCGGGGTCCAGGCGAGGCCGGTGGCGACGCCGGGGATGCTGGTGCGCATCGCCATCTCGTTCTCGAAGCGGCGCGGCCCCAAGCTTTCGGCGAGGTCACTGCTATCGATGCGGACGGCTTCAGTGGCGCCCTCGGCAAAGTGCATCGCCCTATTGCGGAAGACGCCGCCAATCGCCCGCTCGAGATTGCGCACCCCGGCTTCGCGGGTGTAGTCGCGAATAATGGCGGCAAGCGCCGCGTCGGTGATGCTGACGCGCTCGGGCGAGAGGCCGTTCGCCTCGATCTGGCGCGGCACCAGGTAGCGGCGCGCGATCTGCAGCTTCTCCTCCTCGGTATAGCCGGGGAGTTCGATCACCTCCATGCGGTCGCGGAGCGGCCCGGGGATGGTGTCGATGATGTTGGCGGTGCCGATGAACATGACCGAGGAAAGGTCGAAGGGCACGCCGAGATAGGCGTCGCGGAAGGTCGAGTTCTGCTCGGGATCGAGCACCTCGAGCAGCGCTGCGGACGGGTCGCCCTGGATGCCGGCGCCGAGCTTGTCGATCTCGTCTAGCATCATGATGCAATCGCGGGCGCCCGCCTTGCGGATCCCCTGAATGATATTGCCGGGCAGGGCGCCGATATAGGTCCGGCGATGGCCGCGGATTTCGGCCTCGTCATGGACGCCGCCCAGGCTGACGCGGACGAATTTGCGCCCGGTCGCGCGCGCGATGCTCTGTCCGAGCGAGGTCTTGCCGACGCCCGGCGGCCCGATGAAGCAGAGGATGGGGCTCTTGCCGCCCGGCTTCAGCTTCTGGACGGCGAGGTACTCGAGGATGCGGCGCTTGATCTTGGGGAGACCGAAATGGTCCTCGTCGAGGATGCGGCGCGCCTCGGCGATATCGATCGTCCGCTCGGTGGTGACCGACCAGGGGAGATCGATGAGCCAGTCGAGATAAGTCCGGACCATGCCATATTCGGCGGCGCCTTCCGACATGCGCTCGAGCCGCGCCAGCTCCTTCTTCGCCTGGCTTTCGACCTCCGACGGCATCTTCGCCTCGGCAATACGGTGCTTCAGCTCTTCGATTTCGCCGGTCTTGCCTTCCTCCTCGCCGAGCTCCTTCTGGATGGTCTTGAGCTGCTCGCGCAGCAGGAATTCGCGCTGACGCCCTTCCACGCTCTCTTTGGTCTGCTGGCTGATCTGGCGTGACAGCCGCAGCACCTCGATGCGGTGGCTGAGCAGCTCGGAGACGCGCTTCACGCGCAGCGGCACGTCGATCAGCTCGAGCACGCTCTGCTTCTCGGGCGGCTCGAGGTCCATGACGCTGGCGATGAGGTCGGCGAGCCGGCCGGCGGCGGTGAGGGTCTGGACGGCGGTGGCGAGCTCGGGCGGCGCTTGCGGCAGAAGCTCGAGCGCCTCCGCCGCCTGGCGCTTCAGATTGAGCAGCCTCGCCTCGAGCTCGGGCGTGCGCACTTCGCTCTCGCCGATGCGGTCGATGCGCGCGGCGAGGAAGGGGAAGCCCGACAGGAACTCGATGACTCGGAAGCGATACTGGCCCTGGACGACCATGTGATGGCCGCCATCGGGCCCGGTGACATAACGCAACACATTAGCGACGGTGCCGATCTGATAGAGATCGCTGGCCGCAGGGTCCTCCACCGTGGCGTCGTGCTGGAGCAAGAGGCCGACGGGCAGCTCGCGCTGGACGGCCGCTTGCGCCGCGGCAACCGAGCGCGGCCGGCCGACCGAGATCGGCAGCATCGTGCCCGGGAACAGCACCGCGCCCCGCACGGGGATGATGATGACCGCATCCTGCGGCAGCGGCGGCAGCTCGGGCGGCACGGCGCCTCGGGCGGGGGCTTCGTTTATTGCCATGGTCTTATCGGAGCTTCCTCAACACGAGCGTCAGGCATCCATCGGCAAGCTCGCGCCGGGCCAGCTCGAAGCGGCCGGCCGGCAGCGCGATCTGGCGCTCGAAACGGCCCTGGGGGATTTCCAAGCGATGAATGGCGGCTGCCCGCTGCAGCGCCGGCGCAGGACGATCGCCCGTGATGATCAGCACGCCCTCCTCGACGCCGACCTCGAGCCGCGAGGCGGTGATGCCGGGCAACGCCACGAGGATCGACAGCTCCGAAGGCGTCTCGAAAATATCGACCGGCGGCTCCCAAACCGGGCGCGTCTCCGCTTCGCCCAGCCGGAAGAATTGCCGGCGCAAGCGTTCGGCGCGCGCCAGGGCCTCGCAAGCTTCCGCCCACATCCAGGCTTCGAGGTCACGCCCGTTCATTCGTCAAAGTCCGTTTCGGAAAAAAAGAGGGCGCCGGCCGGCCGGCGCCCGACCCAGACCACATAGGAAGCGGCCCGGCAGATTCAAGCAGCGAGCCCGGTCGCGGCTCAATCAACCGCCGGCGAGCGCCGCCGCCGCGCGCTCTACCGCCGCCGCTCGCTCCCGCAGCATCGGCTCGGCGAGGCGGCGGACGCGCGCGAGCACCGCGGGCGGTGCGCGCTCAGGCGAGCCGGCCTCGAAAGGCGGCTGCGGATCGTACTCGACCATGAGCTGGATCGTCTCCGCTGCCTCGCGGCCGCGGATCTCGTCGACCACGGCGAGGGCGAAATCGATGCCGGCGGTGACGCCGCCGCCGCTGATGAACTTGCCGTCGATCACCACGCGCTCCGCCGCCGGCTCGGCGCCGAACGCGCGCAGCGCGTCGCGCGACATCCAATGGCAGGCGGCGCGGCGTCCGCGCAGCAGCCCGGCGGCGCCGAGCACCAGCGAACCGGTGCAGACCGAAGTGATATAGCGTGCGCCTGCCGCCATGCGGCGGAGGAATTGCAGCGTCTCAGGATCGCCGATCACCGCGTTGACGCCGGCGCCGCCGGGGACGCAGATGAGGTCGAGCGGCGGGCAGGTGGCGAAGGTCGTCGTCGGCAGGATCTGCAGCCCGCGCTCGGCTTCCACCGGCTCGAGGCGCTTGGCGACGAGATGCGTTTCTGCGTCCGGCATGCGCGACAGGATCTCAAAGGGGCCGGTGAAGTCGAGCTGGGTAAGGCGCTGAAACAGCAGGAAACCGATGCGGAACGGGGCGGTCATGACTTGCTCCTCAAGCACGGGAGCACAGTTTGCCCGCGACAGAGCTTGGCGGAAATGACATAGTTCCCTCATTTCCTGCCAAGGAGGTGTCCATGCGCCGGATCGTGATCGTCGCTTTCGACCAGGCGCAGCTCCTCGACATCGCCGGGCCGGTGCAGGTCTTCGCCAGCGCCCGCGACCTCGCGGCGCTGCGCGCTCTGCCCGATCCCTATGAGATTGTTGTGGTTTCGCCCGATGGCGGGGCCACCGCCACCTCGTCCGGCTTGCCGGTGGTGGCGGCGCCGCTCAGCGCGCTCGAGGGGAAGCCGGTGGATACGTTGATCGCCGTCGGCGGTTTAGGCTCGCGCCAGGCGCAGCACGATGCCGTGCTTGTCCGCTGGATCGCGGCCGAGGCGCGCCGGGCGCGCCGCGTCTGCTCGGTCTGCACCGGCGCTTTCCTGCTGGGCGCCGCGGGCCTGCTCGACGGCCGCCGCGTCACCACCCACTGGTGGGCGGCGGCGGAGCTGCAGCAGCACTATGCCGAGGCCAAGGTCGATCCCGACCCGATCTTTCTGCGCGATGGCAAGGTCTGGACCTCGGCTGGGGTCACCGCCGGTATCGACCTGGCGCTGGCCTTGGTCGAGGAGGATCTCGGCCGCGGCATGACGCTCGCCGTGGCGCGGCACCTCGTCGTCTTCTTGAAGCGGCCCGGTGGACAGTCGCAGTTCAGCGCCATGCTGCGCAGCCAGGTCGCCGATGAGGGCCGCTTTGCCGAACTGCATGACTGGCTCGCGCAAAATCTCTCGGGCGATCTTCGTGTCGAGGTGCTGGCGGCGCGTCTCGGCATGAGCCCGCGCAATTTCGCCCGGCTCTATCGCCAGCGTACCGGCACGACGCCGGCCAGGACGGTCGAGCAGCTTCGCCTCGAGGCGGCGCGCCGCGCGCTCGAAGAGGGGTCGGCGCCGATCGCTGCCATCGCCCGCGCCGCGGGCTTCGGCGACGAGGAGCGCATGCGCCGTTCCTTCCTCCGCCATCTCGGCGTGGCGCCGCAGCACTACCGCCAGCGCTTCTCGCGCGGCGCGGATCGTCCGCCGCTGCCGCGCGAGGATTTGCCTGCGCCGCCGATTTGACCCGAGCTGAACCCCTCAGTACGATCCTTTGAAATGGCGCGACGCGTCGTGCTTGCGCGTCGCGCCGAGAAAGCCCGGGGGAGATCGGCCGTGACCGACGTCTTTCGCTTCGATCCGCTGGCGCTGCCGCCCGAATGCGAGACCCTCCGCGGCGAGGTACGCCAATTCATCGCCGAAGAGAAATCCGCCG
>Ga0335081_10021146_pt1 | contig 10531 bp, 11 predicted proteins | sample Lox_Sample_35_FD_206713 | JGI IMG/M metagenome (GOLD analysis project Ga0335081, IMG submission 206713) | Soil microbial communities from Loxahatchee National Wildlife Refuge, Florida, United States - Lox_Sample_3.5 | ecosystem: Environmental > Terrestrial > Soil > Wetlands | place: USA...
AAAACGAAATTGCAAGCTTCCAGGGCTTCAAACCCCGAAACCTTGCAATCTCAAGACCGCCGATCCAACGAAAATCGACTCCCTGTCAATCGCTTAGGCCGTTGTTCACCGGCGACAAATTAGCGTCTTATTCGACGGCGCGCCTCGTCGTAGCTGAGCAGCTTGGCCGCGGTTGCCGCCGGCCGGCTTTCCGATCAACCTGACACGGTTCCGGTCACGGACCCGGCCCAAAGTTAAACAGGTAGTTCACGCCAACGCGAACCGTGTTGAGCGAAGCATCGGAAACATTGTGGCGAAACGCCGTCGGGAATCCCGGATAACTGAAATTCCGTTGGATGTCGTTGAACTGGTAATGCAGGTATTCGACCTTTGCCGTCCAGTGCGGTGCGAACATCCATTCCAAACCGCCGCCCGCCGTCCACCCGCCTTGTGAGCCGGAAGCAATAGCGCTCATGCCAGTGAGCGGGGAAGGACTTGGCCCGCCTGGACAAACGCCACCACCTGCCACGACGCATACGACCGTACGGTCAGATGAAGAATGGCTCCAGCCCCAACCACCCGTGCCGTAAATCATTAAGGTGTTATTTGCGACGTAGCCGAGACGTCCTCGTACACTAGCGAGCTCGCTTCCTTTGTTGGTGCTAGACGCACACCCAGTCGCTGCGCAGTTGAACGTATCTCCGTGAATGTCCGCTGCTGAAATATCACCCTCGACGCCGAGAACCCAAGTTGGGGCGAACATCCAATTGAAGCCAGCTTGACCGCCGCCGAAGGGGCCCCGCCTGTCACTTGAGGTCGTATCTACCAGCGCGCCGGTATCGTTGAATGTGTTTGTGTTGACGTGCTCCCATCCGTATCCGATGTGACCGCCGATGTAAAAGCCGGTCCAGTTCGAAACGGGGGCAGGAGGTGGCGGGGGCGCCTTGACAGCCATGTCCGCAGAGAAAGCGGGGGTCGCTATGAGCCCCACCGCAGCAACAATCAGAAGCTTCCTCATTGTCCGCTCCTCTCGCTAGAGCAACCAAGCTGAACCGCTTTGGCACAAATCTACACCCGGAGCCCCGCATAAAGTGTTGCCCTGGCGCAACGGTGAGTAAGAAAATCCGCTGGTCCCCCGGCCGGCAAAATTAGACCCTAGGATATCGCCAGCCTCTGTTGTGCAGCACAGCAAGCAATGCGGCTGAAATGACGCTGTGGGTCATGAACTGCCTCGCCACAGCACCGGAAGCGCGGCAGTAGTGCCCCCAAAAGCGGCCACGCCGATTCTGCCGTGCACAGGGCTAACTTCACTGACCGGCAGCGCCGCTAAACACGTCATACCCTGCGCCAGGATTCGATGGGCTGCCTATGGCGAAGCGCTGACCGCCGGCCCGGCTTTTCAGTGCAAACGGAAACTTGAAGTGTGAGCCGGGCACGCCGTCGCAGTCTGGCCGCGACTTGCCGCTACGGCGCATCATAACGGCATAGCGAAAAGCGCTCACCAAATCGTCGCGCTGCTTCACAACTCTGAAATCCTCGTCGCGGTGGTAATTGCGCAGCTCGTCGATCAGCTCGTAATTGTGCGGGGCGATGGTCAGCCGGCCGTCGTACATCATGTCGCGAATTTCCTGCAGCCCGGGCTCAACCGAGTAATTCGTGGTGCCGTGGTTGAGCGCGTGCTTGGGCATCATGTTCGCACCGAAGGCCTTATATTGACTGGCGAGCGACAGGCCGGAGCCCTTGTCGTGCACACCGCCGTCGTGCGGATAGGCGACAGGAATGAGCAAACCGCGGCACATGCTGATGATGCGCTGCACGTGATACATCGCCGAGGATCGTTCCATCCGGAAACTGTCGATGACCCATATCTGCTGGGTGATGTGATCCCACGCGATCAGCACCGCGGCGAAAGGGTGATCAAATCCAAAGTCGATGCCGACACACCAGCGCGTGTGCAGCGGCAGCTGGTCCTGCTCGAAGCTTTTGATCAGGCTCGGCAGCAGCTCGAGCGGAAATACCGGGCCGGTGCCGAGTTGCGGCGTGCCCTCGAGCCGGGTTTCGCGTTCGGCATCGCTGTAGCCGGCCGCCAGCTCCTCGCGCCGCTCAGCCGAGATGTGCTTTGCCTCGGTCGCGGTAATCCGATGCGTGCTGCGGTCGGGCGACGGCTCCGATAGAAACCGGTAGGTGAGCCCTGCGGCACCGCCCGCGCCGACCGGTGTATAGCTGACGATCAAGTGGCCATCGGTGGCGGACGTGCGGGCCAGCAGTTCCGAATAGACAAGCTCGTCCGGCTTCTCGTCGACCCAGATTAAGTCCACCGTTTCGGATTGCAGCTTTTCCCGGCGCTGCTCGAACATCTTGAATGACAGGCTCGATACGCCGTCGACGTCGCCGTCGGTTTTATGCGTGACGAAGAGCGTATCGACGGCCTGCATGCCGCCGGCAACCATGATCGGCTTTTTGGCGAAGGCCTCCAGCGGGATCGTCCCGGTGCCGAATTCCTGCGCGCCGCAGAGCTGGCGTTGCAGCGTATCGCGCACCAGGATGACTGACTCGCCAACCACCCAGCAGCGGATTGGCTTGGTGAACCGCTTGCCGCACCACCATTTTGGGTAAGCGCCCGTAATATGCCACGCGACTTCGGCCGCGCAGCACAACGTTTTGCCGACCTGGTTGCCGCCGTAGATAAGGCGCTGATGCACGCCACTGGCGCCGGCAGCAAAAAACTGCAGCTGGGTCGGATACCAGAAAGAGGTGTCGAGAAAGTCGAGCCGTTGGAACTTCTGCCGACGCTCGGCCGAGCTCAACGTCTGCCGGGCAAGCTTGATCAGCCGTTGCGGGTCGGGAATTTCATCCATCAGAAATCATCCTCCCTGCCTTCCGCGTAGGCCGGTTCATGCTCTGTTGCGCCCGGCGGCTCGTCAGGCAGCATCACCTCGCCATCGATCAGCTTGGCCGCCTGTGCGCGCCGGTTCGCGTCGGCTGCCTCCAAGGCCTCGATCCGGTCCAGCCCATTGCCGCCGAACAGTTCGATGAGCTTTTCGCGCGATGTGCCGAGCTTCCGAAGCGCACGCAATTCCTCGATCGCTTCCACGTCCGGGTCGACGGTCTTATGAACGACTTCGACGGAATGCTTTGTCTCTGCCGGAAACGCCCTCTCCATGAGCATTCCGATCGCGCGGCCATGTTCGCGGTGGTCGGGGTTCCTGATGAGGTTAACCAATGCGTTTGAAGCTTCGGGAAACGCCACTTTGAGAATCTTTTTGCTCTCTTCAGAAATCGCCGCGAGCACGCGCTCGTCCCGGGACAGCCGCCAGGCGCCTTTGGCCTGATTCGCCGGTGTCGAGCCCTCGCCGTACCCAGCAAGCCGATAGGCTTCGACAAGAGCGCCTTTGCGCGGCTGCTGGTGCACATACAGATAAACAAAATCGCGTTGCTGGTCGTTCACCAGGGCTTTCATGGCGGGCCCGAGCTCGCCCCAATCGGGCCGCGCTGCCGGAAGTCTGGTCATGAAGCAAGCCTAATTCGTCACGTAACCTTGCGCACTGCAGTACACCGTTGAGATGCTGGCCGACGATGTCATGGTCAGCGCGCTGGTGCGCGGCACCGTGAGCGGGGTTGGGAATACTGCATTGTTCGCGCCGCCATTGCCGGCATTGGGCAGCACCAGCACTGTTGCGCCGTCGTCATTCAGCGTGACGCGGCTCGCCGTGGTGCCGGCATCGGTGCGGCCGCATTGGACCGAAGTGATGTAGTACCGATTCCCGGTGACCGACGGCGCAGCAATGATGGCATGGGCAGCGGTATCGGTGGCGCTGCCGCTGCCGCTGACAAAATTGCCGTGCAGCTCTTGCGCCGATGCCGGCGGCGCAATCGCCAGAAACAGCCTGAGCAAAATTGCGAAGCGAGCGAGCATCACGACCCAATCCTTGCGGGCTTTGCACGAGCGGCGGCCGCTTGATCCATTTCGCAGACCAGCGCCGCGAAGCGCACCCGCACAGCCGCATGTTTTTCTGCGTGCTCTTTTTCTTTTTTCTCGATCACACGCTGCCGCTCCTTCAGCGCTTCGGCGAGCTCCAATGCCACTTGCATTTTTTCAGCGGCTACCTTCTCGCGAATGCGCAATTCGGCGTCCTGCTCAGCACATTTCGCTTTATGCAAGGCCATATCCTTAGCCAATTTTTCGGCGAACGCAGCATGCAATTCTTGTAGTTGGTCCGCGAGTTGGTCGTTTGACATGGTCATTACCCTTGTTCAAGATTTCACGATTGCGGATGTCGAGGTTGCCGGTCATTTGTTCTTGGCGTTGCCGCTCAACCGCTTCGCCGCTGCAGCTTTAAATTCCTCGATCTCGTCATGGGTGCCTATCCTACTGCCAAGGATCATGGCGATTAGCGCCGCTTCAGAATTGGCTTGCCGATCCCCATCGAGATAGCGCCGAACCCATGCCTTGTCCTTGAACAAGCGTTCTTTGGCGAAAAGCGCGTCCTGGCGCTCTTTCAGCGAAACGGGTCCATCGGCGGCAACATGATCATAGCATTCCGCGGGGAGGTCCGCCTTGGCCTTGAAATAAGACAAAGCTTGCATGCGATCGTTATACAGCTTGCCTTCCGCGGTTGTTTGATCAACGGGTGGATTCAGCGCGCGGTTTACGTCTTTCCATTGTTTGGAAGCTTCAGGATCGCCGCGGGCCACGCGATCCCGAAAGCCGGCATCGCCGAGCATCTTGACGCGCTGGAATGCGGCGGCCTCCGGGGTCATCGCCGGCCGTTCCGGTTGCGGCGGCTGCGGCGGCGTCAACAGATCGGACGTGACGGGCGTTGCCGGTAGATCGGTGGTCATGCGGCTGCTTCCGAGATGTCGTCGTCGGCGATGGGCGGGTTGATTTCAAGTTTGCGCAGACTGTCGAGGATATGCTCGCCATGACGGCCAAGGATGCTTTGCAGGTCACTGGGCAAACGCGGACCAGCCGGCAATGCCCGCATGATCCCATCCCCGCTTTCGGGCCAGCCGATTGCCAGCTTCACGTCATCGGGCATGATGTCGCCGCCGATGCGACGCAGTGCATACAGAACTTGCCGGGGTAGATCGTTAAACCTCCAATCGAACCAGTGCGGGAGCAATTCCGGGAACGGCCACGCCTTCTTGATCGGCGTCACGTCGGCGATCTGCTCGGCAATCTCGACCACGCGGGCAATCGCGGTTTCAAGCTCCGCCGCCAAGGCGGTGCGCTTGGCAAACCCTCGCCGACCGCTCGATCGACCCGCAATCGCGTTGCCGTGGCTGCTGATGCGTGTGCAGCTCGGGCACGCTGTCCCGGACGTGGATTGAGCCGCAAACGAATTCCTGCGCAGCCGCTAGGGCAGGGCGGCGGTATTACGGTCGCTGCCCGGTGACGGCGCCGGCGGCCTCGATGCGCTGTCCAATCTTCCCATGGGCTTCCACAGCGGAATTGAGTGGGCGCCATAAGGGCAAATCACGCGGCAAACATTGCACTTCATGCGCGGCGGCTAGGAGTTTCAAAGACAGCAGGTCCTTGATGCCAACGCCGACTAGTCGGCAGCCAAGCTGCGGCTAAAGTGGAGCGAGGATAGCGGCGCCACACGGTACGCACGGAAACGCCGTCATGCCGAGCGGCGACGGGCACCGGAACAATTGCAGTGTCAGGAAGTTTGGGAATGCGCTGCAGCGCTTCGTCGATTTGGGCGGGTGACATCTATGCTCTCCATGTGACCACGTAAGTCACTGGAGGTACGCGAATGACACACCGAAAATACAGAACGCAAAATCAGAAAGTTTGGGCGTTTTTCGTTCCAGGCGAAATTACGATGCTGGAAATTGACCCTGCCCAATGGTGGGGCTGTCATCCCACAAGCCGCCTTCATCCCTTGCTAAAATCAGTGCGGTCTTGCAGGCCCGTTGCAGATCCTTGTTGGCTTCGCCCGTCATCGCCTCCCATAAGAGAGAGGCGACGAGGCCGTAGAGGCTGTCCAACGTGCCGCCGGCCGGCTTTTTCTTATGCCGCTTCAGCAGATGCCAAGCCTCATGGGCGACACGGCGCTGCCGATAGCCGGTGTTGCCGTGTTCGCCTGGACGTTTTCTAAGAACGTAGTCACAGCGAGCGCGCATATAATTGAGTATTCCGGTGACCAAGCGAAGTCGTCTTTCAATTATTTGCTGCAGCTCTGGCGAAGGGAATTTGTCGGAGTGCACGTCGCTCTCGCCTGAGAAGAGAAGTATCCAGGCTGGTACCGACAGCTTCTTGAGCGCCCTCTGCAAGCCTTTGATCTTCTCGATCAGCATTTTGAAGTCTTCGACATTTTCTTGCTTTTTTCCGCGGATGGGCATCCGCATAGAAGCGCCGCGGTAGGGAACTTCCCGATCAAGCTCGCGCAATGACTTGATCGCTGCTCGGACACCTATTTCGGTGCTAAATCGACTGTCGGGGTCGCTTTGGATTTTTTCGACGATCTCGTGAACGACCTCATCTAATCGGGACTTTTTAGGCGCGCGCATCACAGCTGCCGCCGAATAGGCGCGACATTACTCTTTCGCCCCTCGACCACCGCCATCAGGTGCTCCGCCCAGCGATCGAGCGCCGTCCGCTTCTCCGGCTCGTAGGTTGCGCGGTTATAGATCCCGGCAACGCCGGCCCGAAAACCCGAGATGTGATTGAGTGTGGCCTCGATGATGTGCGGCTGAATACCAATCTCCGCGGCATGGGTCGCAAAGCTGCGGCGCAAGTCGTGCGCTCTCCAAGGCGGGATAGCCTTGCCCCCGTTGGCCGCCTTCATCCGGTCGTCAAGAGCTTCCTTGCAGCCTGACCATCCGCTGAATGGGCCGGCCGCATAACCGAATATCAGGTCGCGCGGCTCGTCCTCCGGCGTGCGGCGCTTTGGCTGCGCTTTAATTATTTCGAGCGCCGGACCGGAAAGTGGAACAAGGTGCTCGCGACCATTCTTTGCGCGCTCGGCTGGCAACAGGAACGCCTTGTCGCGGATTTCCGACCATTGCAGCCCGCCAATCTCGCCCGCGCGCTGGCCGGTCAGCATGAGTAGCTTGATGATCGCGCCGTAGTGGTCGTCCTCAAGCGAGTTCCAGATCAGGCGCAGTTCGTCGAAGTCGAGCACGCGATCGCGCGATTCCTCTTTAGGGCGCTTTGTGCCAATGACGGGATTGTGCTCGACCAGACCCTCGCCCATGGCCCATCTGAACAACCCCGACAGCGATGAGCTGACACGGTTGCCGTTCGGAATGCCGCTGTTGTCTCTGACGGAACGAACACAGGCCGCAATGTCCTGCCTGGTTATTTTCTCGAATTGCAGACTGTGCAGCGCCTTCGCGTGCTTGAGCAGATGGCGCTCGACCTGGGAAAACGAGCGCGGGCGCATTTCCTTGCGCTTGTCCTCAAGGTGTTGGCGGACGACCGCCTCGAACGTTTCGGTGGCTTTTTTTCTGGCGTGTTTTTTCTCGCCGGCCGGGTCTTGCCCGAGCTTGACGCGGGCATAGAGCTGTTCAGCGGTCTTGCGCACGCCACCGACATTGAGCGCGGTTGCGGTGCCGAGCGCCATGCGGCGCTGTTTGGTGCCGATCTTGTACTGAAAAACGAAGCTGCGTGAGCCGGCTTCGCGGACGCGAAGCCCAAACCCGTGTAGGTCGTCGTCGAAGTAAATCGCCTCGCTCTTTCCGGGTGGAATACCGGCGCTGCGCACCGTCGCTGCTGTCAACTTCATGGCTTTTTCCTACCAGCAGTCAGAACGATTGCAGGTGGCACCGGGGCGCGCTGGGAATACTATGGGAAGATTCCAGAACGGCATTTGGTGTCACCGGCTGTCATTGCTGACTGCAGGTCTGGTTTGATTTGCACCGAAAATCAAGGGGAACCGAGCACGCTTGTCACAGCGTGTCATTCCGTGTCATGGCATTAATTTGATTTGGGTACTGCAGGTCGCAGGTTCAAATCCTGCTGCCCCGACCAACTAGGACGATCGCCCGATGACCGCGCGCATCTACAAGCCGGCCCGCACCGCCATGCAGTCGGGCACCGCCAAGACCAAGGAGTGGGTGCTCGACTACGAGCCGGAACAGCCGCGCACGGTCGAGCCGCTCATGGGCTGGACCTCATCGGGCGACATGAAGCAGCAGGTGCGGCTCCACTTTGCCAGCAAGGAAGAAGCGGTCGCATACTGCGAGCATCACGGCATCCCGTATCAGGTGTTCGAGAGCCCGCCGCCGAAGCGGGCGCGCATCGCCTATTCGGACAATTTCGCCTATAGCCGGCGCATGCCTTGGACGCACTGACGCCGGGCTGCGGTGCGTGCGATTTTCAGGCGCGTCGCGCCTGCAGCGCCGCCATGGCGGCCGTCTTCGGCTTTCGCCGGCGGATTGGCGCGCTGGCGCAGCAGCGAAATGAAGCGCTCTTCGGGCATCGGCTGGCCGAGCAAAAACCCCTGGCCGTAGTCGCACCCCATGCTGACCAGCGCCAGCGCGTCGGACGCCTTCTCGATGCCGACGGCGACCGCGATCGAGCCGAAATTGTGCGCAAGGTCGATCACGGTCTTGCACAGCGGCGCATTGACCTTGTCGGTGCCGCAGTCGGAGACGAAGGCGCGGTCGAGCTTCAGCTCGGCGAACGGCAGCTCCTTCAATCGCGCCAAGGAGGAATAGCCGCGGCCGAAATCGTCGACCGCGAGCCTGACATCGAGGTGTGCGAGCTTCTTGGTGATGTCGCTCGCCAGCGCCAGGTCGGAGACGATCTGTTCCTCGGTAACATCGATGATGACGCCCGGCCATTTCTCGAACTTGGCGCGATGGCTCAGCACGATGTCGGCGACCGGCACCTTGACCAGCGCGTTGATCGGGATGTTGACGGCAAGCCGCAGGTTGACGCCGAGCTTGGAGAAATTCGCGCTCGCTTTGAGCGCCTGATCGAGCGCCTGCTCCGACAGCGTCACCAGCGCCGGCTCGCGGGCGCCGGGCATGAACGCGCTCGGCATCAGCACGCCGTCCTGAGGATGGCGGGCGCGGGCGAAGGCCTCGACGCCAACCAGTTGCTTTTTGCGCAGGTCGATCTTCGGCTGATACCAGAACTCGATCCACCTTTTGCTCAAGGCCTCGTCGAGATCGATGCGGCCGGCGATCGCCGGCGGATCGCCGAGCTTGAGCTCCTGCAGGATCTTCAGGACCATTCCGGTCTCGAACGGCTTCTTGAGCACCGGCAGCATGCGCAGGTGATGTTGCTCGCCGATGCTCTTGACGTGGGCCAGCACGGCCGAGCCGCGGCCGCTCATCAGCTGCACCGCGCCGGTATAGCCGCTGCGGCCGAGCGCGATCACGCATTCGATGGCGTCGGCGGAGTCGAGCGCGATGTTGAGGAACACGAGCTTCGGCTGGCGCTGGCTCAAGACCGGCCGCACCGCCTGGCCGTCGGAAAATTCCTCGGTGTCGATGCCGGCGCCGTGCAGGATCAGCGACAGGAAATGCCGGATGCTGGCGTCGGCGTCGACGACGAAGCACAGCGGCGCGCGCGCTTCGCTGCGCGCTTCCGGTATGGCGGCGACGGGGGATGCCTGCGCCGGTGTTGCGTTCATTGCCGGTTCCAAAGAGCAGCAACGTGACGGGATCAGGCATCTTTGGTTGAAATTTATTAACCGCCGGTTTCGTCGTCTCGCCGCAGGGTTGCACACAACCGCCAAGGTCGGGTCGCAAGCGCTCGCGTACTGCGCCGGGCGCCCGACGCATGCCCGCCGCGGGGCATGCGCACTACCGCGACCCAAGCGCCGTTGCTAATTTGCGCGGCAATCGTGTCGCCGGTAACGGTGAGCCGCCGCCAAGGCATAGGAAGAGGAAACGTCCATGGCCAAGAAGAATCGAAGCCCGCAACAACTCGACCGCCGCAAGTTCCTCACCGCGGCCGCGGTCGCCGGCGCCACCGGTGCCGTGAGCTCCGCCAACGCCGCCGCCGCAACCGCCGATACGTCCGACGCGCCGGCGCGGTTGCCGTCGGCGCTGCCGCCCAACGCCCGTGTCGCCGCGGCCGAAGCCGGCGTGCCCGATGTTCCGCCCTATGCCGGCGAAGGACGGCCCGGGTCGGACTTCATGGTCGATGTCATCAAGACGCTGAACATCAAATATCTGCCGGCCAATCCGGCTTCGAGCTACCGGGCGATCCACGAATCCCTGATCAACTACGGCAAGAATACCCTGCCGGAATTCCTCACCTGCACCCACGAGGAGACGGGCGTCGGCATCGCCCACGGCTACGCCAAGATCGCCAACAGGCCGCTGATGACGCTGTGCCACGGCACCGTCGGCCTGATGCACGCGACCATGAACATCTACAACGCGTTTTGCGACCGCATGCCGGTGATCGTGCTCGCCGGCAACGACATGGATGCCGCGCACCGGCCGCCCGGCGTGCCGACCGTGCATTCGGCGCAGGACATCAACGCCATCGTGCGCGACTACACCAAGTGGGACGACACGCCGGTCTCGGCGCAGCACTTCGCCCAATCCTTCGTGCGCGCCTATCAGATCGCGACGACGGCGCCTT
>Ga0335081_10021147_pt1 | contig 10531 bp, 9 predicted proteins | sample Lox_Sample_35_FD_206713 | JGI IMG/M metagenome (GOLD analysis project Ga0335081, IMG submission 206713) | Soil microbial communities from Loxahatchee National Wildlife Refuge, Florida, United States - Lox_Sample_3.5 | ecosystem: Environmental > Terrestrial > Soil > Wetlands | place: USA: Florida...
TCTTGGATCATGCCGCGCGCGAAGACGCGGTACGCGCCGTCACCGGCACACCGGCCGACGTCGAGCGGCTGTGGGAAGTCTGCCAGATTCCCGATTACCGCAAGATTGCGCCCGCCAATCACGCCGAACTTGTGGTGACGGTCTACGGCTTTCTCATGCGTGAGGGCAAAATCGAAACCGACTGGTTCGCGCGCCAGATCGAGCAGGCCGACCGGACCGATGGCGACATCGATACGCTGTCGACACGCATCGCCCATATCCGCACCTGGACCTTCGCGGCCAACCGGCCGGACTGGCTCGCCGATCCCGAACACTGGCAGGGCGTCACCCGCGCCGTCGAGGACAAGCTGTCCGACGCATTGCACGAACGGCTCACCGAGCGCTTCGTCGATCGCCGCACCAGCGTGCTGATGCGGCGGCTGCGCGAGAACGCCACACTCGAACCGCAGATCAACAAGACCGGCGAAGTCGTCGTCGAAGGCCATGTGATCGGCCGTCTCGATGGCTTTGTATTCCTGCCGGATGCCTCGTCGGGCGGCTCCGACACCAAGGCGCTGCAGAACGCTGCGCAAAAAGCGCTGGCCGGCGAGATCGATTCCCGCGCGACGCGGATCGCCGAAGCGCCGGATGGGCAGCTCGTGCTCGCCGCCGACGGCACCATCCGCTGGACTGGCTCCGCGGTCGGCAAGCTCGTCGCCGGCGAGGATGCGCTGCATCCGCGCGTGCGCCTGATCGCCGACGAACATCTCACCGGCGCGCCGCGCGATGCCGTGCAGGCGCGCATGGATCAATGGCTCAAGACCCACATCGAGCGGCTGCTCGCGCCGTTGTTCGAACTGTCCGCCGCCACCGACGTGACTGGCATCGCGCGCGGCGTCGCCTTCCAGCTGGTCGAAGCGCTGGGCGTATTGGACCGGCCGAAAGTTGCAGAAGACGTCAAAGGACTGCAGCAGCCGGACCGGGCGACGTTGCGCAAATATGGCGTGCGCTTCGGCGCCTATCACATCTACATCCCGGCGCTGCTGAAACCGGCGCCGCGCGCGCTGGCGGTGCAGCTCTGGGAGCTGTCGCACGGCGGCGATGAAACGAAGAATTTGGTCGATCTCCTGCACCTCGCCGGCAGCGGGCGCACCTCCATTCCGGTCAACAAAGAGATCGATCCGAACCTCTACCGCACAGCCGGCTATCGGGCGTGCGGCGAGCGCGCGGTCCGCGTCGATATTCTGGAGCGGCTCGCCGATCTGATCCGTCCGGCATTGTCCTGGCGCGAAGGCGCGCCGGGGCAAAAGCCGGCCGCGGCTTTCCCCGGTGGCGGCTTCACTGTCGTCAACGGCATGACGTCGCTGATCGGCGCGTCGGGCGAGGATTTCGCCTCGGTGTTGCGCTCGCTCGGCTACCGCATGGAACGACGGCCGAAGCCGCCCGAACCCGCTCCCGCGCCGCAGCCTATCGAGGCGGCCTTGCCGGCAGGTGAGCCGGTGCCTGAACTTACCGTGACCGAGGCCGCGCAGGCTGAAGGTGCCGGCTTAGAGGCGGTTGCGCCGGAGCAAGCGGCGCAATCCGAGATACCACCTGACGAGCAGATATCCGAGCCTGTTGCGGGCCACGTCGAGACTTCGGTCGACGCCGCGGAAGCGGAAGCAGCGCCACCGGAGCCAGGCATTGGGGCCCAGGCCACCGATAGCGAGACCGTTCCTGAGGCGGAGGCCGCAGCCGCCGCTGTAGCTGCACCGTCCGAGACCGAAACCGCGCCGCAGAGCGTCGACGCGACCACATCGCCGGCGGCGACCGAAGCAGCGCAGCCGGCGGAGGAGCCCGCCCTGGTCGAAGTCTGGCGGCCAGGCCGGCCGGAAGGCCGGCGCCGTCCACGCGAGCGCCGGCGGGAGCACGGCAAACCGGGGCGGACTGAGACCCCGCGCCACACATCCGATGAAGCACCGGCTGTGGCCGCGGCCGGGGAGGCCGCGCTTTCCGGCGAGCAACCTGCAGCCGAGGCTCCAGGCAGGTCAGGCCGCCCGCACCGGCATCGCCACCGTGGCGGCGAGCGCCAAGGGGAGCGTCACGGCGAGCGTCGCGAGCGCCCCGACCGCCCGCCGCGCGATCGCGAGCGTCCGCAGCAACAGCGGCCGGCGCGATTCGAGCGGCGCGAGCGCGAAAAAGCCCCGGATCCGAACTCGCCGTTCGCCAAACTCGCGGGCCTGAAGGCGCAGCTCGAAGCGGAGGCCAAGGAGCGCCGCTAGGTGCCGGACCAACCTGACCGTCAACGGATCGACCGCTGGCTCTGGCACGCCCGACTGGTACGCACCCGCGCCGCAGCGGCCGCATTGGCCGGCGCCGGCTATGTCCGGGTCAATGGCGTGCGTATCGACGCACCCGGCCGCATGGTGCATAGCGGCGACGTGATCACCGTCGCGCTCGATCGCAGTGTCCGGGTGCTTAAAGTGCGCGGATTTCGCGAGCGCAGGGGTCCCGCCGGGAGCGCCCAGGGCCTATATGACGAACTGACCTGACACGGTGCTCCGACTCTGACCAGCCGGCGAGTCTTGCGTGTCAAGGACCCATGCGCTAGGAGCACTGCTCGCAAAAAGCCAATTTAGAGTGTGCAGATGACCTACGTCGTCAACGACAATTGCATCAAATGCAAATACATGGACTGCGTCGAAGTCTGCCCGGTGGATTGCTTCTACGAAGGCGAGAACATGCTCGTCATCCATCCTGACGAGTGTATCGATTGCGGCGTCTGTGAACCGGAGTGCCCGGTCGAGGCCATCAAACCGGATACCGAGCCCGGCACGGAAAAGTGGCTGGGTTTGAACGCCGAATATGCCAAGGTCTGGCCGAACATTACGGCCAAAAAGGAACCGCCCGCCGACGCCAAAAGTTGGGAAGGTAAGCCCAACAAGTTCGAAGAGCACTTTTCGGCTAATCCGGGCAGCGGCGATTGAGATGATCGCCTTCGACAGCGTTAACTATTGTTAAGAACGGCCTCGCGGCGTCTCGTTTGCAGCGCCATAAGGCTTTGATTTTGGCTGAAAATGTGCTATAAGATATTCACATAATGAAAAACGTCCCCGATATCGCCTTTACGACCGTCTTAAGCCTATTTTTTCGGGGAATTTCCGAGGAACCGTTCAAAAGAGGCGTGTGACCCACGCGAGAGCAGTGGCAGAGAAAACTCGTCGTCGTACAAAGAAAAGCGCTACCGGCATGGCCCGAAAGGCCGGAAAATCCTCCTCCCGCGTGAGCCGGAGGCCAACACAGCCCACGCGAGCGGCATCCCGTAACAGGGTCGGCGTGGCGAAGCCCGCACAACGGCGCAAGCCGGAGGCGGAAGGAGCAGCTTTGGGAATGAACGTGAAGAAGACTACACAAAGACAAGGCTTCAAGACTAACGAGTTCATCGTTTATCCGGCTCACGGCGTTGGCCAGATCATCGCGATCGAAGAGCAGGAGGTCGCCGGCGCGCGACTGGAGCTGTTTGTCATCAATTTCGTCAAGGACAAGATGACGCTGCGGGTGCCGACCTCCAAGGTTACCTCCGTCGGTATGCGCAAGCTTGCCGAAACGCCGATGATCCGGCGGGCTCTTGATACGCTCAAGGGCCGCGCCCGCATCAAGCGCACGATGTGGTCGCGCCGCGCGCAGGAATACGAGGCCAAGATCAATTCAGGCGATATCGTCGCCATTGCCGAGGTCGTCCGCGACCTGTACCGGTCGGAAAATCAGCCGGAACAGTCGTATTCGGAGCGGCAGCTCTACGAGGCTGCGCTCGACCGGTTGTCCCGCGAAATTGCCGCCGTGCAGCGCATCACCGAGACCGAGGCGGTCAAGGAGATCGAGGCGGCGCTCGCCAAGGGTCCGCGCCGCGGTCCAAAGCCCGAAACCGAGGACGAGGGCGTGGTCGCCGAGGAAGCCGCGTAACTGCAGCAAGGTTAGAAATTGGACGGAAAAGGCCCGGATTTCTTCCGGGCCTTTTGCTTTTCCGGTGGAAAAAATGCCCTTCCTGTGAAAACGGCCCAGTTTGCCGCAATTGCCGGGAAAAATCCCCCGATTAGTCATAAATTAAGCTTCATTTGAAAGGAGATAGTTAGAACGGGGATTACGGGTGAGGGGGCGTCGGGATGCGACGTAGGAAGGCCATTAAGCGCGGCCGGTTGGCGTCAGTTCTTGTAGCGGCAATGGTGGGATACCTGCTCGGCAGTTGGAATGCCGCAGCGGTGCGTAGCAGCCAAGCTTCCGGCGCCCAGACCGCGGCGCAAACGGTGGCGCTCCGCTTCCCGAGCGATCTGCAACAGGCTGAATTGCAACAGCGCTCCACCGCTCCGGCTCCGTCCTATCAGCTCGCCTCCGAATCCACGGTCATCGTTCACAACGCCAACAGCGCATTGTTTGCGCCCGAGCCCATGCTTCCGGCTCAGCCCGCAACCGCGCAGGCGGCAGACCCGGCCGAGACGCAGCAGGCGGCTGCCGAGCAGGCTCCGGTGCAAGTTGCAGACCTCTCGTCAACGCTTCCGCAGACGCCGGGCCACGTTGCTGCGGCTCCGATTTCGCCGAAGCCACGCGAGATCGCCAGCACCGCCAAGCCGCATCCCGCGCCGGTGCGGCACCAGGCTCGTCCGGGCTACATGTTTGATGATACACAGCTCGCCAGCATCAAGCGGCGCCTCAACCTGACGCCCGATCAGGAGGAGATGTGGCCGGCCGTTGCGGCCGCGTTGCACAACATCGGTATCGAGCGCGAGCGTGAAGCACGGGCGCGCGGTACCGCGGGCGAGATCAATCCCGACAGCCCGCAAGTTCAGGATCTGAAGTCGGCTGCGATCCCGCTCATCATGAGCTTTTCAGACGAGCAGAAAGACGAAGTCCGCACGCTGGCTCGCGGCATGGGCCTCAACCAGCTCGCGTCCCAGTTCTGATAGCTGAGACGCGACGCGTCAAATACGCGACTTTCGTGGCTTTACGGCCGGACGAAACAACTCGCCGACGCATTTGACGCCGATAAGCGCCAACAGCGAAAAGCAGGCGAGGTCACCGGCCTCCACGCGCGTTGTTATGTCCAGCGAATAGAGCGGCTCGTACAAAAAGTAGTCGGCGCAGAAAAACGCCGCGCAAACGCCGAGCAGCGCCGGCCCGCGGCCGTAGACGAGGGCAACTACGATAATCGGCAGCACATAAAAGAAAACAGGATCGCGCAGGCCGAACCTTGTCAGCTGGAGATACCAAAGGATCGCTGTGACCACGGCAACGACCGTAAGCGATATGGCAACGGGCATTGCCCGCGTCACAATCGACATACGCTCCCCCCTGTTGGCCGGTTCGGCCTTGTCGTCATGATAGCGTGGACCGATCTGGTGGAATAGACAAAAAACGTCCTTCCCCACCCGCAGTTCGGCAAATGGAAAACAGGGGTTAGCCCTACTCGACGACGATTTTGACCTCGCTGCCGGGCCGCAGCATGTCGCCGGGGCGTAGACCGTTAAGCACCCGGAATTGTTCGACCTGGCGGTCGGCCACCGCCATGCGGCTGGCAAGCTTTTCGACGGTGTCGTGAGGACCGACGGTCACCACCGCAAGATGCAGGGGCCGTGCATGTTGTATTTCGGCGAGAGTCATCCGGCGAAATGTGCCGACCGACGCGCGAAACACGCGATCGGTCTGGGGGGTGAAGCTCTTGGCGGCGAAGATAAAGCGGTAGACGTCGCTGCCGAAGCGGATGACGTAAAGGCGGAAATCCCAGTCGTCGCCCTTTGCGGTCGCGGTGGCGCCATCGAAGCCGTTGATCGTCACGTCGTGAACGCTCTTCGGATCGATGTTCTCGATCCAACCGGAATTAAGGTATGCGGCGAGCGTCTGCTCCGCCGGGACGTGCACGACGTCAAGCCGCAGCGCCGCACCGCCACCGCGTTTGACGCCAAGCACTGCCTGCGCGGTGTTGTCGAGAATGAAGCCATCCGGCGCCGTGAAAGTGAATCCCAGGCGCGGGTGCAGAAAGCGGCGGCCGCGCACGAAGCCTTCGCTCGGGTCCTCGCCGAACACCATGCCATTAACATCGGCGAGATACGCATCTGTTGCCTGCGCGCTTTGCTCGGGAGTCACGTCGGCCGGAGGCCGATACTGACGAGCGACGGCCTCCGCACGCGTGATACGCTCGGGCGTCGCCGGATGGGACGACAGAAAGTCGGGCGCCGCAGGATTGATGCTGCCGTTCGGGCGTGGCTTGAGTTCCGAGCTGCGCTCCAATGACGCCAGGAAGCGCACCGCGCCATAGGGATCGTAGCCGGCACGCGCCGCGATCCTGATGCCGATCGCATCCGCGTCCAGTTCCTGCTTTTGCGAAAAGCTCGCCAACGACAGCTTGGACCTCGCGAGCGCCAGGGCGCTGGCCTGCGGGTCGCTGACCAGATCGGTGAACACCTTTTCGTTCAGCTCCTCGTCGCGGATTTTCCTCTCCCGAAGCTCGGCGTGGTGCGCGATCACATGCCCCATCTCGTGCCCGATCACGGAGGCGAGCTCTGACTGATCGTTGGCCAGCGAGATCAAGCCGCGCGTCACGTAAAGCTGCCCGGTCGGCAGCGCGAAGGCATTGACCGTCTCGGAATTGAGGATAGTGACCTTGTAGTGCAGATCGGGCCGGTCCGATGCCGCCACCAGGCGCTCGACCAGCTGTTCGACCATGGCCTGCACCCGCGGATCATGATAGACGCCGCCGTAGCTGGCAAGAATCCGCTGATGTTCCTGCAATTCCGCAGGCGTCATATCGGGCTGCGGCGGCGGCGCTGCGGTCTGCACCATCGGCTCGGGCGCGATGGCCGGTAGTTGGCCGGCGCAACCCGCAAGCAGCATCGCGCCAAGCGCCGCGATGGCCCCGGCGGCCCCGTATCCTGCAATGCCTGCCCGTCCGCACCGCATCAAACCGTCACCCACATTCAATCGTGGCCGGCCAACTGGATCTGCGCCGGATATGTGGCCTCGATCCAGGGTGCGCGCCAATAGCCGCCTCCACCGCCGGCAGCGGCACGCGCTTCGATCCAGCCGCGGACCTGGACCGGCCGCCCAGCGAGCGCTTTCAAGTCGAACCCCGGCGCCGCAAACCTACGTTCGTTTCGCTTCCGGATCGTCACCGAAAAATCGCGCGACCAGCGCCGGCCGAAATTCAGGTAAAGCGTAGCGCCGCTCTCATGCACCGACACCACATCGCCTTCAACCAGCGCGAAGCGCCCCCGTTCCGCCACTATACCGACCGGATCGTCAGCGCGCAGTGGGTCATAATACGGATTGGCCCACAGGCCAATTTTGGCTCTGCGCGCCGTGGTTTCGGCGGCGAGCAGCGCTGCCGCGCAGGCGCGGCTACCGGCCTCGCCGTCGACGCGTGCCAATCCAGCCGCAATCAAGTCCGTCTCGACCGAGCGTCGATCAGCGCCGCGCACGATCTCGGCGTAAGCCACGACGCGCCCATAGCGATCGGGTTTGGTCTCGGCCTGCCGCAGCACGACCTGCGCACCGGATATGAGCCGCGACAGCCCGGCTTTGGCGGCCGCGCCCCCGGGCCCCGCAAAGGCAGTTCCGGCGACCGCCGACATTGGCGCTTCGATGCCGGCAAGATGGACAATGCGGCCGTCGCCGAACTGAAAGTTGCCGCCGTCAAGCGCGACGGCGGCGGCGCCGCGCGCGATCTCGGCGCCACCGCATGGCATCGCCTGCGTGGCCGGCATTACGGCCGCGGTCCGCTGCGCCGCCGCGCCGGGATAACTGAAAACGAGAGCGACCCCGAATGCGCAGCAGGCGGCCAATGTCCCATCCCGCCTACTCCCCATGAGGGTCAAGCGAACGGGTTGAATACGGCGGCACTACGGCGGTGGGAACCCCAAAAACCAGGTGGCCGGCGCCAACTTCATTCGTTGCGGTGGCGGCGCTTCTGCTCATCGCGGACCGCAATCAGATCGGCCTCGACCATTTCCTTCACCAGCGCATCGAATGTGGTCGTGTGACGCCAGCCGAGCTTGGCGCGCGCCTTGCTGGCATCGCCGAGCAGCGTATCGACCTCGGTCGGCCGGAAATAGCGCCGATCGACTTCGACCAGAACGCGGCCATCCGCGGCATCAACGCCCTTCTCATCGGTACCGCTGCCGCGCCAGACGATACGGCATCCGACGTGGGCAAAAGCTTTCTCGACGAACTCACGCACAGTATGGCTCTCACCGGTCGCCAGCACGTAATCGTCCGGATCCTTCTGCTGAAGAATGAGCCACATGCCCTCGACATAGTCGCGCGCGTGGCCCCAATCGCGCGCGGCATCGAGATTGCCCAGAAACAGTTTGTGCTGCAGGCCGAGCTGAATGGCCGCGACGGCGCGCGTAATCTTGCGAGTGACGAAAGTCTCGCCGCGAATTGGACTCTCGTGGTTGAACAGAATGCCGGTCGAGGCGTGCATTCCGTACGCTTCACGGTAATTCACCGTAATCCAGTGCGCATAGACCTTCGCGGCCCCGTAAGGCGACCGCGGACGGAACGGCGTCGTCTCCTTTTGCGGGATCTCCTGCACCAACCCGAACATTTCAGAAGTCGAGGCCTGATAAAACCGGGTCTTGCGTTCGCGCCCGAGGATGCGGATCGCCTCCAGCAGACGGAGCGCGCCGAGACCGTCGGCGTTCGCCGTGTATTCGGGTGTCTCGAACGACACCATCACGTGCGACTGCGCCGCGAGATTGTATATCTCGTCAGGCTGCGTCTCCTGCACGATGCGGATCACGTTGGTGGCGTCGGTCACGTCGCCATATTCAAGAGCGAAGGCGACGCCCGCTTCGTGCGGGTCGTGGTAGAGGTGATCGACCCGTGCGGTGTTGAACGACGACGAGCGGCGCTTCATGCCGTGGACGGTATAGCCCTTTGCCAGCAGCAATTCGGCGAGATACGCGCCATCCTGCCCCGTCACGCCGGTGATCAACGCGACTTTGCCAGCCGATCCCGCCATTCTCGCCACGCTCCCTGCGACCAGTCTGGATGACTAGCATTAGCCTGCCTCCATGCCTACACCGGGGAGAGCCAGAGGCCCCCATGTTCCAAGCCGCAATCGACGCCTTGACGCAGATGTTCTCGCCGCCGCTGCGGGCGGTGTTGTGGAAATCGATCGGGCTCGCGCTGGCCCTCATTGTTGTTGTGTCGATCGCGCTCGACAGGGCGATCGTCTGGCTGGTGGGCGCCGGCAGCACCTGGGGCCAGACCGCGCTGGGACCGCATGCCAATCTGCCGGTCGAGGCGCTCGCCTGGGTGCTGTCGATCGCTGCGGGCTTCGGCATCGTAGTCGGCGGCGTCATGCTGATGCCGGCCGTCACGTCTTTCGTGGCGAGCTTCTTTGCCGATCAGATCGCCGACATCGTCGAGCATGAGCACTACCCGGCCGATCCGCCGGGCAAGGCGCTGCCGCTATGGCTTGCGGTGGTCGAGGGCGGCAAGACGGCGCTGCTTGCCGTCGTGGTTTATCTTTGCGCGCTGGTGCTTCTGCTGTTCGTCGGCCTGGGTGTTGTGATCTACTTTCTCGCCACCGCGTGGCTCCTTGGCCGCATCTATTTCGAGCTTGCCGCCATGCGTTTTCACCCGCCGCCGGAGGCGAAGGCGTTACGCAAGCAAAACGCCATGACGGTCTATATCGGCGGCCTCTTGATCGCTGTCTTCGTGTCGATCCCGGTCGTCAACCTGGCAACGCCCCTGTTCGCCATGGCGCTCATGGTGCACGTGCATAAGCGACTCGTCCGCCGCGCGTAAATGATCATTGGCGCGGCCGGTCGCGCGATGCCGATCTTCGCGGCTTGAGCCGGCGCGCGCCGGCCGCAAGCGTAAATGTCACGACCAGAAAACGCGCCAAATGGTGCGCGCCGACATAGATGGGATCGAGATGCAGCGCCAGCGCCAAGACCATCATCGTATCCTGGGCGCCCGGCGCGAACGCGATCGCCACATTGGCGACCGGGAATGAATAGAAACGCAGCACCAGCAGGACGAAAGACGTTGCCACCGCCATCGCCACCGCGAACGAGCCGAACGCGGCGCCGAGAAAGCTGACGAGCGCACGCAAGCTCGTGCCAGAAAAGCGCGAGCCGACCAGGCCGCCAAGCACGATGACCGCGCTCGAGCCGAGCCACCATGGCAGCGCCGCGTGGATGACGGCGGTGCCATGCAGCAGTCCAGAGCCTGTCATGGCGCCGAACAATAGTCCGCCCGGAAAGCGCAGCCGGTAGAACGCCACGGCGAAAGCTGTCGCCACCACCCCCAGCAGCAGCATCTGGCCAAGGACGGAAAAATCCGCAGGCCCCCGCACCGGCGCCACCGCCGGCACCACCAGCCCGAACAGCGCCAACCCGTTCGGCAGGCCGACGACGAGCAGGAGAACGCGCACGGTCTGCACGATGGCGATGGCGCGCAGGTCTCCGCCAAGCTCCGTTGACAGCACGATGACCTGCGCCAACGAGCCCGGACTTGCCCCCAGCAGCGCCGACAAAGAATCCCAGCGGTGAACAAGGCGCAGGTAGCTCGA
>Ga0335081_10021148_pt1 | contig 10531 bp, 4 predicted proteins | sample Lox_Sample_35_FD_206713 | JGI IMG/M metagenome (GOLD analysis project Ga0335081, IMG submission 206713) | Soil microbial communities from Loxahatchee National Wildlife Refuge, Florida, United States - Lox_Sample_3.5 | ecosystem: Environmental > Terrestrial > Soil > Wetlands | place: USA: Florida...
TTTGGTTCAGCGCGCCGGCAAACATTGCCACGTCGTCCAACATGCCGTTCCAATTGGCCGAAGCCGATTGATCGGGTTCGGAGCCTATCAGGATTGCCCCCTGATAGCCGACGAATCCCAGCGAAGCCGGGCCGAGTTGCAGTGAAACCAAACCACCATTCACTTGATTGCCGTTGAGGTAAACCGAGAAATTTGTTCCATCATAAGCCACCGCCCAATGTTCCCATTGGTCCAGCAGCGGTGCGACTGGAGAGCCGGCACCCCAGCCAATTTGCCAGGCCGGATTGTCCGCGTTCTCGTTGAATGTATAGAGTTCATCGTCGCCCGACGCCCCGGATTCCAACTCGAAAGCGAATCCGCCGTCAATGACCATGATCCGCCCGTACGTGGCGACGAAATCGCCGGTGCCATCGGAACTCTCGTAAGCCCAGGCCGTGATGGTCCACGGATTGGTGGCAGTCTGGCCAATCATCAGTGAAGGACTGGCCGGAATGGAAACGTAAGTATGATTGATCCCGTCATTGTTGAACTGCAGAGCGTTGCCGAAGCCGCTTTGCCCGGCGGTCCATGTCGGCAGATTTCCATTATCGCCTTGCAGCGTTCCGTTGTTGCCGAGGCCGGACGAATCGGAGATGTTTGTTCCGCTCCCTTCGTCAAATCGCCACAAACCCACAAGGCTTGGGTTGACTGACAGAGCCGCTGGCTGGCTGGTAACCGTGCCCAGCAAATTGCTGACCACGACCCAATAAGTACCTGCCTGGCTTTGCCCGACATTATCCAATGTCAGCGTTGCACTGGTTCCGCTCGCGCCGAGGCTGGTTCCGTTAAAATACCATTGGTAGTACAAGGTTGGGGCGCCGTAGGCGCCGACGCTGAACGTGGCCGTTGACCCCGGCGCCAGCGCCAGGCTTTCAGGCTGGCTGACAATGCCGGGAGGTCCGCCAATAAACGCCGAAAAGTTGCCCGCCATGACAGTCTGGATCTGCGCCTGGGTCAACGCGCCGGCAAACACCGCCACGTCGTCCAACAGGCCGTTCCAATTCCGATCCGCCGTTTGATCAAGTTCGTCGCCGATCAGGACCGATCCTTGATACCCGACATACGACAAGGCCGCCGTCACCGCCTGAGAAGCCACCCCCCCATTGGCTTCGCCGCCATTCAGATAAAAGGTGAGATTGGTGCCGTCATAGACCACCGCCACATGCTCCCATTGGTCCAGCAGCGGTGATACAGAGGAGTCCATGCCCCAGGGAATCTGCCAGGCCCCGGTCGTCCGGGCCCAACTGTAGAATTCATCATCGCCCGACGCCCCGGACTCCAGTTGTTGAGCCGTGCCGTCGTCAATCACGAGGATTCGTCCGTAATTGGCGACGAAATCCCCAGTGCCGCCAGAACTCTCGTATGCCCAGGCCGTGATGCTCCACCCGTTGGTAGGCGTCTGGCCGATCTTCAACGAAGGACTGGGCGGAATGGCGACGAACATGCGATGGACGCCGTCGTTGGTGAAGAACAAGGCGCCACCAAAGCCTGCCTGACCGTTGGTCCAGGTGGGGAGGGTTCCGGAGTCACTGGCCAGGAAGCCGTTGTTCCCCAGGCCGGACGAATCGAAGACATTCGTTCCGCTGCCTTCGTCAAACCGCCATAACCCGACAACGGCTGGTGTCGCCCGGGTCGCGGGTTCATACAGGACTGTGGCGCAGGCGACCACAATCATCGTCAACAATGGGGAAAAGTTCACTTTCATAGCAGTATGCATTGGATGAATTGGTTCAAGTCCTGACAAATAGTCTGCCAACCCGGGACCGCTTTGTCATTGAGGGTTCGCGTATTTCTTTTAAGGTTTTACGACTATCGCCAAACGGATTTAGACACCGGAAAAAAGCCCGTGTTTCTGCATAAATCGTCCGACAAGGCCGCAAAGTGAACCAGTTTGAACTTCGTGCTTAATAGCTATTTTCTAAGGGTTTTGTCGCTCCCGAATGGAGAATGACTCTTACGCCAATGGAATCCCGTAAGCGGCGGCCGAAAAATGCGGCGGGGTTGCAGGGCATCATGCGCTAAAAATCATTTCTGAATTCCTTTATCCCGCGGATAAATATCAAGGATTGGGAGGCGGACATTGAATCTCGTCGCCTGACCGTCATCGTACGCTTGGGTCGAGTAATTTCCAGTGGTTTGCTCCTGAGCCGCGGATTTCCCCCCACACCGTGATAGCTCGATCGGACTATTGGTCCCGGGAGCGCGAATCTGATTCACTGACCAAGCGGGCGCGGTTTGGCACCCGCACCAGAGGAAAATAACTCCTTCTCCCCGCCCGAGCGGGGATGTCCTTCGCCCGCGGGAGCGGGAGAAGGTGCCTGCAAGGCGGATGAGGGACGTTGGGACAAAACAAATCCGGGCGGTCGGGATGAGGGGATTTGAAGTTCAAAATTGCAGGGAAAATTGTGCCTCCTCACCCCGGCCCTCTCCTCCCTCGAGGGAGGAGAGGGAGATAAACGGTGCGGGTGTCAAGTTACGCCTTGGCCTGGCTGCGAGCCCGGTTTTTCATGACAAACTTGTTGGGAACCGCTAAAAAGCTGCGTTGATGGCACGAACAATTTTCATCATCACGGGCCTGCTGGCATTCGGTTTTCTGTGCGATGGGGCGGACACGAACGCGCCGTTTTCCATTCAGCAACGCGAAGGAGTCTGCTGGCTGACCAAACCCGATGGCGAGCGGTTTTTTTCGCTGGGCGTTTGTTGCGTCAACCAGGGAGCATCGCGTGCAAAGTTCAAGTCAACCAATCCCGGCTACGCGGCGTTCGAGTATTACGAAAATTCAAATCAGTGGGCCGAGGCCACGTTGCAGCGGCTCAAATCATGGAATTTCACCACGGTTGGCGGCTGGAGCGATTATGCGGCTTTGCAGCAATGCCGTGACGCGGACATGACTTTCATCCCGGTGCTGGCCGTCGGGATGTCGTGCGGCGCGCCCTGGCTGGACATGTGGGACACAAATCTTATCGCGTGGATGCATCAAATCGCGCGCGACCGGATCCTGCCGCTGCGCGGCGATGCGCGCCTGCTCGGATATTACAGCGACAACGAAATGGGCTGGTGGAACGCGACGCTTTTCAAGATGACCCTGGAGCAGCCGCCCGCGAGCGGCCAGCGACAGCGGTTGGTAAAACTGCTCCGCGAGACTTATCACAACCACTGGCCGGAGTTGCTCAAGGATTTCGAACCCGAAGGCGTGGGAAGTTTTGGAGAACTGGATCAGCACGGAATGCTTTATCTGCGGCCCGGCAGCAATGGCATCCGCGTTTACCGCCGCTTCCTCGGACTGATGGCCGAACGTTACTACTCGCTCGTGCGCGAAATCATCCGCACCTACGATGCGCGCGGCTTGATTTTGGGCGATCGTTACCAATCGTTTTACTATCCGGAAGTGGCGCGGGCGGCAGGACCGTTTGTGGACGCGGTTTCCATGAATCTTAACGCCGCTTGGAACGACGGCACATTTCCCCGTTTCTATCTCGACACACTTCACGCATTGACGGGCAGGCCGGTTATCGTCAGCGAATTTTACATGACGGCGAACCAAAATGGCAGCGGCGACAAAAATGACAGCAGCACATTCCCGGTGGTGACCACGCAAAAGGAACGCGCCGCCGGTTTCCGCAACACCGTGGCGGCGTTGCTGCAAACGCCTTATGTCGTCGGCGCGGACTGGTTTCAATACTATGACGAGCCGACCCGTGGGCGCGACGACGGCGAGGATTACGATTTCGGGCTGGTGGACATTCACGATCGGCCTTACAAACCGCTCACAGCAGCGGCGCGGGCGCTCGATCTGGTGGCGATCAAAGGCGGGCAGCACCCGGCGCGGCCCGACGCCTCACTCGGCGTACCGCCCGCACCACGCAATCCGCTCGACCATTTCACCATCCGGCTCGCGCTGGCGGATTGGGATCGTGAGCGCGGATTCGTAAAACCGTTTTCGCAATTTCCCGTCGCGGACCTGTACGTGTGCTGGGACCGGAAGGCGGTTTACCTCGGCCTGTATGCGCAGGATTTTGTTGAGGAGAATTATTATCGGGACGGGCTCATCCCCGAAGTTGACCGCGCCCGGTGGATTGTTTCCATCGGCGGCACCAACCGGCCGATTCACGTCCGTCTCGGCCCCGGCGGGCCGCCGGTTTGCGATGAGCCGGCAGTGCGGATTGCTAATCTGGCTGGTGAGTACATGAACACACGCAACATCGCCGCGATGGAATTGCCCGCGAAGCTGTTCGGCAAAACGGAGTTCAAAGCCGGTGACAAAATCGAATTTGGCTCCACGTTCTTTACGCAAGCTCGGGCGGATCGCGTTGAATGGAAAGGCAAATTCACCTTGCACGAATAAGCGACTGGTCGTTAGCCGCAATTCGCATGGTGTCAACTCAGCAATATCGGAACTGTACCGCTGTCTTCCGGGCGCGAATCACCTCCCTGCGTACGGCTCGCGGCTAACCTCGATTTCCTGTAGCAGCCGAGGTGACGAGGCTCAAATTCCGCTTTCATAAGCCAGGACAGTTTGCAGCGTCGCCAATACCATTCACGCAGTCGAGGCCAACCTCAAATGGCCACGCGCAGGAAGGAAATGCGAAGTGGGAAGTTCTGACTTGAACGTTTGCTTTTGACGCCGAGGGCCTTCCGGCGCACACTCAGCCCGGTCACTCAGACTACGCTGGCGGCGTCGGTCATTTCCACCCGGTCGCGCCGGATTGTGGTGGGTGACCTTTTGCCGGGCACGATTTACAGTCTCCAGGCCCGCGCCATCGGCGGCCGCGAAGGCTGCAGCGAATGGAGCAACCCGGTTTCGCGCATGGCCACCTGAATGATCGCCGGTCCCGCGGGGCGGGCCGCCGCCGCCGAGTTGGACGCTGCTCAACAAAAGCCGAAATCGTGAAAACTGAAATGCTGAAATGAAATGTGCCACGCTTCCACCTTCGCCGAGACGAGTCGGTGGACAGGCCTGCCTTCGTCCCGCTATGCGGGACTACGGCGCGATAAGAATGGAGCCTTACTTGACAGGACGGCTGGTAAAACATAGTTTTACAGCATGATAAAGACGATTACGAAGATTGGCAATTCGCAGGGGCTGATGTTTGATTCCGCCCTGATGGATCTGGCGCGCATCAAGGTGGGCGACCGGGTGACCGTGAGCGTGCATGAAGGCGGCTCGATTGTGCTGACACCGGTGCGCCCGGTCATCGGGCCGGAGAAAGCGGCGGCCACGGCCAGGCGGTTGATCAAGAAGAATGCGGCATTGTTCCGGCGGCTGGCATGAAACGGCCGCCGGCGCATCCCACCGTGGAGGCCGTGAAGGCGATTCATGCCGAGGTGCTGGCCGCGCACGGCGGCGGCGCGGGGCTGCGGGATGAGGCGTTGCTGGAATCGGCGGTGGCCGCGCCGCAAGCCACGATGATGGGCGAGCCATTGTTCACCGACCCGGTGGGAATTGCGGCCGCGTATCTGTTTTATCTGTGCCGCAACCATCCGTTTGTGGATGGCAACAAGCGGACGGCGCTGGCGACCTGTCTGGTGTTCTTGAGTGAAAATGATTCGTTGCCGGAAGAAAAACTCGACGTGAAGTCGTGGGAGGCGTTGACCCTGGATGTGGCCGCCAGCCGGCTTGACCGGGAGCAAACAACGAAACGGTTGCGAGCACTGCTCCGCCTTAAAAAATGAACATGCCGGGTCGTGGCCAAGCTGGGCGCGTTGAAGCGCCTGCAAGCCGAAACCGCCGTAGAAAACACGGGGCAGGCCACCGCCGAGTGGGATGCTTAGACGCTAAAGGGTTTCACCTCGCTTCAATGACAGCGGCAGCCGATTTAAGCCCCGGCGAGCCTGCCTGAATGGCTATTGTGCCCGGCGTGCGCGATGACTGAACAATGGCAAGGCACAAGCCGTTGAATGCGCTGCGTTGATTGCCCTTGTCCGGTTCGTGACAGGCCGGGTCGCCATTACCCAGGCCGAGCAATTGGCCCGCGCCGGTTACACTGAACGCCACCAGGTTGGTTGCCACGGGAACGGTGCGGCCTTGGGCATCCACGATTTTCACGGTGACCAGAGAAATATCCCCGCCATCGGCGGTGAGCGTTGCCCGGTCGGGTTCGAGCTTAATGGCCCCGGGTTCGCCGGTGGTTTCCACCCTGGTTTCGGCGATGACTTTGCCTTCGGCGTCATAGCCCTTGGCGCTTAACGTGCCCGGTTCGTATTTGACGTTCCATTCCAGGTGTGAATATCGTGGCATGGTCTGCTTGCCCAGGCTTTGCCCGTTCAGGAACAATTCCACCTGCTTGCAGTTGCTGTAACACCAGACATCAATGTCCTGTCCTTTCTTGCCCCGCCAGTTCCAATGCGGAAAGAGGTGCAGCACCGGTTCATCGGTCCACCAGGATTGGTAGTAAAAGTACACGTCCTTGGGAAAACCGCAGGTATCCAGGATGGCATATTGGGAACTGACCGCAGGCCACTCAAACGGCGTCGGCTCGCCCCGATAATCAAAGCCAGACCACACGAAGCCGCCGGCCATCCATGGTCGTTCGACGACTGCTTGCCACGCCTCTTCGGCGGTCTCGGCCCAATCCGGCGCGTTCACGTCATACGCCGCTACCTGACAGAGCGCGGGATTCCCCTCGTAGTGAGCCGTGTCGTTGGACACGGTGAACGGTTCGCGGGCATAGCAACCGCGTGTGCCGACCGCCGCAGCGATTTCCGTGGCGATCAGAGGTTTCTTCGGAAACTCGCGATGCACCGGGTCATAAGTGTCCGGGTGATAATTGAAACCCTGAACGTCTATCACTCCGGTCAAGCCGTGGCCAATGCCATTGTTCATCGCGGCGGTGACAGGCCGGGTGCTGTCCAATTGCCCGATCAACTTCACCATGGCGCGTCCCTGCCGCGCGCCCAACTCACTGCCTTGCTCCTTCTCCTCGTTGCTGATTGACCAGAGTACGATGCTGGGATGATTTCGGTCACGCCGCACGAGGTTCTCCAATTGGCTGAGGATTTCGGGTGAATCATCCAGATGCCGATTTTCCGCCATCACCAGAATGCCGAGGCGGTCGCACGCGTCGAGAAGTTCCGGGGCCATCTCATTGTGCGATAAACGCATGGCATTGGCGCCCATCGCCTTGAGCTTCTGCACGCGAAACTCCTGGATGCGATCCGGCAAGGCTACACCCACACCGGCAAAATCCTGGTGGTTGCAGGTGCCTTGGAGCTTGACCGGTTTGCCGTTGAGAAAAAATCCACGGTCCGGATCGAACCGGATGGTGCGGACGCCAAAGTCCGTGGTGATTTGATCAACCGTCTTCCCGCCGACGAGCACGCTGGTGCGGAGACGATACAAATACGGGTGCTCGCAAGACCACAAATTCGCCCCAGACAACGTGAGCGACTGCCGAAAGTCGTAACGGCCTTGGGCCGCGAGGCGATAAGTGGTCCGCTTTGTTGCCGCCACTTGGTCATCCGCACCAATGACTTCGTTCAACACAGTGGCGCGGTCTGGGGCGGCGGCGTCGTTCGCAACCGAGGTGGTGATTTGCAACTGCGCGTCGGCCTGCACACCGTCGCCGGGATCGCTCACTTTGGCAACGACATGCACGCCCCATGGCGCCAGGTGCAGGGGGGCAACGGAAACCAGGCGCGTATGCCGGTAAATGCCGCCGCCTTCGTACCACCAGCCTTCGAAGTCGGTTGGATCAACGCGCACGACCAGCAAGTTGTTCGTGCCGGGTATCGCGACCTCGGAGATGTCGTAAAGAAAACTGGTGTAGCCACTGGCGTGACGGCCCAAGAAATGACCGTTGAACCACATCTGGCTGTCGCGGTAAACGCCGTCGAACTCAAGCCACAACCGACGCCCTTGGTCGGCAGCGGGAATCGAAATGGTCTTGCGATACCAGGCCGGTTCGACCGGCAAGTAACCGTGCGCTTCGTCAGCCTTCGGATCGAGTGCGCCGGCGATGATGTAATCATGCGGAACATTAACTGTTTGCCACTCGCCCCGTGAAACAGGGCCGGGGCAACGAAGCATCGCCGGGCGAGGCAATATTTCACGGGGCGAGGAATCGTCGTAGGCCGGGCTGAGAAAGTCCGGCGTCACGGACAAATTCCCGTTGGTCGAGTGATCGAGCAAAACACCGGGGATGTCGCCACGATGAAATCGCCAGTCGAAGTCGAGCGAAGTGATTTGTCGTGGAGCGGCGAATGCGCTGCCAACCGAAACCGCCAGGGTGAGCAGCAGAATTTGAAAGCGATTCATAATGCTATCAGCAGGAAAATTGTCTTTTCGCGCAAATTTTGTGACGCGGCAGCGTATTGCAGCAGCGCAGGTTGGCAACCTGCTTGCCCCGTGGCGTATTCGATAGGTTCCTCCGCGGTGGCGGCACCCTTGTTTACTCCACGGGGCAAGTGTCGCCGACTGGCCCCGAAACCTTTCGCGGCTGGCAGTCGGCAGCTGTTCGCATTCCGTGGCGTCCGCAGATTGCCAATCTGCGATACGGCAGACTACCAATCTGCGCTACTTCGGTTACGGCATCAGCCGCTGGGCAGAATGATTCTAATGACGGTTCACATCGAAAGAATAGTCCAATTGAGCTATAGGGTTGCGACAAAGGATCCCGTACAAATGTTGTTGTTCATGATTTGGAAATTGCCTTCTCAGTCGCCGCAATCCCTGGCACGCCTTTATTCGGCTGTGGTGGCCATCTCGATTCTGGGATCCGGCGGTGTGAACGCCCAGACGAACAATCGTTACGACTCCTTTCGTTTCGGCGTGTGCTACTATCCCGAACAGTGGCCGGAGAGTTATTGGGAAGACGACGCGCGCCGGATGCAGGAATGCGGCGTCAACACGGTCCGCCTGGGTGAGTTCGGCTGGGCGCTGATGGAGCCGCGCTCGCCCCGTGAAATAATGTCGGGCACGGCGATGCGTGGTCGCCCCGGCCAGATTTCACGGGGCGAGGGACGTTACGATTTCAGCCTGTTCGACCGCGCCATTGAAACGCTGGGCCGTCATGGGATAAAAACTATTTTCGGCACGCCCACCGCCGCGCCGCCCAAATGGCTCACGCACGAATATCCTGAGGTTCTCAATGTGCTCGCGACGGGCCAGCCGGTGAACGACCAGTCCCGCCGCCAATACTGTTACAACAGCCCCGTCTATCGCCGGTTCTCCCGGGAAATCGTCGAGGCGCTGGCGCGGCACTATCGCGACAATACCAACATCATCGGCTGGCAGATTGACAACGAGATGAACTGCGAGAACCCGGAATGTTTCAGCGACAGTTGTCGCGCCGCATTTCGCACCTGGTTGCGAAAGAGATACGGCACGCTCGATGGGTTGAACACGCGCTGGGGCACAGTCTTCTGGAGCCAGAGCTACTCGGACTGGGACCAAATTGACCTGCCCTTCCCAACGCCGGCGTGGCACAATCCGGCGCTGATGCTCGATTACAAGCGGTTCATCTCCGACTCAGCCACAGATTACCTGAACGACCAGGTCAAAATCCTCCGCCGCTACCGGCCCGGCGATTTCCTCACGCACAACGGCGTGTTCAAGAACATCAACTATTACACCTTCAGCCGCAACCTCGACATTTACGCGTTCGACAATTATCCGACTTTCGAGGAATCACCTCGCTATCCGACCGGCGCAAAGCTGACGCTGGTGCGCGGCTTCGACGGGCATTTTATGATCATGGAGCAACTGACCGGACCCGCCGGCCAGACTTACCTGCTGCGAACGCCGCGGCCGGGCTCGCCCGGTGGAGTAAAGTTGCTTGGTCGTGGTGGCGCGGCGGATGAAACTAGTCCATCGGGCGAGATGCGGCTTTGGGCCATGCAGGCGGTCGCGCACGGCGCGGACGGGTTGCTGCACTTCCGCTGGCGTTCAGCATTGCGCGGCGCGGAGGAATACTGGTATGGCGTGCTCGACCACGACAACGTCCCCCGCGCGCGCTTCGACGAGTTCAAACAGGAAGGCCAGGAACTGCAAAAAATCGGGCCGCAGGTCTTCGGCGCGACAGTCGTTTCGAAGATTGCCGTGATTAAAGACTTCGAGGATGAGTGGGTGTTCGATTACCAATTTCTGACGAAGGAAGTAAACGTCCCCGCGGTCTATAACGCCCTGTTCCAGGCCGCCTCGGAGCAACGGTACAATATTGATTTCGTCAGTCCGACCGCCGATTTGAGCGGTTACAAGCTGGTTTTCGCGCCCCAGTTGGCGCTGATGGACGGGGAACTGGCCAATCGGCTGCAACGATTTGTCGAACAGGGCGGCACGCTGGTCATGTCTGCCCACAGCGCGATCAAGGACCGGGACAATGCCTTTACCGCGGACACCATCCCCATCGGCTTGACAAATTTGTTCGGTGTCGAGCGGGACTCGTTTCAAACCTATCAGCCACCCTCTGGCACCAACAACGCTGTCCGGTTCGACGACGGCAACGTGGTGCCGGTCAATGTCTTCGCCGAAGTGTTGCATCCGACGACGGCACTC
>Ga0335081_10021150_pt1 | contig 10531 bp, 9 predicted proteins | sample Lox_Sample_35_FD_206713 | JGI IMG/M metagenome (GOLD analysis project Ga0335081, IMG submission 206713) | Soil microbial communities from Loxahatchee National Wildlife Refuge, Florida, United States - Lox_Sample_3.5 | ecosystem: Environmental > Terrestrial > Soil > Wetlands | place: USA: Florida...
TCGCCGTCTTCGGCGGCATCCTGTCCATCGTGGCGGTGCTGGCCGCCGGCCGCTGGCTGCTGCGCCCGCTGTTTCACGAGATCGCCCACAGCCGCCTGCGCGAGCTGTTCACGCTCACGGTGCTGCTGGTGGCACTCGGCTCCGCCTGGGTGTCGCACGTCGCGGGACTGTCGTTCGCGCTCGGCGCGTTTCTCTCGGGCATGATGCTGGCGGAGACCGAGTACCGGCACCAGATCGAGGCGGTCATCCGCCCGTTCCGCGACATCCTGCTGGGACTGTTCTTCATCTCCGTCGGCATGCTGCTCGATCTGAAGCTGCTCGGGCGCGAGCTGCTGCTGGTGTCGCTGCTGCTCGTGACGATGGTGCCGCTCAAGGCGGTGATCGCCGCCCTGGTCGCGCGCCCGTTCACCAGCTCGCGCTTCAAGGCGCTGCGCACCGGCATCGTCATCTCGATCGGCGGCGAGTTCGGGGTGGCGCTGTGCACCATCCTGCTCGAAGCCGGGCTCGTGCCCGAGAAGGTCGGCGAGCCGCTGGTGATAGCGATCGTGCTGTCGATGGTGCTCTCCCCGGTCATCCTCAACAACAACAAGCGCGTGGCGCGCGCGCTGCTGCGCGAGCATGCACCCATCGCCACCGCCAGCGAGCGCGAGGACGCCGCCACCGGCGAGATCGCCCAGCGCGAGCACGTGATCCTCTGCGGCTTCGGGCGCGTCGGCCAGAACGTGGCGCGCGTGCTCGAGTCGCAGGGCTTCGAGTACATCGCGCTCGACCTCGATCCGGCGCGCATCCGCGCCGCGCGCCAGGCGGGGGATCCGGTGATCTACGGCGACTCCTCCGACGAGGAGCTGCTCGCCAAGGCGGGCTTGAGCAAGGCGAGCGCGGTGGTCATCAGCTTCTCGGACCCGGCGACCTCGGTCGGCATCCTGCGCAGCGTCCGCCGCCTGCGCCCCGACGTGCCGGTGCTGGTGCGCACCGCCGACGATGCGCGGCTCAAGGAGCTGCAGGATGCGGGCGCCACCGACGTGGTGCCCGAGACCTTCGAGGCGAGCCTGATGCTGGTATCGCACGTGCTGATGCTGCTGCATGTGCCGGTGCCGCGCGTGGTGCGCACCCTCGGCGACATCCGCAGCAGCCGCTACGCGGTGCTGCGCAACATCGTGCGCCGCGGCGATCCGCGCCCGATCGAGGAGAGCGAGCATCGCGAGGAGCTCAAATCCGTGGTGGTGCCGCCGGGGGCGTGGGCGGTCGGGCGTACACTCGGCGAGGTGCGAGGCCGCGGCGTCGAGGTGACCTTCACCGGGGTGCGGCGCCAGGGGATTCTCGGGCGCGAGCCGGCCGAGGGCACCGTGCTGCACGAGGGTGACATCGTCGTCATCCACGGCCAGCCCGAGGAGCTCGAGCGCGCCGAGTCGGTGCTGCTGGCGGGTTGAGGGAGCATCCGTGCATAAGAGTCGCCTGGCCGGTTTCATCATCGACTGTGCCACCTCGGACCTCGAGGGCGCCGCGCGCTTCTGGAGCGCGGCCCTCGGACTCGCGCTGCGTCCGTCGGCGGACCCGGCCGACACCCGCTATCGCACCCTCGCCACCGCGCCCGACCAGCCGCATCTCGAGGTGCAGCAGGTCGAGCACGCGAGCCGGGTGCACCTCGACATCGAAGCCGACGACATCGAGGCCGAAGTGGCGCGGCTCGAGCGCCTCGGCGCGAAGCGCGTCGGTCCGGTGCGCACCTGGTATGTGATGGAGGCACCCACGGGGCAGCGCTTCTGTGTGGTGCGCCCGCAGCGCCCGGATTTCGCGCTTCAAGCCAACACCTGGGACTGAGGCGTGAACCGCGGCGATCTGCACTTCCCGCCCAAGCACGAGCCGCTGCGCGACGACGTGCACGCGCTCGGCGCCCTGCTCGGCGAGATCCTGCGCGAGCAGGGCGGCGAGCAGCTGTTCAAGCTGGTCGAGCTGGACCGCGTTGCGGCGATCCGCAGCCGCGCCGGCGAGAGCGACGCGCGTGCCGAGCTCGCCGCCTGCGTGCGCGACCGGCCGCCGGCGCTGGCGCGCGACCTGGTACGCGCCTTCTCCACCTGGTTCCAGGCGGTGAATCTCGCCGAGAAAGTGCATCGCATCCGCCGCCGGCGCGACTACCTGCTGAAGGACAGCGAGCGGCCGCAGCCCGGCGGAGTCGAGGCTGCGATCGCGGGACTCAAGCAGGACGGTTGGACGCTCGCCGAGGTGCTCGAGCTCATCCAGAGCCTGTCCGTCGAGGCGGTCTTTGCCGCCCATTCGACCGATTCGAGCCGCCGCACGCTGCTGCGCAAGGAGCAGCGCATCGCGCACTGCCTGCTCGAGCGGCTCGACCCGGCGCTCACGCCCAACGAGCAGCGCAATCTCTGGAACAGCATCCGCATGGAGATGACCGCGGCCTGGCAGACCGAGGAGCTGCCACGCGAGCGGCTCACGGTTGCGGACGAGCGCGAGCAGATCCTGTTCTACCTGCTCGAGATCCTCTACCAGGTGGTACCGGCGTTCTACGAGGAAGTCGCCCAGGCGTTGGCCAAGGTCTACGGCGCCGAGGCCGCCGCGGTGCGCGTACCGGCGCTGCTGCACTTCGGCAGCTGGGCCGGCGGCGACACCGACGGCAATCCCGACGTGCACGCCAAGACCATCCGCGAGAGCCTGGCGCGCCAGCAGCAGGTGCTCATCAACAGCTACTTCGCCGAGTGTCACAGCCTCGGGCAGCGCCTGTCGCAGAGCGCGAGCCGCGTCGGCATCTCCGCCGAGCTCGCCCAGCGCATCGAGCGCTACACGGCACTGCTGCCGGCGGCGCGCGGCACCACCCGGGTGCACCACGAGCGCATGCCCTATCGGCTGTTCCTGGCGCAGGTCGGCGAGCGGCTGCGCCACGCCTACGACGGGCGCGCCTCGGGCTACGAGGGGCCGCAGCAGTTCCGTGCCGACATCGCGCTGGTCGCCGCCAGCCTGCGGGCCAACAAGGGCGTGAACGCCGGCCTGTTCCAGGTCGAGCGGCTGCTGCGGCGCATCGACACCTTCGGCTTCCACCTCGCGGCACTCGATGTGCGCGTGCACGCGAGCGTGCTGCACGCAGTGATCGCGCGCGGCTTCGACGATCCGGCCTGGCTCGCACGCGCGCGCGCCGAGCGCCGCGCGCTGCTGACGGCGGCGCTCGATAAGGACCGCGGCCCGGCGCGCGAGCTCGATGCGCTCGGCAAGCGCTCACTCGCGGTGTTCGAAGCCATCGTTCAGTGCCGTCACCGCTACGGTGCCGAAGCGATCGGCTATTTCATCGTGAGCGGCGCCACCGGGGCCGACGACGTGCTGGCGGCGCTGCTGCTGGCGCGCTGGGCGTCTGCCTACGACAAGCGCACCGGCGAGGTGGCGCTCGACATCGCGCCGCAGTTCGAATCCGAGGAGGCGCTCGCCGGCTGCGGCGTGACCATGCAGGAGCTGCTCGCCGATCCGCTCTACCACCGCCACGTGCAGGCGCGCGGCCGGCGCCAGTGCGTCGTGGTCGGCTACTCCGACAGCAACCGCGAGGCCGGGGCCTGCGCCTCGCGCGTCATCATCCACGAGGCGCAGCGGGAGCTCGCGCGCGTGCTCGGCGCTGCGGGCGAGCAGACGGTCGTGTTCCACGCGCGCGGCAGCAGCATCGCCCGCGGCGGCGGACGCATCGAGTCGCTGGTCAAGGCGGCCCCGGGCGGCGCGGTGGACGGAGTGCTGCGCATCCGCGAGCAGGGCGCGACGGTCAAGCAGGGCTACGGCCTGAGGCCGATCGCCATGCGCACGCTCGAGCGGGCCTTCAACGCGCTCTCGCTCGCGACCGCCTCCCAGCGGCGCGGCAGGTTGTTGCCCGACGATCCGGGCCACCTCGAGTGCGCGGCGCTGCTCGCCGCCGAGAGCCGCGCCGCTTACCGGCGCCTGGTGTACCAGGATGCCGACTTCTACGAGTACTTCCGCGCGATCACGCCGATCGACGTGATCGAGCGCATGCAGATCGGCTCGCGCTCGATCCATCGGGCCGAGAGCGCCGGCATCGAGACCCTGCTGCCCGTGCCGTGGGTGTTCGCCTGGTCGCAGACGCGCTACATGCTGCCCGAGTGGTACGGCGCGGGCGCCGGCCTCGGCGCGGTTCTCGAGCGCTTCGGGCTGCCGCGCCTCAAGCAGATCTATGCCGAGTGGTTCTTCATGCGCAACCTCCTCGACGACATCGAGACGATGCTGGCGCGCGTCGACCTCGACATTGCGCAGCACTACGACGCGCTCGCGCCCGAGGGGCTGCGGCGCTTCGCGGGCGGCATCCGCGCGGAGTACCTGGCGGCCTGCGAGTCGCTGCTCGCCATCAAGGATAGCCGTGAGCTGCTCGATTCCGACCCGACCATGCAGCGCTCGATCAGCCTGCGTAACCCCTACGTCGACCCCATGAATCTGATGCAGGTGGATCTGCTCAAGCGCTGGCGCGCGCGCGGACGCGAGGATCGCGAGCTCTTCGAGGCGCTGCTGGCGAGCGTCGGCGGCATCGGCCAGGCTCTGCAGGCGAGCGGCTGAGGCGCGTGAGTCCGGCCGGCACCGATCGAGCCCTCACCATCCGCCGTGCCGCCCCGGCCGACGTGCCGGTCGTCCTGGCCTTCATCCGCGAGCTCGCCGTCTACGAGCACCTCGAGCACGAGGTGGTCGCCACCGAGGCGGACGTGCACGCGGCGCTCTTCGGTCCGCGGTCCTACGCCGAGGTCGCCCTCGCCTGCCTCGACGGGCAGCCGGTCGGCTTCGCCCTCTACTTTCACAACTTCTCGACCTTCGTCGGCAAGCCCGGGATCTACCTCGAGGACCTCTACGTGCGGCCGGGGGCCCGCGGCTGCGGCGCCGGCAGGCGGCTGTTGGCGTATCTCGCGCGCACCGCGCTCGAGCGCGGCTGCGCACGGCTCAACTGGGCGGTGCTCGACTGGAATGCGCCGTCGATCGCCTTCTACCGCAGCCTCGGAGCCCTCGATCAGAGCGAGTGGACCACCTACCGGCTGGACGGGCCGGCGCTCGTGCGGCTGGCCGAGAGCTACCGTTAGTGGGAGGATCGACCTCGTGCCCAGGCTGCTCGTCGGTAACTTCGCCATTTCCCTCGACGGCTACGGGGCGGGGCCCGATCAGAGCCTCGACCACCCGATCGGCGTGCGCGGCATGGATCTCATGGAGTGGTTCTTCCACACACGGGTCTGGCGGCGCATGCACGCCCAGCAGGACGGCGACGCCGGCGAAGCCGGCGTCGACGACGCCCTCGCCGCGCGGGGCTTCGAGAATATCGGCGCCTGGATCCTCGGCCGCAACATGTTCGGCCCCGTGCGCGGGCCGTGGCCGGACGAGAGCTGGAAGGGCTGGTGGGGCGAGGAGCCGCCGTATCACACCCCGGTCTTCGTGCTGACCCACCACGCGCGTGCGCCGCTCGCCATGGCCGGCGGCACCGAGTTCCGCTTCGTCACGCAGGGCATCCATGCGGCGCTCGATGCGGCACGCGCCGCCGCCGGCGGTCGCGACGTGCGCCTGGGAGGCGGCGTCGCCACCATCCGCCAGTATCTGCGCGAGCGGCTCATCGACGAGCTGCATCTCGCGGTCCGGCCGCTGCTGCTCGGCGCCGGCGAGTCCCTCTTCCGGGATCTCGACCTGCGCGCGCTGGGCTATGAATGCGCCAGCCAGTTCGCGGGCGAGCGCGCCACCCACGTCTTCATCCGGCGCCGCGGCGCGGGATGAGCGGCAGAGCCCCGATCAAGGCGCGCCCGACACGCCGGGACTTCCTCAAGACCGCCTCCGCGGCCGGCGCGGCAGCTCTCGCGCCGCAGCTGCTGCGCGAGGCGCGCGCCAACACCGCACGGCAAGCGCGGCCCAACCTGGTGTTCTTTCTCGGCGAGGGCGCGCGCTGGGATGAGTCCTCGCTCGCGGGCAACAGGCTGCTCGAGACCCCGCATATCGACCGGATCGGACGCGAGGGTGCCGCCTTCCCCAATGCCTTCTGCATCAACTCGTTGTGCCTGCCGGCACGGGCCACGATTCTCTCCGGCCTCTACTCGCACACCACCGGCGCGGTGGACAACCAGCACAGCCGGGTGCCGCACCGATTCCCCATCGTGAGCGATCTGCTGCGCCGCCAGGGCTACGAGATCGCGTTCATCGGCAAGTCGCACGTCCAGGGCGCGCTGATGGATCACTACTGGGACTACTACTTCGGCTTCGCCGGTCAGGCCGATTACCAGTGCCCGGTCGTGGTGGAAGGCGTCCGCGGCATTTTTGGCGCGCCGCGCCAGTACCACGAGTACGTCGACGATCTGCTCACGGCCAGGGCGACCGAATGGCTGAAGCAGCCGCATCCGAAGCCCTTCTGCCTGTTCCTGTGGTTCTACGCGCCGCACGCGCCCTTCGATCGCCCGCTGCGCCGGGTGAACGACTTCAACGGCGTCGCGATCCCCAAGCCCGCCAGCTTCGACGAGTACCTGACGGGTTACGCCGGCAAGCCGCGCGGCGTGATCGAAGCGCGCAACAAGATCGGCTTCCAGTTCCTCGAGCGCGATGCGCCGCGCTCGCTCGAGGAGCTGGTCAAGGACCACTACTGCGGCATCGAGTCGAACGACGACAACATCGGGCGGGTGCTCGGCGTGCTCGAGAGCGCCGGCGTGCTCGATGACACCGCGATCCTCTGGAGCTCCGATCACGGCTTCTTCCTCGGCGAGCACCGCTTCTACGACAAGCGCCTGATGTACGAGCCCTCGATCCGCATTCCGCTCATGATCCGCTATCCGAACAGGATCAGCGCCGGCACGGCATCGCCGCGCATGGTGCTGAATCTCGATCTCGCACCCACGCTGCTCGATCTCGCGGGAGCGCCCCCCGAGACTCACTTCCAGGGCCGCAGCCTCCTCGAGCTCACCGCGAACCCCGGCGTCGACTGGCGCAGCGACTGGCTGTACGAGTACTACGAATACCCGGGCAACGAGCAGGTCAGGCCCTGCCGCGGCGTGCGCACCGAGCGCCACAAGTACATCCACTACTTCACCGCGCCCGAGGAGTTCGAGCTCTACGACCTCGAGGCCGATCCCGCCGAGCTGCGCAACCTCCACGGCGACCGCGCGGCTGCCGGACTCGCGCGGCAGCTCGCGGCGCGCCTCGAGGAGCTGCGCCGCGAGACCGGCGATCACTATCGCTACCAACCCACGGTCCTGCTGAAGCAGCAGGCGGCGCAGGACGCCTGCGAGAAGCCCTAGAGAGGGCCCGCCGCGCGCTCAGGGGCGGCGGTAGACGACGCCGTCCTTCATCACCAGAACCACGTGCTCGATCGCGGCGATGTCCGCGGTCGGGTCGCCGCTCACGGCGACCAGGTCGGCCAGCATCCGCTCGCGCACCCGGCCGAGATCGGCCTCGTGGCGCAGGATCTTCGCGTCCGTGGCGGTCGCGGCCGTGAGCGCCTCCACCGGCGTCAGCCCCAAACGCACCATCCATTCGAGCTCGCGGTAGTTGGTGCCGTGAGCGAACACACCCACGTCGCTCCCGCAGCCGATGGTGACGTGCGCCTCGCGGGCGTAGCGGAAGGCCTGTGCGGCGCGCGCCATGCCCGCAGTGGGCGGACTCGTGCCGCGCACGTAGTGCTCGAAGTACTCCCCGTAGGCCTCCGCGGCGGTGAGCGTCGGCAGGTAGGCCACGCCGCGCTCGGCCATGAGGCGGAAGATCTCGGGCGTGCCGGCGAAGCCGTGCTCGATGGTGTCGACGCCGGCGAGGGTCGCGCGCCGCATTCCCTCCGCGGTGGTCGCGTGCGCCGCCACCGGCCGGCCCGATGAGTGCGCGGTCTCGACCAGCGCTCTCAGCTCCTCCTCGCTGAAGGTCGGCTGCTGCGTGCCGCCCGGACCCCAGCGGTAGTCGGCATAGACCTTGATCCAGTCGGCGCCGCGCCCGGCCTGCTCGCGCACCGCGCGGATCACCTCCGGTATGCCGCTCGCCTCCTCCGCTCCCTGGGGCGTGCAGCACACATCGGGCCGCAATCCACGCGGCGCCGGGCCGTAGCTCGCGGTAGCGACGATGGCGCGCGTGGCGACGAACAGGCGCGGCCCGTCGACTAGTCCGTCCTCGATCGCCTGCCGCAGCGACACGTCGGCGTAATCCGCGCCCTCGGTGCCGAGGTCGCGCAGTGTGGTGAAGCCGGCCATGAGCGTGGCACGCGCCTGGCGAGCCGCGCGCAGCGTGCGATAAGGCACCGGCTCCTTCAGCACCTGGTCGTTCCACAGCGTCTCGTTGTAGGGATGCAGGAACAGGTGCGAGTGAATGTCCATGAGGCCGGGCAGGAGCGTCGCGCCCGGCAGGTCGATCACCTGCGCGCCCGCCGGCCGCCGCACGGCGGCCTCAGGACCCACCGCCGCGATGTGTGCACCGTCGGTGAGCACCACCCAGCCCCGATGCACCGGCTCGCCCGCGGTCCACAGCTGCGCCGGGCGCAGCAGCACGGCGCCCGGGGCCGCCGCGGCCGCGGTGCAGGTGATGGCCAAAGCGGAAAAGGCGGCGCGGGTGAGCGCGCGCGCGGCGTGGGTGCTCATCGTTTCTCCCCGATGCCGCTGAAGGCGGCGGCTCGATCGTCCGCTACCCTAGCGGTCCGGGCCCATGAGCACCGTGGTGTCGTAGCTCTCGAAGCCCTGGATGGCGCGGCCGTAGGCCTTGAACACCAGATTCTCGGCGACCTTGTCGGCGCGCGGGGTGAGGAGCATGCGCAGCACCACGTCGTCGGCCGGCCGGGTCGCATCCTCGGCGAGCAGCTGCTCGACCACGCGCGTCAGACGGAACACCAGCTCGTTGACGAAACGCAGGTGCGCACCGTCCTGCACCTGCTCGGCGCCCGGACCGTAGGTGGCGCGGGCCTCTTCGGCGAGCTCGTGCAGGAACAGATTCAGCAGCCGCGCCTTGTCGACGATGCGCAGATCGCCGAAGAACTCGATTTCGGAATTGAGGTTCATGGCGGCCCCATGCGATGAACGCTCGGGTGAGGTTAAGCCGAGGTCGGGAAAAAGTCGATCGGTTTGGTGGCGGTGACGGCGTCGACGTCTTCGGGCTGGAACTGGAACAACCGCACCAGCGCGATGATCTTCTGCTCGAGCTCGGGGTCCTTGAGCTCGCTCGACACCACGCGGCACATGGTCACCGTGCCGTTGGGGGCGATGGTGAACTCGAGCACCAGCTTCCCCTGCAGCTCCGCATTCTCACGCAGCGCGCGCGCGTACAGGTTGTAGATGCGCCCCTTGTTGCGGTCGAAGACCAGCGCGATCTCCTCGGGTGAGCGCGCCGGCTTGCCGCCGCCGCCGGAATGGACGTTGCGGTTCGCGGCACTGGCGAGCGCGACCGAGGAAGTGACCGCGGTCGCCGTGTGGCCGGTGAGCGAGCCGGCGCCCGTGCCGAAGCCGCGGCTGGCGTTGGCGGAGGTGATGCCGCCGGAGCCTGCGCCCACGCGGGAGGTGATCAGCGAGCGCTCGGCGTGCGAGTCGGCGCCGACCGAGCCCGAAAGGTTCTTGGTCTGGAGCGGTGTCAGATCCATCTGCTCGCGCAGGTCCGCGAGCTCGTCCTTTACCTTGTTCAGCTGGCGCTCGGCTTTCCTGCGCGCGAGCTCCTTGAGATCCACGGGCGGCGGCGGCTGTTTCACCATCGCCACTTTGGGCTCGATCTTCGGCTGCTCGACCGGCTTCGGCGGCGGCGGCGGCGGCTTCGGCTTGTTCTCCAGCATCACCTTCGCGAGCCGGGTGGGAATGTCCTGGGCCATCTCGCGCTTCGGCGTCGGCAGGAGCGGAAACAGGATCCCGAGCACCACCAGGATGACCAGCAGCACCCGCAGGATCTTGCGGAAGCGCTCACTCGATTCCGGGTCGCCTTCCCAGGGCAGCTCGAATTCACGGTAATAGGGGGCGAGGATCATGCGTGCGTCAACCCGTCTTCACCTGGCCGGCCGCGACCGGCTTTTCCTTCTGGATCACGGCGAGCGAGATCTTGCCGTAGTCGGCGTCGGTGCAGGTCTGCATGACGCGCTTCAGAACGTCGTAGGGCAGCGCCTTGTCCGCCATGATGGTGATCTCGCGCTGCGAGATGTCCTGGTCGCTGACGGTCTGCCCCACCAGCATCGGGCGCTTGAGAGCGGCGCTGAGCGGCGCGATGAGCGGAGTCGCCGAGGCCTGAATCTCCTTCACCGTGGCGATGTACTCGCCCTGCACGAACAGGTCGTCGCGGGTGATCATCACCACCACCGACTGCTTCGGTGCCGTCTGGGCGATCGACTGCGGGATCTCGATGCCCTTGGAGTTCTGGATCACCTCGACCTCGGTCGAGTACACCAGCAGGAACGCCACCATCACCGACAGGATGTCGATCAGCGGGATGAGGTTGAGCTGCGCATCCGCCTTGTGCCGCAGGTGATGCTGCGCCATGCGCCGGGCGCGGTTCGACATGCTCATGAAGGACCTCCGGCTGCCGCGGCGCGCGGCGCGCTGCCCGCGGGCGCTCCGGCGACCGGCGCACT
>Ga0335081_10021151_pt1 | contig 10531 bp, 5 predicted proteins | sample Lox_Sample_35_FD_206713 | JGI IMG/M metagenome (GOLD analysis project Ga0335081, IMG submission 206713) | Soil microbial communities from Loxahatchee National Wildlife Refuge, Florida, United States - Lox_Sample_3.5 | ecosystem: Environmental > Terrestrial > Soil > Wetlands | place: USA: Florida...
TTGAGCAGCCAGACGGCGATGTTCGCCCGGTTGGCCTTGCGGCGCGCGGAGGTGAACCGGCGGGACAGGTCCACGGCGGCCTCCAGGGACACCCGCGCCTCCCCGTGCCGGCCCAGGTCCCGCAGCACCACCGCGCGGTCATTGTGGACGGTGGCGAGATCCGCCGGGTCGGTCTGCACACCGATCAGCTCGTCCATCGCCCGCAGCGCCTGCCCGGTGCGTCCCCGACTCCGGAGCCGGATGCAATGGTTGTGCAGGGCAGCGACGAAGGTCTCCCGGTACTGGTCGGGGTCGACACGGGCGAGCGTGCGGTACCCGTCCACCAGCGCGGCCTCGCCCGCCAGCGCGGCGTCGTCCGCCGGCTCCGGCACGAGGTGCGCCAGGTTGTCCACCGCCGCGCGCAGCGTCAGCAGGTGGGTGTCCCGGTCCTCGTCGACCAGCCGCTGGTACAGGGCGACCGCCTCCGGTGCGGCGGTACGGGCATCGTCCAGCTCCTCGCCGCTGCGCAGCCGGACGAACACGAACCGGCTCAGCGCGGCGGCCAGCCGGGGCAGCGGGACGGCGCCCGCGTCGCTGAGCCGGCGGGCGAGTTCGCACGCCGCGCGGGTGGGCGGCAGCGCGTCGGCGTACCGGTCCTGGTTGACCAGGGAGGTGACCAGTACTTCCAGGTCGTGCAGCAGCGCCGGTTCGTGCTCGCCCGGGTCCGCCGGTACCAGCGTCCGGCGCACGTCGATCAGCTCGCGGGACACTTCCTCGACCGAGGCGTGGGCGCCCGTCTCGATGAGCAGCTGGACGCGCAACGCGAGCGTGTTGGCCAGTTCTGTCGACCACTCGGGCCGTGTGTCCAGCAGCGAGCGCTGCACGTCTATCACGCGCAGGAGCAGCGCGTGTGCGTCCTCGACGCGCTCCTGCCCCTGCTGGAGCAGGGGCAGGAGGCCCTGCATGAGCAGCTGCAGGCGGTCGAAGTCGGAGGGCAGGCGGGCCAGTACCCGTTCGCCCGGCGCCGCCACGGCGCTGCTCACGGCGGCGGCAAAGGCCTCCTCGTCGCGTCCCGCGGCGTGCAGCTGTCGGCCGAGGCGGAACGGCAGGACCGCGATCGCCGGCCGGTGGATGGGCGGCACGGCGTCGGGTGCCGCCCGGCACAGCGACAGCGCCTCGGTGTACGCGTCGATGGCCGTGTCGCCCTCGTCCATCATGGACGCGACGCCACCCAGCCGGACGAGGGCCAGCGCGAGGCCGCCGAGGTGGGCATCCGGATTGACCGCCGCCAGCTCCCGGTACAGCGCGACGGACTCGCGGGCCGCGTCCAGCGCGCTCGGCTCCCCGGTCGACATCGCCGCCAGGTTCATCAACGCCTTCGCCAGGTCCACCCGGTAGACGTCCGGATTGTCCTCCGCCAGCGGCCGGAGCATGTCGATGGCCGCGTGCAGAGCCTGGCGCGCGTTCGGCCGGTCGTCCTGGGCGGCGAACAGGACGCCGAGGTTGGCGATGCTCTTGGCGTACTGCGGGAGGTACCCGCGCGGATCCGCCCGTACCGACCGGAGGTGCAGGCCGTTCGACTCTTGCGCCACGGTCAGCGCCTCGGCGTGCCGGTCGAGCTCCCGCAGCCGCAGGCCGAGCTGATCCAGCGCCATCGCCAGCATCGGCTCGGCGCGTTCGGGGTGCGTCCCGGCGATCGGCCGCAACAGCTCGACGGCCTCCCGGCTGGCGTCCAGCGCCTCCTCGCCGCGGTCCTGTTCGGCCAGCACGTGGCTCAGGTTGTGCAGTACGAGGGCAAGCTTGAACGCCTCGGCCTCCGGGTCCGCGCCGACCGTGCCCCGCAACAGCTCGACCGCCTCACCGATCGCGGCCGCTGCCTCGTCCCGGCGTCCCTGCGCGCTGAGCGCGACGGCGAGCGCGTCCAGGGCGCCGGTGAGGTACCCGGTGTGGGCGTCCGGATCGGCACCGGCGAGCGCCCGGTACGCGGCCACGCAGGAGTCGAGCGTCTCGACGGCCTCGGCGTGCCGGCCGGCGAAGGACAGCCGGCAGCCGAGAAGTGCCGACAGTTCGGCACGCCGCTCCTCGGCCACAGGTCGGCCGCGGAGCTCCTCCACCAGTCGGTTGGTCACCGCCGCCGCGCCCGTGTCGAAGTCGATGTGGGGGCGCGGGGGCAGTACCCGTTCCACCGCTTCGAGCACCGCCGCATCGACCGTGGGGCCCGCGGCGAGCAGAGTCAGGGCCGCGTTCCCGCCGGCGAGGGCCAACCGCGGCTCCTCGAGCAGGAGCGGGTGGAGGTGGCCGGGGCCGACGTGGGGCCAGCGGGCAGCGGCCGCGGCCAGAACGGTCACCGCCCGGCCGAGGTACCCGCGCTCCGCCGGGGACGCGGGCAGCCGGAGGATGGCGCGCAGCCGGGTCGGCGCCCACGGCTGCGGGCGCAGCCCGGTGTCGTGGTGACCGGACAGGCTCAGCGCGAGGAAGTCCTCGGCCAACCGGTCCGGGTACAGCGGTGCGAGCACGGTGACGGGATCGTCGCCCGCCGGCGGCGGGTAGCAGTAGCCGTGGTCGGTGAGGATCCGGTCGGCGGGCAGTTCCTTCTCCACCCGTTCCAGCAGCGCGACCGCGTCCGGATAGGACAGTGGGCCGGTCAGCGCGGCGGTGAAGGCGGTACGGGCCATGACGCTGACCGGCGTGGCGTACTCCAGCCCGCGTACCCGCTGCCGGTACAGGTGCTCCCAGTGCTGCTGTTCGCGGTCCAGCAGGTACCGGGTCAGCGCGTCCGGGGCGGTCGGCGGCTGCGCGCCGGTGACGTACGCGTCGACCGCGACCAGCGCGGCCACGTGCAGGGTCAGGACGAGCCCGAAGTCGGGGTGGTCCAGGTTGGCGGGTGTCGGCACGGCGCCGGGATCGGGCAGGCCGTAGGCGCGGGCGAAGCTGTCGCGCGCGGCACCGTACATCCCCGCCCGCCGGACACCGTCCACATCGGAGCCGTCGCCGCCCGCGGAGGCGACGGGGCCCAAGGACCCATCGGAGACGTCCGCCCGGATCCCGGCACTGTCCAGGGCCGAGCGCAGGCTCCGCCAGCCGGCGTTCGTGCGGGCCAGCAGGAGTACCCGGGCGGGGCGGTCGGCGCGGTGCAGCAGGCCGTTGCGCAGCAACCAGACCAGGGCAGTGTGGTCCCAGCGGTCCGCGTAGTCGACGACGAGCAGCACGCCGCGGGACTCGTCCAAGCGGAGGTTCTGGCTGCCCGGGGACGGCTGCGGTCTGCCGGCGCCGTGCCACGCCGCGGCGACCGTCCAGCCGGCGGTGCGGCACTCGGCCGCGAACCGGCCGCCCAGGCGCGTCTTGCCCTGGCCGCCGGGCGCGTGCAGCAGGCGTACCGCCAGCCTCGCCCCGCCGTCCCGCCAGGACCGCAGGTCGGCGAGTTCGGTCTCCCGCCCGGTGAACGGCACCACCTCGTGGCGGGCGTCCAGCATGCGGCTGGGCAGGCTCCGCAGCCAGGCCAGGTCCGGTTCCGGCGCCGGCCGGGGGTACTCCTCCAGCAGGTAGAGCGGCGTGCCGTCACCGTGGACGTGGATGTCCGCGCCCTGCGCCCCGTACGCGAAGCCGGCCGTGGCCGTGACGTTCTGGACGGCGGTGGTGGGCCAGTCCGTCACGACCGGGTCGCCGGGTCGGGCGACGCCGCGTAGTGGTGGTTGACGATGGTGCCCTGCTGCACGCCCTGGGCGACGGCCCCGGGCGCGGCGGCGACGACGTTCTGCAGCAGCGGTTGTTGCGCGGCGGGCAGCCGTCCCTCGGTCTCCCGGACCCAGGCCAGCACGTCGTCGACGAGTTCGGGATTGCGGCGCACCAGGTCGGCCAGGCGCACCTGCCAGTCGCGGGCCAGGTCCGCGCGCACCTCGTCACACCGCTCGGGCCCGACCTCGCGGGCCGCCGCGTCCATGTCGTCGAGAAGCTGAGCGGTCTCCCGTTCGTCGCGCCCGCCCCGCCGGAACAGCCCGAGGATGCCGGTACGGGCGTCGGCGAAGACGCCGGTACCGGCCGCGGTTGCGAGCGCGATCGCCGCCGCCTGGAACACCGCTTGAAGATCCACACGTACCCCCATGCCCTCATCCGTACCCGGTACCGCACGAAAGGGACCAGTAAAGCAGAGCCGGGCGCGTGTTAGACGCCATTCATCGTGAGCACCGCTGCATGGGGCGCGTCATTAACGGTGAGCAGGGGGTTTTGCTGGGGTTCGGCTTGCGGTGGGCTGGTGCGCGACGACACGTTGAGGATGTCGGAATGAGGTCGGCCCTCCCCGTGACCTTTGGCGAAGCTCGGGGAGGGCGGGACTCCATATGCGCTATCTGCCGGACGAAGACGCCGAAGGGCGTGACCACGACAGTGACCGCATGATATGCGTCTCTACCACCCGCTCATGGCAACACGCTGAGTAACAGCAACCCGCCCTGCCGCCCTGGTAGGAATCACTCTATACCACCGAATAGGAACACGTGGTTCACGGAGTACGTCCGATCGCTGAGCGGCACATATGAGCCATTCCCGGGCGGTGGCGGGGTTAGCCGGCTTACAGGCCTCGTGCCTCGTCGATGGCCTTACGGAGTCGGGTGACTTCCGAGAAGCCGGGGCCTGCGAGCGCCTCCAGCCCGGCGGCAGCGGCCTCCATCAGCTCGCCCACGCCCTTGGCGCACAACGGTCCACCCGGTCCGCGAACCAAACGAATCTGAGCTGTCAACGGACATTAGGAACTGCCCGGTGGCGGCCATGAGTTCTGCCCGCTGATGGCCACCAGATCTGCCCGCTGGTGGCCATCAGACGTGCCCTGGGGCGGGTCAGTTCAGGGGGATCACCCCCTTACCGGCGAGGGCCTGGGTGAGGCGGATGCTGTCGCCGCTGGTCTGGCAGACGTGGGCGTGGTGCATGAGCCGACGGTGGCGGTGGCCAGGGTCTTGGGCATCAGCTCGTCGAACCCATCCGGGTGGAGGTTGGAGCTGACGGCCACGCTCCGTTTCTCGTATGCGGCATCTGCCAGGCGGTAGAGTCCTTCGGCGGCGTCCGGGCCGACGGGCAGCAGGCCGATGTCATCGATCTATGCCGACGTCGGCATAGATCGATCTATGCCGATCCGGGAACTATGCCGACACGGCGCTGGCGGGCGCGGCGGCGCCCTGACCAGGGCGGGCTTCTGGCTTCCTGCCCGGCCACGGAGATCGGCATAGTCGCGGTGCCGCGGGCGGGAACGCTCGTCCCTGTCGGAGCAGGGTGCTCCGGGAGGGGAGCGGCAGATGTCCGGAACAACCCGCAGGAAGCCTGGCGAGCTCGGCCCGTTCGTAGCTGGCTATGAGTCGCGGCTGCTGGCGCTGGGTTATAGCCCGGGAACGGTGCGGCACAAGCTGAAGGAACTCGGGCAGCTGGGCCGGTGGATGGCCAGCCAGGAGATTGGGGCGGCGCAGCTGGATGCCGGCCGGGTCGAGGAGTTCCTGGCCGCCCGCCGGGCCGCTGGGTGCAGGCGCGTTCAGGTCTTGCGCAGCTTTGCTCCTTTGCTGGGCTACCTTCGTGATGAGGGCATCATCACCGCGCCGCCAGCTGAGCTGCCGACCCCGCTGGTGGAGCTGATCAGCTGGTACCGCAGCTGGCTGGTGACTGACCGGGCGCTCGCGGCGGCGACGGTCTTGCGTTATGAGAACCTGGCGCGCCGCTTCCTGGCAGGTCACGTCCGGCCGGGCGAGACCGTCCAGGTCGAGGACCTGTCTGGTGCGGACGTGACGGCGTTCCTGCTCGCCGAGTGCGGACGGGTCTCGGTCGGCTCGGCCAAGGGCCGGGTCGCCGAGCTGCGCGCGCTGTTGCGCTTTTTGTATCTGCAGGGCATGACGCCGCGGTTCCTGGCGGCGGCGGTCCCGCCTGTCGCTGGCTGGCGTGATGCCACCGCGCCGGCCGGAATGACAGCCTCCGATATGGAGCGGCTGCTGGCCAGCTGCGACCGGTCGGCAGTGGCCGACCTGCGGAACTATGCCATTCTCATGCTGCTGGCCCGGCTGGGCCTGCGCTCGGCGGAGGTGGCCCGACTGGAACTGGAGGACCTGGACTGGCGGGCAGGAGAAATCGCCGTCCGCGGAAAGGCCCGCCGGGAGGACCGCTTGCCGATGCTTCCTGACGTCGGCGGCGCCATCGCCGGGTACCTGGCGGCCGCGCCGGACCGGGCAGGCTGCCGGGCCGTGTTCCTCACTGTCCGCGCTCCGGTCCGGCCGATCCGGCCGGACCTGGTCGGCGACGTGGTCGAGCGGGCTTGCCTGCGGGCGGGCCTGCCGCCCGCAGGGGCGCACCGGCTCCGCCACGGACTGGCCACCGAGATGCTGCGCCAGGGCGCGACGCTGATCGACATCAGCCAGGTCCTGCGCCATTCTGATCTTGCTACCACCGCGCTTTATGCCGTTAGTTACACGTCAGCGGCGACTTCATGAACACGGCGCTGCGCAAGGCGCCGGCCCTGCCCTCGGCGGGTCGGCCGGGGAACGGGAGCAGCCGATGACGCGCAAGCTGGGACTACCGGTGCAACCTGCGGCAGGTCATGGCCAGCCGCGGCGTGTTCCAGACCACCGACCTGGCCTGACCGCTGGCCGAGCGGCAGGTCCGGTTGTCGTCCAGCCAGGTCTACCGGCTGGTGACCGAACGGCCCGAGCGCCTCAGCCTGAAGGTCCTGATGGCGCTGATAGACATCCTGGGCTGCTCGATGGAGGACCTGATCGAGCCGGTCGCCGCCGCCAGGCCTGAGCGCAAGGCGAGGACCGCGAGCGGCGAGGAAGCAGGCGTCGGCGAGCCGCGGCCTCGCCGGGCCAGGGTAACCAGCGCTGACGAGTAAGCGCGGCCATGCTCGCGGCGATGCCGTGACCAGCGCTCAAGTTGTCCCCGGGTGCCCAGGGCGCCCTGCATCGGAGAAAGGCAAGGACATGGAAGAACAGCGCATCGTCGTCTTCCTGCTTGAGGGCGTCCGCACCGCCAAGGATGCGCTCGGCTTGGAGAAGACCGTGACGATCGGCGGCATTACCTTCCGAGCGGTTCTCCCGGTCGAGGGCCGCTGGCACACCCTGGCTGCCCCGCCCGCTGGCAGCCAGGACGGCGAGCAGGCTTCCGGGTGGCCCAGCCTAGCGTCGGGCACCTGGGGCGAGAACGCGCCCGACCCTGTCATCGAGTGCGTCGGACTCGTTCTCGATGGAGCGACGATTCCGCCGGGGGACGAGCACATCGCGTTTGATCATGCAGCCGCCCGGTGGAGGCAGCTTCTACGGGACTGGCTGACGGTCGCCGCGGAAGGCCCGACCGACTGGGCAGAGCACTATTACGGAGCAACGGCCTTTCCAGGGCCGGGCTATGACGGCGATTATGACGGTCTAGATGTCCCGTATCAGCCTGCCCAGCGCGTTCACCGGTGCCCACCCCGGCGCTTGTTCGCGTGGGAATGGGGCCACGCGCTGGAGCATGCCAGCGCAGGCGACCAGCCGCCCTTGGCACGGATGCTGATGACGACAGCCGTCCATGCGGCAATGGACGCCAACTGGCGGGTCGCCATCATCGACGCGGCCACCGCGACGGAGGCCGCGCTCACCGCAGGCCTGGTTGCGAAGCTGTCGGCGACACTCTCTCCTAGCGAGGTCGAGAAGAAGCTCAAGAGCTATCGCATGCTCGGCAAACGCATCGAGTTGGCCGAGACTCTGAACATGCCGATTCCTGCCGGGATACGGGAAGACCTAGTAGAGCCGCGGAATGCGGTCATGCATGAGGGTGCTGGCGTAATGGATCGCGACCAGGTGAAGGCAGCCATCAACGCGGCATGGACGGTAGTCCGCCAATATGATCCCTTGCCCGCCTGCTGCCACGAGGTCGGGTCGGCGCAGGGCACCTGATGCCGCAGAAGTCCCCGTCTCTTGGTGGCCGGTGACGCTGGTGATCAGCCCGGAGGCGTTGGAGGATCCATCGGGGTCATCGTGGGTCTGGTCGCCGGGCGTGATCCTTCGCTGAACCGCACGGTGATCGTGAAGGTGCCCCGGGCCGGGCAGCGCCCGCACCTCGCCTGGGCACTGGAAGGTCGCCCCGGCCTGCTCACCGGAGAGGGAGCGGAGGCTCCGGTCCCGTCGGTCCTGCGCCTGATCGACCTGCTGTGCGACGCCGGCACGCAGGCGGTCATCCGGCCCGCCTGCCCCGGCTGCGGCCGGGTCATTCACCTGCATCGTCCCATCGGCGGGCGGTGGCTATGCCGGGACTGCACCGCGAAGTCCCGGGTCCAGCCGTGCTCCCGCTGCGGGACCGCCCGCGAGCCCGCCACACGCGACGAGCACGGCCAGCCCTTGTGCCCTTCATGCCTGACCAACGATCCTGCCAACCAGGAGGACTGCATCAAGTGCGGCCGGCGCCGCCCGGTCTCGGTCCGCACGCTCGCCGGGCCATTCTGCCCGAGTTGCCGCCCGCTCCCCGTCACGACGTGCTCGGCCTGCGGGCGCCAGGCACCGTGCGAGACCTCCATGGCCACCGGCAAGCCACGGTGCCTGCGCTGCCAGCAGCGCTGAATGCGCGGTTCTGTACGCCAGTTCTGCGCAGCAGCGTAGACACCCGGAGCGTCCAGATTAAGGCGGCTCCGCGCGCGTTATCCGCGGATCTGATGATCACCTCGCCCCGCCCGTCGACTGGCAGCCGATCCCCAGCCAGGACCCGGCGGTTGTCGACCATGTCCGTAGCCGTCCGCGAAAAACCCGACGGCGCCTCACACCGCTCCCTGGGAGCGGTTACCTGACCGCGCCGCCCGCGCCAAGATGCACCGCACGCCGCACTAATGATCAAGCAACTCATCCACCACAGCACCAGTATTGCCAGCTAGTAACGGATTAACGTACATATTAACGATGACAGCTCGGGCTTTCCCGGGAAGGAAGCAAGCTTCACGAGGCCGCCTGCGCACTAGACCCTAACGCTCTGACCAGGACATACAGGGTTCGAGGCGGACTTCAAGGCCGTCGCCGTCCGCGGCATGTGCACAGAGCCCGAAGCCAGGGCGCAGAGCAGCTAATAGGCGGGCACGGAAGGGCAGAAGCGAGCGGTATACGCACCGCGCCCACGCCCAGGCCTTTGACCTGCGGTTTCGGCGCACAGCCGGGCCGACTCCCACGCTGCCGGCAAAGAGAGAGGTTTTACAGCCCTATCCTCCTGTCCGAGGCTTATGCCGCTGACCTGCGGTTATGTCATCCGAGGCGGGATTCGGGACGGCCGCCGTCCGCTATGCGTCCGTGGGCACTGGGCTTGGTCCACGGACGGGGGCGGAAAAACCCACGGACGGGGCGGTGGGGGCGGTTACACCGACCGTCCGCCCGGCTTTTGGGCTTTGACCTGGCATTTCAGGATTCTCGCTCGATCATCGTCTCCCTCGTCGCCGATCTCGGACTCGGTGGCCCACAGAGCCGGGACCGGCACGCTCCGCTCGATCCGGCGCAGCAGTCCGGCTTCCCGGTGAGGCGGCCCGTCTTCGATGAGGTACCTCGGCAATACCGGTAGCCAGGGTCGACTGGGTACCCGACGTCGGAGCCGGTGATCACCCGCTGGATGTCGCTGGAGCCCTCGAAGATGGTGAAGATCGTGGACTACTGGGCAGTTTCCGCAGGTCAGCGGCCTGCTAGGGGGCCGGGTATCAGCACGGATCCAGCACCGGCTGTTCGAGGGTGGTGACGGTTTCCGCCCGGGCCCGCGCCCGATGTCGAGCGCGCCGCGGACGCGCTCCAGCGGGCAGGCGAGATGACCATGGGAGCCGACGGATGATCTCGGCACTGCGCCGTTCGGGTGCCGACCACTGCAGGTACATCCGAGGTATAATCTGCCCGCTGAACTGCGTATACGCTCCGGTCGATGCCCGTATCACCCGACGGCAACGGTCTGGTAGGAACCTTGGCTGCGTGAGGCCCGCAGCGGTGGTAGGCATGGCTGGTGCTGATTTCTGTACGTCGCGCCGCAGCCGGTGAGCTGCGGAGGGCGCGTGCCGGGGCGCGCGGTGCCGAAGGGGATGAGACACGGGGGCGCGCGCCTTGTCTTCTACCTGGCCGCGCTGGTGGCGCTGCTAGTCGGCATTTCGGTGGCTGGCCCTGCCTCTGCGGGCGTTCCGGCCGCCACGGCCAGTTCCCTGGCCGTGCTGTGGCAGGTTCAGGCCGTCAGCGTCGGGCTCGTTGTCACGCTGGTGGTGTTCGTCTTCGGGCTTCTCCCGGCGGGGAGCCGGGGGATGCTGACGTACCGGCAGTTCCTGCGCCGAACGCACGCGATCGATCTGACCTTGTTCAACGTGGGCTCTCTGCTGTTCATCGGCCTGGTGCTGCTCGGCGTCGGGCACCAGGTCCCCTCAACGCCGACTAGCGGAGCCCACGGCTGGGCGCTGACAGTTGCGACGATCGCCGCGCTGCTGTCGATCGCCTCCATCGTGGTGTTGCTGGCCTGGACGGTGCGGGCACTGGACCCGGCAGAGAACGAGGCCGTGCGAACCGAGTACCGCCACCGTGTCCTCGCCCAGGAGGTACGCAGG
>Ga0335081_10021152_pt1 | contig 10530 bp, 9 predicted proteins | sample Lox_Sample_35_FD_206713 | JGI IMG/M metagenome (GOLD analysis project Ga0335081, IMG submission 206713) | Soil microbial communities from Loxahatchee National Wildlife Refuge, Florida, United States - Lox_Sample_3.5 | ecosystem: Environmental > Terrestrial > Soil > Wetlands | place: USA: Florida...
GTGATTACCTCGACGCCGGCCGGAACCTCGAGCCGGTGGAGGTTCAGCGCCAGGCGCTCGAGCGAGAGCGCCGGCAGCGGCGCGAACAGCGGCAGGTCGCGGAGGAGAGCGACGGCACGCGCCGGCGCGACCGCCGCTTTGTCGACCGCGAGCAGGCGTGGGCCCGACGCCAGGGCGAGCACCGGTAGGAAGAGGCCCGTGACGACGAGCGCCCACTGCGTGCCGACGGCGTCGACGAGAGGCGGGATCACCAGCGCGCCCGCCGCCACGCTCGCGTAGTAGAGCGTCTCGACGACACCGAAGACTCGCGCCAGGACTGTGTCGTCGACCGCGCGCTGGAGCAGCGTGTACCCCGCGACGTCGACCAGGATGTTGCCCACCCCGATCACGACGAAGGCCAGGATCGCCGAGCCGAGGTTCGGCCAGGCAGCGATCAGCAGGAACGGCGCCCCCCAGAGCACGATTCCCACGAGGAACGGGGGCGTCAGTCGCCGCCGGCCGGCCATGCGAACGGCGCCGACCGTCCCGAGCACCCCGCCCACCCCGACCGCGGCATCGAGCCACCCGACACCCGCGTTGCCGGTATGAAGCAGCTCGATCGCGGTCACGACCAGGAGTACCGCCAGGGCACCCGCCACGAGCATCTGGGCCGTGAAGAGCCCGACGATCACGCGCAGATCGGCGTTGCGGCCGATCGTCCTCGCACCGGCCAGGACGGCCGTGCCGAGCGACTCCGGCTCCTCCTCGCCCGGCTCGCGGTCGACCTGACCCGACGTGAACGGCCTGACGAGAACCACGGTCGAGAGCCCGAACGCCACGGCGACGAAGACGAAGACCGCCGTCGTACCCGAGACGGCAAGCAGCACGCCGGCCAGGGCAGGCCCCGCGAAGAACCCGAGCCCCTCGATCGTCGACGAGACGACGTTCGCCGCCGTCAGCTCTTCGGGCCGGTCGACGAGCGACGGCAGCATCGCCACCTGAGCGGGCCGGAATGGCGTTCCGGCGACCGCGACGCCGACGCTCAGCAGGTAGACGATCCAGTGGCTCACGCCGCCAAGAATTGCCACCGGAATCGCCGTCGCGAGCGCGAAGCGGCTCGCATTCGAGCACAGCATCACCCGGGGCCGGGAGAACCGGTCGCCGAGCACGGCGGCGAAGGGTGTCGCGATCGCCGCCGGGACCAGGCGCAGCACGTAGACGAGGCTGACCGCCGAGGCTCCGCCGACGTTGTAGGCGTATACCGCGACCGCAACGGCGATCGAGACCTGGCCGAGATGGGATGCCGCCCAGGCGAGCTGGACCCGCCGGAGGCCGGGATTACGGATGTTCGCGGCGAACGCCGCGCGGGTGCCGATCTCGCCTGCCACGGCGGCAACTATCTCACCCCGGCGGGCGTCCGAGGCGCGCCGAGTTGGTTTGACGCACGGCTTCTCCGCTGGGATGATCAGCGGCTCCATCGCCGTCCCACGCCCCGAGTTCCGCCGGGAGATGACCCTGACCGAGACGTTCCGGACACGTCTTGCACGTACGGATTCCGAAACGCTTCGAGGCTCCGGGCCAGAGGCAGACGAGCTTCGGCGCGAGCTCCTCACCGGCTCGCGGATCGCCGTGGTCGAGCCGGGCTACGAGAGCAAGCGCTTCATCTACGACCGGGCCCGCGCGCTCGGCGTGGAACTCGTGTTCGTGGGCAACGAGGGAAGCTGGGCGAGGAGGCTTGTCGACGAGGGAGGGGCGGCTTGCTACCTCCCGGCGGTCACGTCGGGGAACCCGGACCGCGCCGCGTCGTCGATCCTCACGGCCCTCGGCGACCAGGCGGGGCTGCTCGACGGCGTCGTCACGTTCTGGGAGGACGCGGTGCCGGCGACGGCCCGCGCGGCGGCGGCCCTGGGCTTGCCCGGGGCGCCCCCGGACTCGGCCGACAGCGCAAGGAGCAAGCTCCGCACCCTCCAGGCCAGTCGCGACGCCGGCCTCCCCACCCCCCGCTTCGTGCACCTGGACGACGCGGCGATGCTCCCAGAGGCGGCCGAGCACGTCGGCTTTCCCGCTGTGATCAAGCCGGTGTTCGGGGCGGAGGCGCTCGGCTGCCTCCGTGTCGATGAGCTCGGTAGCCTCGAAGCCGGGTACAAGCGGGTCGCGGCGCTCATCACGCCGGAGCTCAACCCGATCTTCGAGCAGGGCCGAGATCTCCTGCTCGAGGAGTACCTCGACGGGCGGGAATTCGACGTTGACATCCTGCTCTCCGACGGGAAGTGCGTCTTCTCGGCCGTCTCCGAGAACTCGCCGACCGAGGAGCCGTATTTCGTCGAGACCGGCATGCACTCGCCGTCTGCGTACCCGGAGCAGCGCCTCCGCGAGATGACCGATCTGTGCGTCGCCACCGCACTCGCCCTCGGCTTCACCAACAGCGTCCTCCATGCCGAGGCCAAGTACACGAGCCTGGGCCCGCGAATCCTCGAGCTAAACGGACGGCTGGCCGGCGGTGTGATCACCGAGATCCACCGTCTCGTCACGAGCGTCGACCTGATCGAACAACAACTGCTGCTCGCGCTAGGCCTCCCTGCCGCTCCGACGCCGCACCCCCAGCCGGCGGCCGGCTGCGCGACGATCTTCCTGCACGCCTCGCGGTCAGGGAGGCTGGCGCATACGCGGTTCCTCGATCATCTCGGGGCCGACCCGTCGGTGATCCAGAACGAGATCATCGTCGAGGCGGGGGAGCCGGTCACCGCCGCCGCGGACGGGTTTCCCTCCGTGATCGCCGAGCTGACAGTCACCGCGCCGAGCGCCCAGGAGGCGCGGGCGAAGGTCCAGGCTCTCGTCGACGCGCTCGAGATCCCGTACACCGACTGAACAGCCAAACTTGACATGATCCTGGAGAACGGCCTGATTCGGACGATGGCCCCTCAGGTCCCGAACCAGCGCGCGCTGGCGATCGCAGGCGAGCGGATCGCAGGCGGGATCGGCGTTCACGAGACTGCGCTCGCCTCGCCCGAGGTCGTCGACCTGGGCGGCCGCACCGTGCTTCCGGGCTTCTCCGACTCGCACGTGCACTTCCCGACCTGGGCTCTGGCGCAGACCGAGGTGAAACTCGACGGCTGCACCTCGATCGCGGAGGCACTGGCGCGAATCGACGCCGCCGAGCGCCTGCCCGGCGGCATCATTCGCGGCTACGGCTGGCGGAGCGGGGACTGGCCGGACGGCGAGGAGCCGACCGCGACCCGGCTCGACGCAGTGACCGGCGAAACGCCGGCGGCGCTGATCGCCAAGGACTACCACTCGCTCTGGCTCAACTCGGCCGCCCTCGCCCTAGCCCGCGGGGACCTCGAGGTCGAGGGCGGCGTGGTCGAGCGCGATGCCGCCGGCGAGCCCACCGGGGTTCTCCGTGAGGAGGCTGCCTGGCGGTTCAAGGAGCGCCACCTCGCGGCGCGCGACGACGCGTACCTCGCAGCAATGCGGGCCGGCCTGCGCATCGCCGCCGCGCGGGGGGTGACCTCGGTACACGACAAGGACGGCTGGCTGGGCGCGGTTCGGCTCTGGCAGCGACTCGAGCAGAGCGGATCGCTGACGCTTCGGGTCTGGCAGTCGCTTCCAGCCGACAGGGTCGGAGAGCTGCAGGAGGTCGGGATCTCCTCCGGGCTCGGAGGCCCCCTGCTTCGCATCGGCTACCTGAAGGCGTTCATGGACGGTACCCTTGGCTCCGGGACCGCGCTGATGCTCGACGGATCAGGCGTCCGGATCACGAGCGGCGAGGAGCTCGCCGAGATCGTCCTGGCCGCGGCGGCTGCGCGGTTCCCGGTGGCCGTACACGCGATCGGGGACGGTGCGAACCGGGAGGCGCTCGACGCGTTCGAGCGGACGCGGGAGGCCTGGGCGCCGCTGGGGCTCAGGCACCGAGTCGAGCACGCCCAGCTGCTCGCAGCCGATGACCTCCCGAGGTTCGCGGCGCTCGGCATCGCCTGCTCGGTGCAGTTCTCCCATGCGCCGTCCGACCGGGATCTCGCCGACCGCTTCTGGGCCGGGAAGACCGGCGGGGCGTATGCGTACCGCTCGCTCTGGGAGTCGGGCGCTGTGGTCGCGAACGGGTCGGACGCGCCGATCGAGGAGCTCGACCCGCTGGCAGGAATCCGTGCGGGCGTGCGGAGAACGATCGACGAGCGGCCCGCCTGGCACCAGGAGCAGGCGGTGTCGGTACAACAGGCGTTCGAGGCCACGACGGTGACTCCCGCCTGGCTCTGCGGTGACGAGCGGTCACGCGGGAAGCTGCTCCCGGGCTACGCAGCCGATCTCGTCGTGCTCGACCGCGACCCGTGGGACGACCTCGAGGCCCGAGTAGTCGCGACGATGGTCGCCGGCCGCTGGGTGCACAACGCACCACCCTGGGATTGAATCGCCGTCAGAGAGCGCCGAGCTCGAGAAAGAGCTCACGCGCCGCCGAGATCCCGAGCGGCAGATGGTCGGCCCGAAGTCGCTCGTTGGGCGAGTGGATGTTCGAGTCCGACAGGCCGAACCCGGTGAGGATCGTCGGGATGCCTCGGTCGATGAGCGCCGGCACGATCGGCAGCGTGCCGCCGGAGCCGATCAGCGCCGGCCGGGCGCCGACGGCACGCTCGAACGCGTCGAGCCCGAGCGCGATCGCCCGGGCGTCCGCCGGAACCCGGCCGGGAGGCGACGACGACAGCAGCTCGACCTCGATCGTCGCCCCCGCGGGTATCGACTCGACGAGCAGCCGCTCGACCTCCGGCGCGATGTCCCCCACCTTCTGCCCCGGCGCCAGCCGGATCGAGAGGTTGGCCACCGCCTCCACCGGCAGCACCGTCTTCTGCAGCTGCGGCGACCCGCAGGCGATCCCGTTCACGTCGAGCGCGGGCTCGGCGAAGGTGCGGAGGTAGAACTCCTCGGCCGCGCGCGGATCCGCCGGCCGTGCGCCCTGGCTCTCGAGCTCCGTTGCGCCTGTCGGCAGCTTCGCCCAGCCGGCGAGCTCGTCTTCGGTCGCACCGGCCAGCCCCTTTCGCAACGGCTCCGCCAGGCGCCCGTCCCGCGCGACGAGGCCGGTGATGCTCCGCGCGAGGACGTGAGCGGCGTTCAGCGCCGCTCCGCCGTAGAGCCCCGAGTGGAGGTCGCGATCGCCCGTCCGGACGGTGACGTGGAAGTAGATGAGCCCGCGGGTCGAAACCGTGAACGCGGGCAGACCGGGCGCGATCATGTCGGTGTCGAAGATGACCGCCGCGTCCGCGCCGCGCGCGTCGGCGGCCAGGAAATCGACGATCGAATGGCCGCCGATCTCCTCCTCGCCGTCGCAGCAGAAGCGGAGGTGCACCGGCAGCTCGCCGCCTCGGGCGAGGTCCCGCGCAGCGCTGAGCAGCATGAAGAGCTGCCCTTTGTCGTCGACGACCCCCCGGCCGTAGATGTACTCGTCGCGGATCTCGGGCTCGAACGGGTCGCTCGCCCAGAGCTCGAGCGGCGCCGGAGGCTGCACGTCGAAGTGGCCGTAACAGAGAACGGTCGGCGCCTCGCCGCCCACCGAGGCCCGCACTTCGCCGCATGCCAGCGGATGGCCCTCCCAGTCGACGAGCTCCGCCTCGCCACCCATGCTCCCGACGAACTCGCACACCCAACCCGCGGCGCGCGCGACATCGGCGCCGTGCGCAGGGTCGGCGCTCACCGACGGGATGCGCAGGAACTCGACCAGCTCTCCCGGCAGCGCGTCCCTCACGGGACCGAGTGTAGTCAGGCCACGTCGCGGAGCCGGCCGCCGTCCGCGATCATGCGCAGCTTCTTCAGCGAGTGGTTCTCGATCTGGCGGACGCGCTCACGGGTGACGTTGAAGGCCCGTCCGACCTCGTCGAGCGTGCACGGCGCCTCGCCGTTGAGCCCGAACCGGAGCTCGAGCACCCTCCGCTCCCGCTCGTTGAGCCTGGCGAGGGCCTCCGCCAGCGCCTCGTTACGAAGGGTGAGACCCGCCAGATCGTCGGGGAGTGGCTCGGAGTCGTCCTCGATGAAGTGGCCGAACTCGGATTCGTCCTCGTCCCCGACGGGCTTCTCGAGCGAGACGGGGGCCTGTGAGGTCCGCCGGATCTGCTCGACCTCCTCTATCGGCATCTCCACCTCGTGCGCGATCTCGGAGATCGTCGGCTCGCGCGCGAGATCGGCCCTGAGCTTGCGCTCGGCTCGGAGGATCCGGTTGAGCTTCTCGACCACGTGCACCGGCATCCGGATCGTTCGCCCCTTGTCGGCGAGAGCGCGAGCCACCGCCTGCCGGATCCACCACGTGGCGTACGTGGAGAACTTGAAACCGCGCCGGTGGTCGAACTTCTCGGCCGCACGAACGAGGCCGATCGTCCCCTCCTGGATCAGGTCGAGGAACGGAAGGCCCTGGTTGCGGTAGCGCTTGGCGATCGAGACGACGAGGCGGAGGTTCGCCTCGACCATCTCCTGCTTGGCGCGGTGATCGCCGCGCTCGATCCTCTTGGCCAGCTCCACCTCCTGCGCCGCTGTGAGCAGGTCGACCCGCCCCACGTCCTTCAGGAAGAGCTGGAGCGAGTCGGTGGTGATCTCGACTTCGAGGGACTCCTCGAGCTCGGCGTCATCGAACCGCGCCGGAGGTTCGGTGTCCTCGAGCTCCGATTCCTCCAGCTCGTCTTCGAGATAGGCGGTGCCCGCCTCGTCCTCGCGCACGCAGCTCCTTGTGTCAACCCTCGACAGCGACCCGGAACTGTTACCAGCCGCGCCGGACGGAGAGCCGATCAGCCGGCGGCGGCCTTGTCGCTGGCGCCGGCGATACCCTCGAGGATCTTCGCCGCCTGCTTGCCGATCGGGGTGGTCGAGCCGAGCTTGACCGCTTTTTCGAACTGCCCGATCGCCTGCGACCCCTGTCCTGTCCAGGCGAGCAGCAGCCCGAGGTAGTAGTGGACGGACTGGCTCTTCGGGAACCGCTGCACGAGCGGCCCGAGGTGCGAGAACGCGGGTGTCAGGTTGTCCTCGTCGAAGAGCCCGACGGCCGCCGCGACCTGCGCTTCGGCGTCGTCCGGGTGAAGGCGCGCCGCCCTCTGATAGAGACGCTCGGCGGAGACCTGATGGCCCTGAACCTGGAGCCGCGCGCCCTGCTCGAGCAGCGTGCTCGGCTGGATCGGCTGGAAGACCGGATAGAACGGCGGCCCGGTTTGCAGGTAGTTCGAGTGCAGGAACGAGTCGGCCTGGTTGTGGATCATCGTGTTCTTCCCGAGGGACTTCGCCTTCTCGAGCGCCTGCTCGGCGTCGCTCGGGTAGCCGGCCCAGAGCAACGCGACCCCACGGAAGTACTGCACGACGGCGCTCGTGTAGCGCTCCTTCGGCGTCGCGCCGCCCACGTATTCGAGGCCGAGCCGCTGCATGTCGTCGATACTTCCGTGCGGCCAGTCACGGAAAGCGGACACGATCTGCGAGCGAACCGGGGCGGGCAGGTTCTTGGGGACCGGCGGCTTCCCGGCCATGGCCTTCGGCTGGTGAGGCGTCGTCCGCGTGTCGAGCGTGAGGCCCACGACAATGCCGGCCGTCGCGACAGCTGCGATCGCGACGTTCAGGTAGAGGGCGTGACGGGACTGCACGTTCCTTGCAGAAAAGGGTACCGGGAATGCGCGGGGCGGCTACTATCGTTTTTGAAGGAATGCCGTCCTACGGGGAACTTCTCAAGCAGGTCAAGGGGCGCATCGTCGAGCTCGACGCGCGCCAGGCGCGCGAGCTCGAGAATGCAGCGTGGGTCGACGTCCGTGAACAGGACGAGTGGGACGAGGGGCATATTCTCGGCGCGGTGCACATCCCTCGCGGGAACCTCGAGTCGCGCATCGAGGGCATCGTGCCCGACCGGTCGCAGCCGATCGTCATCTACTGCGCCTCGGGCGCCCGCTCGGCGTTCGCCGCCGAGAGCCTCAATGCGCTCGGGTACGAGCGGGCGGCGTCGCTGGCCGGCGGGTACACCGACTGGAAGCGCAATGGATACGACATCGTCATCCCGCAGCAGCTCTCGCCCGAGAAGCGGGCGCGCTACTCGCGTCACCTGCTGATCCCGGAGATTGGCGAGACGGGCCAGCTCAAGCTGCTCGACTCGAGGATCCTCCTGATCGGCGCCGGCGGGCTCGGCTCTCCGGCCTCGCTGTACCTGGCGGCCGCCGGCGTCGGCCACATAGGGATCATCGACGCCGACATCGTCGACGAGTCGAACCTGCAGCGCCAGATCGCGCACTCGCTGAACACCCTCGGGACTCCGAAGGTCGACAGCGCGAAGCGGTCGATCGAGGCTCTGAACCCGGACGTCGAGGTCACGACGTACCGCGAGCGGCTCACCTCCGAGAACATCGACCGGGTCCTCGATGACGGCTGGGAGGTCATCGTCGACGGCGCCGACAACTTCCCGACCCGCTATCTCGTCAACGACGCGTCGGTGTGGCGGGACATTCCGGTGGTGCACGGGTCGATCTACCGCTTCGAAGGGCAGGTGACCGTGTTCAAGCCGGGCGACGGCCCCTGCTATCGCTGCCTCTACCCCTCGCCGCCGCCGCCGGAGCTTGCCCCGTCGTGCGCCGAGGGCGGAGTGCTCGGGGTGCTGCCGGGCATCGTCGGGACGCTCCAGACGAACGAGGCGCTCAAGCTCGCGCTCGACGCGGGCGAGCCGTTGGTCGGCCGGCTGCTCCTCTTCGACGCGCTCGCCACCGACTTCACCGAGGTTCGCATCAACCGCAACCCGCACTGCCCGGTATGCGGCGAGCATCCGACCGTCACCGAGTACATCGACTACGTCGAGTTCTGCACGCGATGAGCGTCGTCAGGGTTCCGCCGGTCCTTCGCGTGGAGGCGGGCGGCGCGCGCGAGGTCGAGGCTTCGGGGGGCACGGTGCGCGAGCTGCTCGACGATCTGCGGGTTCGGGTCCCCGAGCTCGGCGCGAAGGTCTACGACGGCGCGGAGATCAGGCCCTACGTGAACGTGTACGTGGACGGCGAGGACGTCCGGACGAGCGGTGGGCTGGACGCGCCGGTGCGCGACAACGCGACGGTCGTCCTCCTGCCCGCGATGGCGGGCGGGGATGGTCGCTAGCAGCCTGCTCGACCTGATCGGGAACACGCCGCTCGTGGCGCTGGAGCACCTCTCGCCACCCAACGTCACGATCTACGCGAAGCTCGAGGCCCAGAACCCGACCGGCTCGATCAAGGACCGGGTCGCGTTGGCCATGGTCGACGCCGCCGGGCTCGAGCCTGGGGCCCAGCTGCTCGAGCCGACGAGCGGGAACACCGGAATCTCGCTGGCGCTGGTTGCGAAGCTCCGCGGCCTGAAGCTCACGTGCGTCATGCCCGCGAATGCGACGCCCGAGCGTCGGCTGGTGCTCGAGCTCTTCGGCGCGACGATCGTCGACTCGTCGGCGAGCGGGGGCTCGAACGGAGCCGTTCGGCTGGCTCAGGAGATGGCGGCCGGCGACCCGCGCTACACGATGCTCTTCCAGTACGCGAACGAGTGGAACCCGCGGGCGCACTACGAGGGCACCGGCGCCGAGATCGTCCGCGACCTGCCCCGGGTGGACGCCCTCGTCGCCGGGCTGGGCACCGGGGGGACGCTGATGGGGACGGGTGCGCGCCTGCGCGAGTCGTTCCCCGACCTGATCGTCGCCGCGGCCGAGCCGCTCCCGGGCGATCCCGTGATGGGCCTGCGCTCACTCGACGACGGCTACGTGCCGCCGATCCTCGACGTCTCGAAGCTCGACCGTAAGATCCTCGTCTCGAACGCCGAGTCGGTCGCCGCCGTGCACGCCTTGCTCGACCGCGAAGGGATCTTCGCGGGCGTGTCGGCTGGAGCAGTCGTGCACGTCGCCCGCAAGATCGCCGCTGAGCTGCCCGAGGGGTCGGTGGTGGTCGCCGTCCTCGCGGACGGCGGCTGGAAGTACCTGTCTGGCGACTTCTGGAGCGCCGACGACGTCGAGCGATCGATGGAGAGCACCCTCTGGTGGTAGTTCCCGACTCGATCCGCAAGGAGCTCCACGCACACGCCGCCGAGGAGGCCCCGAACGAGTGCTGCGGCGTGCTCGTCTTCCGCGACGGCGTCGCCGAGCGGTACCTCCGCGGGCGCAACCGGCTCGCCTCGCCCTACCGCTACGAGCTCGAGGTCGATCCCGACGTCTGGTTCCTCGAGGACGACGGCTACGAGCTCGCGGTCTTCCACTCGCACCCCGAGACCGAACCGAGGCCGTCTCGCACCGACCGCGAGCTCTCGGGCCTGTGGGCGGGAAAGCCGTTCCTGATCTACGGGCTCGCCTCCGGCGAGCTACGGGCGTGGCGGATCACCCGCGACGACGCAGAGGAGATCGAGCTCGCCGGGCTATGAAGCCGGTGCGCCAACCCAGATCGGGTTCCCGGGCTGCTTCACCTTTCCCGTGTCGAGCCACTCCGGCGTTCTCCCGTCCGCGCTGATGAGGTAGAGCTGTGTGCCGCTTCCCGTGTTCGTGGTCACGACGAGCTGCTTGCCGTCCGGAGACCACGACGGCTCGCTTGCTCCCGGCAGCGCGCCGGTCAC
>Ga0335081_10021153_pt1 | contig 10530 bp, 13 predicted proteins | sample Lox_Sample_35_FD_206713 | JGI IMG/M metagenome (GOLD analysis project Ga0335081, IMG submission 206713) | Soil microbial communities from Loxahatchee National Wildlife Refuge, Florida, United States - Lox_Sample_3.5 | ecosystem: Environmental > Terrestrial > Soil > Wetlands | place: USA...
TCCGCTGGATGCCCAGCACCTGTGGGCGGCGCTTGGTTACGTCGAGCGCAACCCCGTGCGCGCGGGGATGGCGCACCGGCCCGACGAGTATGAGTGGTCGAGCGCTGCCGTGCATTCGGGCGGCTCGGACGCACACGGCCTGCTCGATCTGGATTTCTGGCGAGCCGAGTGGACGCCAGCCGGGTGGCGTAGCTTTCTGGACGATGCGGCGGAGGCTGAAGCGGAGCGCATCCGGCGCCACACGCACACCGGCCGGCCGCTGGGCTCGGAGGATTTCATGAAGCAGATGGAGCGCAGACTGTGCCGGCCGTTGGCGCCGCAGAAGGGCGGTCGCCCGCGAAAGCGTCCGCTCGATGAAGCGCAGCAGTTGCTCGAGTTTGCGCTCACCGAGTGAGCGGAAAACGGGCGGTCTGTCCCTGGGTTTCCCCTGGGTTTCCTGGGTTTCCCTGGGTTTCCCATGGAGCTTGTGCCCTGGGCAAAGCACAGTCCGTCGGATCATCCCATAGAAATTTTCTATTGTCACGATCCAGCCTTGACGACTCAAAGATCCTCAGCTACAAGAGAACTTTAGCGCCACGTTGCCGCTTTCAGGAGAATCCAGGCAGATCCGTTTCCCATCAGTACTCAGCACTCCCCGTAGAGGCTTCAGGATTGACAACCTTGGAGACTTGAATGAAACACACGACGTTGGCTTCGCTTCTGTTGGTTTCCATCGCGGGTTTTAGTGCGCAAGCCCAATCACCCCTCACCGAACTTTGCCACGAGGGCAATTCCCAACAAATTTGCAACAGCATTCTGGCGCCGAATCCAGGCGACGAACAGACCGCCGCACGAAGGCAAGCGCAGTACAAAGAGCGACAATTCTGGGCGAAGGCCAACAAAGTCGCCAATCTCTGGACGGCTTTCGTACGAGAGTTCAACGAAAAGGGCACGTTCAACGTGAAGAAGGCGCGAGAGGTGTCAAAGGCATTTCACGAACTCGAGAAGTCCGAGGGTTGGCCGAAGTAGTAAGGTGCTGGATCTCCAGCCATTGCCCCCGTTTGATCCACCCGAATGCGCTGAAAGCGCGATTGCGTTCATTTCCCGAATACCGCTACTGTGCAGTGATAAGGTTCACCGATGCCGTAGGTTTCTTGGCCGACATGCACACATTTGAAGTTGTGGTCGTGCAGCAAATGATTGCAACAGTCTTCAAACCTGTGAATTCCATCCAGTTCAAAATCGCAGAGTGGGCACGTCCGGGATTCATTTGAACTGATCCGGATAAGGTCTTTAAAGGCGAGGGTGTCACTCACGGCAAAATTCTACCGGATTGATATGCGGTTGAACAGCCGGGCGGTCTGGCGCTTGCCCCGGCTACGTGGTCGATCACATCAAGGCGCTGGAGCGGGGAGTTGGTGACCCAAGCAACATGCAATGGCCGTCGGTTGAGGATGCGAAGGCGATGGACCCGTGGGAGGAGTGATGCCCGCTGCCAGCGCGAGGGCTAGCTGCGTATCTTGCAACGATAAAATGTAATAGCTCAGACTTGATCTGACATAGTTGGTTAGATCAAGTCTGAGCTAGTACACCTCAGCCGAGGGGTGCAGTCCATACTGTCCCTGTTTTCACTCTGTCTTCACTCCTGTTTTCACTTCCTGATTTCCCTCGTGCTCGTGGCCGTTTGCTGGAATGTCATGAAGCGCACCGCCGTGCCAGTGAGTGAAATCGCCTGGCCGTTCTTTTTCCTGGGTGCAGGCTTCATGTTGATGGAATCGCAGATCGTGAGCCGGATGGCCTTGTTGTTCGGTACCATCCGGTGGTAAATTCGGTCACGATTTCAGGACTGCTGCTGCTGATCATTGGGGCCAATATGATGGAGCGGGCAAGGCTGGCGATCCACACCGGTGGCCGACGCGGGCTTGTTCGCGGCAATTCTGGTGGCTTACCTGGTACCGGTGTCGAGCCTGCTGGTGGAGTCGCGCGCAGAGAGAATTGCCTTGGCCGTGGCGGTGCCTCTGTTCTTCGCCAGCGTTCTTTTCATACGCACCTTCGCCGCGGCGGGATTCAGGGGCGCCGCTCTCGGATCCAACCTTTTCGGGGCCCTGGTGGGTGGGCTGCTCGAATCGCTGTCCATGTGGATCGGTTTGCGGTCGCTGCTGTTCATCGCGCTGCGCATGTATGTTTTGGCGTATCTTTGTTCGCTGCGAACGGCGCCTTCCTCCGTTCGCGCTGCCGAGGCCGTGCCGGTTTCCTGAGATTTGTCAGGCGATTTTTAGGCGCGGGCGCCGCTGTTCGCCTCCGGGCGGGAGCGCGGTAGCGCTCCGGCAGCAAGTCATACTCAAAAGCCCCAATTGGGGATGCCGAGGTGTGAAGTGGGGGATTGAGTGCGCACTATGCCCCTGAGGGATACGCGACGGGGCTTGAGTTTTCTGGCAGACTATTATGGCCCCGAGATTGCTTCTTCCAACAGGGGCAGAGAGGAAATTTAGAGCAGATGAAGTTCGCGATCCCCGCATTTGTGTTGTTGTTGGGCGCCCTTGTGGATTCCACACTTTCGTATGGCAAGCCGGAGTACACAAAGAAGGAAAAGAAGGCTTGCACGTACTGCCACGTCAAAGCCAGCTCGAAAGAGTTGAATGACGCGGGCAAATACTACAAGGAACACGATCACTCACTCGAAGGCTACCAGCCCAAATAAATTGGGCTGTGGCCTTGGGGAGGCAGCATGTACACCGTTCAACTCGCTGTTGGAAACGCACCCTACGGGGCTCTGCTTTCAGATTTGTTGAAGCACACCGAAAGCTGCTCTGTAACGGCGGTTGACAAACCCGACCCAAGGCAGCCAGGCGTGATGGTCTTAAACGAGAAGACTCTGGACAGCCTGCCCAGTCCGATCGAGCGGCCGGAGCGCATCGTCCTGATCACCCCCAACGAAGCCAGGCGCCTGGAACGCGCCTGGCAAGCTGGCATCCGCTGCGTGGTGTTCGATAGCGACCCGCCGCGCACCATGGCTTTAGCGGTCATGGCGGCCGCATTAAGGGTGAGAACACCCAACCAGCCGGACCAGGCTGCGAGTATCACCCCAACTTCCCGCCGGGGAGAACTGAAGCGTTCGAAAATCGGTTGATTCCCTTAAGCTTACTGATGGAAAACCGCGTGCACGGGGCACGATCGGGCAGAAGGAGGGGGACCATGGAACGTTCGCTGGAGGAACTGGAAACCATCATCCGGGACCAGGTATGTCACGTCTGTTCCGACCGCAGGACTGACGGCACATGCGGCCTCGAGGAACCGGGCCGATGCGCGCTATTCCGGATGTTCCCGCAAGTGGCGCGCGCCGTTCAAAGCACACACAGCGATGATATTCGGGATTATGTCCAGGCGATCCGCGATCAGGTCTGCACGGTGTGCGAGGAGCAGGCAGCGGATGGCTCATGTGAGACCCGGGAAAACGTGGCGTGCGCCCTCGATGCCTATCTATTGTTGATCGTGGATGCCATTGAAGAGGCTACGGGACGAAAATTCGAACGGCCCGCCGGTTTTGGGCAAGCCAAGGCGGTGATTCCGCTCACCATAAACTAGGGGGAAAGCAATGAACATCAACTTGATTCCGTTTGGAGCTAGCTGGGTTGCGCTGGCATGCGCGGTCCTGATTCTCGCGATCTATCGCCACCGATTGTCGAGCCACGAAGACGACACGCTGCACGTTTCGGATCCGCAAGCGTCGCAGATCACCCAGCAGGCAATGGCGGCGCACCGGATTGAAGTGATCGACCGGTGGGGCAAAACGCTGACGGTGATTGGCGCGGTATATGGCTTGTTGCTGGGTGCAGCCTATTTCTATCAGTACTGGGTGCAAAGCTCGCAACAGATGTGGAAGTGACGGGCATGGTGAGGCGAGCCGGCGCCGGGCTGGGCGTGCGGCTCGCTGTTTGGGTGGCCGTCACTTTTGGGGCAGCGGGGCTACCCTGCCTGGCGCAGGATCCAAGTGCCGCCTGTGCCGCCTGCCATGATGTCAGGCAGAAAATGGGCAAGGGCGCGCACGCCTCGCTGCCCTGCCAGACCTGCCACGTAAAGCACGAAGATTATCCCCATCCAGAAGGCATTCCCAAGCCGACGTGTGCCAGTTGCCATGCGCAGATTGGTGCGGAGCACGCCCGGAGCATTCACGGACAGGAACTGAAGAAGGGCAACCAGGCGGCGCCGGAGTGCGAGACCTGCCACGGCACGGCGCATGAGGTGAAGATCGCCCGATCGGAGGCTTTTCGCGCAGCGGAGCCGGAGACCTGCGGCATGTGCCACAGCGATGTGGCCGACGAATACAAGCGCAGCGTGCACTTCAAGGCCGTCGCCAAGGGAATCACGCAGGCGCCGGTGTGCACCGATTGCCACGGCGAGCATTCCATCCTGCCGCCGAGCAACGCGGCGTCTCCTGTGAATCCGCGCAACATCCGCGACACTTGCGGAAGCTGCCACGGCGATGTGCGGCTGGCGCGCGAATTCGGATTTCCGGCGGACCGGCTAGTGAGCTTCGACGCGTCGTATCACGGGATGGCGGCGAAAGCGGGCTCGCAGACGGTGGCCAATTGCGCGAGCTGTCACGGGGTCCACAAGATCCTGCCGTCGTCGGATCCGCAATCGATGATCAATCCGAGGAACCTGGCCGCGACGTGTGGGCGGTGCCATCCGGGGGCGGGGAAGCGGTTCGCGATCGGCCCCGTTCACCTGACGGAAGCGCGCACGCAGCCGACGGCGGTGGGGTGGGTGCGCGGATTCTACCTTTGGGTAATTCCGGTCACGATCGGGCTGATGCTGCTACACAACGCCGGCGACTGGGCGCGCAAGCTGTACAAGCTGCGGCTCAGCCGCGGGGCGAATAGCAACGCCTGGCCGAACGGTCAGCCGCAGTTCCGCATGTTTGGGTTCGAGCGCCTGCAACATGCGCTGCTGGCGATTTCGTTCCTGACGCTGGTGTGGTCGGGGTTCGCGTTGAAGTATCCGGGACAGTGGTGGGCGCGGCCGATGCTGTTCTGGGAAGGCGTGAGGCCGGTGCGGAGCCTGGTGCATCGTACGGCGGCGGTGGTGTTCATGGCCGTGGCAGTGATGCACGTCATTTCTTTGGTGACGAGCCCGAAGCTGCGGAGGCACTGGCGGGAGCTGTGGCCCGCGCGGCGCGACATCACAGAGGGCGTGTTCACGTTCGGCTACAACCTTGGGCTGATCCATGGCAAGCCGGAGACTTCGGAACACTCCTATGTGGAGAAAGCCGAATACTGGGCGGTAGTGTGGGGCGCGGCGGTGATGATCCTGAGCGGCGTGATTCTGTGGGCCACCAACTACACGCTGGCGTGGATGCCGAAGATTGTGCTGGACGTGGCGACGTCAGTGCATTTCTACGAAGCCGTGCTGGCGACGCTTGCTATTCTGGTGTGGCACTTCTATTCTGTGATTTTCGACCCGGATGTGTACCCTCTGGACAGCGCGGCGGTCACTGGATTTAGCACGCGTCCCCGGCACTCGGAGCCGGAACCAACCGAGACCCCTGAAGAAACCATTTCGAACTTATGACAACCCGTTCCGGTTCGCCCTTGCGCGGCTGGCTGTCGCCGGTAGTGTATCTATCGAATAACTGGATCAGCTTGCTTGGCGTGGTGGTCGTCACGTCCGCCACCGTTTTCTGGCTTGTATTGTTGCCTTCGACACTGCGGGGGCAAGCGCCGAATCCCTATTTCGGCATTCTGATGTACCTGACGCTGCCCGCGGTTTTCATCGGCGGGCTGGTCCTGATTCCAGTGGGGATGCTTTGGGAACGAAGGCGCGCGCGCAGAACGGGGAGAATGCCGGCGAAATTTCCGCCACTCGACTTTCAGAATCGGGAACTGCGCCGCCTCGCGACGTTCATCGGCCTGGCGACATTTATCAATATCGTGATTGCGAGCCAGCTTTCTTATAGCGCCGTGAACTACATGGACAGTGTGGGCTTCTGCGGGCAGACGTGCCACACGGTGATGCAGCCGGAGTTCACGGCTTACCAGAACTCGCCGCACTCGCGGGTGGAGTGCGTGCAGTGCCACATCGGGCCGGGCGCAGGCTGGTTTGTGCGCAGCAAACTCTCGGGCGTGCGGCAGGTGTTCGCGGTCACCTTTCATACGTATTCGCGGCCGATTCCGACGCCGGTGCACGATCTGCGGCCGGCGCGGGAGACGTGCGAGGCCTGCCACTGGCCGCAGCAGTATGGCGGCGATCGGTTGAAAGTGATCGATAAATTCGCCGATGACGAGCACAACACGGAAACCAAGACGGTGCTCATGATGCATATAGGCGGCGGGAACGGCAGGGTGGGAATCCACGGAGTGCACATGGGACCTGGGGTCCGCATCCGCTATGCGGCGAGCGACGAGAAGCGGCAGACGATTCCGTGGGTGGAGTATCAGGACGCTTCGGGGAAAGCGACGGCGTACGCGGCGAGCGATGCCAAGGGGCCGATGCCGGGCAACCTGCCGGTGCGCGAGATGGATTGCATCGACTGCCACAACCGGCCGACGCACGCATATCAACTGCCGGAGCCGGCGGTGGATTTGAAGCTGGCGGACGGATCGATTGCGGCGGCGCTGCCGTTTGCGAAGAAGACGGCGGTGGAGCTGCTGAAGGCGGCGTACGGGTCGCGCGCGGAGGCGGAGGCGAAAATCCCGGCAGCGTTCGCGGCGTTCTATCGGGAGAAATATCCGGATATTTATGCGGCGAAACGCGGGGAGATAGAACGGTCAGGGCAAGGAGTGCTGGCAATTTATCAGCGGAATATCTTTCCGCAGATGAATGTAACTTGGGGGACTTATCCGAATAACATCGGGCACACGGATTTTCCGGGATGTTTCCGGTGTCACGATGACAGTCACGTAGCAGCGGGCGGGGCGAAGGTGACACAGGATTGCGGGGCGTGTCACAACATGCTGGCCATGGATGAGGCGTCGCCGAAGGTGCTGGTGGAATTGGGGCTGGAGAAGTAAGGGGCGACCAAATAAGTCCTCAGTCGTTGGGTCATTTCTGTTGTTAGCGGCTCAGTTTGTGACGTGAGCTAGGGCAGCAGAAATCGGCTGAAAACCGTTCAATCGCGAAACGATTCTCACGCGACAGCAACACGGTTGCGACTGACCGTACGCGGCCGGGTCACGTCAAGCACGCTGAGACCACGGGCGGTGCAGAAATCCCGATATTTCTCAGCAATGGACCGCAATCCTCATGGGCCAGCGTGTGTCCGTCGCGGTCGACATATTCCAGCGCACCCTGAATGATAAAGAGAATCTCGGACTCTTCTTCCAGCACCAGTGTTTGAACTGATCCAGGCGTTTCCCGCACAATGCCGCCAGCGCGACACCCACTCGCGTTCGAGATACCTCCATGCTCCGTTGAGCGTGAAGCCGATCACGGAACCGTAATGCCGGTGAACTCGAAGATTACCGCCAGCGGGGCCGCGCAACTTAGCAATCCAATGTTTGGTTGTCGGGTCAGCCTGGATGAGTTGCGTTTCACAGCCACTCTGACCGTAGGGGAACCAAGGGGTATCATTCGCGCGCAAAGGAATCGTGACAGTGCCGACTTCGTTTTCACAGCTGTAATGCGAAATGATACAGGTTTGACAAGGTTCGCTTGATATTCTGGAGCAGTGGGCGCCGCCAGGCTTGGAACGATCAAGCCGCGGCATGAATCGCGCTGAAAGCCGCCACAAATTACGTAGACAGAGTTGGCGTCTCAAAACACAAACTAAGAAATCAGCCTTTAGGAGGAATCAATGCGCCGTTTTGCTTTTTACTGCATCGGGATTGCGTTCGTAACACTTAGCCCGACAGCCCATGCATCCACTTTCACCTTTGACCAAGATCCATTCGCCGGAATCGATGTCACGAAGATACCGGGACGGCAAATCGTCGGCGGAGAAGATTTCCTGGTCTTTTCCCCCGAGCACGACGTTTTTTCCATCGATCCAAAGGTCTTTGGCGTTGGAAACACGGTAAGCTTTGTGAACGAATCCGCAGATATCCTGCCGGCTGGGGGCGTCAACGTCGTCGTACTCGAAAACTTCGACGATGACAATAATCCCTTGACCCCGTTTGGCGCCAGTAACGCGGCCGATCTGATCGCGGGCAAAATCACAACCCCGGGTCCGGGATTCTTCATTTACTTCAACCAGGATCTCGATCTGGCTCGGCTGGTCTATTCGACAGATCTGAGCGATAACAACGCCGACTTGAGAATTCTCGCTCGTATGCTGAATCTGTTCGGAGCGGAGGGTCGTAACGAATTGCCGAACTTTAAGGCCGCGAACTTCGCCTTTACCGCGCCAGTCTCAACAGTACCCGAGCCGTCCAGCTTCTTTATGATTCTGGTTGTTGGAGCGGTAGGCGGGTGTATCTATCGGAAAAGGCAATTTCACCGCTAACTGGTTCATGCTCGCCTTGGCCGGCAGAAATGGGGGCCGGGTAGATAGGGACATCCCCAATTTCCCGGTTTCTTGCCGGCTTCTGGTGAGTAGCTCGATACTGGATGCCCAGCCCGTCAGGACAGGAGCTTCCTCCATCTTGCCGCTGGGTCTCTCGTCTATCTCCTGCGCTCTCTGTAACGCTCGATTGCCACGGACACCAGGACTCCGATGGCGACGAACGCAAAGGGCACGATCCACAAAGGCATGGGGTGAAGCGGCTAGCTTTCTGGCCCCGATATCTGAGGCGCCACGCCAACGCTCCGTAACGAGGCGTGGCTCAGGAGACCCCAGAACCGGGGCCACGACAACAATACAACTTCGGTCAGGTGAAAGGAAATCGTATGGATGTATTAGGCGCGGTGGGACCGCCAGTGACCACGTCCTCTGGCCGCGGCGCGGCAAAGCTGCGCGTAACCGCCGGCTTACTTCCCGTTCACTACCACTTCCGAGGCCAGCACGTCGTGCTCGGCGTTCAGAAGGACACGTTTGGGGCGCTGCGGCAGGGCTATGCGGAATTCTTTCGATGTGGTATTCCCGGCTAGACCGATCTGTCCGACGAGAATGGGCTTGCCGGTGAAATCGAGGTACAGCGGCGCAAGCATTTTGAAATTCGTGGTTACGTCGCGCTGCTCTACGGTCCCTTTGAGCCAGACCTTGCCACCTTCCTCGGAAAGCGAGTAATCCAGGCGGTAGCGCGGCGCCTCGATGCCGTAGACCCATTCGTTGAAGAACCAGTCCATGCGGCCATTGCCGTCGAGATTCATCGCGGGCGTCATGTGTTTCTCGACCATCTTCTGGAAGTCCGCGGTGGATGCGTTCTGGCCATAATACGTCTGGACGAAATCTTTCATCATGGCGATGAAGTTTGCGTCGTAGGTCTTGGGATCGCGCATCATGGAGCGCAGCATGTGGAGGATGTATCCGCCCTTGGGATAGACCAACAGGTTGTAAGCGCCACCGGTCTTTCGCGTGTTGAGCCGCAGCCCCATCCACAAAGGGCCCACGTCATTGGCGCGGATCCCGAACTGGTTTTTCTCCAGGATCTTCTTGCTCGCCTGATCCCAGTAACGCAGATACTTTTCGGGCGTCTTCTCAGTCAATTGCAAAAACAGGCCGGCGGAAAAATCGGCGAATCCCTCGGAGAGCCACTGATCGTGGTATGACGCCCAGCCGACCATGTGCCCCCACCACTGGTGCGCCACTTCATGCGGAGTCACTTCCTGGATGAAGTCGGCAAATCGGAAGGCATGCTGGCCCATCAGCATCCAGCGCTGTGTGGGATCGAGGAACGCGCTGATCGGCAAGTATACCAGCGTGGGCCACGACTGGCCGAAGTTGAATTCCGGCTGTTGGGTGATGGCGATGCGGCCATAAGGCGCGGCGCCGAAGTATTGCGTATAGACGCGGATGGCGTTTTCCGCGTCGTTCATGGCGTTTTCCGAAAGCCGTGAGGGAGTCATCGAACCCGCGAGCGGCGCGTGTTGGAGGTAACTCGGCATCTCCATTGTCGCGTAACCTTCAATCTCGTATTTGGTCGAGTCGTCGGTCCTCTCCTTCTTCTTGAACCGGCCGTAATTGAAGCCTGCCACCGCGAGCGGGATCTCGGACGTCCATTGCGAGGCGGCGGAATCTTCCTCTCGCCACTCCTTCACCAGCTTGCCCACGCCCACCAGCGTGTAGTCCTTTGGTACCTTGAACGTCAGATCGAAGGTGGAGCGGTCGCCGAAGGCGTTGACGCTCGGATACCAGCTCGTGCGCGCGCCCACGGCGAAGTTCCCTCCGCCTTCGTCCTGGAGGACTTTGTTGCCTTCGTATTCGACCAGGACCTTGTAATGCTGGCCTGTGACAGTGGGGTCCGGCAGGATGACATAGAACGAGCCATCCTCATTGCGCTTCTCTTGCACGTAGCTGATTTCGCGGTCGCCCGCCGCGGTGACCCGCGTTACCCGAAGCGTGGGCAGCAAACCGAACTTGAACACACGGTCGCCATCGCCAAGGGCAGTAAAGTCGAGGGCGGCCGTGGCGGTGAAGCGGCCGTGCTTGTCGATCGCGGTCTCGATGCGGTAGTG
>Ga0335081_10021154_pt1 | contig 10530 bp, 7 predicted proteins | sample Lox_Sample_35_FD_206713 | JGI IMG/M metagenome (GOLD analysis project Ga0335081, IMG submission 206713) | Soil microbial communities from Loxahatchee National Wildlife Refuge, Florida, United States - Lox_Sample_3.5 | ecosystem: Environmental > Terrestrial > Soil > Wetlands | place: USA: Florida...
GCGGCCCTCGCCAATCGGAGAATCGCGCACAGTTGTGAAGTCGGTTTCAGTGCCTACTACAGAAACTGAATCAACCGAATTATCACCGAACTGTACAGTTTCGGATGCATTTCGTTCGGTCTCTACACCGGCGACGCCGGGTATGGTTGCAATGGCAGCGGCATCGGGATAATACAAAAAACCTTGTGTTGCATTGATTTGAGTTCGCGGTCCGCCGCGTGTGAAGTTTTGGGATACGAACAGTAAATTTGTTCCCAAGTTTTCAATTTGTGATGCAATTTGGGCTTCAGTGCCGGCACTAATCGAGATTACCATGATCACAGCTGCCACACCGATGATGACGCCTAACATCGTCAGCATGGAGCGCAATTTGTTATTGGTTACGCCATCCCAAGCAATATTGATAATTTCAGATAGATCCATATGAAACTCCTTTACAAAATTTCAAATAACACTAAGGACGCCGTTGTGATCGATATCTTCTTTCGCAATGACACCATCGCGCACATGGACCACTCGGTCCGCATGCACGGCAGTCTCCGGGTTATGCGTCACCATCACAATAGTGCGGCCTTTTTGATGAAGAGCGTGGAGTAAATCCATGATTTCCGTGCCTGATTTGGTATCGAGGTTGCCGGTTGGTTCATCGGCTAGGATGAGCACTGGATCGTTGATCAAAGCCCGGGCGATTGCCACACGTTGTTGCTGACCGCCGGATAATTCTTTGGGTAGATGATGGATGCGTTTTCCCAATCCGACCAATTCCAACGTTTCGCGTCCGCGCTTCTCTCTTTCTGGCCAGGTGGTTTTCTTAAAGCGGCTGTATATCATCGGGAGGATCACATTATGGAGGGCGGTGGCACGTGCCAGTAGGTTGTAGGACTGGAAAACAAAACCGATCTTATTGTTGCGAATCAGCGCCGTCTGAACTTTGTTCAAGTGGCTGACATCCTCGCCATCCAGAAAATATTGTCCGCTGGTAGGATGATCGAGGCATCCGACTATATTCATCATGGTGCTTTTGCCGGAACCAGATGGACCCATGATGGAGACAAATTCACCCTCATGGATTTCCAGGTTGATATTGTCCAGCGCTTTTACACTGATCTCCTCGCCCATCTGGTAGACTTTGGAGAGTTCCTTGAGTTGGATAATAACTTTATCAGACTTCATAGTTATTGTCCTGAGCTGGCTGCGCTGGCACTTTGGTTGACCGCAGTCAAACCGGTGCTGACGACATCACCTGTCTGAAGTCCGGATTTGATTTCAGCATAAGTGTCATCCATCAAGCCGACTTGAACCGGCTGAAATATCAGATTTCCATTCTGGACTATAAAGACGGCGTATTTTCCGGGTTCCAGTTCCTTGAGGGCTTGAATCGGGACCAGTAATACGTTATTGGCTTGGGCATTGATCACATTGACGGTGGCATTGAGACCAACGTAGAGAGGCGAGCCAGTGGTGTTGTCCAATTCTGCTTGGGCCTGAACAGCGGGCACGTTGTCCACGGTGGTCAAAGCGGGCACGATCTGAGTGATTTTTCCTTTGAAAGTCTGATTGGGCATCGAATCGAAGACGGCATCAGCTTCTTCGCCGATGGCGAGTTTGCTCAAGTCGCTCTCATCGATGTAGACGGTAAGCAGGAGGTGAGATAAATCTGCGACGGTAATGACGGTGGAGGAACCTACGGTATCGCCGATGGAATTGTTGACAGCGGTCACGGTACCGTTAATGGGGGAGATGATCTGGGTATTGGCGAAATTAGTTTGAGCGGTTTGGAGGGCAGTTTGAGCCTGTTTGAGAGCGACAATACCCGAGCCGGTGGCGGTGTCAGGGATGACGCCAGTGGTGAGTGCCGTGACGAGATCCTGATCCTGCACTTCTTGTGCTTGGGCTAATGCAAGCGCGGCGCGGTCACTGGCAATCTTCGTGGCTGTTGGTGGATAAAGAACTTTGGTAGGTTGTGCAAAGTGGTTTGATCTTCCACTGGTACGACTAATGAGGAATGTAAATTTTTCCGGTACATAAACTTTGTTATACCAATCCACTGCGCCCGCCAATTCCTGATTAGCATAATCGAGGGCTTTCTGTGCATCCTGCACTTTTTGTGTGGCGTCTGCGGAGGGGTTTGCTTGGGCATCTAATTGGGCATTGGCCAGGTTCTGTTGGGCGGTAGCCACCTCTTCTTCCCATTGGACTCGTTCGGGGCTGATATCAAATTGAAGGGTTTCTAACGTATTGTTCACATTGACTTGATCGGTGGCAACGTTTCCCTGGGCTGTAGCGACCGCAGATGGAGAAGTCAATTCGGACAGGTTTAGTTTGGCTTGTGCCAAAGCTTCAGCCTGTGTGGTATTGTCTTCCTGAGCCAATAGTTCTCCAGCGGTAACTTGGTCACCGACGGTGACATTGATTTGAGTAAGGGTGCCATTGCCGGTGTTGCTGGAGCCACCCGTGGTTGGGAATCCGAGATTAGCGGTCGCGGCCGCGACTACAGTGCCTGTGCCGCTGGCGCTGATCACGATACTACCCTGGCGAACTGAGGCAGTTTGAAGCGATGAACCGGTTGTGGCGGCTGTACTTTTTTTCTGGGTGGATTGATAGAACAAGAATCCACCGACGAGGATCAACACGATGACGACTGAGCCAATAATATACCAAGCCTTCCTACTGCGACTAGGTTGTGAAATGGAAGAGGGAGAACCTGTTGTGCTCGACATGAAATGTAACTCCTTTAAAATTCTTATTTGGACGGAGTGAATATAGTATAAGAGTGTGAAGTACTTTCGATAGGGATATGTTAATATTGTGAAGAAAGATCGCGGGATTGTTCTGTTTATGGTGCTATATGTATAAAAGCCACGACACGCTTCATAAAGCGTGTCGTAGACTTGAAGGATCAGAATTCAATATGATTCGCTTGCCGTCTGCGCTTTGCCGCTTCAAGCTGGACCTCGCGCGGCTCCAACATCCCCCAGCGACTCGCGCCCATATAGAGGATTTCCAGAATCAAATCGTTATACGTGATGCCTTCTGCGCCGGCCTGCAGACATAGATCGCTATAATCAGGAGTCAGGCCAGGCAGTGTGTTGATCTCCAACAGTCGCGGATTGCCTTCTGCGTCAAGACGAATATCTGTGCGTGAAATGTCGAGCGCATTGAGCAAAATATGCGCGCGCCAGGCAAGATATTGTAATTTCTTCGTCATCTCCGGTTCGAGATTTGCAGGACAAAAATATCCCGGCGCGCCTTCTTCGCCGATTGATTTGGATTTTGCGGCCTGACTGTAAACTTGAGGCGTAACTGAACGGCTGCTGTCCAACTCGAGGATTGGGAAACGATGAAACCCGTCCTTCTCGTACCATTCCGGATGGCGGCTGTATAGCTTTACATCGGGGCGTCCCATAATGCCGACGGTAAATTCGCGGCCTGGAAGAAATGTTTCAACGAGCGCGGGCTGGCTGTAAACATCAATCACCCATTTGACGCGTTCGCGTAATTCCTTTTCATTCCTCACGATCGCTTTTAAGTCCACGCCCATGCCTGTTCCCTCACGGGCAGGCTTAACAAAAAGCGGAAAATTCAGATCAGGGCGAAGGGCCTCATCGCCGATGTTAAATTCCTGGAACGGCGCAACCGGCAGCCGTCGGTCACGCCAGATTCGTTTGGTGAGAGTCTTGTCGAGGGAAATGCCATTGGTCAACACGCGCGAGCCAGTGTATGGAATTCTCATCATTTCCAACAAGGCAGGAATTTGTGCTTCCCGTGCATCGCCACCTAAACCTTCGGCAATGTTAAAGCAAATATCCGGTTTGAAATCGCGCAAGGCAAATGGCAGGGTTTGATCTGCCAGGAGAAAAGCACTTTGATGGCCGTCACTTTCGATGGCATTGCGAATATGTTGGACTGTTTCGATGTGGTCAAAATCAGCATAAGCATCCGGCGGAACACCGGGAGGCAAGGAGACTTTTTCATCCTTGATATTGGCCAGCACGGCCACCCGCCAGTAACGTTTGAGTCGGCGACTGGGAGGTTGGTCCGCGCCAGGCTCCTTGATCGTATGCATCCTGATTGCTCCTTGTTGTGGAAATGACAACCGCCTAGTATATAACAATGCTGGCAGAATACAAGAGGCCAATATTAACTGCTATTAATTGGAAGTACTCTAGGATACAATTCAATCTATGATAGATATTGAAATTCACCGCGCATTGCCCGAAGAGGCTGAAACGCTGACTGCCATCGCGATTGCCGCCAAAGCGCATTGGGGATATCCAGCGAGCTGGATGCGAATCTGGAAACCGGAATTGACTTATCATCCGGCAGATGTTGAAAGGAGCGATATCTGGGCGGCGATCCTGGATAATTCGTTGATCGGCTTTTACACATTGCGAGAGCGGGATGGTAATGCCTGGCTCGAAGATCTTTGGGTGATTCCTGCCCAAATGGGAAATGGTGTCGGACGCGCGCTGTTCGACCATGCCCGCCGGTTATCGAAGGAACGCGGCTATCAATTCATGCGCTGGGAATCTGATCCGAATGCGGTTGGCTTTTATTTAAAAATGGGCGCGCATCAAACTGGCGAACGGCATTCCAATGTGGAAGGTCAGCCGCGTATTTTGCCAATCATGGAGTTGAATGTGTGACCGGTTATTGTGATTATATTCGTACACATGCGTTTTTAGTCGAGAATAATCTCAAAACGTTGATACTATGAAACCAATACAGGCACATTTTGCTATGGAGGCACGCGAGCAATCCGGTCCAGCTTTTAACAGTTGCTCGCTCTAGCCAGTTGGCGATCAAATTGAGAATTAGGTAGACAGGGAGGAGATGGTATCTAAGACTTCGTGATTGGAAACTTGATTTGATATAAACGCTTGTCCAATTCCACGAATAAGAATAAATCGTAATTGTCCGTCTTGTTTCTTTTTATCTGACTGCATAGCTTGCAGTAATGCTTCAGGCTTTATTTGAGATGGAATCCTAATAGGCAAACTTACACTTTGAAGAATAATCTCCAGCCGTTTCTGCAGAGAAATATCACAAAATCCTAATCTTACTGACAAATTAACCGCGGCGACGAGTCCCATACTGACAGCTTCTCCATGTCGGTAGGCATTATTGCTTAATTGTTCAATTCCATAAGCAAAGGTATGGCCCAGATTGAGTATTGAGCGCACTCCTTTTTCAAATGGATCTGCTTGGACGATATTTATTTTTACTTGGATTGCTTGCGCGACGAGCTTTTGTAGTTCGCCGATATAGTTCGGCGTTCGATCCCAGTGTTTGTCCCAGTGTCTCTGCTCAATTTGATCCAACAGACTTGATTCGGCAATCAAGCCATGTTTTATTATCTCAGCCATACCTGAGGCAAAGTCTGGCTGAGGTAAAGTTTGGAGAGTGGCCACATCTGCTATTATCTTCGCAGGTTGCTTATAAACTCCAATAAGGTTCTTTCCCTCAAGAAGATCAATACTGGCTTTTCCTCCTATGCTAGTATCAACCATCGCCATTAGGCTTGTAGGGCATTGAATGAAATTTACACCCCGCATGTAAGTTCCAGCTACATAACCTGCAATATCCCCGACCAGACTCCCTCCGAGGGCCATAATAGTGCCGTTGCGATCAAAACCCTGGTCCAGTAACTGGCTGTACAGAGACTGCACAGTAGCAATGGATTTATGCTGGAGATCTGATGGGATTTCAAGAATGGTCCCAATGGATGCACAGCTTGGTCCATATAATTTCTTTACGTCTTGATCTGTTATGATAACCACTTCCTCTTGAATGCCAGTAAGTTGCCGCAGAAATGGTAGTAGTCCAGCTCCAACAATATATTCATAGTCTTTCTGTGGATTTTCTATGATCAAGCTCTTCGGATTGGTATTTACGAATTCCACAAGGCCCTTGGCGATATCAGCAGGTTTCTTCTCATCCGTTAGCACTTGCGGAAAACGCAGATAATCATCTCTTCGTTCTTGTAATAATTCAACAATACGTTCTTTGGGGTTCGATACCTCTAACAACGGGCGCTCATGAGTTTTGTCACTTTTTACGCGAGCAAGAATTTCATCAGGCATCGCAACGAGACATAGTACTCGGCTATTATGGCTGAGGGCAAGTGCATTTTCGGGATCCAGCATAAGGCGTCCGCCCGTTGAGATTACAACCCTATCCAAATTGGCAAGCTCCTTAACTATCGATCTTTCCATTTTTCGAAATGCATCCTCGCCCAACTCCTGAAAAATATCTGAAATCGAACGATTATGCCTGCTCTCAATTAACTCATCGGTATCAATAAAACGATAGTTGAGGTGTTCAGCTAAGAGCTTTCCAACAGTTGTTTTACCTGTACCCATGAAACCTGTCAAAATAACCCTTGCTTCATTAGGAAGTAAATCCCCTAATTCTGATCTCGCCGACGAAGATTCGACTTTCGCCGTCCCGCCGGAGGCCAGTTCATCATCCTGTCCAACCTCAAACATTTCATCCGGAGTTTTTTCATCCAGCGCTTTCGACCTTCTGCGGAGAGCTTCACTCTTAAGCTTAGAATAATAGAGGGACTTTTCTTTTTCACCTAATGCTTCGCAGAGAGGAAATAGATTCTCAAAAATTGCATCTAACTTATCGCTGTCTTGGAGACGAATAGCTGTATCCAACATTGCTTCTAGAAGAGGTACCTGTTCGAACCTTGGTGCAAAGCGCGATTTTCCAGGAGAGCGGAGCAAATCATGGAACTTCAAGAGGATTCGGTCTCGGTCAACAGAAGCTTGACCTAATAGATATTGCAGGATACGTTTGATAGTTGCCTTGCGATCATCGAGTATTGATAAGCTAAGAAAATACTCGTCACTACCCTCGTTAGCAAATGAATTGAACCATTTCATCGAATCAGCAAATGCCGTTCCTAGCCCGTACCACACCTCGGACGCTGCTCCCAAGCTATTTAGCGCATAATTTTGTACGGCTGACGGCATCCAATAGTAATCAAGCTCTTGATTGTAAGTCAACAAATTCATCTTAATAAAATTGTGCAAATGTGCTTGGATCATGTCCAAACTGACATCTTCATTAGAATCGGCAGAGTATGCTTCCTTGGCTAATGCTAAATCAAAGCCGCTTGAAAGAATGCTTAGCCGAAGGAAGAAATCGCGCTGGATAGTAGTCATCCGATTTAACACAAAAGACACGATTCCTTCAGTGCGATTGCTCGATTGTTCAACTTCTCCCTTGGTTCTTTTCCTGAAAGGGCTAACTAGATCATCGATCTTGATTGCTGTTTCGTAATTGGCGTAGCCTGCCATTAAGCAAAGATTTGCCGGAATGTTTTGGCAAATTTTAGCTAGATCTGCCACGCGCGCATCTAATCGGGGGCAGATGCGAGTAAGAACTTCTTCCGCTGCCTTCTGGGAAAGCTCATTCAGGTTTACTGTTTCCCTGCTTAGGCTTTCCAATTTTTGATTGGTTGTGATTAACAGTCCGCATAAAGTTGGCCGTGTCAATAAATCCAGAAATTCTCCCGACTGCAATCCATCCAGGATGATAAGCGCCCTTTTTCCGCTTAAGGCCGACACATATTGATCTGTCATAGTGCTTAGGTCATCAAGAACAGGCCGTTCAGGTTCGAATATGTGAATAATCGTCTCAATAATCTTGAACAACGCTACATGACCAGGATCATTGTCGTCCACTCTAATATATATTTGTGCATCGGGATATTCGCTTCGTAATTTTTGAGCTGCAACACGGCAAAGTTCTGTCTTTCCAATTCCGGAAGATCCATAGATGATGCACTTTCTTCCGGAAATATGATTGCCCTGCTCAGCCGCAAGAAGGCTCACAACTGTATTGATTTCTTCATCTCTTTCGACAAAGAATTTTGTTGGAGACCAGACACGATTTGGCTTTGGGATATCAATAGAAGTAAACATAATCAGTTTGTCAAATATAGCACTTTGATTAAAAATTAAATCTGTACTGACACAGAGCCTGTAAATTATAATAGTTAAATATGAACCCCTGTCGATATTGATAACTTCTCCGGTGGGCATGATAAATAGGCCCCGGCATTGACCACGATAACCTTTCTAATATTATTTGGATTTTACCATCTGCAATGGGAAGCATGACGTCAGCATAGATAAGTTGATGATACTATTATTGGGCTTCAAGTTCATTTTTTGATTGAATAATCTCGACGAAATCAAAAAGGCTGTGCCACATCCAACTGACTAATCTATATGAAGTAGTGTTCACACTCGATACCATTTTCCTGATGCAATACCTCGCATGATTAGCACTTCCTTTGGAGGCACGTCTAACATTACTATTTATTGCTTTCGGTTTCGGCCAATAAGACGATTACCTAGCAAATCGAATTTCTTAGTTAACCCGGCGGAGCTGACGCCATCTTTTGCATATAGGAATGGTTGATCAGGTAGACACCTCCAAGAACAAGCATGCAGCCTACCGTCTGCACAGAATTCGGCAACTCCTTTAGGAAGGGTATTGCCAACAAGATGGTTAGAACCGGTTGCAAGTTTAATGTGGGCGAAACCACCGACGCAGGCAATGTGCCCAATGAGTAGGAAATGGCTGTGTAACCAACGATCTGCGTGAAAATCGCGGCAGTTATGAATACGATCCAAGTCTGTGTAGAAAAACCAATTAACGGATACTTTAATACCAGCGCGATGATGAGCATCCATATACTGGCACTGGCTCCGTTGATCCACACATATGTTAGCGAATCGAGGCGTTGACGCCCCCACTGTACAATGAGAATATAGGCTGCAGAGAAAATCGAAGAACTGAGGGCCATGATATCCCCAACTCCTAGATGGGGATGAAGGAGGGAACCTCCATTTGTAATCAGAACCACTCCAAGGAAAATCGCGAGGAGGCCCATCCAGAATCGCTGGTTCAGAAGCTCATGAAATAACCACCATGCGGCGATGCACACCCAGAGAGGAGTGATATTGCCAAGTATTGATGCATTGGCAACTGTGGTGTGGAACAGAGAGGTATTCCATAATGCAAAATTTGCTGCCATGCAAATACCACTTAGAGTGGGGGGTAAAAAATTGAACCAGCTTACCCGATATTGGGTGATAGGTGGCCGTAACGCCACGAAAGGTAATAAAATAAATGTGGAAAGGAATAAGCGATAAAATCCTGTTATCACGCCTGGAGCCTGAGCCCATCGTACGTACATTGCGGCAAAGCTCAGAGCCAAAGTACCGACTCCAAGAGCAAGGTAAGGGACCGGCAAATGTATGGCAATTTTGGATCGCATCGACATAAAGTTTCTCAACCGCCTTCCTCGATATGCATGCTCAATTCCCGCTATCTTGGGAATGAGTATTGCTCTTTGGCGACGCCGAAAGAGCAGCAAAAGCCTTGATATATAAAAGCAAATCCATTATAATCCAATTATGAGACGGCGTCTCTCATATTGAGACAAGGAACACTATGCCAGTAAACGAGACTCAGAGCCTTCATCGTGCGATCACCATATTAGATTGTTTTCAGGAAAATCAACCTGAATTAGGTGTGCGTGAGATCGCCCGACAGCTGGAGTTGCATCCCAGCACGGTAGGGCGCATGCTAACGACCATGACCTCATTGGGAATACTGATTCAAGATAAGGAAAGCCATCGCTATCGCATGGGATCCAAAGTTCTCAAATGGGGTGCAATATATATGGGCAACATGGACCTCCGCCTCATAGCTCGTTCGTTTATGCAAGAACTGCAAAAGGTTACAGAAGAGACCGTCAGCTTGGATATACCGGATGGATCGACTCGGCTTTGTGTCGAGCGTATAGTAAGTTCACAGCAATTGCGCTGGGTAAAGAAGCTTGGCGAAAGAATGCCTTTTTACGCTAGCGCATCAGGAAGAGTATTGCTGTCTTTTATGACGCTGAGTGAACGTAATGTAATTATGGCGTCAATGCATTTTGAAAAGTTAACGCCCCGTACAACTGCGGATCCCAAGGTTTTTGTGCATGAACTGGAACTTACCAAGAAAAGGGGCTATGCAGTTAGTGAGGGAGAACGTGTGGAAGGAGTATCGTGTGTGGCTGCTCCCATATTTGATGCGACAGGAAAAATAATTGGCGCAGTTACCATTTCTGGTCCCACTACACGATTTTCCAGGCAAAAGATTCAACAATATGCCGAACTATTGCTAAACACTACAGAACAGATCTCTGTCGCAATGGGGAAGCCGCCTTTAGAAACGAAGGAGGAGTCCCGCCTTGTATCCGAAATGTTGGTGCACCCATAGGATTTTCAATGGAAGATTCACGTTGGACTACAAAACTATCATACACCAGTGAAGACGGCATCGTTATCCGCGGGTATGACCTGATTCAAATGATTGGGGCAGTGCCTTTCCCGTCTGTGTTATATCTCCTGTTCACAGGCGAACTTCCCGAACCAAAAATCGCAAAGTTAATTGATGCATTAATGGTTGCGAGTATCGATCATGGACCAGGTGCACCATCGGTGCTTGCAGCACGCACGG
>Ga0335081_10021155_pt1 | contig 10530 bp, 8 predicted proteins | sample Lox_Sample_35_FD_206713 | JGI IMG/M metagenome (GOLD analysis project Ga0335081, IMG submission 206713) | Soil microbial communities from Loxahatchee National Wildlife Refuge, Florida, United States - Lox_Sample_3.5 | ecosystem: Environmental > Terrestrial > Soil > Wetlands | place: USA: Florida...
CCTTACGGCTTCCTCATAAACGCACCAAAGGTAATAATCTATAGCAACTCTTCGCTTCTGTGAATGAGCTTTAAATCTATATAGTTGGGGATGATTTTTATAGCCTTTTGTCTCGTGTTGCAAGGCTTTTCGGGCAAGTAAACCTTCCCGCCAGAGCGCGACGAGTCCCTTAGCGTCAAGATATTTGGGATGAAAAGACCATAAGCGCATCGGCTGTACCAGCCCACACCAGGCATCGGCGTTTCTTATGATATTCACGCCTATTTCCTGTTATTCATACGGTAACTACCCTGATCCCGGCAGTTTTCGCTATCGTCTTCAATAAATACATGTCTCTTGCCGCATACTGAGCCATGATGATTTCCAAGGCTGTTTTTTTATTCTCCTTGCCCAGTTGAAATCCGTTCTCAGGCTATCTTCTTCGCCTTTTCCCTGGTTTTATAGTACCGTTTCCCCTTGAATCTCCAAATGCCTTGACATGACCACTAGACACTCTGAGCCGATATAGTAACGTGCTATAATTATTTATGTTTTTGCTCATTGATTGTTACAGAATAGCCTCCTTCATATAGAACTATCGGAAATGAATTTCCATCATTACGGAGCGCCCGAATCGGCCCGAGAGCAGCCCCCACCCGCGTCTCTCATTGTGACGATCAGTCTGTGGCCTGTCCGTCTCCGTCAAGAACAACGGCTTTGCCAACGGACTCGCATCTCTGCAAGCCGTCGTCTTTGGTTTCAGCATGTCGAATTGCAACCTCGGCCGTGCAGGGAATTGCGGATAGGTCATCGTCTTCAATAGCAAATGTCTGGATAGGCCAAAAAGTCGATGCGACCATTAGCAAACCCAAGATGAGAAAATGCCGTTTCATAGGAATAACTGAATACTATTTTTTCAAAAAATTGCAAGTATTTTCATTATATGCACAGTATCGCCAGTGCCGGCCTAAATATTTCGGGTGGGATGAAGCTCTTTTTCAGGCCAGAAAAAGCCCTTGCCATTGAAGGCGGGGCGGTGTATTTACCGATGTCACTTAAAACCACTGAAAGAATGCGTGCATCGATAAAGCGGAGGAAGACTTGCCTGTATGAAAAAAGATAAGATTGCCGCTGTCTTTCCAGGTCAGGGGGCGCAGCGACCGGGAATGGGAAAAGATTTTCATGGCAATATTTCTGCCTGCCGCAAGGTGTATGAAGAGGCTTCACAGGCGGCAGGATGGGACATTGCCGCCATGTGCTTCGGTGACGACGAACGCCTCAACCTTACGGAATTTACCCAGCCCTGTATTCTGACCACAGAAATTGCCGTGCTTCGCAGCCTGGAGACCCTTTTCGGATTCTCACCTATACTCTTTGGCGGCCACAGCCTTGGCGAATTTACCGCTTTGGTCGCTGCTGGTGCTCTTCCTTTGTCCGAGGCCGTGCGCATTGTCCAGATCCGCGGTCGCCTGATGCAGGAGGCCGTGCCAGTGGGCCGTGGCTCTATGGCCGCTGTCATCTCAAATAACGTGGACATAGAGCTGGTGCGTCTGGCTTTGAAAGATCTGTCCATTGACATCGCAAATGTCAACTCAACCAATCAGATAGTCATCAGTGGTCTCACGGAGGAAATGCCTGAAGCGGAATCGAGGCTACGTGACGGACTGGACAGTGGTAGATCATTTCGCTTTATCCCTCTTAATGTGAGCGCACCCTTTCACAGCCGTTTTATGAGTACGATTGTCGGACCCTTTGAAGAGATACTGCGGGTAGTCGGAGAGGGGATAGATCCAGACAAGTCGGTCAGTGTAACCTCTAATTTCAGGGGGATATTTCATTCAGGCCTGTATGAAGATCTTATTTACAATCTGGTTTCCCAGTTAAATCACCCTGTCCTATGGGTTGATAATATGAGGACTCTTGCGTCACAGACGGAAATGATATATGAGATCGGCCCCGGTCGGCCCCTTCGCGATTTCTTCAAGACTATAAACATAACGTGCACACCCATTACAACGCTTGCAACGGCTGAAAAGACATTTAAGAAAAGCGGTTGACGTCTGTGAAAAAGTACTTCCCCCTCACTATATGCGTCTTTCTTCTTGTGTCTGGTGCTATATCTTGCATCTGCATGCAATCTATCCTGCGCATCTATTGCAATTTGCCGGCATGCGCATCATCCCTCGAAACAGGTTTGAACAGCGCCCCGATCGATACATTGGGGACCACCCTTCACGGTATCCGGGTAGTTAATGTGTATCCACACGATCCTGCGGCCTTCACGCAGGGGCTCGCTTTCCACAAAGGATATATCTACGAAGGAACGGGGATTCAGGGACGGTCGAACATACGAAAAGTTGAGCTTGAGACCGGCAGGGTTTTAAAAATTCAAGGTCTCTCGGCAGAACACTTCGGGGAGGGCATTACTATCTGCAGGAATAGGCTGATCCAGCTGACGTGGCAGTCACACACTGGTTTTGTCTATGAGCTTCAATCATTCCGCCTCCGCCAAACATTTTCCTACCCAACCGAAGGCTGGGGAATTACCTGTGACGGCAAATACCTCATTATGAGCGACGGCACCGCCGTCCTCCGTTTTCTGGATGTCCGGACGTATAAAATAGTAAAGCAGATCGAAGTACGGGATCGTGGCAGAAGCTTGGCGAATATCAACGAGCTCGAATTTGTGAAAGGCGAGATCTACGCCAACGTATGGGGAAGCGACTATATTGTCCGCATCTCGCCGCGTACAGGGCAGGTGCTTGGCTGGATTGACCTCAGGGATTTATACAGGTATGTCGGTCCCGGCAGAAACATAGATGTCTTAAACGGTATTGCGTATGATGCTAAGCGTGACAGGCTATTTGTGACGGGGAAATACTGGCCCAATCTCTTTGAGATTAGATTAGAGACTTCTAAATAGACAGCTTTCTAGAGCAGGGGCGTTCGCCAGCCCTGTTCCTGATCATCCCGGATCTGGTTTTCCTTCAGGCGTTGTTCAATATTTTTTCTCGTATTTTCAAAGACTTCGCTATCCATGCTTACGGGAACATATATAGGGTTATCCCAGCGGATGACCACCGTGCTAAAAGGTTTGGGTATGATAAAGCGATCCCAACTATTCAGCACCCATGCCCGGTTAACTGAGATATAAACCGGAATAATCGGTACACGGGACAGTTGGGCCAATACAATAAGCCCCGGCTTGACGACACCCCTGGGACCTCTCGGTCCATCAACTATGTGTACGGCCATTTGATGGTGCACTAGATCTTCGACCATATTTGCCAGGGCCTCCTTGCCACCCCGAGAACTTGACCCTCTGATTGGGCGAAAGTTAAGGCGGCTGTAAATCTTGGCAATCATTTCCCCATCGCGGCTCTGGCTTATCATGACAGACGGCTTATATCCGCCGAATCTTCGCGCATAACCCATAACCACCAGGATGCGTTGGTGCCAGATAGCGGCAATCAACTTCTGGCCGCTTTTCAGGTGTTCCAGGCCGATATGCTCATCAATGGCCTTTATCCTAATCGGTAAGAGGTATGCACAGAGAAGGTATTGGGCAAGGGGCATAAGGCCGTAATTTAATGCGAAGCGAGAGAGGTGCTTGATCATATATTGCGTTCTTAAGCCTTCCGCACATAAATTGGGTTCGAAAATATCCAAGGCAGGTATTTGCCAAGGACTCTGAGATAGGCTTCAACTCTGTATACTCCGGGCTGGCTGATGTTGTCAGTCAGTTCCTGCCCGATCTCTTCTCTTATCAGGGTTCCGTCTTTGATGATACGTATCTTTGCAGTCCCGGGAAATGTTGCCGTGAGACAGGCCTCATTTTCAAGGATAAAGTCATCACCGAGTGTGGCACTCTGGCTGTTATCTGTCAAAACAAAGGAGAATCCCTTGGATTTGCGGAAATACTCTCCCGCAATGTACGCCCTTCCCTGTCTTAGTGCAGAAAGAAGTGTCGCGATGTCGCTTACATGATTTCTGACCAAAGGTCGTTCGGTAATCACGTGGGTTCCGATAAATTTGAAAGCTTTCGCAAAGGGGAAAACGGATAGATTCAAACCAAGCAACCTCTTAACGGTGTCGTGATTGTCTAGTTCACCTATTCCCACTACTTTGGCGTTGCTGTTCAGCCTATCCCAGCGTTCCAAGGTGATCTTTTTCGGTCCTGTTAGGAAGAAGGCAGGAAACAGAAAGCTCAGTATCGACTGGAGATATCCTCTCAAAGTGTTTTGCCAGTCCGTCATAAAGTCCCATATTCCTATGCCCGTATAACCTGTTACGTTCCAGTCCAGCCAGGGGTAATGTTTCACGTGAAACAATTTCGTCCCCTCATGATCCGGGTGGGCGATGAACCCTATGCCTCCCCTGGCCAGAACCTCATCCACGTACATCTGTGGAGAAACATCCGGTTCATCCTCGCCGATGACTACCGGTGTATCAATCTGGAAGGCAAGGTAATGGTTGAAACGTGGGGCAATTTCCTGACCAACGATGAGTAGCGTATCACTATGCCACCCTTCAAATCCTTCTTCCCTCGCCCGTAAGTTGGAGTGATCAGTAAGCATGACAAAGTCAATGCTGTTGATCATCGCTGCCTCCAGAATTTCCCCAATGGGTGCCCTAGCATCAAACGAGTAGGCTGAGTGGCAATGGATGATACCCCTATAATCATAGAAGCTAGACATAGAAACCTGTGTCTTGATCAATAGCTCTGTGTTTTAAGCGGACAACCTTCACATCGAGGATTTTTGGTACAAAAAATTTTCCCTGTATTGACGAAAAGGGCATGATACTGATTGTACAGGAGAGCGCTGTGTGGAAGGTGGGTCATAAAGAGATCCTGAATCTCCTTGTACGTTGCACAACTGCGGATTAGATCGTGCCTTTGTAAAACCCTTCTGGTATATGTATCAACAACAAATATGGGCTTCCTTCCCGCATAGAGAAGAATACTGTCGGCCGTTTCCTCTCCTATCCCCTTGACCGTGAGGAGTCTTGCTCTCAGGCTCCAAAGATCTTCCGCAAACATGTCATCCAGTTTGCCACCATATTCATCGAATAAGAATCGTACAAAAGATTTCAGTCTCTGGGTCTTGATATTGTAATACCCTGCAGGTCTAATGAGATCAGCAAGCGTTGAATTGTCTATCGCTAAAATTCCTGCGGGATGGAGAATCTCTTTGGTTTTCAGCCTGACTATTGCTTTTTCCACATTTCGCCAAGCTGTATTTTGGGTCAATACGGCCCCGACTATAACCTCGAACCGGGAATTGCCAGGCCACCACTTTAGGTCACCGAAGTGGGCATTCAGCGTTTCGTAGATCGCAAAAAGGTAATTACCCCGTTGCATACAGGAACCCGGCGCCGTCTTTCAAAAGAGGGCGCTGACTATTTGCGTAAGCTGACAAAGAAAGTCGAGTTGCCCCTCCTAATCAGGAGCAGGATGCTTTTCTTTGCACTCTTTTTCGATATTTCTCGCACGTAATCCTTCAAGGAAAAAATTTTCACTTTATTGACTTCCAGGACAATGTCCTTGGGTTGGATACCTTTTTCATCAGCAGAGCTTCCGTCCTTGACATCAACGACAATTACACCACCAGTCCCGGTTATCCCAAGATATTGAGCGATTTCTGGTGTTATTTCCTGTACAGTCATGCCGAAGTTATCCTTTGATTCTCTCGCAGAGGCTAACTCCGGTCGGTCCCTCCGCTCCGTAACAACGATGTGAAAAGTCTTCTCCTCCCCATCCCTCAGCGCTTTGACCTCAATTTTATCCCCGACGTGGAAAGAGGCAATAGTGAGCAGCAATTCGTGGGTATCCTTTATTCTCTTGCCGTTCACTTCGGTTATGAGATCTCCCGCTTTCAGTCCGCCTTTATCAGCGGGGTCCCCCTTAAATACCTCAGATATCAGTGCACCGCTATTGTCTTTAAGTTTGAGATTCTTGGCTATATCTTCCGTGACGTCCTGTACAGAAATACCAAGCCAGCCACGAGTGACTTTTCCTTTGGATTTTAGATCAGGCAGTATGGCCTTGGCCATGTTCACCGGTATGGCAAATCCAATACCCTGCCCTTGTGCCACAATGGCTGTATTAATGCCTATTACCTTCCCCTCCATATTGAATAGCGGACCACCGCTGTTGCCGGGGTTGATGGAGGCATCAGTCTGAATAAAATTATCATAGGGACCCGCGCCTATCACTCTGCCTTTGGCGCTGACTATGCCGGCAGTTACTGTCTGTTCAAGACCGAAGGGATTCCCGATGGCTAAAACCCAGTCGCCGACACGTAGCTTGTCGGAATCCCCTATCTCGACCACGGGGAGGCTTTCGCTCTGTTTAATCTTTATAAGGGCAAGGTCCGTTTTCGTATCCTTACCGATAATCTTCGCCTCATATTCCTTTCCTGTAGAGAGCTTAACCAGTATCTTGTCAGCCTGTTCTACCACGTGATTGTTGGTAAAGATGTAGCCATCACTACTGATTATAAAACCGGACCCAAGACTCCTCTGCTTGAACTCCCTCTGAGGTATATCGCCGAAGAATCTTTCAAAGAAATCATCACCCCAGAAATATCTGTCAAAGGGCGTCCTAAGTCCTTCACGACCAGTTCTCACCGTTTTTGTTGTGCTGATATTTACGACAGCCGGCTTTAATCTTTCCGCTAAATCAGCAAACGAAAAAGGCGCGCGAGGACTCTCCGGCGTTGAAACCGCCGACACCGTCTGGACGTCAGGTCCGGCGGGAATAAAGGATGATCTCAATACTTCTATTAGGGAAACGATAAAAAAACCTATAAGAAAAGCAAGGAGAAACATGATAAAGGTTTTTCTGTTCTTATTTTCCATTTTTTGTTTATAGACCTCCTTAGGCTCTGAACACTCCGAATCGAAATATTCGTGCGCAATTAGCATAAATATTTATAAAATACCATTATTTTTCATTTGGCTCAGTTAAAATAACACAAATGCCAACCTCCACTCAATGACTACCATTCCTGTATGCTTCCGTCCTTTGCTTATGTAACCTCAACGCCTGCAGTAGAAAAACCTCGAGTTTTGCGGTGATGACTTGCGGGAAAAAGTTTCCATCGCTCTCAATAGCCAAAAAGGGAAGCTCCGTGCCCATCTCTCTTGAAAGAATCGCTTCCGCCAGGCGGTTGGGCATACAGCCGAAAGGTCCGATTGCTATAGCCCCGCAGTAATGGCGAAGCACCTGGGTCACTGATGCGCCAATGGTCAATATGGCCTCACCTCTCAGCTCCGGATTTATCAAATGCCGGCTCTCACTTATCAGATGATCGATATCATCCAGGCGATATGTATACAAACCTGATCGCACCATAATTTTTTTGAACGTTTTTTCATAGCTCCTCATCCACGCCGACCTCAACAGTATTGACAGTCTTTCTTGAAAATTGGGTGTGGCAGCCGACAAGCCCTTCTCGAAACACCAGTCTGTATAATAGACCCACTCCATGACACTCGAGACTTTACTTGCAAACCCTTGTTCAGCAAGTTTCTCCACAAGGAATTGCCGGGAAAGATCGTCATGGCGAACAAAAATTTCTCCCGTGAGTAAGATTGCAGGAGTATCGTGCAAGTTCCTTTTTACAGGTATTTTCTGAAAGTTGTCTGCTACGGTCTTCAGTGTTCTCTGAATGTCCTTAAAATTAGGCGACTGTTCAAAGATCCCAATGAGCCTTTTGGCTTCCTGATTGTAGATCTTCAGGGCGAATTCTCTGTCCACGGCATTAGCCAGGAGAACTGAATAAATATCCTGCATAATATCCGCTATAACGAGGCATGACCATAATTTCAAGGTAAAGTCAGTGCTACCGGTTTCCGCATAACTGTTTTCGGCTTGAAGGGAAAATAAGGCAACGTCCTCAATCCCTCTGCACACAATAAGCTGGCTGATGAAAGGGGAGTATTGGCTGAACCGACAGGGGCCTGAAGCTGTCGGCATAAAATAAATCAACAACTCTTCCGTTCTTTCCCTGTCCTTCAGATACTTGAGCAGACTGCCTACGGTAAGCAAAAGAGGCAGGCATTCCTTGCAGCTTGTGTTTCCCCTTCCAAGTTTAAGGGCTTCGTCATCTGCGGGCGGAAGTACGGATGCGCGGATCCCAGTCGATCTGAACACGGCAGATGTTGCATCGTTCAGGAACCGCCCCATAGACGGGATAATGAGATGTATGCGGGAATGATGAAGCGGGTAAATTCTCCCCTTTGAATCTATGAACTCCTGCTTACTGTGATCAAAATGCGCTGCCCTAGGCAAAGGATGACAGGGAGGAGAGAAATAATTACTGGACTTTTTCAGTTCCCTGTGGTTCTTAATTATGTCCATAAATGCCTCTATTCTCGTTTCCAGGCCTGCATCGGCTACATGAGAGTCCAATTCCAATATCAAGGAGGGTTTTTCCCTCATGATATGGCGGAAATATCCACCGAGAAAAGAGTCCGGACCGCAGGAGAAATTGGTGATATAGCATCCAAAAAGGCGCGGATGTCTTTCCACGAATTTTGTCCCTTTGAGAATCGACTGCCCGGTTGACCAGCACATGTTATCGTCGACAGCCTCTTCATCCAAGGGAAGAAATTCAAATGGGATCACAGGCATGCCTCTCGATGCAAATTTATGGGGAATGCCCATGTTCGCCTCCTGTACAAAGGCATTGTAAGATCTGCCAAAGATAACCACGGCGGACCGGTCAGGATTCTCCTCGAGATCTTGCAAGAATCTTAACCCGACCTTCTTCATCTTCCTATAAATGCATTTCTGGGCTTCAATAGCCTCAGAGAAAGCCTTGCGGGCCAAATTTCTGCGACACCCAAGTTTTCCCGCCATCGACACAAAGGTATTCTCTGCCTTCTCAAATCCTGTGGAAAAGTCGATGACCGGTGTCATCACCTTTCCCGCTTTCATTAAATTTCTTAATATTTCCAGATCCTTGAATGCACTTGTCAGATAATAAGGTTCTCCTTGCAAAAGCGGGCACGTGATGCCTTGTTTGCAACCGTTCCCCGCGTATGCCCCTTTTACCTGGGGAAGAAAAAGATAATCCGGTTTCTTCTTCAGCAGATTTTGAAGGTAGCCATGCGATATCTCAGCGGGGTAGCAAAACGGCGCTCTCTGACGGTTTACACCTTCCTGTTCTGGAATGTCCGGAATCAAGACACGAAAGCCTATCCGCGAAAAGAAGGTGTGGTACAGGGGATAATAAGAATTTACCAAGAAGGATTTATTAATGCCTACCGTTTTAGAATTCTCTTTGTCCTCCAAGTCTTTCGGTGGAGAAACATATTTCTGAAAAACAAGACCCTCATGAATTTTTACGAGATTCACTTTTGCCCTGTCAAATTGAAGATTTAAGCGTTGATTATACCATTTGTTGCAAGCACCGCCGAAGGGATATGTCTTCCTTTCTATTATGATCCTGGCGATTTCACATTTCCTATCACACTTTTCTTTCCCGCCATTACATGTGAATGGTTCTCCATATTCGATGGTTCTATCCTTTAGATCCTTTAGAGAAAACTCTTTCTCCTTAAGGAGATTTAGTTCAAGCATACGTTTCACTTCCAGGGCAACGCCGAAGGCGCCCATCAGTCCAGCATCCGGTGGAACGACGATTCGTTTGCCCGTCAAGGCCGCCATGGCCATAGGTACGGCTTGGTTGTAGCAGAGGCCGCCCTGCATAAATATATTATTGCCTACAGGTCTATTCCCCTTGACTCGGTTATTGTAGTTCATGCAGATGGAATACACGAGACCGGCGACGATATCTTCCCTCGTCATGCCTTCGTGAGAGGCATTCTTAATGTCGCTGCTGATAAAGGCAGCGCATTGATCATTGAAATTTGGAGGTTCTTGCCCCTTCATTGCTATGCTGCCGATAGAATCCATTTCCAACCCCATCGTTTCTTTTGCAGCTTCCTCAAGGAATGAGCCCGTACCGGCGCTACAGGCGTCATTCATGGTATAGTCTGATGGCACACCATTTTTTATATAGGTATATTTGGCATCCTGCCCGCCTATTTCAAAGATTGTGTCTACTGTCTTATCGAAAAACAATGCACCCGTAGCGTGGGCGATAATTTCATTTATGATGCCGCCCGTCATGGCATGTAATCCTGCTATCTGCCTGCCTGATCCTGTTACACCCAAGCCAACTATTCTTATTTTTTCTCCAAGTTCACCCAGCTGGTCATAGAGATCCGCATAGCATTCTCTTGAGGCTTGAACAGGATTCCCTTGGGTTCGCAGGTAGACGGAGGCCAGGACTCTATCGTCATTCACCCTGAGGATAACTGCCTTCGTTGTTGTTGACCCTACGTCAAGTCCAATAACACAGCGATCATTCTCTTGGGCTATCCCTCTCTCTGCCGTTTTGAAATCGACCATACCTGCAGCACTACTGAGAGGAGGCAGCAAGGAAAAGGAATCCCTGCCTCCTTTGAAGACATTCATGCTTTGCGGCAATTGTATTGTTTCGTGATTGAGGGCCCATAACGCTGAGCCCAGGGCTTCAA
>Ga0335081_10021156_pt1 | contig 10530 bp, 11 predicted proteins | sample Lox_Sample_35_FD_206713 | JGI IMG/M metagenome (GOLD analysis project Ga0335081, IMG submission 206713) | Soil microbial communities from Loxahatchee National Wildlife Refuge, Florida, United States - Lox_Sample_3.5 | ecosystem: Environmental > Terrestrial > Soil > Wetlands | place: USA...
GCACGAGGATCTCGGCGCGTCCGGGGTAGACGGTGGCGCGCGAGATGACGCGCTCGCCGGTCAGGCGCTCGATCGAGCGGATGGCGGCCGCCTTGGCCACGTGCTTGCACCAGGGGCCCTGCACCGAGCCGGCCGAGCTCTGGTAGCTCTCACAGTTGCACACCCAGCGCGTGCACCCGTCGGCGAGCCGCACGAGCTCGACGACGCGCTGACCGATGCCGTACTGGGAGATCAGTGACTCGACCGGACGGCGCTGGCGCGCGAGGGGGCGGAACCGCATGCCGCGATACTAGCGCCCGCGGGTTGTGGATCGCTTGTGGATTACTTGTGGACAAGCTGGGCGGGGACGTGCTTCGCTGCAACAACCGCGCAGCGGCGGCGACGCTCAACTCAGCTCGCGCAGGTGAGCCAGCCCCTCGCGCACCAGCCTCGCGAGCGCCTCGGGGTCCTGCGGCGCATCGACCCCTCGCGTCGCCTGCCGCTGGGCAAAGTCTTCGCGGGTGTTCGCCCGAGGGAACGGCCTTTCTGGAACCGGGACGTTGAGGAACCTGCACAGCGGCTCCCAGCCCTGACCCGCCTCGTAGACCAGCAGCCGCTCAGGGGAGATCGCGCGCCTCACTTCCTCGTTGTGCCGCCGGAAATGCTCGATCATGAAGTCCCGGTCGTGGATCCGCTCGCGGATGCCCACCCACACGGCCTTGTCAAAGAAGCTCTTGAGCGGGGAGGACTCGAGCCCGGCGAGTCCTGGCTCGGCAAAGATGGTCTCTTGTGTCGACTGGAACCACTGCTCCGGGTCGCGCACCGACAGGAGGACCTGGGCGCTCGGATAGTGCTGCGCGAGCTGCCGCCAAAAGGTGCAACCGGGATAGTCGACGCTCGCGGCGTAGCCCTCGAAAAGCGCGTCCCATTGCGGGCGACCCTCGGCGGCGCCGATCCATAAGGCCCCGTGCGGTGGATGCATGAAAAGCTCCACCATGTGGTAGCAGGGGCCGACGCCGAGCTGCTCGAGCGCGAGTTTGAGCGACATCGTGCCGGTGCGTCCGAGACCGGCGCCGATCAGCTTGAGCCCCATGCATTCCCCCTGACTGACACTGCCCCCGTACGTGCCGACGCGCGTCGAGAGTCTTGGAGGCACGGCCGGGACTCGCACCCGGATACGCGGTTTTGCAGACCGCTGCGTAACTTTTCCGCCACCGTGCCTTGCGTTGCGGGATCGTACCCGACTTGTCGCCGCGCCGCCCTCGGTGACGCCAAACTACGACAAGTCCCGGCGATTCATATCGCCGGGACTCGTCCTCGATCGAAACTGGAGCGGGAAACGAGACTCGAACTCGCGACCCCGACCTTGGCAAGGTCGTGCTCTACCAACTGAGCTATTCCCGCGTACGCCCTTCAGGGAGGACGCGAGATTGTAGGTTCATGGCTTGCGAAGTCAAGGTCCGAGGACGGGATATCGTGACCAAAACTGCACTATAAACAGACATTTCCACCCTAATACTCGAACCGAATCCAAGTCAGCTTCGCTTGCCGCGCAGCGCATCTAGCGGTCGCGAAGCTCCGGCCAGGCTGCCCGCAGATAGGCCACCATTGAGACGAGGGTCAGGGCCGCGGCCAGGACCGTCAGGATCACGCCGAGCTTGTAGGTCGGCAGCTCCCACAGATCCCAGCGATACAGCATCAGCGACAGCCCGACGATTTGCGCGATGGTCTTGAACTTGCCGAGCTGCGAGACCGCGACCTTGCGCCGCGCACCGAGCTCGGCCATCCACTCGCGCAGCGCCGAGATCGCGATCTCCCGCCCGATGATGACGGCCGCCGTGAGCACGATCAGCGGCCGGGGATCCTTGCTCACCAGCAGCACCAGCGCCGTCGCCACGATGAGCTTGTCAGCCACCGGGTCTAGGAATGCGCCGAGCCGCGAGGTCTGCCCCAGGCGCCGCGCAAGGTAGCCGTCGAGCGTGTCGGTCACGCCCGCCGCTGCGAACAGCAGGCCCGCGGCGGGGTCGGCCCAGTGATAGTGCGAGTAGAACGCGACGACCACCAACGGAATCGCCGCAATCCGCAGCCACGTCAGGATGTTGGGCAGCGTCCACAGCTTGGATGAACGAGCCGCGTTGGCCGAATTCAGTGACATCGCCTCAGGCACCCGGGTGGAGGTGATCATAGATGCTCCGCGCAAGCGATGCGCCGATACCGGCGACCGCCTCGAATTCTGCCATGCCGGCGCGCATCACTCCCTGCAGTCCTCCGAAGTGCTTGAGCAGCGCGCGGCGCTTGGCGGGGCCTAAGCCGGGCACCGCCTCGAGCACCGACTCGCTGTAGCGCCGGGCACGCTTGCGGCGATGCCCGGTGATCGCAAAGCGATGCGCCTCGTCGCGTACGCGCTGAATCAGACGCAGCGCGGGCGAGTGCGGCTCGAGCGTGCGCGGCGCCGCGGCGCCGTGCACGAACAGTCGCTCCTGTCCAGGGCGCCGGTCGACTCCCTTGGCAACCCCGATCAGCGTGATCTCATCGAACCCGAGTGCCGCGAGCACACCGTGGACCTCGTTGATCTGCCCCGCGCCGCCGTCGATCAGCAGCAGATCCGGCGCCGGCACTTCCCCATCGCGAATGCGCGTATAGCGGCGCTCCAGCGCCTGATGCAACGCTGCGTAGTCGTCCCCCGGCGCGACACCGGTGATGTTGAAGCGCCGGTACTCCTTCTTGAGAGGCCCCTCGGCGCCGAACACGACGCACGAGGCGACGGTCCCCTCCCCCCCGGTGTGGCTGATGTCGAAGCACTCGATGCGCGTCGGCAGCTCGGGCAGCTCGAGCTCGTCGGCCAGCGCGGCGAGCATCTCCTCCGCGCCCTCGCGCTGCGCCATGCGCATGCGCAGTGCCTGTGTCGCATTCTCAACGGCGAGCTCCGTCCAGCGCGCACCGATGCCTCGGGCGGGCCGGCGCACCGCGACCGCGTGGCCGCAGCGCTCGGAGAGAACCTGGCCGAGCGCCGCGGCATCCGGCAGTTCGGCCGCGGTGAGCACCTCCGGCGGGGGCTCCTGATTGGCGTAGTACTGCAGCATGAAGGAGGCCAGCGCCTCCTCGGCCACGGCCAGCGTCGCGCGCGGAAAGTAGCTGGTGGTGCCGAGATTGCGCCCCCCACGCACGAGCATGACGCTGACCGCATAGTCGCCGGGCTCACCGACGATGGCGAGCACATCCACATCGCGAGCGCCCTCGGCGGTGACGATCTGCTGCGCCTGGATGCGCTTGAGCGCCGCGAGCTGGTCGCGGATCTGTGCGGCGCGCTCGAACTCGAGCCGCGCGGCCGCCTGCTCCATGCGCGACTGCAGCTCCGCATCGACCTCCTCATTGCGCCCCTCAAGCACCTTGACGGCGGCATCGACATCCTGCGCATACACCTCCGGCGCAATGAGTCCGACGCACGGCGCCGAGCAGCGCCCGATCTGATGCTGCAGGCAGGGGCGGCTGCGGTTGGCGAAGAAGGTATCCCGGCAGTTGCGGATCAGGAACAGCTTCTGCAGGCCGTGGAGTGTCTCGCGCACCGCGCCCGCATTGGGAAAGGGACCGAAGTAGCGACCCGGAGCGCTGCGTGAGCCGCGGTAGAAGGCGAGCCGCGGGAAGGCGTGGCCGGTGTCGAGGTGAATGTAGGGAAAGCTCTTGTCGTCGCGCAGCACGACGTTGAAGCGCGGCCGGTGCTCCTTGATCAGGTTGTACTCAAGCAGCAGCGCCTCCGTCTCGGAATTGGTCACCGTGACTTGGATGGCGGCGATCTGCTGAACCAGCGCCTGGACCTTGGGGACGACGTTGCCCGGACTGAAGTACGTGCCGACGCGATCCTTGAGGTTGCGGGCCTTGCCGACGTAGAGCAGCTCGCCGCCAGCGCCGTACATGCGATAGACACCGGGCCGCCGCGGCAGGCTCGCCACGAACTCCTTGGAATCGAATGCAGCAGTCATGACTTGCCGGAGCGCCCAGCGCTCACGCCAGCGCACGGGCGCGCGCGAGCACGGACTTGAACATCGCCGGGGTCAACCGGCCGGTCTGGGTGTTATAGCGGCTGCAATGATAGGAGTCGATGAGCGTGCGCGCCGGGGCGAGCGCATGCTCCCGCCCGTGAGCAAACACGAAGGCGCTGCGCTTCAGGCCGAGCGCGGCGAGCACCGCCTCGTGGGCGATCCGACCCAAGGCGACCACAACGCGCGCGCCCCTCAGGTGCTCGAGCTCCGCCTGCAGGTACCCGTTGCAGCAGCGGATCTCCTGCGGCGTCGGCTTGTTCTGCGGCGGCGCGCACTTCACCGCATTGGTGATGCGCACGCCCTTGAGCTTGAGCCCGTCGTCGGCCGCGGTGCCCTCGGCTTGCGTGGACAGACCGAGCTCATAGAGGGTCCGGTAGAGCAGGATGCCCGCAAAGTCTCCGGTGAACGGCCGGCCCGTGCGATTCGCGCCGTGCAGTCCGGGCGCCAGTCCCACGAGCAGAATGCGCGGTGCGGCATCACCGAACGGCGCGACCGGCCGGCACCAGTACTGTGGATAGCGCCGGTGGGATTCGCGCAGATAAGTGGCGAGCCGCGGACACAGCGTACAGTCGGGATCGTACGCGGCGCGGACGCGACTAGTCATCCATGTGCCGGTTGACCTTGCAGTATCGTTCTTAGATTTTTCAGGCACTTAGACGCCTCGTACGGAATTGGTACGGAAAAACATGGGCCTTGGGATGACGTCACTGCGCCACCCACCGAGGTCCCAACATGTGCCCCATCAGTCTATCGCGAGCGCCCGCACGGCTCGCGCTTTGCGTTCTCACCGGACCGGTGCGCGACCTGCCGCGAGCACCCGATCACCTGCACCGTCGTGACGGCGATCGCCGTCGGCTCAGTCGCTGCGACGGCCGCTCAGCGCGCGCACTCATCCGCGCACCGCGGCATCCGGGCCGCCGGACTGCATGAGCGACCCAAGCGCCTGCCGCTGACCTGAAACGCCGCGCGCGAGGGCGTGCGCTGTGCGATAGAGTGGCCCGGCCCCGGCTGGGCAGATTGCAAGAGAGCGGCAATTCCGTGACTTTGAATATCGCGCTCGCCTCGCGACACGCTGTCTATCTCAGCGGGGACTTCCAACTGGAGTACCCGCAGCCCCAGCGGCGCCGGCTGGTGAGTGACTTCGACACGCAGAAGCTCATTCCGGTTGTGAAATACCGATGGTGCGGGCTCGTGGCGTTTTGCGGTGTGGCAAAACTGCCCGATGGGCAGCACGTGGGCGATTGGATCGCGAGTCGCGTGCACCCGGACGACATGAAATGCTCGGTGACGGACTTGATTGGGCGATTGCTGGCCGCCGAATCATGGCTTCCTCGCGTCAACGGCGATCGCAGTTTCTGCATGGTGCTCGCTGGCTTTGAAGAGCGACGCCCCTTCGTGCGCGTCATCTCCAACTGCCAGGGGCTTGGTAAGCGAAAGTTCTCACCGCTCTTGGAGAAGCTCCGGGTCGAGCTGTTCCGGCCACGCGCGGGTGAGATCGAGCTCGAGTACTTTGGCAATCGAACCGCGCCCCGGGGTCTCGACGTGTCTCACCTCAAGGCAACCCTCAGGAGGGAACCGCATCGTAATCTGATGCCGGAAATTGCAAGCTTGAACGAACATGCCGCAATGGTGAGCGGTGACACTATCAGCAAGGAATGCGTCGTCGGCTATGCACTACCCATCGGTGAAGTGCAGATCGCGCCATTTGTAGACCGCCGGCCCGGATACATGCCGGGGTTCGTTCATGCGTCGCTACGCAGAATGGGGGTCAAGGAGCTGATACCGCGGATCGGCCTCGACGGCCAGCCGCTGCAGCCGACCTGGGTGGGCGCGACCTTCAAGAATGGGTCGGACAACGGCACAGACTCGATGGTGGGGATGATGAGAATCGCGAATGTCGAGCAGGCAGTTGGCGATGCACCCCCGCCCGGGATGGCCGTCGGCTGGAAGATAGCCGATGAAAACGAGCCTTCCGCGGTCACGGTGGACTTCCCGGCTGAGCCTCCCAACGAATCAAACGGGCAGCGCGGGTTGCCCGCTGCGTCGACCCGGATAACGGTGCCAAAAGGCTGACCTGCGCTCGGCGGTTGTGCCGACTTCGGGCGGCGTTTCCGTCTCTACAGCCTCCGCTCGGCCCTCGCAAGGATGAGTTGACCACAACCTCCGTGCCGCGCGATTCTCGGGCTACCGGGGACGAGGCACTAAAGTGAAACGGCCGAACAAGATGAAGCGCAGCTACGGCGCTCGCCGCGCCCTGACCCGTCGCCGCCGCAGGTCGAGTCGCGTACGTCGGCGATAGGACTCGCTGCAGCTCGCAATGCTCTTGAGCCGCACTAGGTCGCGGTGGGTCGTAGAATCGCTGGGGTGTACCCGACTGGCGACCTTACGCAGATTCCGCAACTTCTCCCGTTTGGCCTGCATTCGGCAGAGGAGTGGCCGGCCCTCGAGGCGGTGAATCGCGGCCTCGCAGACCTACTCATCTTCACCGACGAACTCGCCGTGTGGTTCGGGCTCTTTGAAGAAGCGGAGGCCGCTGAACGCGCAGCCTTCAAGGAAAGGATCGCCGACCCCTCCTTGTTCAGGATACGTCAGATTCTCGCGGCACAGGGCGCGGTGATGTCGACCTGGCACTTCGGGAAGGCAATGGCGGGCATGCGCGTGGCGATCAAGCAGAGCGAGACGCTGGGGGCGCTCGTCGATCAGTCGGCGCTCAAGGATGCGCACCGCCTCTTCAATCGATACTTCAGAGAGCCAATGGGCGACTCGGAGTTCAGGCAAGCAGTCGCTCACGCAGGCGAGCGGAGCACTGAGGTCACGCCCCTGAAGGCACCTCAACCGCAACGCGTCCTGAACGGCCGCCGCTACGCCTACATGTCGGCTCGCGGGGCCTACGTCCTCACGATTACGAGCGAGACGGTCGGGTTGCTCGTTGGAGTTCGCGAGACGTTCTACACGGCGTTCAAACGTGCCGCAGAGGTGCTGGCTCAACCGAGGCCAGGCGCGCGGTAGGGATGCGGACCATGAAGCGAGTCGGGGCCGCAAAGCGCCGAGCCGCCGCCTATCACGAGGCCGGCCACAGCGTTGCGCGGGTGCTCGCGTGCGGGCTGCCGGCGGGCGCTGTACGTATCCACGCGCGCGGCGGATCCGGCTCGACGCGCGGGACCGGTCGGCCGCTTATCTTGCGCGGGCGGTCGGGAGTCTCAGGCTTTCCGGTCTACGCCCTCGCCGGAGTCTTCGCTGAGGCGCGAGCCATGCGCGTGCGGCCGGGCCTGGCGCTATTCATCGGTGGGCGCGCGGACATGGAGGCTGCCGCCCACGCCGTCGACTGGCTCGTCGAGCGTGGGTACGCGACCAGCAAGCACGACGCGTGGAACCAGGCGGAGCGGCTGACGCGGCGCTTCGTGCGGGCGAACTGGCGCGCGATCGAGCGCGTCGCGCGTGCGCTCCTCGAGCGCCGATCTCTGACAGCGCGTCAGATTGCGGGCCTCCTATCGATCCAGCTCGACGCCGGACGCCGTTGATGGACGACCCGCGGCACGTGGGCGGCAGGATGCCGGGTGAGCGTGCCTCACCCCTTTTGCAGGTTCACGAACGGCATGAGCAGATCCGTCAGCTGCGAGTGAAGATCTCGGAAATCCTTTTGCAAGGCATCTGCGTGATCACCCTGCACTGGTGCAATGGAGCCCGCGAAGACGCCCCAGCGCGCCGCCTTGAACTCTTCGTCGTGTTGTTGCTGCACGCCCGCCGGCATGTGCTGGTAGTCCTCGCCGACCAATCGGATGTAGTCGTTCATGTGCATGAGCAGCCGCGACGCGCAGTCCAGCAGAGACTGGGCGCGTGCCGCGACATCCGCTGGAAGAAATATCTTCGCCTCTGGGAGCAGTGAGAGCATGTGGGCCCCGGCGCCAGCCACGGGCGTCCATCTCTTTGTGAAGACTCCCGTGAACAGCTTGGTTTGGCCCTCCAGAGACGCGCGGTACTGCGGCACCCAGGTCGCAGCTTCAACGGGCTCCTCATTCGTCGCGATGAAGTGGTTACGCGCGCCGTGGAACTTGTCCGCGAGATCATTTGCACTCGCGAGTAGGCGCCGGGCAATGTCGAACTTCGCTTGTCCCCGCATCTGCTGACGCCATGTGGACACACCAAGCCACGCTGCGACGGCGGTCGCCACAGTGGCCAGCGCCGTGACGGCGTCCCAGAAATCACGCATATCCAGATCGGGAGGAGCACACACGGGGCGTGACTGTAGCCAGTAGGACGGGCTAAGTCACCGGTTGTAGGCGGGCGGTTAGCGGGGGCCACGATGAGCTGCGAATCGCCCTCTTATCGTGTGGCCGGCTGCGGCTGGGCCGCCCGCTCGCAGGCCTCCCCGCGAGCAGCTCGAACGGTCCGCACCGTGAAGAGGCGCTTTCGTCTTAGTGCCGGGGCTACTCCCGCCGACCAACTCGCGCAATGGCCGAAGCCCGCAACCACTCCCGCGTCTTGTCGTCTTCCACCATCGCCGCCTGATACCTTGACTTGAGCTGCGCGATTTCGGCGCGGACACGCTGTATCTCGATCAGCCGCCGCTCGAGCACCCAGAGGTCTTCTGACTCGTCGCCGAGGTCATCAATCCGGGCGAGCTGTGCGCTCAGCGCCGTCGTGCGCTCCGTGTCCTGTGCACAGCCGTCGGTAAAGAGCTGAAGTGCCCCCGTGTTGCCAACGGCAGAGGCGACCGCCCGCCGGGAACGAAGTCCGAGCGCTATCGCGTCTGGTAGCTGCTCGCAATCATGGGACAGCTCTTGCACTTCCCGGTGAAGCTGGACCCGCAGGTCGAGTGCCTTGTCTCGACTGTTCCGCCGGTATGCCTTCACGCCAAGCACCGATCCGACGATCCCGCTGATGGCGCCGATCACACCGGTGATCGCCCCGACGTAGGAGAGTGCCTCCGGATTGGACATCGTCCCATGCTCCCGCCGCGCCTCGACTGAGGTCAAGTGCACCGCCACTTCAACGGCCTTGGCGGGCTCCGCCTGTTGGCGACCGACGCCGCCGGAAGTGCAAGCGGCCGACTTAACCATCCGTGAGCATCAAGCGTCCGCCCTTGCCGAGTTTCCGCAGCACCGCGGCGACCTCAGTAGGCGGCTTGCGCTCATTCGGGTCGAAGCTCAGCAAGCGGACATAGGTAGGCTTTCGCCGGTGGATCATTAGACCGGGTAGTCCGCGCCAGCCGGCTTCGCCGAGATGCCCGGTCAACGCCCTCCGCAGGGCGTTCGTAAGGACGTCGACGATCTCAAGGCATGGCGTCGGCAGGGGTGAGAATTTGACCTCGCGGAACGCTGCGTTCATGAGCAGGCCCGACTTCTCCGAGATCTCGGGTGCCGCTCTTAGCAGATACTCAGGGATCGGCGCATCGGTGGCCGCAAAGTGCGAGTAGTCCCCGTCCTCCAGTTGCCCGAACGGCTCGCGGATGGATCGCGCTTGTGTCATGGGAAGGAGCATGGTCGACCACCAGTCCTCCCAATCCGTGATGCCCGTTGCTGCCTTAGCGTCGACCACCCACTGAAACCTCGACAGAGCCAGGGGCTCGCGCTGGCAGTAGTACAGCGTGGCGTGCTGGAACGTCGTCCAGATGACGTCGAGAGTGGCATGGGTCTGAACGTAGAGTTGCAAGGGCACTTGCTCAAGACGGCGCCTGAGATTCCACACCATGTCAACCGTTGAGGGCTGATGTTCTGGGGTAAGCGACCGCGTGAGTCCCTCGCATTGTCCGGCCCGGTGTGCCGTTACATTCGCGGTGTGATTCGGCAGGAGATCGATTACGGTGGCCTCGAAGAGCAGTCCGCAGCGTCGCGCAACGTCGATTACTCGCGAGACCTCGGCCTCAGCGAGTAGCTTACCTTTTACTTCGCCGCGATCCTTCGGCAACAGTGGCCGCAGTTGGTGATATCGGCGCTCGAGGATCGGAAGCTGACTCTCAGTGACGACAAGTGCGCCAACAGCACCGACGGATGAGCCGTCGGCGCGCGTGGTGAAGTTCCCGGATTCGTCGATGTAGATATACACGGATGCGCGGTAAATCTACCGCGATTCGGCCTCTCTATCCCGTGGGCGACTGGGGCTGCGCGGCCCGCATGCAGCCCTCGGCGAGCAGCTCGAACGTGCGCGCGGAGGCCAAGGTAGTCGCCGGTGGCGCGCCAACCTACCCATGCGGTCTGCCATCTTGTAAACCGTCGCCGGTTCAAGTCCCCGCAATCGGACTGCTAGTTTGCGTCGTGTCCCGACACACAAATGTTCAAGTGCTGGATCTGGGTAACGCCGTGTCGATAGAAGGAACAGAAGTAGCTGTACTTCGGGCTGCCCAATGTCCGGTAGCTAAAGCAGCCCTGCACCACTATGGGTTTTGTGCCAGCAAGGACAGCCTTGTCGACCAGGGTGCCTGCTGCCTTGTCGTTTAGCGTGTATGTTGTACTGGTTCCGGGATAAACCACACTACCACCGGTCCACTCCGTAATCTTTCGACACTCATCCA
>Ga0335081_10021157_pt1 | contig 10530 bp, 16 predicted proteins | sample Lox_Sample_35_FD_206713 | JGI IMG/M metagenome (GOLD analysis project Ga0335081, IMG submission 206713) | Soil microbial communities from Loxahatchee National Wildlife Refuge, Florida, United States - Lox_Sample_3.5 | ecosystem: Environmental > Terrestrial > Soil > Wetlands | place: USA...
TGGAGCCTCATCGTCACTGAGCTCAACCGAGCGACCCCTCTGGCTTCTCATATACTCAGCAACCCGATTCGTATGAGCAAATTTTAGGCGCTTCCCGCTCTCCTCACTTGGGAAATTTGGAGAAAGTGGTTTTCGTTTCCTAACTTCTTCGATCACCCCTAGAAATTCATCCATTTCCTCTTCTTCTGAAGTAAATTTTGAAGGTTCCATGTGCTCAAGATCTTCTTCCTGACGAGATGTTCGACTAGCCAGCGGAGAATCGTCGTCCTCTGAGATTCTCGTATAATCTACAAAATCCTCCCAATTCCCTTCAACATCCTCTGACCATGTATCCAGTGTCTTAGAAACTTTGGAAAAGGGAAGCCACTTCATTTCGCTGTTGAGCACATCTAGCTCACCTTGGGGGATAACATGCCAGTTCAATGACTCCTTTGCAAGAAAAAGACCCAACAGGGAGCTGGGAAATATACTTGTCCGTGGGGAAGATGGCGGGAGCTGTGGCAACTGGAGACGAAGTGATTGGGCCGCCGAATACTGCTCATTGAATAAATGGGTTTCCAGAGTTCTGAGGAATCTGGAAGGACTTGCTTCAGGACTATCAGGCGTCCGCGGGGTAGCGGGAGGCGCGATGATGGACGCAATGCCTTTGAGGGTGTGCTGGTCATGCGTCTGCGAAACCTTTTTGGTGGAGTCCGGCGTCAAAGGAATCTCGACTTTGAGATTGAAGATGAACTCGCTTTCTTTGCTAGCAACCCTTGGTGGGGAGGGATTAAGGGGCTCCTGGATGAGTTTGTCAATGAACTGTGGGGATAGAGACGGAAACCGATCCCAAAATTCTTGAGAAGACGAAAGTTGAGTGTTGAATGGCTCTGCAACGGGAATCGGAGGACGCGCAACCTCAACGAGATCAGACTCATATGGAAGCAGTGGTGGCGACAGAATAAGGCAATTCCCTGAAGGCTAGACAACTTAGCCTATTGCATTCATGTTGTTCAGCACCTTCGGAAGGATATAGTCTGGTTGAGAGGGTTGAGTGTATTCCGAAATGATGAATTTGAGGAACCCCGCATCTTCCTGTGTAACTGCCAATCGACCATCTTTGGTGGTAGCAGCATCGAACTCACTTCGATCCGTTGAAATTTCCATTCCCCGCTCTCCTTTCAGTGTCTCCCTTGGTAGAAAGAGAGTAGACTTTTTCAGATTGATCGGTCCAAATCGCCGAAAAGCATCTTCGCTCTGCTGAAAGGGGGTCAAGAACTCAAGTGCGCCCTTTGGCCATGTACGGGTTACAAGTACATCGCCGCTGTTTCCGAGAGACAAGACGGTAGTCAGATAGTCTTCCAGCCCGGTCTCAGCGTCAAAAGGTGCATCCTCAAACGTTGGTTCCAAGGAAGGAAAGGCGTCGATGAGAGAGGGTGGAGGCGACTGTGGGACAGAGACTGCGTCCACCCATTCGAATGGCAGGTCCTGGAATGGAGAAGTAATTTGGTTCTCAGCGCAGTATGTTCGAAGCTGTTGTTTTGCATCAACTTCTTCTTCAGGGGTTTGTTGCCGTGACATGAGGCGGCACGATCTCCCAGGGGAACTCTGCTCGTGATCGACATTGATCCCGTCAGAGAATTTTTCACTCACAAGGACCGATGCCTGTTCCACCTAGCTACTCTGGCGCACTCGGCGGAACTTTCCTGTAAAACCTTAGCAGGGCTAGTCAGCTATCTTTGTGTCTATTCTGCCTAGAATTCCTTTCTATAAAAATTCGATGGGAACCAGACCTCCCTCCAACCAATTACTTGATGCTCCGCGCGGTGGTGTCAAATTCGTGATAGACTTCCGATTTCATGCTATTCCATCTTGGGTTACGGGAGATTGAGAAAAGGGATCTGAAACATCGTCATTTGTCAAAGATTCCAAATCTTCAAACCCCTTTGTCATGGCTGTCGGATCCAGCGGCCCCCTTTTTGCATCAGACCGTAAGCTATCACGTTTCAGACTGTCCGATGTAGTGGAATTCAAATTATCTTGAGGGAAAACGATCAGGATCAGATTTGTCATTTGTCGTAAAGGCAATTCTTATATATTTTCATTACCATCCGCCGTCTGTGAGCCGACATTTCCTTTCATGTATCTAAAATTTCTCGTTCTTTTCTTTGCTGTACAGGCTCAACTTTCCCTGGCGCTGCCGGCAGTGCCTGAGGTTATCACTTCGACGAGTCATTCATCTCTCCACCATCACCAGAGGTCTTCGGCAGCGCACCAAGGTAATCAGAGAGCCAATAAAAGCAGCGACAAGCAAAACCACAATCATAGCCAGGGCACTTCTTCTCGGAACAGTACGTCCCATAACAGTACCTCCATCCTCGGCGCAGCATATTTCATCACCAATAAAGCCAACAACACGATCGTCGTATCGAGTATCGGCAGTGACGGAAAACTTACGTTTGCAAGGGAAGTAAAGACAGGGGGGCGGGGTCTTTCCGCCAGTGGTGAAGCCGACGCGCTTTTCTCACAGGATAGTATCATCCAAGTCGATGGCGTAATACACCCAAATCAAGGACAGGTCCTGATATTTAGAAACTCTTTGCCGTGAATTCAGGCGATAACACACTTTCGATGTTCGAGGTCAACCAAAAAGACCCTACCCGATTAACCCAGGTCGGACGTCCCATCAACTCGGGCGGCAAGTTCCCCGTTGCCGTTGCGTTCTCTCCGAAACGTAACATGGCATGCGTTGCGAATTCCGGTGGTGAGTCGAACGTTGCATGCTTCGGAGTTTCGTCCAAGGGGCTGAGTCCATTGAACACAACGCGAGCGCTCGGACTCAACCAAACGAATCCTCCAACAGGCCCTGCCAACACGGTTTCCGATATTCTCTTCAACCACGACGAATCGAAAGTGCTGGTGTCAGTCAAAGGTACACCAAACGGAACTGCCGGTTTTATCGCAAGCTTCGACGTCGCAAGCGCCAACGTGACCGGAAGGAAGGCCTTTACTCTGTCCGGTAAATCAGTCAAGTCAACACCCGCCAAAGGCGTTTTACCCTTTGGCATGACTCTCGTAAAGTCTCAATCCTCGGATATCCTGTTCAGTACGGATGCCGCATTCGGTGCCTCGGTCTCACAATTCTCCGCGAGCTTAAACAAGATCGTGTTGTCCGAGTCCGTTCCCATCCCCAATCAAATTGCAACATGCTGGAGTGCATTATCTCCCCGAACCGGCTCTTTCTACGTCACCGATGTCGGAGTTGCAAACGTTACTGAATTTTCGGTGGATCCCAAAGGCCCTTCGCTGAAACTAATAGCAACACATCCTCTGGAAGCAATCGGGGGGAGAATTGACGACGCCGTTGCGAGTACTCGACAGGGAGACTTTTTGTATGTTTTGGCAGCAAAGGAAGGTGCAGTGGATGTCCTACAGTTGGATAGTCCAGGGAAAGCAACACAGATTCAGACGTTTAATGCGAAGGCGGCAGTGCCGGGTTTGCCGATTAGTGTGCAGGGGATGGCGGTGTTTGCTGTATAGAAAACGAAAGCAAATAGGGCTCAGGAATAAGGCTGTTGGAATAAAAACTTCGATTGCTACCAATCCGGTCAAATTCTGCACCTATGCCATCCTGCAATGTTAGCTTGCAGGAATATGGAAATCTACCAGGTAATCCACATCCGATACCGACCAATAACCAAATCAAGACAAGCACTACAACAACCATCAAAATCATAAGCTTAGTGTTCTTCCACCACATTCGTCGTCTACAATTAAGCAATGACGTCAATATAAGGAGAGATGAACCTGAGAGCAGTAGAGCGTTGTCTGAAAGCAAAGGCCGTTTGTTGCATGTTATCGGTCTTGTTGACCAACAAATCAATCCTCTCCCCACGCTCCAAGACCCGTTCGATATTCTGAACCATGACATCCTTGACAGCATTCATTTCCTCACGGATTTCCTTTCCCTTGTCCAGACCTGATCCCTTGGCTCCACCATCGGCCCATTCCATTTGCGTCTTGAGCGTTTTGGCAAACGAGTTGAGGCCGTACGGCGGCGCCGAGGCAATATCATGTTCGGAGAATTCTTCAGTAAAGGTCGTTTGAACGGAGGTGAGGAAGAGGAAGGGTACGCGGCGACCACTGGTATCGGATGTGATGCAAAGGTACGTCATGCCCTCGGGGATTGTGTCTGTTGCGGCGGTAGTGATGTAGTGCACAAGATGGTCGCCGTAGACGTACGTCAACTTGGAGGCTTCCTCGGGCTTGATTTTGTCGAGGATGAGGGAGGCAACCTGGGGCGCATTTGTTGTCGAAGTCGAGGCAGACGTGTATTCTGCCAGGACAGTCGACCCCCGAGCAACAACGCTGTACACCAGAGACATGGCGGGCAATGGCCTTGTCAGAGTCGGCGGGGGACGGGATGCGATGTGGAGAGTGACGTTGTCACCGACACCAACCCTAACCCTTCACAGGAGATAAAAATATATATATAAAAATAAATTAATCCTTGATTGATCCTTTGTTTTCAGTTATATATCCTACCTGAGCCAAACATTTCCTAAATATGCCTTCACATACCTTAGACACCAAAAACAAAAAACACCACCGGTTAGGAATTTGAAGATCAGCTAAAGAAATCTTCACTATGGTCAACTCCGCCTTGCCTTCCACGGGTAATAGGGGAATGGGTCCTCGCAGGAAGCTTGTGAGGTCTTGCTCCAATTCCACCACCAGGTGGAAGTTGATACCCGGCCGATTGCACAATGACCTTCAAGCTGGGAATGTCCGCAAGTGGGACCTCGACACCTTGCACAGTAGATGCCCTCCAGTGCAAGTTCTTCTTGAGATATTCCACGGGCTCATCGCCCACGAGAGGAATACGATTGCGAATAAGTGCCTTCGTCAAGTGAACTGTGCCGCCAACACGCGTTTTTGCATCCGCTTGGTTCTTGCAGTTGGCGCAACCGGTCAATTCCGGGTCGCTGGCGAAAATACCGAATTTCCCAACGAGAATAGGGCTGGTGAACCAATCGTCCGGCTTCGCGGGGATCTCACTTTCAGGTCCGAGGAAGAAGCAGACTTGTCCGCTGCCTCCGAGAGAGTATTTTTCCAGAGTGGCGTTAACGGTCCATTCTTGATACGTGTCAGGAGTAATGACGTAATCCCTTCCAGGAGGCGGAGCGGTTGTGGTCCCTGCAGAAGGATGGGGATTGCTTGCCGGAGGATGAGGATTGCCGGTCCGTGGGTGAGAACTGCCAGGAGCAGGATTGCCGGCCTTGAGAGGGACTTGCGCCGGCGTCGCTTTCGGAAGCGCGAATGCGGCGTGCGCGGGGATATTAATGGCGTGGTTCTGAATGGTAGGCGTCGGCTGAGCCGCCGGGGTCACGCTAAGTCTTTCGAAGCCCTGAAAAAGAGATGAAATGACACTCTGAGGGGCTTCTGCCTTGGGAACCCTAAAAGCGGCGGACATAATGTTTCCTTCAGAATACAGGTCGTGAACGAGATTCCACATCTGTTGGTCGGTGGGGATTTGGGATGGAGACTTCTCCACTTGGGCGATCTCCGGATATGTGTATCCGTAGGCTGCGGTGGACCTACAATCCATAGAAGTTGCGAAATCCGATTGGGTCTTCCAGAATGGTTCCAAGGGAGTGTTGACGTTGATGTCCGTGTCCGTTGGATCGGTGTCGGGGTTGTGGACAAAAGTTCCTGCAATAAGCTACATTCGAGGATTGGGGAACGTACCGAACATATCTGGGCCAGCAGAAACGTAGACATCCGGATATGCCGTTTGCCACAAAGCGAGAAGTCTGTCGACATTGCAATGGTGAAGCCAAAAGATTGGATCGAATGCGGCAACAGCAGGGTCCCCCATGTGACCGCGGCCCCCGATGTCTGTGTGAATGGTATCGTGAATGCCTTCAATAGACGTCAAGGTGGGCATGCCAGGATGAATGCGGGACCAGGTATGATTGGAGAATTGTCCCCAAGGGTCGGGTTCGAAGAGTTGGTCAGGGAAAAGATCGAGGATCAGAGCCTTGAAATCGGTGGCAGCGAGTTGCTGATTCGCAATATTTGGTCGGGAGACTGCACCGGAGCTTAGGCTGGAAGGTTGACGCAAGGTTGCCTGCCAAATGCGGTAAATGTACCTCTTGAAGGAGGGGTCGATAGGGTGGAAGCTGTATCCCTGCAAAGGGTTGGGGTTTAGATCGGCCAAGATACCGTTTTTGCCGAGGATCCCAATCGTGTCGCTGACCCATTCATCTGGAAGGGTGGGATTGAGTGCCCAGTCCCAGTAAGGGAGACGCCAGGTCTGAGACGCAGTTTGCAGTCGTTGACCGACGTCAGGATTGGCTGCAGTGTAGTCCGAGACAATTTGAGGGAAGAATCCAGCAAGGAGCTGCTCATAAAGGGCGACATAAGGGCGATGCCAACTGGGGAATGTGTTCACTTGGCAATTAGTATGGCTGTGTCGCCAGGGGAATGAAGTACTTCCGTGATTGCAATATCCAGTGTTGGGATTGTCGCCTTGGACACCATTCCAGGCAGTGAACGGCAAGCCATGAATACCTACATCAATGAGACAAAAATTGAAAACTCCCTTACCTGCAATCTGGAAGTAGCTGGTCACCTGGCCTTGTGTCATGCCCATGAATTTCTGCAACGCAAGGATATAGAGCGTGAGGTACTCGGGCGATTGCTTGAAATCTTGCCACTCGAGGCGCTGAGGGAGCTCAGAAGGCGGACCCTGAGGGTTAAACCCAAGTTTGATGCCGGTGACGACGACGTGAGACATTCTCAGAAGACAGACAACTTGATTGTTGATCGAAGGTTCAAAAGTAGGGGAGGAAGAGGAGGGGAGACTGCTGATGAAGCGGAACCGGACAGCCTCCAACCATTTATATGGCTGTGGGACGCACGGTTCGCGCTGCATGGGCTTGCCGCATCAGGGGAGCGGGGGGAGGCCAGCCGTCCGGGATCCGCTCTCTAACCTTCTGCGACTCAGCCACCAAAGTCGCCGAACGCAGGGTTTGCAACGGTACGTGGCATTTTCTCCACACAAATGGACTCATGTGTGGCAGTTCCAAGACGAAAAGGTGCGCCGTTCCCGGAGAGAAGTCACGTTCCGGAATGATCACGCAGGATCTCGTGACGAACCCATTTTTGATAAATTGCAACCAAAAACCACGTCATTCATGAGTCGGGGGACACTGATCCGAAATGAACCCGACAATTGCGCCAGAAGTTTGGTGGCCAAACCCGAGGTTGGGATGCGTTGTTGATCCGCTTCCCAACGACCCGCTCAACGTAGGTTCTGAATTGAGAGACTTGCATTCAGCGACGCTTCACATGGAATGTGTGGGGTAGCATTCGGGAGAATACGGCAAGCTTATTGGCGGGCGAATCATCAATGCGCGGTGATCCCATCCCAACTATCGTCGCCGCCGCTGAAACGCGTTTGTTCAGTTAAAAGGATCCCGTTTCGGTCAGAGCCACCCTACCCGCCCAGGGTCTCTATGCCCGATTCGTGGCCCACATTAATTGGGTCTCTCGAGTCGACACTCGCTTTTTCGTCCGGAATCGGCCGCCATCGGCACACAAGCAAATACACATAGTAAAAGTCCCTGCGCTTATCAACCCTCTAAGCGCGTTATCTGGCGGGCACGGTCTGGGCAAGTAACCTTAATTTCCCGAACCCCCCACACAGACATATTACCGGGGAATTGTTCGGCGGGCAACTCGTCCCCTTCCCTCACCGCCGCTCGTACCTGCCGTTATAACCTCTCGGACATGCTGTCGTTACTACTCATACTGGCCGGGACAGCGGGAGTTCTTTCCCAGAAGTTCAGTTCCGTCCCCGAATGCGCCCTCGGATGTGTTAACGAAGCAACCCTTGGAACCGCCTGCTCTTTCGTAAACGTGAGTCACCACATTGTGAAGCAATGCGCTAATCGGTTTTTAGCTTCTCTGCATCTGCGCAAGTCCTTTCTTCATCAATTTTCTTGCGTCATGTACGCTCCAGAATTGTTCCGTCCCCGACCAAAAGCATACGGAACATGTTGTGGATACCGTTTGTCTCACCGCCGATCCGCCGATTACTCTTCCATCGTTTTTGACCGCAAACTCGACCGTTCCAACCGCGCCGGCCGCCCCGTCATCCAGTTCGGATGTCAAAGCTATTATCGGCGGGACGTTCGTTGGAGTGTCGGGATTGTTGCTGCTGATTTCCGGCGTTTGGGCCGTGATGTGGTGGAGGAGATCCAAAGCGCGCCGGACGGTGATCCCTGCAGGGAAAGTCGAGTCTTTTTCCGAAGCGTAGTTAAACGCTGATTATACCCTTGATGTTTATCTGTATACTATATATTTACAGTCTTTGGATTCGTTCGCTTGTTCTTAATTAGGCCTCTTCCTATAGCAGCTCAATGTAAACCATCCTGTAGCTGACAACTAGGGATGAGGGTGAATACCATCAAGAAATCTGTGCCAAAAGACTCAAGGTTGAGAACATATACTTTGCCATTCATCAGTATTTACTCTAAGGGTCTTGACTGACTCGTGCATTGCCCGGATACGTTTGGTGAAGAAATCGTCTCTTTTGCTCGAAATGGATTCGTAGAACCTCACACCGTCCAACTTCCAAATAGAATATTTTTCCTCGCGTCCGACTACCGATCAACCAGAGATATCTCTCAAAACCACGTGGAAGTAATCAATAGAAGCCTCTATTTTCCTTTTTTTAATGCCGCGCGACTTGGCAGCAGCAGTTCGGATCTAACCTTGCTTAATGCATTGGCGTAATGGAGCAAGCTGATACTCCAATGTCCTTCGATCTCACTTGGCGAGTGTGTAGGATGGCGGTTCGGCAGGGGTATATGCTGGAGGAGGCGGGTGTGGAGATTCGCTTTGTTCGGCCGCAATTGCTGTGGTAGAAATCGCTGAAGTCAAACTTCCAAGGAAGTGCAAATGGGAGAGTACGATCTGATCGAGGCTGGAGTTCGGTCGCCCATTGCAGCGGGCTATGATGACGACTCTGCCGGCGTCTCTGAGAACCGCGATATCTGACCCACGAGTAGAACACCGAACCACCCATAGCAATGAGTACGACTACGACCACGATCGCGACATACTGCATGTCGAAGATGGCGATGCTTCGGCACAATGGGACAATTAAATACAGTCTACAGTAGGAACCGTGAAAGTTCAGAGGAACCTGACCCCCCTTGCGGTATTTTTGCTAGCCATGCGGTTTCCACGGACTGCCAAATTCTTTTTTGAGACAAAGGCTGTTTAAGTCATTTTTGCCGAAGCGTACAATGTTAGGGAGGCGTGACCTGGCTTACCTCGCGTGGCGTGATTTGTCGGCTAGATTGACTCGCGCCCTGAAATTTCCGTGTGATCCGCGCCATTTATCGCTTCGGAGGAATCACTTGGCAAAAAGCACTCAGCGCGGGCGGCCTCGAGCTGTTTTTCAAATTCGGAAGAATGGGCGAGACCCCCATTAGGCGGTCGAGCAGCATAAATATCCCACGTCCCTTCGGGAAGAAGGGTGTTATCCCTTTCCTTGATCTCACGTCGTCCCAATCACGTCTACGCCATGAAAACTTTTTTCGGTCTTTTTTTGCTTGCGACTCTGACGACGGCTCACTTTACTCTTGATTATCCCTACACAACTGGCTTCGATGAAGATCAAGAACCCAATGCTCCCTGTGGCGGCTTTCCTCCCAGTCTCTCCAATTTGACCAATTATCCGCTCTCGGGGGGCGAGATTGCTGTCGACTTACACCATCCTGAGGCTCTTTTCCTCTTTCGTGCTCAGTTGATGAATTCTGATTCATGGGTCAACCTCTCAGATGGATTTGTCGATATGGTCGGTCTCGGTGAGGGATGTATTCATGCACTCCCTGTGCCATCAAATTGGTCTGGTCAAATCGGGGTTATTCAAGTGATTTGCCAACCTCCAGATGGTATTCTTTATCAAGTACTTTCACTGTCCTTACTTCTCATCTAATCCCAGTGCGCCGGGGTCAAATTTGTTGAAGGCGCTGCAGGAACGTCGAGCGCTTGTGTCAACGGTAGCCAAATTACGCTCACGGATACCTCCCAGTCCTTCCCCGTTTCCAACTCGAGCGTCACCTTCACCACCTCCGAGCCGTCGACTTCCGGTAGTGCAAGCGCGAGTACAAGCAGCACCGCCGCTGCGAAGAGTGGTGCGGGCAAATTCAGTGTCGCAGGCGGTTTCATCTTCGTCGCTGGCGCTATCTTAGGCACATTGCTTGTCTGATCTGGTAGCTTTGCGCATTTGTATGCTCTAGGAGGGTTTAGGCCCTTTTATTTAAGGATTTGGAGTCTCTTTATTCATTTCGAGTGGAGTACCTGGAGCTACTATAAAAAAAGTTCATATATCCAAAACGCTAACCGTTTTTATCAACTACATGTGCTCTGCGAGATCGGAGTCTTGTGCGACATCTTCGTTTGGATTCATCACAGCAATAGGTGATCTCATAATATCTTAGACACCTTGACTAAGGGACGTTTTATGTTTTTAAA
>Ga0335081_10021163_pt1 | contig 10528 bp, 6 predicted proteins | sample Lox_Sample_35_FD_206713 | JGI IMG/M metagenome (GOLD analysis project Ga0335081, IMG submission 206713) | Soil microbial communities from Loxahatchee National Wildlife Refuge, Florida, United States - Lox_Sample_3.5 | ecosystem: Environmental > Terrestrial > Soil > Wetlands | place: USA: Florida...
TCCACGGGACTCTGCTGGATGGTCTGGCGAGTTTCTACTGAGTGAACCTTATGGCGGCTAAGCGAATTGCAAACAAAAAGAACCGGGCCACAGCGGCATTTGAAAAAGGAAGGCTGTTGGACGAGGCACTGGATCGATTTCCGCGTGGCGTCGGAGCGCTCACCGGAGGCGAACGGTTCGATGTGCTGGACAATTGGGTCCAGGTGCTTGACGGCTTGTACGCGCACCTGCCACTAAAGCTCGCGTTGTACGGGTTTAGTCCTGTCCCCGCCATCGAGCGATTACGCCAGGAAGCATCGAACCTGAATGACCTACAGTTTCATCGTGAGCTGATGGCGATCATCAACCGCCTTCGCGACGCTCATACGCAATACACCGGTCCGAAAACCTTACAATCAGCGGTGGCGACCCTTCCTTTCTTGGTTGAGGAATTCGGCCCCATCACGCGTCCGAGCTACATAGTCACAAAAGTAAACCGCAGAATCGTTCGGGATTTACATTTCATCCCGGGAGTGAAGCTCGAGTACTGGAACGGAGTTCCCTTCGACCGGGCAGTCGATTTACACGCGGAGGTAGAAACAGGCGGGCGGCCCGATGCGCGGCGCGCACGTGCGTTGGAATCGTTGACCTTCCGGGCGCTGGGTTATCTCCCACCACCGGACGAACGTTGGGTAATCGTTCAATATTGCGATGCGAAGGGCAAACAACGCGAAGTGCGATTTGACTGGCGAGTTGTGTATCCCGATCGAGATCCGCGAGCGAGCACTACGCTCGCAGCACGAATGAGGCGCGCGATTAATCCTGCAGCCGAGGCCGTCAGACGCGCAAAAAAGTTGATGTTTAACCCCGAACTATGGAGGGCGGAGCGGAACCCTGGAGCTGCAACTACGAGTGGATTGTCCATGCGCACCGGGTACGAAGACTTTCTCACTGCACGTACTGTGGCGGACGGCAAGTACGGTTATTTGCGAATCTGGAGCTTTGACGTTGATGACGACCAGGGCTTTTTAGAGGCTGCCATCAAGTTACTTCATGGGTTGCCCGACCGCGGACTAATCATAGATTTACGGGACAATCCGGGAGGGCTGATCTGGGCGGCGGAGCGCATGCTGCAGTTGTTCACTCCGAATCCGATAACGCCGACAAAGTTCGCTTTGCGAGCCACTCCTCTGACCGCGGCGATGGCGCAAGCACCGATCAATCAACAAGAGTTAGGTCCCTGGGCTGCATCGCTGGCCAGCGCCGCAGGCACGGGAGAACCCTATTCCAGCCATCTACCCATCACCAGCGTCGAACAATGCAACGACCTTGGGCAATGCTACGGCGGCCCTGTGGTGGTCGTGGTCGACGCCAATACCTATTCTTCTGGAGATCTCTTCACTGCCGGCGTGCAGGACAATCGCATCGCCCCAGTCGTGTGCGTCGGCGAAGCCACGGGAGCAGGTGGTGCGAACGTGTGGGAGTCGGATGATGTGCGATCCGCGATGGAGTCGGCCGGTCTACGTTTGCCGGCAATGCCGCGCCACACGAGCTTTACCGTGGCGGTTCGACGCGCCGTGCGTTCCGGTGATGCGGATGGCACTCTGATCGAGGACAGCGGAGTGCCGGGTCTGCCCTACGCCATGACACGGAGCGACCTATTAGATGGCAATCGCGATCTTATCGCCCACTGCGGAGAACTGTTGGCCGAGCAGCCTTGGACGAGGATGCACGTGTCGATTGCCCGGCACGTGCTGGCGATCGATACCGTGGGGTTGGATCGGCTTGATATCTATGCTGACGGTCACCCTGCGTGCCCGAGTGTCACCATCTCAGACGGGTTACAGAAAATAGCGGCGCCCAACGATGCGAAGCGGATCGAAGTCGTTGGGTTTGGCGAGGGCTCAATTCGCCAGCGCCGGCTTTTGAGTGCCCTCGAACCCTAGAACGAAGTGGTCTCCCTCGGGCGCGACACGTGCAAGGCAACTTGGTTCCCTCAGGGCTTGCCTTCCAAAGTGTTCCGGATGGTGGTAAGCGCGTTTCGGAGACTGGAAACCGACCGGCCCACCGCGGCCTTACGAACGATCGATCCTTTGACACCAGTCAGCCCCGCCTGTTCGGAACCCATCGCCATGATCAGATAGAAGCCGGGTTGCTTCGGATCATCGTTCCCCCGGACGCAGAAGGAGAGATCCAGCGCCGTCTCGAAGTAGTGGCTCGAATAGAGCTGTTTCTCGGCGATGGCGTTGGCTACCGGGTCAACTGGATTTCCGCGCATGGTCACCATTTGTACGACACGCAGCGTCGGTTTCAAACCAAACTTAACCCTTGCCCAATAGAACGTGTCTTCGACATTCGTGGGCTTGGCGTTGGGATAAGCGAGAAGATAGTGGTAGAAATCCGGCAGGCGGGCCGGCAAAGCCTTCGCGTAGCTGAGCATGTAGGCGAACTGCTCGGGCACCAGGGTTGGATCATGTTTATCGTTATAGACACCCAGAGCCTGATTCCCATCCCTCTGGTACGCGAGCAGACGCTGTAGCGCCGCCTTCTGCAGGAGCTGATTCACTTGTTCGTTCGCATCAGCGGCAGACCAATCCACGGACCGCTGAAACTCTTCGATGGAGTTTGCGGGCATCTGGATGAGACAGTTGCCAGGCTTGCAATTTTTCAAGCCCTTGATGTCATCGTTGTCAAAGGAAAAACCTTGCAAGTCGGAAGGCTGCGGAGGGTTGCTGAACGCTCCTACCGCCAGATAGTTGGGGAGCTTGCGAAGGCGATCGAAGTCGTGGGCAAACCTGAGATAGCTTTCAGGAGCGGCGTGAATGTAAATCGCACCGAATAGGAAGACCTCGGCGGGAGCGCGGGACGGCATGACCTTCGCGATCGCCTTACCGCTTCGGATGTCGGCGATCTGATCCTCACTCAATCCGATGTCCTGCCGAAAAAATGCATGCAGATCAGGACTGGATTGAGAAAAGCCAGGCACGGTAGCGACCACCAGGCTAAGCCATACAGCCGCGCCGCTAATACTTCGGATCGTCGTAAGTCGGATCACCTTAAGTCCGATCATGCCCGCCGGCGAAATCTCCGGCACTTGAAACTCATTCGCTCCATCGTTGTTCGGCAATCCGCTGGGGATCCTCGAACCATCTCGCAGTCACCGCCCCGAAAATGCAGCCGCCAATGTGCGCCAGGTAGGCAACCCCGCCTGTCTGCACATTCGCTACGGCTCCGGCATTCAGAAGCTGAATGAGAAACCATACGACGATCAACAGCGCAGCCGGAATGAAGGTGACACGCACGAAAATAAAGATGACCAGAAGTGAGCGCATTCGATCGCGAGGGTAGGTCACCAGAAATGCGCCCATCACGGCGGCAATGGCGCCGCTTGCGCCCAGGCTAGGCACGGTGGAACTGGGGCTGGCTACAACCTGCGCCAGCATAGCTACCAGCCCGCCGGCAAGATAGAACGCCGCGTAGCGCAGCGGATTCATGGCGTCTTCGATTTCCGGGCCGAAAGCCCACAAGAACACCATGTTGCCTACAATGTGCGACCAACTGCCATGCAGGAACATCGCCGTCAGAATTGTGATCCAGTGATGACCAGCGACGATGTCGGCGGGAACGACCGACCATTTTAGGACCCACGCTTCCCCGTGCATCAGTTCGGCTACAAACACAGCGGCGTTGATCAGTATGATCAATGCCGTGATGGCGGGGAAATGTCCGGGGCGTCGCGATGCGTCCGATAAAGGGACTACAGTTCCCACGGTGTATCTCCTCGGCTGCTCGCCGCGCAGTACGGCTGGCCGAGAGTGTCCTGAGTTTCGAGTTCGTGCCGTTCTATGCTGTTCAGGCCAACTTGCCAAGCACGCGGCGGGCGGCCAGAGACAGTGACAAACGCGCGGCGCCGCTGAACAGCATGCTGATTCCCACCAGCGTGCCGATAACCCATTCGGTGCTCGATGGCCAGCTCCGCCAAATCAGGATCGCAAGAATCAAGGTGATGATCCCATCAAACAGCAGCCAGTTCGATCCAGGCATCGGACGGAGACGGAACGATAAGAGGAGTTCCAACACCCCCTCCGCAAACAGGTAAATCGCTAGTACAAGCGTGAGCGATGCCAGGCCCGCCACGGGATGAAGCAACGCATAGACGGCAACGAAAATGTAGAGAATGCCCAGCAGCAACTCCCATATCAGTCCGCCCGCCGTTCGCGTATACCAGGCGAATACCAGATGGGCTGCGCCGCTGAACATAAGCAGCCAGGCGACGACTACTAGCACCGCAATCCCACCCGCCGGTGGAATCACGATGGCGAGAACGCCTGCAACAATCATCAGGACACTAAGCCCGATGGACCACCCAACTGACTCTTTCGCGATTGTGCCCAGGGACGGTGTGCTCATGGCTACCTCCTCCGTATTTCTTCGAGGGCGACATTATACGCCCGCCGTCCCCGATGAATCATTCCGATTTCGTGGCACTGAAGATGACGATCCACGGGTTACCGGCTATACTGGAGGAGCACTCGTTGCGCCATTCAGAAGATCAGGGGCGCGAAGTGCGTTGCCCCGCCGGTGGGTTGGGAACGGGTAAGCCCGGTTCGGGCCGGACGCCCGACACGCGGCGCGCTTTTGCACTCGGAAGCGGTCCCACGTTGACCTCTGATGGCTGTGCTCCAATTCGATTTGCAGTGGTTCTTCCCTGCTCCAAACGGTGTGGTGTTTGCATGATGTCGTTTCGTTCGTTGCTCTCTGTGGGTCTGCTTCTTGCAGTCTCGGTCACCAACGTCTTTGCCGGCATTTCTAAGAAACAACTGGCGAGTGTTCCGCCAACGTACCGTGAGTGGCTCACCCGCGACGTGGTTTACATCATCACCAACGACGAACGGGACGCCTTTCTGCGCCTGACCACGGACGCTGAACGCGACAAGTTCATCGAGCGCTTCTGGGAGGTCCGCAATCCCAGTCCGGGCTCTCCCACCAATAGCTACAAAGACGAGATCTACCGCCGCATCGCATATGCCGACCAGTGGTATGGAGAGGTTGGGCTGGAAGGCTGGCGCACAGACCGCGGGCACGTCTACATTACGTTGGGCGCTCCACAGCAGGTGGGAAGGTATTACGGCTTTGCCAACGTCCGCCCCATGGAGATCTGGTTCTATTCCAACGACCATCCGGCGCTGCCGCCGTTTTTCTATGTGATGTTCTATCGACGGGAAAATGGCGGGGAATTCCGGCTCTACAGTCCGTTCGTGGATGGCGCACAGAAGCTGGTGACTGGAGGCGGCTTCGACAACGACCCGGTCAGCAGTTGGAACCTGATTGACCACGATGCCGGACGAGAGGTGTCGCGCACCGTTCTCACCTTGCTTCCCGACGAACCGATCGATATACAGAATCCCACCCCTTCGCTGGCGTCCGACATGTTGTTGGACAACATTCGCAACCTCGCCAATCACCCCATGAACCTGGAAATGCTGAAGCAGCGCCGCGAGATGCTGGAATCGGTCTCGCACCGGGTGATCCTCGGGCCGGAGTATCTTGACGTGCTCACGGTGCCGCTGGTGGGGACCGCCGGTGAGACCAACCTGCATTACGTGCTGCGGCTGAAACGCGCCGACGACTTCTCGCTGGCCGAAGAAAAAGAGGGCCGGTACTACTACTCCGCTGTCGTCAACGTGCGCGTGCTTACCCCCGAAGACAAGCTCATCTTCACCCAGGAGCGAAAGCTAACGAAGTACGTCGACGCCAAAGAATTCGCGGTGATCAGGAACCGTGTCTTCGGTTATGAAGGGCTGTTGCCGCTGCCTCCGGGCAAGTACAAAGTGGAATTTCAGGTGAGCGACGACATCAAGAAGGTGACGTTTCGGGCACAACGCGATGTGACTATGCCGTCGCGGCCAACCGATGGGCTGCGCGTGACCGACATCGTGCCCTTCACCGAAGCTACCTCCGGCGAACCAGCTTACCTGCCCTTTACTGCCGCCGGTGTCAGGTTCACCCCGGCTATGGACCACCTCACCTTGCTTCCGGGACGCGATCTGCAACTCGTCTATCAGTTGTGGGCGCCGGCGAACGAGGCGACTTCCGGCGACAGTAATCTTCAGGTCGAGTATGCCTACGGACGCATGGGCATGCACGACATCCAAACGGTGAAGGAAGAAGTTTCGCGCAACCAGTTCGACGCCAACGGCACCTTGATCAGCGGGAAGAAAATCCCCACAGACTCTCTCCCAGCGGGCGACTACCGCATGGCAGTTACCGTGACGGATCCGACGACCCATACCCGGGCCGTAGGCGGCTTCCAGTTCCGCATTGCCGATAATCAGGCCTCCATTCCATCTTGGGATGTCGTCGATCCCGACGCGCTCGAAGATGTTCAGAAGGGCAAGCGGGATTTTCAGCGCGCGCTCTGCTACATCTTCCAAAAGGACGAGCAGCAAGCCGCCGTATATCTGCAAAGCGCCTACAGCAAGAACCGCGACGAAGCGACGCGCGACAAGCTGGTCGACATCTTGTATTCGCGCTCGGCGTTCGACCGCGTAGCCGATTTGTACAAGCAAGGCGGCATCAGTCCGCAGACCGACGAAAAGACGATCCTGGACATCGCCGAAAGCCTGAATCGGCTGGGACAGGTGAGCAAGTCGATCCAGGTCCTGGAGACCGCTCTCCCAAGTCACCAAAGCAGCGCCTTGTACCACGGCCTGGCCCGCTATTACCAGGCATCGGGGGACGCTCAGAAGGCAGCTCAGATGGAAGAAAAAGCGAAAACTGTCGTTGCCGCTCAGCCCACTAGCTAGTGCTGAATTCCAGTCTGGGACATGCGAGTTCCCAAATTCCATACTCCCCTTATTGAAACCCATCTAAGAAACTGGATATCTACCGCCCCGTTTTCCGCTAAGTCGTTCAACTGCAACGAGTAACCGTCTGGAAGGCGAATTGCGACATGTAGTTCGATCCCGAAGAGTTATTTCGTCTAGTTGAGGCGTAAAGCATGCCGAACGGTTGGGGTCGAATTAGTTTGGCAAAACGACAATTCTTAAAGAGGAGGGGCTGTATGACAAAGTTCACAAGGGGCGCGCTGGTAGTTTTCACGATGCTCCTGGTATGCCTGTCACTCGTCGCCCAAGAGTCTACTGTTAGGGGCAGCTTGTCCGGCGTGGTCCTGGACAAGTCGGGTGCGGTCGTCGTGGGCGCTAATACCACGTTGACCGGTCCCATCGGCAGCAAGACGATTCAGAGCGAGAGTGATGGAAGATTCAACTTCCCGCTGCTCTCACCTGGCATGTACAGCGTCAAGGTGGAAAAGCAGGGGTTCCGCACCACCGAGGTTGGCAACCTGGAAGTTACGGTCGGCAAAACCTCGTCTGTGACGGTAACGTTGCAGCCGGGCGCAACAACCGAAACGGTTGAAGTGACCGGCACGGCGGTGACGGTAGACACGTCATCGAGTGCGGTCGGCGCCAGCTTGCCGGACACCTTCTACCAATCAGTTCCGGTGGCTCGCAACGTGGCGAGCTTGTTCTACGTAGCGCCTGGTGCAGCCGATAGCGGCGGCGCAGGCCGTTCCAATCCGTCGATTTCCGGCGCCTCGGGCCTGGAGAATCTGTATGTCGCTGACGGCGTAAACATCACCGACAGCGCCTTCGGTGGCTTGGGTGTCTTCACCCGCCGCCAGGGCTCCATCGGCAGCGGCATCAACCTGTCCTTCATCAAGGAAGTCAACGTCAAGACCTCTGGTTTTGAGCCGCAGTATGGCCAAGCCGATGGCGGCGTTGTCCAGTTGGTCACGAAGTCGGGCAGCAGCCACTACCATGGCGAGATCGGCGGATACTTCGCTCCTCACGGCGCGGAAGCCGCCTACGTTCAGACCGACCCGATTCGCGTCAACAAGGCCGGATACTACTTTGGCCAGGCCACCTATGACATCGATGGCGAACTCGGCGGCCCCGTCCCCGGCTTCAAGGACCACCTCTTCTTCTTTGGTTCGTTTGATCCCACCTGGCACCAGCAGTTTATCGGTGCGGTTACCGGCAGCGGTTTGGCTGCCCTGTTCCCCAACGGCATGACGCTGTTCGACAGGGTTAAAAACTACGCCGGCAAGCTGACCTGGAAGATCAACGACAATCACCAAGTCGAGTCGTCCGTGTTCGGCGATCCAACTACTACCAACATCGGTGAGAACGGGTTCGTGCTCAGCGCGCCCAACACCACCCACGAGAGCAGCTTGCAATATGGCACCCGCAACTGGGTGGTCCGCTACAACGGGACCCTCAGCCCCACGTGGCTGCTCAACGGCTCCTTCACCTGGAACTACAACCACGCGACGGAAACTCCGATCGATCCCGACGTCATAAGCGTGGTAAATCGCCCCGATGCGCGGCACGTTTCCGCCCTCCAGGGACTCGGATATTACGAGAACCATGAAACCAATGCCTACGCGATCAACATTGACACCCAGAAGGTTTTCCACGCCTGGGGTACACATACGTTCAGCGTCGGCTATCGCTACGAGCGTCCCAACTACCATGACTTCGAGACCGCTACCGGCGGCCGGTACCCAGTTCCGGATACCAACGCCAGCGGTGGCGATTACACTGGCGGTTGCACGCCTGGTGACCCGACCTGCCCTCTGGGCCAGACTGTGTTCCTCTGGTCCGGAAGCATTCGTCCGGCGGCCGCAAGCTGCACGCTCTGTCCGATTTACGACTTCCCGGGCACCCTTGGACCGGCGGCGTCGTATGTGCAGTTCAACCGTGGCGACTTCAATCCCTCGGACATCCCGACCTACGGCCGGTATCACGCTGCCTACGTGAACGATTCGTGGCAGATGACCAGCCGCGTCACCCTGAGCCTCGGCTATCGCTGGGAGCAGTGGAAGATGGCGGGAACCACCGTTGCGTATACCTTCACCGACAACTGGGCGCCGCGCTTCGGCATTTCGGTCGATCCCTTTGGCGACCGCAAGACGAAGATCTTCGGCAACTACGCGCGGTATAACTATCAGACCCCGCTGGATGCCGCCATTCGCTCCCTCAGCGCCGAGAAGGACCTTCTTGCGTTGCGGTTTGCTCCGGCTTCCACTGGCGGGATCGTTAATGTCAACCCGGACGGCAGCATCAATGTACCGATCGACTCGGCCCACCTCCTGAACCTGGCGACGGGCGGCTCGGGTGGCACCGCGATCATCGGGGCATCGCTGGAAGGATTCGCTCCTGGAGCGAAGTTGCAGTACCAGGATGAATTCGTGGCCGGGACCGAACACGAGTTCCACAGTGGAGTCGTGCTCAGTGCCCGCTTTATCTACCGCACCATTCCTCGTGTGCTGGAGGACGTGGCTGGTATCTCGCCTGAAGGCTACATCAACGGCCTGACCCAGAACTACTTCATCACCAACCCCAGTCCTTCGTTGGATCTTTTCCCCAACGAGCATGAGGTCAGCTACACGCCCGGCAGCCCGCCGGCGGGTTGCGGCCTGATGGCAGATCAGATCACGGACATTAACGGAGGGACCCTTAATCCCGCGACTGGTCAGCTTTGGAATAACGGCAATGGCGTCTGCTGGCTGCCCGATGCCAATGGCAACCTGGGCGGCGAGATTGGTCCGCAGGGTCAGCCGCTTCCCGATGGCATCCCTGACGGATTCCCGCAGGTCAAGCACATCTACAAGGCAGTTGAGATGGAGCTGAACAAGTCGTTCTCCCATTACTGGATGCTGCGCGCCAATTGGCGTATTGCCAGCCTGACCGGCAACTACGAAGGCGCGTACCGCAACGATAACGGGCAGACCGATCCCAGCATCAGCTCGCTGTTTGACTTCACTAACGGCATCGTTGGCATGTTGGGCGACCAGTATCTCCCCGGTCCGCTGAACACCGACCGCCGTCACATCATCAACATCTACAGCAGCTACATGGTTCCGAAGACCGTCTTCAAGAACTTTGAGCTGGGTGTGGGTGTGAACATCCTGGCCGGCGCTCCCATCAGCGAACTGGCCAACCATCCGGCCTATGCCAATGCTGGCGAAGTGCCGATTGGTGGCCGCGGCAGATTTGGCCGTACCCCGATCTCCGGTGGCGTGAATCTTCATGCCGACCGGGCCTTCAAGGTGACGGAAAAGAGCAACCTGCACTTGACGGCGGATTTGTTCAACATCTCCAACGGCAAGCCGACCCTGTTCGTCGACCAAAACTACCAGATCAGTAACTTCCCGGACCTCAATCCGGACTTCCTGAAGCCTGCGGCGCAATCGGCGTATGGCGGAGGGGCCATCCAGAGACCGTTCTACGCCCGCTTTGCGGTGCGTTGGACCTTCTAAAACTCCTGTACGTTTGAGGAGGGAGAGCTTCGGCTCTCCCTCTTTCTTGTTTTTGGTGTAGGGTTGGTACCACTCAGAACGGAGTCGCGCGATCCAATAGTGGGGTGTTGTATGATTCGGCGATTCTCGTGTACGCTCGCCACACTCGTTCTTGTTGTTTGCTGTTTCTGCTCATTTGCATGGCCACAGAGCAACCCTACTATTCCGCGTATGGGTAATATTCGC
>Ga0335081_10021164_pt1 | contig 10528 bp, 9 predicted proteins | sample Lox_Sample_35_FD_206713 | JGI IMG/M metagenome (GOLD analysis project Ga0335081, IMG submission 206713) | Soil microbial communities from Loxahatchee National Wildlife Refuge, Florida, United States - Lox_Sample_3.5 | ecosystem: Environmental > Terrestrial > Soil > Wetlands | place: USA: Florida...
AGGGCGTGCCCGACACGACGGCCCAGGGCCGGCTGCTGGACGTCACCGGCCCGGGGGCCTCGCCGTGGCGGTTCCGCGGCACCGCGCTGTTCGACTGGATCCAGGCGCGCTATCCCGGCGCGCGGGCCCTGTCGGTGAGCCGGAAGGACCGCGGCGCCATCCTCCCGGTCGGGAGGGCGCGCCAGCAGGTGTACTGGTACGCCCACGGCCACTTCACCACGAGCCGGTACTACGAGGACACGCTGCCGGCCTGGGTGGACTCGTTCAACGTCGCGATGGTCCCGGCGCGCTCGCCGGGGCGGGTGTGGGACCTCCTGCTCCCCGCGGCGGCGTACCGGGAACCCGACAGCGTGCCGTACGAGAACGGCGGGCACTACGTCACGTTCCCGCACGTCCTGCCGGCGGACACGTTCCCGGCGGCCATCATGATCATGGCCACGCCGTTCATGGACTCCCTCACGCTCGCCTTCGCGCTGGACGGCGTGAACCACCTGCGGCTGGGCCGGGGCCCGGCGCCGGACCTGCTGGCGATCAGCCTCTCGACGACCGACGCCATCGGCCACGCGTTCGGCCCGGATTCGCGCGAGATCCACGACCAGGTCCTGCGGCTCGACCGCTACCTGGGGACGTTCCTCGACTCGCTGTTCCGCCTGCGGGACCCGCGGCGCATCGTCATCTCGCTCACGGCCGACCACGGCGTGACGCCGTTCGTGCAGTGGTCCCAGGCGCACGGCGACCCGGCGGCGCAGCAGGTGCGCGCGGACACGCTCATCCGGTCGGCGGAGGCGGCCCTGGAGGCGCGGGCGGGGGAGGGCCGCTGGATCAGGTTCTTCGACGGCGGGATGCTCGTGATGGACCGCGCGGGCCTGGCGGCGCACGGCGTGAACGTGGACTCGGCCGTGGCGGACATCGCCGCGCGGTTCCGGGCCCTGCCCGGCGTGGCGCGGGCCGACACGCCCCGCGAGCTGGCGGCCGCGGACACGGCGAAGGACGCGGTGGCGCGCCGGTGGCTGAACACGATCCCGCCGGATCTCGGCGTCGAGCTGTGCGTGACCCTCAAGGCCGACGACATCTGGGGCCCGACCACCAGCGCCGAGCACGGCCAGCCGTCGGACGACGACGCGCACGTGCCGATCATCTTCGCCGGCGCCGGCGTCAGGCCCGGCCGGTACACGCGCAGGGTGCAGGTGGCGGACATCGCGCCGACGCTGGCACGGATTCTCGGGGTGGCACCGCTCGAGAAGCTCGATGGAAGGGTGCTCGTGGAAGCGCTTCGCAAGTGAGACGTGGGAAGTGAGAGGTCGAATTCACGCATGAAGGCCGTCGTCATCACCAAGCCGGGCGGCCCGGAGGTCCTCGAGCTCCAGGACCTTGCGGTCCCCGAGCCCGCGGCCGGGGAGATCCTGGTGCGGGTCAGGGCCGCCGGGCTCAACCGGGCGGACCTGCTGCAGCGCCTCGGGCAGTATCCCGCGCCGTTCGGCGCGCCGGCCAACGTGCCCGGGCTCGAGTACGCCGGCGAGGTGGCCGCGCTGGGCACGGGCGCCCGCGCGTGGAAGGTGGGCGACCGGGTGATGGGGCTGGTGCCCGGCGGCGGCTGCGCGGAGCTCGTGACGACCCACGAGGCGCTGGCCCTGCGCGCGCCGGCCGGATTGTCGTTCGAGCAGGCGGCCGCGGTGCCGGAGGTCTTCATCACCGCCTACGACGCCCTGATGCGGCAGATGCTCCTCAGGGCGGGCGAGCGGCTCCTGATCCACGCCGTCGGAAGCGGCGTCGGGACGGCGGCGCTCCAGCTCGCCGGCACGATCCACGCCCGGACGTTCGGCACCTCGCGCTCGGCCGCGAAGCTCGAGCAGGCCCGCCGGCTGGGGCTCGAGGTGGCGATCGACACCGCGACGGAGGATTTCGTCCAGGTCGTCAGGAGCAGGACCGACGGCGAGGGGGTGGACGTCGTGCTCGACCTGGTCGGCGGGCCGGCGCTCGCGGGCAACATCCAGGTCCTCGCCCGCGGCGGCCGGATGATCGTGGTGGGGCTCACCGGGGGCCGGAGCGCGTCGATCGACCTCGGCGCGGTGCTGAGCAAGCGGCTCACCATCGTCGGCACGGTGCTGCGCGCGCGGACGCTCGACGAGAAGATCGCGGTCACGGCCGGCTTCGCGCAGGACATCCTGCCGCTGCTCGAGGCGGGGCTGGTGCGGCCGGTCGTGGATCGCGTCTATCCGCTGGCGGACGCGGCGGAGGCGCACCGGCGGCTCGAATCGAACGCGACCTTCGGAAAGCTGGTGCTTACGGTCTGAGATACAGGTGGTAGGTTGTAGGCGGCGGGTGGTGGGTGGCGGGTCGCAGGCGACGGGTGGCGCGGAGGGACTATGCCGGGAACGAAGCTGTCGGCGAAGAACCAGGAGCTGGTCGACTACCTGGAGACGCTGATGAAGGAGATGGACCACTTCGCCGCCCTGGTGGAGCAGTTCGCCGGCGCGAAGTCGAACCCCGACCAGTACTCCGGCCAGCTGTCGCGGGAGCTGGGGCACCTCCGGCAGAAGGCGATGATGCGGAACGTGGGCTTCGTCGCCGATGCGGCGGGGCAGCTGAGCGTCGCCGCGTCCCGCGGCGGGAGCCCGATGATGAAGGCCCGGGTGCTGCGCGACGGCGTGGTCGCGCTGCGGGCCCTGATCGAGCGGACGATCAAGGGAGTCCAGCAGGCCGACGAAGGCGAGAAGCGGGAGAAGGAGTTCCAGGCGCAGAAGGCGCTGAAGGTCCAAGCGGAAGCGGTGAAGGCGCGCGTGCTCGCCGAGGAGGCGAAGGAGGCGGCGAAGCTGGCGGGGGCCGCGGCGCCGCCGAAGGCCGAGCCCCCGGCGGGCGCGCCGGGGCCCGCCGGCCCGACGCCCGTCAAACCCTGAACGGTGAGAGCTAGGGACCAGGGATGGCCACACTCGACAAGTTCATCCAGGTGATGTTCCAGCAGGGCGCGTCCGCGATGCGCCTGGCGAGCGGCGCCGCGGTGATGCTGGAGGTGGAAGGGGCGGACCGTCCCGTCACAAAGGATGTCCTGACCAAGCCGAAGATCATGGCGCTGCTCAGGGAGATCGCGCCGGACGGGATGAAGGACCATCTCGACGCCGAGTCGCGGATGGCCTTCGGCTACGCCGTGGACGGCAAGCGGGTGGACGTGGAGATCTTCCACGCGGGCGACGACGTCACGGTCACGATCGGGCCGGCCAAGCCGCGGCGCTCGAGCGCCGCTATCTCGATGCCGATGGAGGCGCGGATGGCGACCGCGGCTCCCGCGGCCGCCGCGCCGCCCCGGCGCCCCGCGTCGAGCGCCGCCGCGGCGGACGTCTCCTCCGCGGCGGAGGAGCGGATCCAGGGCTATCTCCGGACGCTCGTCGAGTCCGGGTCGTCGGACCTGCACCTGCGGGTCGGCGAGCCCGCGATCATCCGCAAGCAGGGCGAGATGAAGCGGCTGGAGGGGAAGGAAGCGTTCACCATCGACGAGATGGAGGCGCTCCTCTTCTCCATCATGCCCGACCGCAACAAGAAGGAGTTCACCGAGACCAACGACACCGATTTCGCCTACGAGATCCTCGACCTCGCGCGGTTCCGCTGCAACGTGCTGCGCGACCGCAAGGGGCCGGCGGCCGTCTTCCGCGTCATCCCCACGAAGGTCCAGACCGCCGAGGAGCTGAACATCTCCGAGGAGGTGCAGAAGCTCTGCTTCCTCACCAAGGGCCTCGTCCTGGTGACCGGGCCGACGGGCTCGGGCAAGTCCACGACGCTCGCGGCGATGGTCGACCTGATCAACCGGAAGCGCACGGATCACATCATCACGATCGAGGACCCGATCGAGTTCGTGCACCCGAACAAGAGCTGCGTCATCACCCAGCGGCAGGTGGCCCTGCACACCGAGTCGTTCAAGCGCGCCCTGCGGGCCGCGCTGCGCGAGGACCCGGACATCGTGCTGGTGGGCGAGATGCGCGACCTCGAGACCGTGGCCATCGCGATCGAGACGGCGGAGACGGGCCACCTCGTGTTCGGCACGCTGCACACCACCACCGCCGCCTCGACGGTGGACCGGATCATCGACCAGTTCCCGGCGGACCGGCAGAGCCAGATCCGCGTGATGCTCTCCGAGTCGCTCAAGGGCGTGGTGGCCCAGATCCTCTGCAAGAAGATCGGGGGCGGCCGCGTGGCGGTGCGCGAGATCCTGCTGGCCATCCCGGCGATCGCGAACCTCATCCGCGAGGGAAAGACCTTCCAGATCCCCTCGATGATCCAGACGAACAAGAAGATGGGGATGATCACGCTCAACGACGCGCTGATGGAGGTCGTGGAGAAGAAGCTCGTGGAGCCGGCCGAGGCGTACATGAAGTGCGCCGACAAGTCGGGCCTCGAGGCGATGCTCAGGGCCAAGGGGCACGACATGAGCTTCCTGAAGACCATGCAGGCGTGAGGGGTGAGAAGCTCGAGTGAGACGGGAGAAGCACCGACGTGAGAAGCGAAAGGCGTGAGAGGTTGTCCCCTCTCACGCCTTTGCCTCTCACCTGAACTTCTCACCCCTCACTTCGTCGTCTCACTCCTCACCGCTCACTTCTCACCCTTGTTGCCGTTGACCGCCATCGCCGCCATGTGCTCGTACAGCCGCCACCGCGCGTTGGCATCCTGCTGCGCCAGCTCGCCGAGGGACTCGAAGGCCCCCGGATCGCTGTTCTTCAGGCGCGTGAAACGCGTCTCCCCCTTCATGTAGTCGGCGACCGGGATGGACGGCGGCTTGGAGTCGAGCTGCAGCGGGTTCTTCCCCTCGACGACCCGCGCCGGGTTGTAGCGGAACAGCGGCCAGTGGCCCGACTTCACGGCGGCCTTCTGCTGCTCCAGGCCGTTGATCATGTCGTAGCCCTGCTCGATGCAGTGGGCGTACGCCACGACGATGGAGGGGCCGTCGTAGGCGTCGGCCTCGAGCATGGCCCGGACCAGCTGGATGTCGTCCGCGCCGAAGGCCACCCGCGCGACGTACACGCTGCCGATGGACATCGCCATCAGCGTGAGGTCCTTCTTGGCGACCGGCTTGCCGCCGGCGGCGAACTTCGCCACCGCGCCGCGGGGCGTGGCCTTGGAGGCCTGGCCGCCGGTGTTCGAGTAGACCTCGGAGTCCAGGACCAGCACGTTGACGTTGCGGCCCGAGCTCAGGACGTGGTCCAGGCCGCCGTAGCCGATGTCGTACGCCCAGCCGTCGCCCCCGACGATCCACACGCTCTTCCTGACCAGCGCGTCGGCCAGGGACTCCAGCCGCCGCGCCTCCGGATCGGGCAGGCGCGCCAGCTGCGCCTTGAGGCGGTCCACCCGCACCCGCTGCGCCGCGATGCCCGCCTCGGTGGACTGGTCGGCGCCGATCAGCTCCTCGGCCAGTCCCTGCTCCAGCCGCGGCGCGAGCCGCGTCACCAGCTCGCGGGCGAAGGCGCCCTGCTTGTCCAGGGAGATGCGCATCCCCATCCCGAACTCGGCGTTGTCCTCGAACAGCGAGTTCGACCAGGCGGGGCCGCGGCCCTCGCCGTTCACGGCCCACGGCGTCGTGGGCAGGTTGCCGCCGTAGATCGAGGAGCACCCGGTGGCGTTCGCCACGATGGCGCGGTCGCCGAAGAGCTGTGACATCAGCTTGAGGTACGGGGTCTCGCCGCACCCCGAGCAGGCGCCGGAGAACTCGAACAGCGGCCGGAACAGCTGCACGTCCTTGACCTGGTCCGGGCGGAGCGCCGTGCGGTCGGTCTCCGGCAGCGACAGGAAGAAGCTCCAGTTGGCGCGCTCCGCGTCCCGGAGCGGCAGCTGCGGCTGCATGTAGAGCGCCTTGTGCTGCGGATCGACCTTGCTCTTCGCGGGGCACACCTGGACGCACAGCTCGCACCCGGTGCAGTCCTCGGGCGCGACCTGCAGGACGTAGCGCTGGTCCTTGAACTCGCGCCAGCGGGCCGCCATGGACTTGAACGTCTTCGGCGCCGACGTGAGGAGCTCGGGCGCCACGACCTTGGCCCGGATGGCGGCGTGCGGGCAGACCAGCACGCACTTGCCGCACTGGATGCACAGCGGCTCGTCCAGCACCGGGATCTCGAGGGCGATGTTGCGCCGCTCCCACTGCGTCGTGGCACTGGGATACGTGCCGTCGTCCGGCATCGCGCTCACCGGGAGCTGGTTCCCCCGGCCGGCGATGATCTCCGCCGTCACCTTCTGCACGAATTCCGGCGCCTCGGCCGGGACCGGCGGGCGGACGTCGAACGTGCTCGTGACCTTGTTCGGCACCTTCACCTCGAAGAGCTGCGCGAGGGCCGCGTCCACCGCCGCGTAGTTCTTCTTGACGACCGCCTCGCCCTTGCGCCCGTAGGTGTGCTCGATCGCCTCCTTGATCGCGGCGATGGCCTCGTCCGTCGGGATCACCTTGCTGATGGCGAAGAAGCAGGTCTGCATCACCGTGCTGATCCGCGTGCCCAGCCCCGCGCCCGCCGCGACCTTGAAGCCGTCGATCACGTACAGCCTCAGGCCCTTGTCCACGATGGCGCGCTGCGCCGTGGCCGGGAGGCGGTTCCACACCTCGTCGGGCCCGAACGGGCTGTTGAGCAGCACCGTCGCCCCCTTGTCGGCGGGCGCCAGCAGGTCGTAGCGCTCCAGGAACGTGAAGTTGTGGATCGCGACGAAGCTGGCGCGGTCGATCAGGTAGGTCGACGTGATCGGGCGCTTGCCGAACCGGAGGTGCGACGTGGTCATCGTCCCCGACTTCTTCGAGTCGTAGACGAAGTAGCCCTGCGCGTAGTTGTCGGTCCCCTCGCCGATGATCTTGATCGAGTTCTTGTTCGCGCTGACGGTCCCGTCGGCGCCGAGGCCGTAGAACATCGCGCGCACCGTCTCCGGGTGCTCGGTGGAGAACGCCGGGTCCCAGGTCAGGCTCGTCCCGGTGACGTCGTCGTCGATGCCGACCGTGAAGTGGTTCTTGGGCTGCGCGGCCTTCGCCTCGTCCAGCACGGCCTTGGTCATCGCCGGCGTGAACTCCTTGGACGAGAGCCCGTAGCGCCCGCCGATCACGCGCGGGAAGGTGGGCAGCGGGGGCACCGCGCCGGTCATCGCCTCGTTGAGCGCGGTCACGACGTCCTGGTAGAGCGGCTCGCCCGCGGCGCCCGGCTCCTTGGTGCGGTCGAGGACCGCGATGGTCTCGACCGTCGTGGGCAGGGCCGCGACGAAGCGCGCGACCGAAAACGGGCGGTACAGCCGGACCTTGAGCAGGCCGACCTTCTCGCCCTGCCGGACCAGGTGCTGGACCGCTTCCTCGGCCGCGCCCGCGCCGGAGCCCATCATCACGATGACGCGCTCGGCGTCCTTCGCGCCGACGTAGTCGAACAGGTGGTAGGCGCGGCCGACCACCTTCGCGAACCGGTCCATCACCCGCTGCACGATGCCGGGGCAGGCGAGGTAGTAGGGGTTGACGCTCTCGCGCGCCTGGAAGAAGACGTCGGGGTTCTGCGCCGTCCCGCGCACCACCGGGTGGTCCGGCGAGAGCGCCCGGGCGCGGTGCGCCCGCACCGACTCCTCGTCGATGAGCTGGCGCAGGTCGTCCTGGGTCAGCTCCTCGATCTTCGACACCTCGTGCGAGGTCCGGAACCCGTCGAAGAAGTGGATGAACGGGATGCGCGACTCGAGCGAGGCCGCCTGCGCGATCGCCGCGAGGTCGGTGACTTCCTGGACCGAGTTCGACGACAGCAGCGCCCACCCCGTCTGCCGGGTGGCCATCACGTCGCTGTGGTCGCCGAAGATCGACAGCGCCTGGGCCGCCAGGGCCCGCGCGGCGACGTGGAAGACCGCCGGCGTCAGCTCCCCGGCGATCTTGTACATGTTCGGGATCATCAGCAGCAGGCCCTGCGACGACGTGAACGTCGCCGTCAGCGCCCCCGCCTGCAACGCGCCGTGCACCGCGCCGGCCGCGCCGCCCTCGCTCTGCATCTCCACCACCGTGGGCACCGTGCCCCACAGGTTGGGCCGCTTTTCCGCCGCCCACTGGTCCGACCACTCGCCCATCGGGGAGGACGGCGTGATCGGGTAGATGGCGATGACTTCGTTGAGCTGATAGGCGACCCGGCTGGCCGCCTCGTTGCCGTCGATGGTGATCTTCGCTCTGCCCATTTCGCTCTCCGTGGCCGGCGCCTATGGATCGCGCGCGCACCTTGCTGGAACGACACGAGTTGCCCTCTCCCGGAACAGCAAGATGCGTTCCGGAATCAGGGTGGCCGACTTCAGCTTTTTAAGTGCTTGAGCTGCAACGAGATGGGCTCCGGCCGGCGGACCGAGGCGCGCCGGCCGGAACGTGCGGTTGGGACTAGGCGGTCACCGGCGTCTCGAGAATCTCCACCGCGATGTCCGGACGGTGCTGGAGCGTGTGGTGCACGGTGCACGATTCGGCCACGCGCTTGAGGGCCTCGCGGTACTTCTCCGGGACGCCCTTCGGCACCGACACGGCGACCTCGAACATCCCGATGCGGTGCGGGTTGGCGGCGGGCGCCGTGAACACCTGCACCTCCATCCCCGTGGCGTCGAGGCCGCGCGTCGCCAGGAACTGCTGGACGAACAGCGCGACGCAGGTGCCGAGCGCCGCGGGCATCAGCTCGAGCGGCATCGGCCCGCTGTCGGTGCCGCCCCCCTGCGGCGGCTGGTCCACGGTCAGCTTGTGGCCGCGGACGTCGGCGGTGAAGCGGACGCCGCCGTCCCAGGTGACGGTGACGGGCTTCACGCCTGCGCCGCCGTCTTCGCGTCGGCCGGCCTGGCGCCGTCCGCCTTGAGGTGCTTGTCGAGCATGTCGGTGAAGAAGGGCAGGGGAGCCGCGCCCAGCACGCCGTCCACCACGTCGCCGCCCTGGAAGAGCGCGACCGTGGGGATGCTGCGGATCCCGTACTTCATCGACGTGGCCTGGTTCTCGTCCACGTTGAGCTTCACCACGCGGACCTTGCCCGCGTAGAGCTCGGCGACCTTCTCGAGGATCGGGCCCACCATCCGGCACGGCCCGCACCACGGCGCCCAGAAGTCCACCAGCACGGGAGCGTCCGCCTTGAGCACGTCGCTCTCGAAGGTCGCATCGGTCACGGCAGTCACGTTCTGCATCAGTTCCTCGTCGCAGGAGATTGGGTCGGTTGAGCGGTCGAGCGCACCCGCTCGAGCGCCTGCTGCAGCAGCCCACGTACTTGAATCGCGAGCGGTTCCAGATCGTTCCGCCCCGTGGCGCCGAGCCGGACCACGGGATCCATCACGGCCACCACGCTGGTGCCCGGCCGGTTCCCCGCGTAGACCACGACGTTGCACGGCAGCAGGAGCCCGATCGGCGGCTCGGCCGTGAGCGCCTCGTGCGCCAGCGGCGGATTGCAGGCGCCGAGGATCACGTAGGGGCGGAAGTCCACGTCGAGCTTCTTCTTCATCGTCGCCTTCACGTCAATCTCGGTCAGGACGCCGAACCCCGAGGCCGCCAGCGCGTCCCGCGTCAGCGAGACCGCCTCGTCGTACGCGACCGGCACTTCGGCGCTGAACCCGTACCGCAGCGTGTCCTGCCTCATGCGTCGCTCCTCATGCCGATCTCGTCCGCCGCGGGGAGGTCGCAGTGGCGCAGGCAGTCCAGCATCCGCACCACCCGCGAGTCGGCGATCCGGTACCACACGTTGGCGCCGTTCCGCCTCCCGGCCACGATCCCCGCGCCGCGCATCCGGGCCAGCTGCTGGGAGACCAGGGCCTGCGGGGCATCGAGCGCCTCCTGGATCTCCTTCACCGTCCGCTCCCCGTTCTCGAGCAGCTCCACGATCCTGAGGCGGACCGGGTGGCCCAGGACCCGGACCATCTCCGCCGCCTCGGCCAGGACCCGCGGATCGAGTGGGGCCCGCTGCAGTTCAGTAGTCATGGGCGCTATAGTAACATAGCGATTACGCTATGTCAAGGCGGGGGGACCTGGTGGGGATCCCTGCAAAGCGCCACGTACCACCTGCCATTGTCCCTCTTGACAATAGTCGTTATAACGGATATTCTCGTGCCATGACGCGACGCCTCGCGGAGGAGATCAAGCAACGCCGGCCGTTCGGCAGCCTCGAGGAGGAAGTGACGCTCGGGCTGGCCCGGACTGCCGACGCGCTGGCACGCGCCGCCGAGGAGGTGCTCAAGGGGTCCGGCCTGACGAGCACGCAGTACAACGTGCTCCGGATCCTGCGCGGCGCCGGCTCGGCGGGCCTCTCGTGCCGGGAGGTCGCGGGGCGGATGATCACCCGGGACCCGGACCTGACCCGCCTGCTGGACCGGCTCGAGGCGCGCAAGCTGGTCACGCGAGCCCGGGACGGCGAGGACCGGCGCGTCGTGACGACGCGGATCGCGCCGGCGGGGCTCGCGCTCCTGGCCCAGCTCGACGCCCCGGTCCTGGCGCAGCACAAGAAGAGCCTGGGGCACCTCGGGAGCGAGAAGCTGAACGTGCTGGCCCAGCTCCTGGATGAGGCCCGCAGCGGAACCTGAGGCGTTTGGCGGGATTAAT
>Ga0335081_10021165_pt1 | contig 10528 bp, 7 predicted proteins | sample Lox_Sample_35_FD_206713 | JGI IMG/M metagenome (GOLD analysis project Ga0335081, IMG submission 206713) | Soil microbial communities from Loxahatchee National Wildlife Refuge, Florida, United States - Lox_Sample_3.5 | ecosystem: Environmental > Terrestrial > Soil > Wetlands | place: USA: Florida...
CCAACAGCCCCTAGAAACGCATCCATCGCATTGGAGATTTTGCCGACCATCTCGGCGCTCTCAATCGAGTCCCAGTCGTCAAACGCATCGGGCGTCTCCGGATCGAAATGATGATTTCTCGCGACGATGGCGTGAACGGCTTTTCGCGCTTGCTCATGCTGCTCGCGCGTCACGGGTTGATAGGCAACATACTTGATCGCTTTCTCGTTCCCCGCCCCCTTCATTGGAAAATAGATGCCCATGGTCGTGTAGGGCATGACCAGTCGCATATTCTGATCGGCGTTATGGCCATGGCCAATGCTGGCGATACTGCCAATCACCTCGAAAGGCACTCCATTAATAAGGAGTCTGCTGCCGACCACCGGCCGGCCCGGAAATAAGATGTGCACGAATTCTTTGCCAATTACGCAGACATTGCTGCGCTGGCGCTCGTCCGTCCAACTCAGCCATCGGCCTTGTTCCATCGGCTGGTTCCGGATTTCGCTGAACTGCGGCTCTGCTCCATCCACATATCCATTGCTGCTGCCGTACTCACTCACCAGTCGAAGGTCTCCGCGGTAAATGACTGGCGTAGCATTTCGAACGTAGGGCGAATTGCGGATGTCCAAATAGTCTTGATAGTCGAGGTAGTACTGGCGGGAGGAAAGCTGGCTGCCTCCAAGCGCCGGCACGCGGCCATTGTAGATTTGCATGTAGTCTTCGCCGAAGCTCGCCAGGCTCTTCTGCGTTCCGGCCCGGAAGCCTTCTCCCAGACCAACAAGCAGAAGGAGCGATCCCACGCCCCAGGCGATTCCGAACATCGTAAGGAAGGCGCGAAGTTTATGCGCCCAGAGCGCATTCAAGACCTGCCCGAAGCTGTCAACAAAGCGTCGCACAAATAACTTACGAAGATTCGGCGAACAAAGTTCCTACCTATCGAATGTTACTTTCATTCCTTGTGGAGACCTGTGACTCCCATCACACCTATTCCCACGTGAAACAGTGTCTGTTGCATGTAGTGTTGGCCTGTGAAAAGCCGAAGCTCCGCCCTCGAGAGCCGTTGGCTCAGGAGCGCGAGCACGATCAGTTGTGATGAAGAGTTGGGTGGTTGTGGCACTTGGCCCCGGCTGAGGACAGTGCCGCCGACGTCTGGACCCACGATCGGCAAACAAAACGGGCTTTGCTTACACTGCGTCAGCCAGGGATGGAGGCGGGGCCACCCTCAATTGGGCGGGAATTGGTACGGTTTCGAGAGGGACGACGGCTGACCGGTCGTACGAATACTCCGGAACAATGTCTTGCAACTTTGCGCGCACTGAGGAAGGATTGCTGCCCGCAAGAATGCTTTCGAGTTCGGCGAGCTTTGCGTGCAGAGCCTTCCACGTCTCCGGAATACCGCGAGCTTTCTTGATCTTGATAAACGAAGTGTCGTCCACGTTTTCGCTCTCGTAGAACAATTCTTCGGACAGCTTTTCTCCTGGGCGCAAACCGGAGAAATGTATCTTCACCTCGTTTTCGTTCTGGCCGGATAGCTTGATCAGCGTGCGAGCGAGTTCGAGGATCGGCATGGGCTCTCCCATGTCGAGCACGAGAGTGTCACCTTTGTGGCCAATCACCGACGCTTGCAGCACGAGGGAAACGGCTTCGTGGATGGTCATAAAGAAACGCACGATTTCGGGATGTGTGATGGTCAGCGGTTGCTTTCTGCGTAACTGTTCCTGCAGAACGGGAACGACGCTGCCGCTCGATCCGAGCACATTGCCGAAACGCACCGACAAGCACCGCATCTGCGGCGCAGGGTAATGTGCCATGATGAGTTCCCCGATGCGCTTGGTTGTACCCATCACGTTGGTGGGATTCACGGCCTTGTCAGAGGAGATGAATACGAAATTCCTGCACCCGCATTCGGAGGCAAGGTCGAGGGTAGTAAGCAGTCCGAAGATATTGTTCCGAACTGCAACAGATACGTTCTCTTCCATCAGCGGGACATGTTTGTAGGCCGACGCGTGGAAGATGGCATCCGGCCGGGTCTCCCGCATGATTTGCCTCATCCGGTGCAAATCTCCGACGTCGGCCACCTGTGGTCGCACGACCGTCCGGGAATCAAGCTGGCGAAGCTGCCGCTCCAGGTAGAACACACCTGTCTCGTTATGATCAACGCAAACCAGCATGCGCGGTTCGTGCTGCAAGACCTGCCGGCAGAGTTCGGTACCAATGGAACCCGCCGCGCCCGTAACCATGACCGATCGGCCGTGAAGAGCGCTCCTCACCGATTCCATGTCAATCTCAACCGGATCCCTGCCCAAAAGATCTTCCACGCGAACATCGCGGAAATTATTGATGCTCACATTGTGGTTCAACACGTCCCGCAGGGCAGGCATCGTGCGGAATTTAACCGCTGCCTGTTCGCAAATCTCCACGAACCGCTGCATTTGCAGGGAGGATGCAGAGGGCACCGCAATCAGCACCTCATCGATTCCGTAGGTGGTCACGAGTTCCGGGATCTGATCCACCGTTCCAAGGACGGGAACATTCTCGATTTTCAGGCCAATCTTGGAACGATCATCATCGACAAATCCGACGGCGGAATATTCGCGCGCGGTTCGGCCAATTTCGCGGACGATCGCGTGCCCAGCGGTTCCCGCGCCGATCAGCAGGACTTTTCTGGAAGAGGTCAGATCCTGACGAACGGATTCCGCCAACACGCGCGAAAAGATGCGTACTCCGATCAAAGTGCCGCCGGTTAGCAGTGGCTCCAGAACATACACGCTCCTCGGGAAGGTCACAATCCCCAAGCCATAGCGAGTGAAAAGAAAAAAAACGGCTGAACCTGAGACGACGGACTTCAAAACATCAAGCGTATCGCTGAGTCCCGTATAACGCCACCAGCCGTGCAGGAGACCGAAGCCGGCGATCATTCCCACTCGAATTAGGATCAAGATACAAAGGGTTGTGAAATAGAGCGTGCGACGCGGAAGGGTGAGATCAAAACTCAGGACCCAGGCGAAGGTAAACGAAAAAACGATCAGGATCGACTGGAACGCTCCCACGAACCAAGAGTTCCTCCGAAGCAGTGTTCTTGCGAGCGTGATGGCTCTCATGTGGCGATTTGAGGGCTGGTGTTGTCAGGAAATGGCGGCAAAGAAGCTTCGGAGCAAAACGCCGAGATCGGACCAAAGAGTGCGCCGCCGTTGATATTCGACGGAGATCCGGAGCTTGGCAGGAAGGACCTCTTCGATGTACCGGCGCTCGAATGTGTCTCCCGTGAGCAGCCCTTCTTCGTGTCGAAACTCTAGCGATGCCGGATCTGTGAGCCCGGGACGCTCCTGCAATATCTCGGCATACTGGTGGCGGAATATCTGGACATAGCGCTCTACCTCGGGCCGGGCCCCGACAAGCTGCATGTCACCTTGCAAGACATTCAACAACTGCGGGAGTTCATCGAGTTTGTAGCGTCGTAGGAAGCGCCCGACGCGTGTCTGGCGAGAATCACCCGAACGCGTCAGGAAGCCTTCTGCTTCGGCGTCCTCGAGCATGCTGCGAAATTTCCAGATTCGAAACTTGCTGAAGTGCCTGCCGACTCGCGTTTGCCGGTAAAAGACGGGTCCGCGATCATCGAACTTGATTGCCAATGCGATCACTACGAATACCGGAAGCAAGACCACGAGAGCGATACCCGCTGACAGAACGTCGAACAAGCGGGTCAACCTGCGACCAAGGATCACTGCCCAAGAGTCCGCCTCGACTCGGTTTTCAGACGCGGACGGCATCGGATTCCTTCACATTCCCCGCAAGCTGAGACTGGTCGATGACTTCAGTTACTGCGTCGATCACGTCTTGAACGTCACCATCGGTCATTCGCGGCGATAGCGGCAATGACACGATGCGCTGAAACTCCCGCATGGCGATGGGAAAGTCGTTCGGCTCGTAGCCGTACTTGTCGCGATAGTAGCGATGCAAATGAACTGGGATGAAGTGCACGGAACAGCCGATGTTGCGATCGCGCATGGAACGGATGAATTCATCGCGGGTAATTCCCAGGCGATCAGAATGTAGACGCAAAACGTACAGATGCCACGCGTGCTGAACGTCCTCCTTTTCAATGGGCAACTCCAGCCCGTTAAAACTACGAAAAGCACTCTGATATTTCTCGACGATTTCGCGACGCCTGGCGTGAAAAGCCGGAAGCTTCTTCAGTTGTTGAAGACCGAGGGCCGCCTGAATATCCGTCATGTTGTACTTGTGCCCAGGGCATACCACCTCATACGCCCAAGACCCGTTACTTCCATAGCGCTTCCATGCATCCGATTGCATCCCATGCAGACTCCAGCGGCGCGCGCGATCAATCAGAGTGGTCTGCCCTGTCAACATCCCTCCTTCCGCAGTGGTCAGATTCTTCGTCGCGTAAAACGAGAAGCAGGTGAGGACTGGTACGCTCTCCGACACTGAAGTGCTGCCGATAGGACGCGATCGATAGCTTGCGGGAAGAGCGTGAGCCGCGTCCTCGATGACCGCCAGATTGTATTCGGCCGCGATCCTCATGATCTCGTCGCGGTCGCAAGGATGGCCGTAAAGATGGGTCGGCATCAGTGCCCGGACCCGCAAGCCACGCTGTTGCGCCATCTCGATCTGGGATCGAACGCTTCGTGGATCGAGATTCAACGTACCCGGCTCTACGTCGCACAGAATCGGGGTCGCTCCGACGTGCTCAATGACGTGGACCGCAGAACAGAATGTGAGAGTTGTGGTGAGAACAGCATCGCCTTGTCCGATTTGAAGCGCTAGCAAAGAAAGATGTAGAGCCGCGGTGCACGAACTTACCGCTAACGCGTCCGGTGCGTGAACGACTCTGGCAAACTCCTCTTCAAACCGCTTCACCTTCGGCCCGGTGGTAATCCAATCGGATCGCAGAGTGTCGATGACTTCGTTGATTTCGTCTTCTCCAATACAAGGAGGAGAGAATGGAAGAAATGTATTTCTCATGAGAGTTGGTTTTAGACTTATCGATAAGCCACGATTCCTTGGTTTCGAAATGCCTTGATGATGCCGAGAAGGAAGCCAACGTTCGCCAAGCAAAACGAGAACGAATAGCCAAACAGTCCAGCGCCCCTCTGCCGTTTCGTTAACTGCCATCCCAGCAACGCGGAGAAATAGAACCCGAGTTGCATGAGGAAGAAAATGACGGCATGTCCCTGCAGGGCCAGGACCGCGGTCAAAATGAAAATTGCCAGCAGAAACAGTGGTGTGAGCCAGCGCAGGAGCTTGTGGGAAATGAGTCCGATCGCAGTCATCGGAAATCGCAGTGGGTTGAATATTGCCGGACGCGCGAGCGTGCCGGCCCAGTTCCGCGCAGTCATGCGAATCCGGGTACGCAGTTCGCCTTCGATGCTGTGGGGCATGGCATCGAAGACGATGGCCTCGCGATCTTGAATAACGCGGTAGCCTTGCAATCGCACATCGATCGGCATGACGCAATCATCGCCGTAGCGCCCTGGCATGGGCCGAAATAACCCGCGCCGGATCAACAAAGCCTGGCCGCTTCCCGTCGCCAAGATCCCGAGATCCGACTCCAGATTGCGCAGGAACAGTTCGTAGCTCCAATAAACTCCTTGGCTCGTATCGATCGCGTCCTCTGGATTGCCCAGCAGGACAGTCGCAGTGACCAGTCCAACTTTTGGGTCGGCAAGCCTATCTGCCATCGACGACAATGCTTTCGGAGCGAAAGTCGTCTCGGCATCAGTAAACAGAAGGAGGTCGCCCTCGGCGTGGTTCGCTGCGAGGTTCTGGACGCCGCTCTTGCCCACCCGGCCGGCACTGTCAATCCATCGAATTCGAGGATCCTGCTGGGCTGAGCGGCGCACAAATTCTTCCGTGAGATCTGTGCTGCCGTCCGAAGCGACGATCACTTCCAGTCGATCAGCGGGATAGAGCAACCTGCAGCAATCGCGGAGTTTTGCTTCGATGGTGCCTTCTTCGTTGTGTACGGCGATGATGATTGAAACTATCGGAACCTCCGCGCTGCGACTGACTTTCTTTGGCGACACGAATGACACGAATAAGCGCAGGAGTAGCGGGTAGAGGACCCAGGTATAACCAACCACTGCGATCAATAGAAGTAATGACAGAGAAAGCATCACAGTTGCTTGGTGGAATCGACCAGTGAGCGGGTTGAAGCAGGAGTGCTGAGCCCTTCGTCCCCACGAGGATCCAGGTACCTGCTAATGGCGTACTGCAGACCTCGCTTTTGGTATCGGTACATCTCGCGAGTTAGCACGGTTCCGGTAGTCTGACTGTCTTTGTGGACGACGTGCAGCCGCGGTTCGTGAATGATCGGAAGCCCGATCCGCACACAGGTTTCCGCCACAGCAAGTTCTTCCCCGAACAGGAACGACCCTTCGTCGAGGTAGCCTCCACACTCGAAGAAACTGCGGCTGAAGACGAAGATGGAACCGTGCGGCGCATAGATCTGCTTCGGGCCATGCCGCGCGCGGCTCCAAAGACCGCGAAGTTGGTCCCGATGGCGTCGGACAAACGGGGACATCTTTTGAACCAAGCAAGCAACGTGATAGTTCGAGAGCAGGAAACGATAACGCAGAATTCGCAGAGGACCGGGCCTTCTCGCAATCATCGGATTGGAGTCGAGGCCGCTACGCTGAGAAATCACCGTGGGCGCGAAGACTCCTGCCGATTGCGGCTCGCGAGCAAAAAGCTCGGTCATGAAGTCGCGGCGGTCGAACACGATGTCGTTATTGCAGACGATGGTCCAATCGGGCAGGCCGTGCGCACGCTGATGCCGATCCAAGGCCCATTTCGCTGCACCGAAGTATCCGCGATTCTCCTGTGAAGCCAGCAGTTCCGCGTTCCTAAATTGTCCAATCTCACTTTCAATGCGAGCGGTTGACGCATCACCCGAGTTGTTATCGACCACGATGCAGTGACATCTCGAAGACTCTTCAAGCTGGGCCACACTCCGTAGAAACGCAAGAGTACAGTCGGGCTGCCGAAAGTTGACTGTAATGATCAACGCCTGAGGCACTGTGCTCATTGAGGCGAAGCTCCGTGCAGTTGAAGAGGAACGAACGACTGCGGAGCAGCTCGGTGCTTCCCTGCGATCAGCACCACCGCGGCGAGCAGCCATCCTAAGGTCGGCCCGTTGAAACTGAAGAATGAGACGAGAGGGCTGAATATGACTGTCGCATAGAACGCCGACAATGCAAGCCAGCGGAAAAGAACGGTCGTGGATCGCGCGCTATAGAACCAGCCGGCAGCTAGCCCACAGATCAAGCTCGCGAGAACGGATCCAGCCTCACCAAAATCCTCAACCAGGCCACGGAATAACGTGTACACATTTGTGTTCTCTGTGCCGACGACGTTGGAGGTTTCGAGATATCGGCCGGTGACCCTCGTCCTTAGCTGCAACAAGTCGAACTCCCCAGCAAAGGTTCGAGCTCCCCACTCCAGAGGAGACTTATCGCTATGTGCATACCAGTCCGCAAAAGCGGCGGGCGATCCGAACATATAGTTTTGGAGTTTCTGTTCTCGCACGTCGAACATGACCGTATGAACCCATGAGGAATCCCGGACGGCATCAATCGAAGCAAACATCCCCAAGCCGCAGACTGCTACCAGCAGAAGAGTAATGACGCGCCTGACAGTAAACAGGCCGAGTCTCTTCGTGGTAAGCACGATGACAGCGGAGAGGTAGCCTGCAATCCAACACGTACCGCCAATCAGGATGGCGGCGCGCGCCCCAGTTAGGATTCCGTAGAAAAGTGCTGGCGACACAGTGATCGCGCTGATGAACCGATCAACCCTTTTCTTGCTGCAGGCGAATAAGAGTCCTCCCAGCAAGGCAGCAGGATGCAGCCACATCACCAATAAGCGGACGGACCAGGGCTCGACTGCGTCGTCGTATCGAAGCAGAGTCCAGTGCGCGCCGACTTCAAGGATTCCGATCGGAGTGAATGGCAGGCCAAATTCCTCAAGGCTTGTAAATAGGAAATAGACACAGCCAGCCAGCGCGATCAAAGTGCAGATCAGCCCGTAGACTCGGCAGGGTTGAATCGCGAAGGTAAAGTCTGTCGCATTCTGGTCCGGGAGTTCACCTTCTGAGCGGAGCTCGTGAGCCACCAGCGCTCCAAGTTGAATCGCGACTACCAGCAGCACCAGCATCCACATACCGCGCCCCGGAACTGGATAATCCACTGCGAGAAGAGAGGCAACGCAAAAGAAGGTCCAGATCAAACCGGTCAACGCCGCTGGAGCAAACCAACTCCGGCTGATGATTCGGCAGATGGCGGTAGTTGCCGCGAGAACTGCAACGGGCAGCCACGGAGATGAAATCATGTCCAGCATGCAGACGTCACGCCAGATTAGCGGCAGGCGCAGTGAACCGGAGAATGGAGAAACGCGTCATGATCAGGGTGAATAAGGCGTAACAAAGTCCCGAGAGCACCAGAATGTAGGCCGCAACCTGATACCCGAAGAGCGGTATGAGAGTGAGGCACGAGATCAGATTGATAACCAGAACCAGAGCCATGCCCGCAAGCATGGCACCCGTCTGGTGAGCGATCTCCATGGGCTTATGTAGCAGAAGTGCCAGCTGCCAGAGGAACCCTCCCGTCAACAGCACCGGCAACATGTGAGCTGCGACAGGGTCATCGAAACCGAGAATGTGCCGCGTGATCCACGGAGCCAGGGCCCAAGCGGTGCCGAACGCGACGATGAAGATCAGGAACTGGCTGAGGATCGAGTGCCGGATGAGTTTGTAGGCTTCGGCATAATCCCCCTCGTTCGACAATCCCATGATGCGTGGATGCGCCGCCTGTGTCAGAGGAAAGAGCAGAAAAGAGAATGATCGGATAGAGACTTCGTAGAGTGAGGCATACGTTCCGGCGCTCGAGTAGCCGGCAAATCTCTGGATCGCCCAGCGATCAATCACCGGAAGAAGCTGTGACAGCAGCAGCCACGCCCCAACCGCCCATCCAAAGCGCCATATCTGCTGAATGGTCCGTCTGGTCGCAAGCGCATCCGGGGTGGGCAGCGGGGTGAATTCCTCCGCTTCACTTCTTGAATCGCGCCAACGGAGCACGAGCAAAATTGGAAAGCCATATGCAATTGCCTGTCCGAGGATGACCCACTCAAATTGCTTCTGGCCGATGATCCTTATTAAGAAGAGCGGGACGACGACTGATGCGATGGAGCGCACCACCTCTTGACGAAGCACCAACACCGGCTGAAATTGAGCTTGTAATTCGGACAGAATGACCGAATAGGCCACTAGAGCGAAGCAGAACCCCAGAGAAATGATGATCGACGTAACACGGTAATGAAAGCCAGCCAACAGGCCCGCGACCAGGATCGCGGCGATCCCCAACGCGTGAAGCCTTCCTTTCGTAATGGCCCGCTGAAAGTTGCGACGCTTTGTCATATCGTCATTTGCTGCCGGATAGAAGCGCAAGATTCCCTGGGCCAGCCATCCGGAACTCGCAGATCCGATAGCCATCAAAAGAGGCAGCACCACCGCGAGACGTCCGTACTCAGTGACACCTAGAACGCGAATGAACACAGTCACTGAGAGCAGGCCCATCAATCCGGGAATCACTTTGCTACCGAAGTAGCCAATCGAATCCCAGATCCAGGCAGAATTCAGGCGTGAACTCACGTTCGTGCCTGACTGGAGTTGAACTGCGACGGGAGTCTCCATAGCGTTCAATGCGGACTCGTGGGAAGCTTAGTCGGCTGCGACCGCGAGAGGTGCTATTCGAATTCGGCGATCGTTGCGGCTGTTCCGCCACTGAACCCGAGGCAGGAAAAGACTGGAGTCCACCCGCTCGCGATATTGCATCGCGACGTTGATCAGCGAGTCGAGCAAGGATTCAGAGAGTAGATGAGGAGACAAACCAAGTTCGGCTAACTTGGTATGCCGGGCGTTGTAGTAGTGCTCTTCAGCCTCTACTCGCGGATCCGGAAGGTGATCGATCTGAATGTCGAGACCAAGACGGCTGCCCGCAGTGTGCACCATTCGCGCCAGTTCCAGCACCGAGAACTGCTCGGTGAACTGATTGAACACTCGGAACTCGCCGCGCGCAGCGGGATTTAGGCACGCCAACTCGACACACCGGACGGTATCTCGGATATCCAGAAATCCGCGCGTTTGACCGCCTTTCCCGTAGACAGTGATCGGATGACCGATCGCGGCTTGTACGCAGAAGCGGTTCAGAGCGGTTCCAAACACCTCGTCGTAATCGAAGCGGTTGACCAGCGCATCGTCAAGAGCCGTTTCAGGAGTGACGGTTCCGTAAACGACTCCCTGATTCAAATCTGTCGCACGGATACCCCAGATTTTGCAGCAGAAATGAATGTTGTGGCTGTCATGAACCTTGGAGAGGTGATAAAACGATCCCGGCTGCTTCGGAAACGGAAGGACGTCTTCCCGTCCATTATGCTGAATGCGAATGTAGCCTTCCTCGATATCGATATTGGGGGTTCCATACTCCCCCATCGTCCCCAATTTCACTAAGTGGCATTCCGGCGCAAAATCCCGAAT
>Ga0335081_10021167_pt1 | contig 10527 bp, 5 predicted proteins | sample Lox_Sample_35_FD_206713 | JGI IMG/M metagenome (GOLD analysis project Ga0335081, IMG submission 206713) | Soil microbial communities from Loxahatchee National Wildlife Refuge, Florida, United States - Lox_Sample_3.5 | ecosystem: Environmental > Terrestrial > Soil > Wetlands | place: USA: Florida...
GGTAATCAGGGCTTCTTCAAATATGCCGTCAGCCTCAAAGGCGCGACGACGCTGCTCAAGGCAACCTCGTACATGACCCATCACGCCGACTTCTCGATGATCCGCGACCTGGTGCTATCCGCAAGCGCAGCCATCCTCCAGGACGATTCCGGCATTCCCTACCACTATTTCTCGCCGGGCACGTGGGAACTGCAACTCTACGGCGACTACACCCGTCCGTACGGTTCCTTCCGCTGGCTCGAGCAACCCGATCTCCGCAAAGCCTACCAGGCTGGCGGCGTGAAGCCGCTCTCGCTGCACGTAGGCTACGGCTTCAGTAAAGTCGCATCCAACCTGCTGCTCGCAAAGCGCCTGGCTTCCTTGCCCTAAACCGGGCGGGGCGCCGTCTCTGGACGAGCGCTCTTCGCTTCAAATCAGAACTCGACGTTCAAGCGGAATTCGATCTGGCGCGGTCCATTCGAAACACCGCCGGTGCCGAAGCCGGTCGATTGGATGTAGGTGTTGAACCCGTAGCCGCCAAACGTGGGGTGGTTGAAGACGTTGAGAAACTCGCTCTGGAACACGGCCCGAATTCGCTCCGTGAAGACGAACCGCTTGGAGATCGACATGTCCGTGAAAGTCTGGTGCGGCCCGTAGAGATAGAGAATTTGCCCAATTGACCCCGGAGTGGTGTTGGGCGTGATGAAGGACGCGTTGGCGCCGCCGCCGGTCGGGTCCACCATGTACTTCGGATTGATCAGGTCGGCGTAGCTGCCTTGTGCACTCCCCACGTGATAGACGCCGACCGCACTCTGCAACTGCGACGCGGTGACGCCGTTCAGGACAATGCCTCCGTCGGCGTAGTCGTTGAAGGTGGTGTATCCGCCGTTAAAAACGTTCGGCGCGCCGGTCTGGAAGGTGAAGATGGTGCCGAACGTCCAGCCGCCGACGATCTCGTTCGCAATGCGCGATTGGTTGAGCCACTTCCGGCCCTTCCCAAAAGGCAAGTCATACGTGCCGTTGATATGAACCACGTGGCGCAGGTCGAACAGCGTGGGTCCGTAGCTCAGGCGCAGATCGCGAAGCGTGTACTGCGGGAAGGAACCGGTCCAGGAATTCGGCGTGGCGAGGCCGAGCGTGTGACTCCACGTATAATTGGCGTCGAACTGGGCGCCGTGCCAGGACTTCTGGCGAAGGTCCACTTGCAGCGCGGCATAATTCGAATAGCCGGTTGCGTCCATGTAAGTGACAGGCATGCCAGCCGAGTAAGGGTTGGCTTGGAAGAAGTTGGAGGGGTAGCCTGCGCCCGGGCCGGTGAACCCGGCGTTGTTCGGGCAGGGCCCGAAGCTCGATCCCACCAGGTTGCAGAAGTAGGGAACCGGGCCGCCGATCCCCGACAGCGTATTGGCCAGGGCGCCAACCTGTCCGGTGAGCAACTGGTTGATGAAGGAGGTGTTGCCGTAGTCCGCCAACGGCACGCCGGCGCCACCCGGATCCTCCCCGGCGAACGCGGCGTTGAAGATCGGCATGGCCTGCTGGCCGGCATATCCATTGTTCGCGAACGAATTGATATTGTGTTGTTGGTTGATCTTCAGGTTCTGCTGCGCGATCTTGAACTGGTTCAGGAAACCGTTCTCGAAAACGTTGACCTCGTTCGTGTTCCGGGCAATCCACTGGTTGCGCGTTCGGCTGCCGTTGTAACGGATCTCGAGCACTCGCGAGGCGTCCAGTTCGCGTTGGATCCCGATATTCCACGATTCCGTATAGGGCTGCGCGATATTGGGATTCATCCCATTCACGATGTTGCCGAGGTAATTGAGCGGCGTGAAGGTAAACTCGGATTCCGCGGCGCTCTCCTCGTAGGTGTTGCGAGGCGAGTAGCCTTTGGGCGGCAACGGCTGGCCGAGCGACAGGGAGCCGGGCGCGAAGAATCCGGCGCCGGGCGACGAATTGGGCACCAGGTAGAACTGCTGGAAGAAGAAAGCGCCGTAATCCGTGGCTTGGTCCCAGAAGTATTGCTGCGGTTCAGTGAACCGGCGGAGTGAGAAACTCCCGCGAACCACCGTCTTATCCAGGATGCCGTGGCTGGAGGGCTTCCAGGCGACACCCACCATAGGCTGCGGCGACACATACCAACCGCTGTACTGGTGCGGGCGCGCGGATATCATGGGGTTGTTGTCACCGGGCAGATTACCCGGCTGGAACAGATTGCCGATGCCGGACGGGCCGTAGATGCCGTCGGGCGTGGCCCCGTGGTATGCGCCCGTCTTGTCGTAGTCGTCGCCGGTGAAATCCCAGCGCAGACCATAGTTCACAGTCAGGTTGGGCTTGATGCGCCAGGAGTCCTGCGCAAAAAGGCCCTCCGCCGACATGATCTCGTCGAGATTGTAGGTGCTGCCGGGCGTGTGCAGGTAGGTCTTGGTCTTGGGATCGGCGCCATACTGGCCGAACACGCCGGACACACGCCCCGCGAGAATCGCGTAGAGTTGTTCGGCATCGCCCAACTGGGCGGAGGTCGCGAAGGGAAGCGACGGGTTCGCGCCGGTATTCGTGAAGGCGGCCAGTGCCGGATCGCCATTCGCGAGTCCCAGGTTGTAACTGTCGAAGCCCGACGGGTTGTTCCAATAGTGATCCTGCTCCCGGTACCAGGAAAAGCCGAACTTCATGGTGTGCTTGCCCTTGATCCACGTGACCGAATCCGAGGCGTTAAAAACCGGATAGTAGTTGGAAATCGGCAGATTGAACTGCGCACCCGACATGTTGCCGCTGTTCGGAGCGTTGAACCCCCAGTTGATGGTGCCGATCGAGGTGGCGTACAGCGGTGCGGCGTTGTAAGCGTACCATTGCGCGTTGTAAAGAAATCCGCCCTTGAACTCGTTCACCAGCGTGGGAGTGGGCGTCCACTCTACGCCCAGGGAGGACGTGTACTGGTTGAACTTATTGCCCGCAACCTGGTTGGCGTAAGCGCTGCCCGGAAAGAACGACGCGGCCTGCGAAGGTTGGAGCGGTCCATCGGTCTCGTTAAATGCAACGTGGTAGCGGAGCTTCTGCGAGAGATAGTGGTCGATCCGGAAGGTGGGATAGTAATTTGTGATCGGAGAAGGCTGGAGCCAGTTCAGGAAGTTGTAGTTCGGATTCGTACTCGGGGTCACCACGCCCGCCGAGAGCGAAGAATTGATCTGCTGGAATTCGCTGGCGATGACCGGGTTGATCGTGCCGGGCAGCGCGGAGCTAAAGGTATGAGCAATGGTCAGGACGTTAGCGGTATGCGTTTTGCCGTCAGTTCCGGGATACGTGAAGACGCCTGACTGCGCCGCGGCGGTGAAGACCGAGTTGGAGGCATTGATGCTGCCGGGCTGCTTGGACATCGCGAAGCTGCCGAAGAAGAAAAGCTTGTCTTTGATGATGTGTCCGCCCACGCTGCCGCCGAAATCATTGAGGATCAGTCTGGGGCGGTCGATCCCTTGGCCGTTGTTCGACCACGAGTTAGCGTTAAGGAAGGAGTTGCGGAAGTCTTCGTACAGTCGTCCGTGATAATCGTTGGTGCCGCGGCGGGTGATGAAGTTGATCTGCATCGCGGCCTGCCCGAAGCCCTGATCCAGATCGAGCCCGTCGGTTTGGACCGTCATCTCCGCGATGTCTTCGATGCGTGCCGAAACCACCGGCGCCGCATTGCCGCCGAACTTCATGCGGCTGGGACTGCCGATGACGCCATCAATGTTATTGCCTTGCGCTATTGACGGCAGACCATTAAAGGTGCCGTTGTATCCCGGCGTCAGATAGGACAATTGGGTCAGGTCGCGTCCGCCCAGCGGCAGGTCCTCGATCTGCTTCATGTCGATGGTGGTGCCGATCATGTTGGACGAAGTTTCCAGAATGGCTGCTGCGCCACCCTCCACCTCGACGCTTTGGGAAACCGAACCCAGTTGCAGAGAGGCGTTCACGTCGGTCACACGGGCGGCCTGCACTTCGATCGGCTTGATGACCGCGCTGTTGAAACCATCCTTGGACACCGTTAGCGAGTAGTTCCCAATACTGAGGCCCACGAAGCGATAAACGCCGCCGTCAAGGGTCGAGGCGTTGCGGACGTCGTTGCTGCTCAGATCGCGAAGCTCCAGTTTGGCGCCCGGAATCACGGCCCCGGCGGGGTCGGTGACGGTGACGCTAACCGTACCCTGCGACGCCTGCCCCCAGGCGCTCGGCGCCCAAAGCGCAACCAGCATGGCGGACACCGCGGCCAACCCAATCAGATGACGCCAACTGGGCGCGGAGGAACGACACCCTCTAATGGACCGAATCGTGCTAAGACGAAGCGCATAACTCAGATGAGACAGCATTTATAGATCCCTCCCCGAGTGGATAGGTCGGATTGTATACGTTTTCATTTTTTGAGTCAACACCCAAACTTGCAAAATCCTTGGGCCTCGCGAAGCGTTTAACTGATTCGACCGTACTTGGTCACGCCGAAAGCGTATGGGAACGTACGACAGAGCCCGCACTGCGGCCAGGTCGGCGATTCCAGTCCATGTGGCCAACCAGGAGAGCGTGAAACCGTGTAACGGTGCAGCCTTGGTTGGTTGGCCCTCTGAGGTTGCTGTATGCTGGTATCCTTGAAAGCGCGTTCAGGCATATCCCGTCGTTCGGTGCTGCGCTACGCATCTGGCGCCGCGCTGTCTGGCGCGCTCGGCCGGTCGATGGCGGCCACGCCACAGGCCGCGGTCTGCTTCGTGGATGTCGCCAAAAGCGCCGGCATCGCGTTCCGCCATGCGAACGCGGCCAGCGAGCAAAAATACCTGATCGAGACCATGGGCTCAGGCTGCGCGTGGATCGATTTCGACCAGAATGGCCTGTTCGACCTCTACCTGGTCAACGGCGCTCCCACGCAGCAGTTCAAGCCCAAGGACCCACCGCGCGCCGCGCTCTACCGCAACAACGGAGACGGCACCTTTACCGACGTGACCGAACGCGCCGGTGTGGGCGCCGAGGGACTGTTCGGCATGGGCGCAGCGGTTGGGGACTACGACAACGACGGTTACCCCGATTTGTTCGTGCTGGGCTATGGCAGGTGCATTCTGTACCACAACAATGGAGACGGCACCTTCACCGATGTGACCGCCCGCGCCGGTGTGGCCAACCCCGGCCGATGGGCGTCCAGCGCAGCCTGGTTTGACTACGACAACGATGGGCGCCTCGACCTGGTGGTGGCCAACTATGTGGACTGGACGCCCGAGACCAACCACTACTGCGGCGATCAGGGCCCCGGCCGGCGGAGCTATTGCCATCCGGACGATTACCACGGACAGCCGCCGGCGCTTTTCCACAACAATGGCGACGGGACCTTCACCGACGTCAGCCAGCCGTCGGGCTTGGCATCCAAGCCAGCCAACGGCCTGGGAGTGGTTACCTTCGACTACGATGATGACGGCTGGCAGGACATCTTCATCGCCAACGACTCCCAGCCCAACTCCCTGTTTCGCAACAACCGCGACGGCACGTTCCGCGAGATCGGCTACGAAGCCGGCGTGGCCGTCAGCGAAGACGGCGCGTTTGAGGCCGGCATGGGTGTCGACGCCGCTGACATCTCCGGTTCCGGGCGCCTGGATCTCATCGTCGGCCATCTCGACCTTCAACTCGCGCGCTTCTACCGCAACCAGGGCAACGGCACGTTCATCGATGCGACATCGGCTTCCAAGCTCTCCTACGAAACCTTCCGTTTCAGCGAGTTCGGCCTGAAGTTCTTCGACTACGACAATGACGGCAAGTGCGATTTGTTTCTGGCCAACGGCCACGTGCTGGACAACATCGCGATGTACCACAAGGGCATCCTCTATGCCGAGCCCAAGCTGATGTTTCGCAATACCGGCAACGCGATGTTCGTGAACGTGAGCGATCAACTCGGCCCCGATTTCCAGGCGCCCGCGGTCAGCCGGGGCGCCGCCATCGCTGATTTCGACAACGATGGAGACCTCGATATCCTGGTCAACAATAACGGCGGCGTGCCTCAGTTGCTAAGGAACGACGGCGGCAATGCCAATCATTGGGTGGAGATCCTGCTGATCGGCACGCGCTCGAACCGCGACGGCGTCGGGGCACGGGTGAAAGTGGTGGCGGGTGACCTCACGCTCCACGACCAGCGCAAGGGAGGCATGAGTTACCAATCGGCTCACGACCCAAGGTTGCATTTCGGTCTGGGCGGCCGGACGCAGATCGACCTCATCGAGATTCGCTGGCCCAGCGGAACGCTGACCAAACTCACCGGTATCGCGGCCGACCAGATCCTGGCCATCCAGGAGGGGACCGGCATTGTGCCGTATTCCTTCCCCCGTGTAGCGGCGCGTTAGGCAGCACGGACGACCGGTTTAGCGGTCTTTCGTCTTCGCCTCTACCGAGGTTCTCGCCCGCCCGAGCCAACGTAGCCCGCGTGTCCGCCCGGAGCCGAACGAATCCTCTCGATTTCCAGCCGATTCAGCTCGCTGAGCGCCGCCAAAGCCTGCTTCGCCTGTTCCGGGCGCCCAGCCCGTTGATAGGCTGCGGCCAGCGCCGGATAGATCGCCCGGTTCCGCGGATCGGCTTGCCGGGCGGACTCCAGGTGAGCGATTGCGTCGTCGACTCGGCCGCTCATCAGGTAGACCTTGGCCAGCGAGATGTGCGCGCTCGAGTATGACGGCCGCTGCTGGACAGCCCGCTCCAGCGCCGTTTGCGCTTCGGCGAAATCGTCCGGCGTCGCCGGTGTGACGCCGGAGCGCAGTAGCGCCTCGCCCAACATGGTGAGCAGGAGATAGTGGGAATGGCCCGCCGCGACGGCCTTCCGCGTGGCTCGGATGGCCTCTCGAATGTCTCCCGAAAGCAAGGCTTGCTGCGCATCGGCGATGTAGGCGATGTCCGAATTCGGCGCCAGCTTGCTCACCAGCTCAAAGTCCTGCCCGGCCAGATCCGTCTGCTCCATCTGCGACCGCAGCAGCCCGCGCTGGAACAGCAGCCGCGGAGCATTCGGCAGATGGTTGAGGCCGATAGCAAGAACGCGCTCATCCAGGTCGTAGAGACCCTCGTCCTGGCACGCCTCCGACACCAGCAGGTACAGCTTCTCGTCGGACGGCGACATGGCCGACGCACGCTCGAGCGCTTTGAGGGCCGGCCCTTGCTGATGATCTCCCACATAGGCCTGCGCCAGGAGATTGTCCACAGCGGCCGCGCGTGGGCCCACGCCACGGAGGTTAGTCAGAATCCGAATGGCCTCTGAAAACTGCCGCGTTCCCACGTAGCAAAGGGCCAGGTTGAACTCGAGCGGGAACGCGTCAGCTACTTTTCCGCGAGCCGCGAGGAAGTGCGGAATCGCCTGGGAGAATTGCCCGCTCTTCGTGAGCACGATCCCCGACTGCAGATGCTGCTGCGCCTCGCGACTTGGGTCGTCAGCCCGTGCCGCCGCGAGCAACGTGCCGGCAGCCATCAACGCGAGCGTAATTCGGACGCCACGCATGACAGCCTCCTCAACCGGCCTACCGCCAAGTTCCCTGGCCCTCCGTAATGGTGATATAGCGGTCGATCGGCAGATCGTGAAACTGCTCCATCCTGCCGCTGGGCTGCGGCCATTGTACCTGTAACGAGTCTACCTTGTCTCTGGCGCCGAGCCCCAGCACGAGACGCGGATCGTGAGACGAAAGAAAACTGCCTCCGCCGACTTTGACGCGGCGCCGCTTCCAGTCGCCGGACTGGTAGGTGACGATGGCGCCGATGGCATCGCGGTTTGCTTTGCGTCCCTCCAGCCGCACTCCCAGCCAGTGGCTCTTACGTCCGATGCTGTTCCGCAAGAGCACCGGTGCGCCGTCATTCACCGCCACCAGGACGTCCACGCCCCCGTCGTTGTCGAAGTCGCCCAGAGCCAGGCCCCGCCCCGCGATCTCCCTGCTGAAAATCGAGCCGCCCTGCGCGCTGACGTTTTTCCAGGCCTTGCCGGTGTTCTGAAACAACAACATCGGCTCGCGGAAGCTCACGCTGGGCTGATACAGCTTGACGTGCGGGTCGGGGTGCCCGTTGTTCAGGATCAGATCGAGGTTGCCGTCATTGTCGAAGTCGAAGAACTTCAGGCCCCAGCCGCTCAAGAGCTGCGTCGCCGTCGCGATGCCCGAGGGAATGGCCATGTCGTCGAAACTGCCGTCGCCGGAGTTGTGATACAGAGAGTAAGACTCGTGGTCGATGTTCGCGACAAAGAGGTCCGCGGCTCCGTCCTCATCGTAGTCCGCCGCGTCCACGCCCATTCCCGATCGGGCCTTTCCGAAGGAGCTGTACGCCACTCCCGACAACAATCCTGTCTCCTCGAATCCCTTCCTGCCCCGATTCATCAAAAGGAAATTCGGCAGCGCATCATTGGCAACGAACAAGTCCATCCAACCGTCGTTGTTCACATCAGCCGCGACCACACCCCATGCCCTGGACGGCAGCGCGGCGATGCCGCTTTCCTTTGAGACATCGGTGAACGTGCCGTCGCCGTTGTTGTGAAACAGCCGGCAGGGCAGGGGGCGCACCGTGCCGGGTGCGCAATAGTAATGCGTACCCGTATTCTTGTTGCCGCAGAATTCGTTTTTGTCTTTTGAAAAGTCGCCGAAACGGCAGACGAAGAGGTCGAGCCTGCCGTCGTTGTCATAGTCGAACCAGACCGCGCTGCTGCTCCAGCCGGGTGCGGCCACGCCGGCTTTTTCCGTCACGTCGCTGAACGTGCCATCACCGTTGTTGTGATAGAGGATGCTGCGGGGGTATTGGGTCACGTACAGATCGGGCAGCCCGTCGTTGTCGTAGTCGCCTACGGCGACGCCCATGCCGTAGGCGTTGCCCGTCACGCCGGCTTGGGCGGTGACATCGGTGAAGGTTCCATTTCGGTTGTTGCGATACAGCGCATTGCGCGGTGGAACGCGTGGCGAGTAGAAATCGCACGGGCCGCTGTTGACCAGGTAGATGTCCATCCAGCCGTCGTTGTCGTAATCCAGAAATGCGCAGCCCGGGCCGATCGTCTCCGGCAGGTACATCTCCGGTGAAAGCCCGCCCACGTGCTTCCATTGGATGCCGCTGGCGGATGGCGGAACCTCATCAAAGAAGACGTCCGGGCTTCCGGCGGCGGCCACGGCTCCCAGCAGAGCAGATCCCGGCAACAGGCGCAGCAAAGCCCGTCGCGAGAATGATGCCGCGGCTTGATGACGAGGAAGCGCCATCCCTTGACGGGCCGGTCCGGAGTGTCGCACTGCTCAGCGTCCCGGCCCGGTTCCCCCCGGCCGTTGAGCCTGCGTCCCCGCGGTCTGCTTCTGAAGGGCCATCTCCTTCGCCGCCGCTTCCTGGTTGCCTGTGCGCGCGTACGCGATCGCCAGTTGATAGTGCCCGGTCGGATCCTCAGGCACCATGCGCACGTATTCCTTGAGCGGCGCCAGCGCTTGGGCGAACTTGCCGCCGGCGGCCAGCGACATCCCGTTGGCTAGGTACGCCTCCGCGAAACCCACGTCGAGGCTCGACGCGCGGGCGAAATGCTGTGATGCCTCGCTCCATTGTCCGGCGCGCCGCGCCAGTTCCCCGAGCACGAACTCCGAGGCGGCGCTGCGCGGATCGATTTGCAGCTCTTTTTGAAATTCCGCCTTCGCCTCCTCCACGGGCCCCGTGTCACCGGCCTTAGAGAGGAGAACCTGGCCCAACCGGTAGTGAATCCCGTCCGCCTGCGGGTTTTGCTCGAGAATCCCTCGATAAATCCCCGCGGCTTCGTCCCATTTTCCCTGCGACTCGAAGGCTTCCGCTTCCAGCCTCTGGGCCTGGCTGGAGTTCGGCGCGATGGCCGCCAACTCCTGGGAAGTCCGCGACGCAACTTGAGAGAGATAGTGCACCATGATGTACAGAACTTCGGGGTCGGTGGGAAATTCGCGCTTGAGCTGCAGCAAAGCCTGGACCGCCGTGTCGTTCTGCTCGAGCGCCATCGCGCACCGCGCCTCCGCCATTCCGGCGTGGTAGCGGAGCTGCTTGTCGGTCAGGCGGGACATGACGCCCTTGAGGACGGGCAAGGCTTCTTTACATCGCCCCTGCTCGACGAGAGCGATTGCCTGTTGCGCCGCCGCCGATGCGTCCGCGGAGGTCGCCGCCTTACCGGCCGTCTGCCCAAGCAGCAATCCGGCGAAGCATGACGCGAGGCACAGACAGGTCAGGACACAGCATCCTCGCGGCATATCGACCAATCATAGCTCGCCTGAACTCCATCTTGCAGGCAGCAGCGAAGCTCGGTCAGTACCGGTCCAGTCTTTTCAGCGCCAGCCCTTCCGTGCACTCGTACGGACCGCTTTTCACGTTCGCGAACTCTTGCGTCACACCACTCGGCCATTCGACCGTAATTCGGCTGGCGGATTCGCGCTGTCCCAGGCCGAACGTCAGCGTCAGCTCCGACTGCGAAAGATAGCTGGAGCCGGTCCTGACCATCCGCGACTGCGTTCCTTCCGGCGTCGTGACGCGCACCACGGCCCCGATGCCGTCGCGGTTCGATTTCCGTCCCGTGAGCCGCACGCGCAGCGCCCGATTCCGCGA
>Ga0335081_10021168_pt1 | contig 10527 bp, 10 predicted proteins | sample Lox_Sample_35_FD_206713 | JGI IMG/M metagenome (GOLD analysis project Ga0335081, IMG submission 206713) | Soil microbial communities from Loxahatchee National Wildlife Refuge, Florida, United States - Lox_Sample_3.5 | ecosystem: Environmental > Terrestrial > Soil > Wetlands | place: USA...
TGTTGGGAACGTACCAGGTGTCGTGGAATCCTTTGAGCATCGCCCCCGTGGTTTTGTCGAACGAGGGGCGGCTGCCCAGCGCGTCGTGGGCGTACGGCGTGCCCTTGAACATGGATCCGAGGAGCCTTGTGTAGAAAACATATTCCGGATTGGAGAGATCTTGGGCCACCTCCTGTTCAATGGCGCCGCGCTCCTGCTGCCAGAGCGCTTCCGTGTCCAGGACGTCCCGCATGCGGCCGGCCTCGATGTGCAACGCCACGTCCAGATCGGCCGCGGGGACGGTGAAAAAGTACTGGGTGACCCTCTGTTGCGTGTCGGCGTCGAACATGCCGCCCATCGCCGCGGAGATGTCGGCCAGTTGATCGGCCGAAAGATCCGGGCTGCCGCGGAACATCATATGTTCCTGGGCGTGCGCGGTTCCGGGAAACCCTTCCGGAGCCTCGTTGGAGCCGACCAGATAATTGACCACCGTGGTGACCACGGGGGACAGCGTGTTCCGGACGATCACGACGCGCAGGCCGTTTTTCAGGGTCGCGCGCAGCACGTCGGCCCGCTCGTCCGTTTCCGGACGGGTGGCTTTGGGTGCGGCCGCGCAACCCAGCAGGAGCACCAGTCCCAGGGCGGTCCCCAACGCCGCGCAACCGGTCCGACGCCGCAACCCGCCCGCGGCGGGTCTTTCATCCGGGAAGATTTTGCCGTTCCGGGATAAGAAGCTTTCATTCCTAATCATGTTTTTCCCCGATCTGTGAAGGCGATGTTGGGCGACGGCGGAGCCGCCGTTCCGAGGGATCCGCACAAGGGGTCCGTTGAATTAGATTATATTATTTTTACGGGAAGGGATGCAATATCGTTCCGATCCATCGGCAGACCGAACCGCATGCGACGCCTATCCGGCGTGTCGCTGAACCAAGACCTCGCGCATTTGGTTCTTCAGAAAACAGGAGTTGACGGTGTCAAACCCGGGGAACAGCTCCTGGATTTCGCGGTTCTCGTAAACCCGTCGGGAGATGGGAGGGATCCCGAGGGGCGCATATTCGATCCGGTCGGCATGAAGGATCCGGTACCGGACGGGGGGCGGGGGGGAGCTGCGGTTGAAGTTAAAGAAGGCCAGCAGAAGCCCCTTGGGTTTCAGGGTTCGGGAGATCCCGGCGACGAGATCCTGCGCCTGGACGGGAGCAAGGTAGTCGAAGATGTCCCAGCACAGCACGGCATCAAACAAGGCCGGGGCGTAGTCCAGGGGTTCCAGGAGCGGCGGAGAGGATTTCTTTTTTTCGCTTCTTGATGCGGTCGAAGGAGGCGGCGCCGGTTTTAAGGACGAGATGTGGTCGTCCACGTAAATTTTAAAACCCCTCTGGACCAGCCACTCGATGTTCGGACCGCTCAAGCGCCCCAGATCCAGGACATGGGGTTTCGGAAGTCCCGAAACCATCTGGAGCAGCCGCTTGAGATTATTGGTGGCGTAGGTCTGTGGAGAGGCGCTTTCCCCCGAACGGCCCGGCGCGTCCCTCGCGGTCCCGGCGCGCGAGGTGGAAAGTTGTAGTCCGGGGATCAGCATGGATCATCCTTACGGTTTCACCGCCAGCAGCTCGGGCCTTGAAGCCGGCCTGTCGTCGCGATGCGGTTTGTCCTTCGCCGGGCCGGCTTTTCTTTCCATCTCGACGCTGCCCTTGAAGAAGGCCCCGTCCGCGATCACCAGGCGGGGCGCGGTGATATTCCCGCGGAGCTTTCCGGTCTCCCGGATCTCGACCGTTTCTTCCGCGGTGACGTTGCCCTGGACTTCCCCGATGATCGTGACCTTCTTGGCGTTGATGTCCGCCTTGATGTTTCCGTTGGGGCCGATGGTGAGACTGTTTTCCTTGAGCTGGATGTTTCCCTCGACGGTGCCGTCGATGGTCAGGTCTTCATTGCCGGTCAGCTCGCCCTTGATCTGGATGGATTGACCGATGATCGCGACTTGTCCCATTTTCTCCCTCCTTGATTCGGGGTTGTGTTTGACCGGTGGGTTCCCTTCCAAAGGATTCCTCGGTTGCGGCAGGATCTTATCCTCCGACTCGTAGTTCCAGTTCCACATAGATTCCTCCTTTCTTCTTTCTTTTCTGGCTTGTATTGTCCGCCGGACCCGCCCGGGTCGAACGCCCCGGAGAGTAAGGACGGATGACGCCGGCCATCGGGCCGTCGAGCCTCCAAGCCGATCCGGATCAGATAAACCATACTTAATCAAAACGAGGGCCGATGTCAAGTTTTTATGTCCGCGCCGGCCGAGCGGGCGTATTTCAAAATCGTTCAATTAAGGCTTCCATTGGAACGGCGCGGTCATTATAATAGACAGCATGAAGAAAAAATGGCCCCCGCCCGGACGGGCGTTTGTCGCGGCGGCGGGATTCACCCTTGGGGAAGACACAAAAGATAAAAGGAGCGCGAGATGGCGGATTACTACCAGTCGAAAGATCTGAGCCGCTTTGCCGAGGTCGGAAAGTTTGCGGGCGACCTGATGAAAAAGTTCTTCGATTATTATAACGAGGCGACCGGCAAGGACGGCGCGTTGACCAAGCGGGAAAAGGCGCTGATCGCGCTCGCCGTGGCCCATGTCAAGCAATGCCCCTACTGCATCGACGCCTATACCACCCAGTGTTTGGAGACCGGCTCGAACCCGGAAGAGATGACCGAGGCGGTCCATGTCGCGGCCGCGATGGAAGCGGGCATGACGCTCGTTCATGCCGTTCAAATGCACAACGGCCTCGAGCGCCAGGGAGGATAGCCCGGATGCAGGACGAAATCCGCTATCCCTTTGCGGCCGTGCTCGACCGCCACGGGTTGAAGCTGGCCCCCCTTTCCGTCGAGACGCTCCAGGTCAATGTGGGGAAACTCTGCAATCAGGCCTGCCAGCACTGTCACGTCGACGCCTCCCCTTATCGCACCGAGGAAATGGACCGCAGGACGGTCGACCAATGCCTGAACATCCTGAGGGACCATGGCGTCATCCGGAACCTCGACATCACCGGCGGCGCCCCCGAGCTCAACCCCCACTTCGATTATTTTGTGACGGAGGCGAGAACGATCGGCAAGCACGTCATGGTCCGCCACAACCTGACCGTGACCTTCGACGGCCACCCGGGGACGAAGGCGTCGAAAGAGCACCTGCCGGAGTTTTTTGCGCGGAATCAAGTCGAAGTGATCTCTTCGCTGCCGTACTACCAGGAGTATTTCACGGACAAACAACGGGGAAAGGGGGTTTTCCGAAAAAGCATCGAGGGCCTGAAGCGGCTCAACGCGCAGGGGTATGGAAAAGAAGGCGGCCCGCTGGTCTTGAACCTGGTGTACAACCCCGTGGGCGCTTTTCTCCCCGCGGCGCAGGCCGGCCTGGAGGCGGATTTCAAGCGCCGGCTGCATCAGGAGTTCGGAATTGTGTTCAACCGGCTCTACACGATCACGAACATGCCCATCCACCGGTTTAAAAAACAGCTGGAGCATCTGGGCACGTACGAAGCGTACATGACGAAGCTTTTGAACGCGTTCAACCCGTCCGCCGCCGAGGGGGTCATGTGCCGCTCGCTTCTCAGCGTGGGCTACGACGGACAACTTTATGATTGCGACTTTAACCAGATGGCGGAGATGCCGGTCCGGGCCGGCGAGCCGATGACGGTCTTCAATTTCGATTTCGACAAACTCATGAACCGCCGGATCCTTTTCGCCTCCCACTGCTTCGGATGCACCGCCGGCGCGGGCAGCAGCTGCGGGGGCGCCGTCGCCTGATGGAAACGATCTGATCCTGCTGCACCGGCGGGTCCTGTCCTTCGGCAGCCACATCCGTCCTCACTCCGAGCTCTCAGAGGGTTTTCCGGTGAACCGCACGAAAAACCCCTTGGCCTTTCCGTTGCGGGCGGACAGGGCGCCCCGCCTCCGGCCGCCCGCCGGAGTCCGCTCTCAAAGGATCGTCTGTATCAGACGTCCGTCAGGTTCCGGGCGAGAATTGATGTTCGGAGGGAACCGGGTTCGGCAATTCCGCGGCGCTCCCGTACGCGACGACGATTTCCTCGTGATCCGAAAGCCCGATGAGTCTCGGATCGCCCGCCACGGGGCCGCCGTTGATGAAAACCTTGATCGCGTTTTGGGCGTCCTCGCAATAGCCCCCGATGCATTTCGCGGTGAATCGGACCCCCCAGATGTCGAAAAATTGTCCGAGGGTGTAGTCCTGAACGGTGGGCGCTTCGATATGGATCTCGCCCGATTCGTCGTGCGTGTGGATGGGCGAGATGTACCGTTCGACCACGTTCACGCCGATCATGGCCGGAACCGGCACGGGTTTCCCGTGAATGAAGATGTCGATATGCTGGTGCGCGTGCATCGCCGTGCCCTCCTCGAGCAGCGCGGGCAGGCCGATCATCTTCAAGCGGTCGCGAAGGTAATTGAGCTCCGATTTCCAGGGCGCGTCGCCCGACTGAATGCCGGGAAGCGTTTCGGGATTCACATGAAGGTCCGCCTTGGTGACCGTCTTCATCGTTTCCGGACGATTCATATAGAGGAAGACGCCGGCGAGCACGACCAACGCGGCGACCACGATCGCGACGGTCCGGTTCGAAGCGCGGCTTCCGGAGGTTTTCCGTTTGGGTTTGTCCTTGGTTTTTCGGCTCATGTCGTCGTCATCCCCCGCTTCATCGAATGGGTATCGGGACCGAAGCCCCGGCCGTTCAGAATGCCGATGAGATCATAACATAATTATTGCGGAGAATCCTATACTGTTTCTCACATGGGTTTAAAAAATCCATCGAGCAGTTCGCGGGCCTTCTCGTCATCCTCGTCCGCGACGACGATCTCTCTCGCGAACGCGCCCACGGCCGGGCCGGGGTACAGGCTTGAGAACTGCTCGTTGAGGATCGAAAACGGGATCCCGGCCTCCGCCAGAATTTCCTTGGCCAGGGCCCATTGAACTTCGTTGAGAACCAATTTAATGCGCTTCATGGCGATCCATCCCTATGACGGGCCCGCGACGATGAATCAGGGCCATGAAACAAGCTCCCCGCCGGTCATCGTGTGTCCGCCGGAACAACGGCACGATCATAGCAACTCCCGCGGGCCAAAGCAACGCGCGGAAGGATTTCGGCGTTCAAGGCCGATCCCTCGGAATTTGACATCCGGGAGGGGTCTGACTATGATGGGTCGACGCCCGAAGGACGTCGGCGGACGCGATCCCCGCATCCTACTCCATTGAACCCAAGGAAGGAACTCACGTGGCGACGTATCAGTTTATTTACACGATGAACAAGGTGACGAAGGTTGTTCCCCCCAAGCGGAAAATCCTCGAAGACATTTCGCTCTCGTTCTATCCCGGAGCGAAGATCGGGGTGCTGGGGCTCAACGGGTCCGGCAAATCGAGCCTGCTCCGGATCATGGCCGGGGCCGACCCCGATTTCTTGGGGGAGGCGAAACCGGCCAAGGGGGTGAAGATCGGCTATCTGCCGCAGGAGCCGCGGCTCGACGCCGCCAAGGACGTGCGGGGCAACGTCGAGGAAGGGGTCGCCGGCACGAAGGCGCTGCTCGACGAATTCAACGCGGTCAGCGCACGGTTCTCCGAGCCGATGTCGGACGACGCGATGGCGGCCTTGCTCGAGAAACAGGGCCGGCTTCAGGAACGGATCGATGCGGTCAACGCCTGGGAGCTCGACCGGCAGCTGGAGATCGCCGCCGACGCCCTCCGGATCCCGCCCTGGGACGCCGACGTGACGAAACTCTCCGGGGGGGAACGGCGCCGGGTGGCGCTTTGCCGCCTGCTGTTGTCGGCCCCGGACATGCTTCTATTGGACGAGCCGACCAACCATCTCGACACCGAGTCGGTCGCCTGGCTCGAGCGCTTCCTCAAGGAATTTCCGGGGACTGTTGTCGCCGTCACGCACGACCGGTATTTTCTCGACAACGTCGCCGGCTGGATCCTGGAGCTGGACCGCGGGCGGGGCATTCCCTGGGAGGGCAACTATTCCTCCTGGCTCGACCAGAAGACGCAGCGTCTCGCGCTGGAGGAGAAGCAGGAGACGGCCAAGCGCCGGGCGCTGGAGCACGAGCTGGAATGGGTGCGTACCGCGCCGAAGGGGAGGCACGCCAAGAGCAAGGCGCGACTGAGCGCCTATGAAGCCCTGGCGTCGGAGGAGACGCAAAAAAGAAACGAGACGAAGGACATCGTCATCCCGCCGGGGCCGCGCCTCGGGGACCTCGTCCTCGAGGCGGCCGATCTCAGAAAGGGCTTCGGCGACCGCCTCCTGATCGACGGCCTCAGCTTCAGCCTTCCGAAGGGCGGGATCGTCGGGATCATCGGGCCGAACGGCGCCGGGAAGACGACGCTCTTCAATCTGATCGCCGGGATCGAGAAGCCCGACGGCGGAACGCTTCGGATCGGCGACACGGTGAAGATCGCCTACGTGAACCAGTCGCGCGACACGCTCGACGACAAAAAGAACGTTTGGGAGGAGATTTCCGGCGGGGCCGACGTGATCCATGTCGGAAAGCGGGAGATCCCCTCGCGGGCCTACGTCGGCGGGTTCAATTTCAAGAACACCGATCAGCAGAAGCGGATCAAGGACCTCTCCGGCGGGGAGCGGAACCGGGTCCACCTGGCGAAGGTCCTCAAAAGCGGCGGCAATGTCCTGCTGCTGGATGAGCCGAGCAACGATCTCGACATCGAGACGCTCCGCGCGCTGGAGGAGGCCCTGCTCGATTTCGCCGGCTGCGCGCTGATCATCAGCCACGACCGCTGGTTCCTCGACCGGATCTCAACCCACATACTGGCCTTCGAAGGGGAGAGCCGCGTCGTCTGGTTCGAGGGGAATTACCAGGACTACGAGGCCGACAAACACAAGCGCCTCGGAACGGACGCCGACCAGCCGCACCGGATCAAATACAAGAAGCTGACCCGCTAAACCCGGCGGCCGATGCGGTGGTCATGGCGCACCGCCGTGCGATCTTTTTGCCGGCGTCGGACTGTAGCGAGCGTCCGACCGCCGGTGTATTTAACGTGGAACGCGTTCGGCGGGGAGCCGCCGGCGGAGGCCGGCCGGAATTCGATCCAGGATGAATAGTTCGATCGCGGGCCGATTTTTCTGGTACTGGATCCTGCGGGCATCGATCCCAGCCGTAATACGGACTCTTTTTCTTCTCATCCTAACCCTTACCGCGCTCCCGAACGGTCCGGCGCTCGGGGGCGAGACGGGTTCCGTCGAAACGAACGAGGCGGTCATCCGTTACGATGAGCCCCTCGGCGGCGTGGCGAAGGAGACGGCGGCGGCATACCCCCGGGTCCTTCGGAATCTTGAGAGCCGGCTGGGATGGCGCCTGGGCTACCGTCCGGAGATCAGGATCGTCAAGGATCGGGAGGCTTTTGCCCAGATGGGGGCCGGGGCCTACGCGGTCGCCTTCGCCGCGCCCCGGCGCGGCCTGATCGTGATCGACAACAGCCGGGTGCGGACCGATCCCTTCAGCCTCGAGCCGATCCTCACCCATGAGCTGGCCCATCTCATCCTTCACCGCCATATTCCGGAAGAGGCTCTTCCGCGGTGGCTGGACGAGGGGACGGCCCAGTGGGTCAGCGGCGGAACGGCCGAGATCCCGCTGATGGAGGGGACCGGCCCGCGGCTCAAGCAGGCCGTCCTCTCCGGACGCTGGGTTCCCTTCCGTTCCCTGGCCGGGCCCTTCCCGGCGGACGACCCGGCCCTGTCCCTGGCCTACGAGCAGAGCCGGAGCTTCGTGGAGTTCATCGTCCGGCGCTACGGAAGCGCCGGGCTGCTCCGGATCCTGAACGGCTTGCGGGACGGAAAGGGGATCGACGCCGCCGTCGAGGGGGCGCTGCCGGTCTCCTTCGGGGAGCTCGAGGCCGCCTGGCGGGACCGGCTCAAACAGGAGGTGACCTGGATCGTCTACCTGAGCAACCAACTCCCGGTCCTTCTGTTCCTCCTCGCGGCGGTCCTCACCGTTCTGGGCTTCATCCGCTTCCTGATCCGGAAGCGAAACTACAAAGACGAGGACTGGGACGGAGAGGGATGATCCTCCGGCCGAGGAAGGCGAAACGAAAAGCTCAGGCCGCCTCCCAATCCGCCGGCCGTGAGCCATAAAATATAAGAAGCGAACAAAACCGGTCCGGGTTTGTGTGGTATCATGATGAAGGAAGCCGGGCGAGGAGGGAGGCGGTTCATCGATCGGGTGATGAAGAAGCGAACGGCGCGAAGAAAGAAGTCCGTATCCGGTCCGGCCAAGGCCCGCCGGGCGGAATTTCAGGACTCCCTCATTGAGGCGATCCGCGACGCCTCGCCGGATGGGATCCTCGTGGTCGACGAGCGGAATAACGTGGTCTCGATCAATAAGAAGTTTCTCGAAGCTTTGGGGATTCCCAGCTCTCGCGTCCGGTCCGGCCGCGTCAGCGCCGTTGTCGGTACGTCGGATCGGCCCATCCTGGCGATGGCGGTCGAGCGGGTCAAGGATTCGGAGGCCTTCCTCCGGCGGGTCAAGGAGCTCTATGCCGATCCCACACTGGACGACCATTGCGAGATCGAGCTGAAGGACGGCCGGACTCTGGAGCGTCATTCAACCGTTCTGCGCGGCGGAAACGGCCGCTACCTCGGCCGGGTCTGGTTTTTCCGGGACATCACGGAGCGAAAGCGGACGGAGCAATCCCTCAAGGATCTGGCCAGCCGCGATTTCCTCACCGGGGTCTCGAACCGGAGGCATTTCTTCGAGCGGGCGCGGGAGGAGCATGCCCGCTCACGCCGTTACGAAAAGCCCCTTTCCGTCCTGATGCTGGACATCGACCATTTCAAGCGGATCAACGACTGCTACGGCCATGCTCGGGGGGACGAAGTGTTGAAGGCCTTTTGCGAGGCGGGCCGGAGCCAGCTGAGAGAGGTCGATCTGTTGGCGCGCATCGGGGGCGAGGAGTTCGCCGTTCTGCTTCCCGAGACGGACGCGTCGGGCGCGCGAATCGTGGCGGAGCGGCTTCGGCAGTTTGTGGCCGGTCTGAAGGTCGGGACCGAGGGAGCCGAGATCCGCTGGACGATCAGCATCGGCGTGGCGGCCCTCGTCCCGGCCGACGCCACGATCGAGGAATGTCTGAAGAGGGCCGACAAGGCCCTTTATCGCGCCAAGGAAGGGGGCCGGAACCGGGTCGAGGTGTCTTAATCGGCGGAACGATTTTTCATTCCTGCACGATATTCCCGTCCCTCGGCGGGCGCGAAGGAGGGGACAGTAACAAAAGATTCTTCCCAGCGCCACCCAAAGCATCTGCGTTAAAAGATCATCCGGTCGGCCTAAATAGATTCGGGCGAGGGCGTCGGAATCCATCTGCTCATACCGTGCGATCAGGTGCTTGTACTGCAGCGGATTTGACCCCTTCATCGGTCACTCCTAACGGATCACCTCCACGGTCAGCGTGACGGCGGCGTCGATGTCCAATGTTCCGGCTTCGACCGGCGTCGCCGCGGCCTCCTTCGCGACCCCGGCGAAGGCTCGGTTGCGGAAAAAGGGCCTCGGACCCTGTTCGATTTCCTCGACCTCGAGGATGCGCTTGATCTTAACGCCGAGAGCGGATGCGATCGCGTCGGCCTTCGCCCGGGCTTCCCGGGAGGCCTGTTCCAAGGCCTTGAGTTGCACCGCGGCCTCATCCTTGAGGCTGAATTGAAGCCCCTGCATCTCATTGGCGCCGGCCTGGCTTGCCCGATCGATGATTTCGCCGACCCGTTTGATCTGATCCGTCTTGACGAGGATGATGTTGACGGCCCTGTAATGGGTGATGCTCGGGCTCCCGTTCCGCGTCCTCGTATAGACGGGATCAATCGAGTAACCGGCGGTTTTGATGTCCGCGTCGCGTCCGAGAAGCTCGTGAAGGGACTTGAGAACCGCATCGGCCTGCGCGGCGTTGTTTTGCGCGGCGGTCTGCGCGCTCGGATCTTCGGTGGCCACGCCGATCTGAATCTCGGCCCGATCCGGCTCGACCGTCAGCGCCGCAGCGCCGTGCGTGCGGATCACCGGCGGCCTGGACGGATTCATTCCGGCCGCTTCCTCCTGCCCCCGGACCTCGGCGGCCGGGAGGCTGAAAAGCAAAACCGCCGTCATTACGATTAAACAAAACGAAAAACGATTCATCGCGCTTCCTCCATATCTATTCCCCCACTTCCCTCGGCAGGCGCGGAGGAGGGGGCAACCCCAAAAGAGATGATCTTTTAATCGGCGCTCCGGGTCCATGGCAGCGTGCGGTTCGCAAACGAGCCCTCGCCCCGGAGGAGGAGAAAGATATAGGATCCCATACAGAACTTTCCGAAGATCAACGCGCCCAACGCCACGACGAGAAAGCCTTCCAGAATCCAGGCCGCGACCAGCCATTCTAATAGGAGGGAGAGGCCGATCCCGAGCATGAAGGAGGCCGCCATCCCCTGCGCGAAGCGCCTCGGCCCCGGCGCGGGCGTCAGTCGCGGGAGCCCCTTCGGGCCGGCGATGAGGCCGTTGTAGAGGGCATCGATCGGATTCAGCGCGGGGAGGAGCACGTTCCACCAA
>Ga0335081_10021169_pt1 | contig 10527 bp, 7 predicted proteins | sample Lox_Sample_35_FD_206713 | JGI IMG/M metagenome (GOLD analysis project Ga0335081, IMG submission 206713) | Soil microbial communities from Loxahatchee National Wildlife Refuge, Florida, United States - Lox_Sample_3.5 | ecosystem: Environmental > Terrestrial > Soil > Wetlands | place: USA: Florida...
ACCAAGTCCGGCGGGCTGTCCCCAGGCTTTCGCCGCATTGCCCGGGGATCACTGCCCGCCGACCCGTTTCCGGCGGCTGCCCCGGGGCTCCTGCGCGCCTGCCGGTGGAACAGCCGCTGGCGGCGCCGCCCATCCTCGTTACTTAGGGTGAGCTAACGTCGCATCATGCCCCATGAGGGCCAGCTTCAGCCGGTACACTAATCCGTTTCTGCCCGGCCGGCCATTTCGTTCCTGCTGGCCCGCCCGTTCCCCAGTGCCGGCCGCTCCGGTCCGCCGTTTTCCCGGCCGGCCTGACCGGCGGAGAGCAGCGCCGGCAATGGGTAAACGGGCAACATGGCTGCATACGCGGGATATGGGCAAGCCTGCCGACATTTCGAAACTTTGCTCGCGTAGCCATCCGCCAGAATTCACCCTGCTCTGCTGCGGAAATCCTCCATCCGCCTCGGCGGCCGGGTGGCCCGACGGCGGTCGGCTATGCTCAGGCGGCCCGCTGACGTGCGGGTGCACGCGTACCTCGTCCGCCCCGCAGGCGCCGGATGCCCCGCCGGTCCCTGATTCCGGTCAGGCCCCGCGCGGAGGGCCAGCGATTCTTTCCCGTCCGAAAACGAGATAGGTGTGCGAGCGCGGTTACCGTTTACTTATTGTTTGGCTACCGTCACGCGGACGTTGACGTTAGAACATGCGGATGATACCCCGTTCATAACGAAACGTACGCTTTGTCCGTTTACTAAGGGCCGGCTAATAAAACTGACGCGGGCAGGAAGGGAAACGGCTTTTCTGGCGGCCGCCTCACTGTCAGGCAACACCAGCCGCACGGGCAACCGTGTGTCACGGCACTTGCGGATGACTGTGCGGATGAATATGCGAAAGCCCATGCGGATGCACGTGCATCCCTCGTATCATAAGGCTCATCCGGGTCCGCACGTCGCGGCCGGAGTAGCCGTGCCGCGGCCGTGCCTGAGGTCACCGGCCCGCCGCACGGTTACGTGGTGACAGCTAGTCAGGAGACACGACCATGCGCGGCATCTATAACGGCATGTCGGCCAGGGACCTTGAGGGAGCGGCGTGGCGAAAGAGCCAGCGCAGTAACTCCCAGGGAGCGTGCGTGGAGATTGCGCGGATCGGCACCGAGGCGGTGGCGATGCGCAACTCCCGCGACCCGCACGGCCCGGCGCTCATCTGCCAGCGGGCTGACATTGTGGCCCTCATGAACGGCCTGCGGAGTGGGGAGTTCGACGATCTCGTCTCCTGACGGGGCGGCCGTGCGTGCTTCGGTGCGTCCCGGCCTGGGCATTGTCACAGCGCGCCTCGTGCGCAACGGCCGTCCGGTCATCGGCGCGGCCGCCGGGATACCCGAACCGGAGAGAGCGACATGACGGAGACCCCGCTCAACGTGGCCGCGCTGGACGCCCAGCGGTCCCGGCTACGGGCCACCTACCTGATGGAGCCGCGGCCGGTCAGCAGCGCGCGCGGCATTCACCACACCGCGCTGATCAGCTCCGATGCCGAACGCACCATCCGCTTCTACCAGGAGGTCCTGGAATTCCCGCTGACGGAGATCGTCGAGAACCGGGACTACCAGGGCTCCAACCACTTCTTCTTTGACGTGGGTAACGGCAACCTGCTGGCCTTCTTTGACTTTCCTGGCCTGGACCTGGGCCCGTATGCCGAAGTGCTCGGCGGGCTGCACCACCTGGCCATCTCGGTAACCCCGGAGTCGTGGCGGCACCTGCGTGCCAAGCTCGACGCGGCCGGTGTCCGGTACCAGGTGGAAAGCGGTGCGTCGATCTACTTCCGCGATCCGGACGGGGCACGTATCGAACTGCTCGCCGATCCGCTCGGCGAGATGTACGGCGCGACCGTGCTCTGAGGCCGCCCTGGGCTGTGCTACTCCCTGGCCAGGCCCGCCGCCTCTGTCCGGGCGCTTCCCCACCAGCCTCGGCTCCGGTCACCGGTCCCACCCGCCCCAGGCTCGACCCGATCTTGTGCAGTTTTGGCTGTGGGAGCAGCCACCCTTGCTCAAGATCCAGATATCGCCAGGGAGAAGGGCCCGGGCCGGAAAGGGCGGGCGGCTGGGCTTGCCGTGGCAGGATCGGGAGGTGCCCACCATCCTGCTGCTTTCCACCGCCGACACGGAACTCTTGGCCGCTCGCGCCTCGGGGGCCGATTACCGGACCGCAAACCCGGCGCGTATGTCCCTGGATGAGCCGGAGCAACTCGGCGCGCTCACCGATGGGGCGGCCCTCGTGGTACTTCGCCTGCTTGGCGGGCGCCAGGCGTGGCCCGAGGGGATTGCCCGGGTGCGCGCTACCGGCCTGCCGCTGGTCGCGCTCGGCGGGGAGTCGGCTCCCGACGCGGAACTCATGGCGCTGTCCACCGTCCCGGCCGGGGTGGCCGCCGAGGCGCTCGGCTATCTGCGCGAGGGCGGCCCGGCCAACCTGCGGGAACTCGCGGCGTTCCTGTCCGACACCGTGCTGCTTACCGGCGAGGGCTTCGCCCCGCCCGAGACGGCCCCCGCCTATGGCCTGCACCACATCCCCGCTCCCTTGGACGCTCCACGGCGCGCCCCAGCCCCACAGGACGCTCCGGCCCCAGCCCCACAGGGCATCCTGGCCCCAGAGAGCAACCCAGCCCCACGCAGCGATTCAGCCTCACAGGACGCTCCGGCCCCAGCCCCACAGGGCATCCTGGCCCCAGAGAGCAACCCAGCCCCACGCAGCGATTCAGCCTCACAGGACGCCCCAGCCCCGGCCGCTCCCGACGGGCGGCCCACGGTCGCGGTGATCTTCTACCGGGCGCACGAACTCTCCGGCAACACCGGGTTCGTCGATACGCTCTGCGCGGCCATTGCCGAGAAAGGCGGCAGGCCGCTGGCGGTCTATTGCTCCTCGCTCCGGTCCGCCGACCCCGGCCTGGCCGAACTCCTCCGCCCGGCCCGCGTCATCATCACGACCGTCCTGGCCGCCGGGGGATCGGTCGCCGCCGACCAGGACGCGGAGGGGGACTGGGACGCCGGCCCGCTCGCCGGGCTCGGCGTGCCGCTCGTCCAGGGGCTTTGCCTGACCTCGTCGCGCGCGCAGTGGCAGCAGGCCGGCGGCGGCCTCAGCCCGATCGACGCCGCCATGCAGGTCGCCATCCCCGAGTTCGACGGGCGGCTGATCGCGGTGCCGTTCTCCTTCAAAGAGGAGGGCCCGGATGGCATCCCGGTGTACGTCGCCGACGAGGAGCGGGCCGGCCGGCTCGCGGGCATCGCCGTCCGGCAGGCCCGGCTGGCCGTCACGCCGAACCGGGAAAAGCGCGTCGCGATCATGCTGTCTTCCTACCCGACGAAGCACTCCCGGGTCGGCAACGCGGTCGGTCTCGACACCCCGGCCTCGGCGGTCCGCCTGCTGCAGGCCCTGCGCGAGGCCGGATACGACCTCGGCGACGGATTCCCCGAAGACGGCGACACGCTGATCCACACGCTCATCGCCGCTGGTGGCTACGACACCGAATGGCTAACCGAGGAACAGCTCAGCGCCGCACCGGCCCGGGTCCCGCTGGCCAGCTACCGCCGGTGGCTCGCTTCGTTGCCGACCGGGCCCCGGCAGAGGGTGATCAGCCAGTGGGGTGAGCCGCCGGGCGAGCTGTACACCGACGGTGAGGACCTGGTGCTCGCGTCCCTGCGATTCGGTCACGTCGCGGTGATGATCCAGCCGCCGCGCGGTTTCGGTGAGAACCCGGTCGCCATCTACCATGATCCGGATCTGCCGCCGTCCCACCACTATCTGGCGGCCTACCGGTGGCTGGACGAGGAGTTCGGCGCGGACGCGATCATCCATCTGGGCAAGCACGGCACGCTGGAATGGCTGCCCGGCAAGGGCCTGGGGCTGTCGGCGGAGTGCGCGCCGGACGCCGTGCTGCAGGACGTTCCGCTCATCTACCCCTTCATCGTTAACGACCCGGGGGAGGGGACTCAGGCCAAGCGGCGCGCGCACGCGGTCATCGTTGATCATCTCGTCCCGCCGATGGCGCGCGCCGACAGCTACGGCGAGCTCGCCAAGCTGGAACAACTGCTGGATGAGTACGCGACGGTGGCGGCGCTGGACCCGGACAAGCTGCCGGCCGTCCGGGCGCAGATCTGGTCGCTGGTACACACCGCGCAGCTCCACCATGACCTGGGCGTCCCCGCCGAGCCGGGCGAGACCGAGTTTGACGAGTTCGTGCTGCACATCGACGGCTACCTGTGCGAGGTCAAGGATGCCGCGATCCGGGACGGCCTGCATATCCTCGGCGAGGCCCCCGCGGGCGAGGCGCTGGTCAACCTCGTGCTGGTCATCCTGCGCTCGGCCCAGCTGTGGAGCGCCCGCTGGGGTGCGCTCCCGGGCCTGCGCGCGGCCCTCGGCCTGGCCGAAGGCGGTGGCGATGCCTCCCGCGAGGAGACCGACCGCTACGAGCACATGTCCCGGGCTCTCGTCGAGGCCATGGCCGCCGCCCACTGGGACGCTGCCCGCGTCCCCGCCGTCATCGCCGCTGTCCTCTCCCCAGCGCCTGCGGCCGGGCGGCCGGGGGGCGGCCTGGGCGAGGGAGCGGGAAGTGACCCCGGCGACGGCGGTGCCCTGGGTGGGGCAGACGGGGAAGAAGGAACGCAGCAACCCGTTAAGGATCATGGGCGGGATGCGGCCGCGGTCGCGCGGGTTCTGCAGTTCGCCTGTGCCGAAGTCGTGCCACGGCTCGCCGCGACGGCCGGGGAGATTGGCGCGGTGCTGCACGCCCTGTCCGGCGGGTACGTGCCCGCCGGGCCGTCGGGCTCGCCCACCCGGGGGCTCGTCAACGTGCTGCCGACCGGGCGGAACTTCTACTCGGTCGACCCGAAGGCCATCCCGTCGGCCAACTCCTGGGACACCGGGTCAGCGCTGGCCGAATCGCTGCTCGCCCGGCACCTGGCCGACGAGGGCAGCTACCCGCGCAGCGTGGGCCTGACCGTCTGGGGGACGTCCGCGATGCGTACCCAGGGCGATGACATCGCCGAAATCCTCGCGCTGATCGGCTGCCGCCCGGTGTGGGACGAGGGCACGCGCCGGGTCACTGGCTTTGCGGTGGTACCCGCGGCGGAGCTGGGCCGCCCGCGCATCGACGTCACTGTGCGCATCTCCGGTTTCTTCCGTGACGCGTTCCCGCATGTCATCGCGCTGTTGGACGATGCCATCGGCACGGTCGCGGCGCTTGACGAGCCGGCCGGAGTGAACTATCTGCGCGCGCACGCCACCGCCGACCAGGCCACCCACGGGGACTGGCGCCGCGCGACGACGCGGATCTTCGGCTCCAAGCCGGGGGCGTACGGGGCAGGCCTGCTCCCGCTCATCGACGCACGGAACTGGCGTGACGACGCCGACCTGGCCGAGGTCTACGCGGTCTGGGGCGGCTACGCCTACGGCCGCGACCTCGACGGCGCCCCGGCCCGGGCGGACATGGAGACCGCGTTCGCCCGGATCGCGGTGGCGGCCAAGAACGCCGATACCCGCGAGCACGACATCGCCGACTCCGACGACTACTTCCAGTACCACGGCGGCATGGTGGCGATGGTCCGGTCCCTGACCGGGCGCAGCCCGGCCGCCTACATCGGCGACTCGGCCACGCCCGACGCGGTGAAGACCCGCACGCTGGCGGAGGAGACACGCCGGGTGTTCCGGTCCCGGGTGGTCAACCCGCGGTGGATCGCGGCGATGCGCCGGCACGGCTATAAGGGCGCGTTCGAGCTGGCTGCGACGGTGGACTACCTGTTCGGTTACGACGCGACCGCGCACGTCGTGTCGGACTGGATGTACGAGCGGCTCGCCGCCGCCTACGTGTTCGACCCGGAGAACCGGGCCTTTATGGAAAAATCCAACCCCTGGGCCTTGCGTGGCATCACCGAGCGCCTCCTCGAGGCGGCTCAGCGTGGCATGTGGGCGGAACCGGACCCCAAGACGCTTGACCAGCTCCGGCAGGTTTTTCTCGACCTTGAGGGCGACCTGGAGGCCGCGGATTAGCAGAGGGCAGCCGGACGCCAAGGTATTGCGATGTCACGGTTCGCGATTCGCACGTCAGGTGTAAGACTCGATAGCGATGGTTCCAGCGGAGGCTTGATGGCTCAGGCATCACATGTGCCGACCGGTGTTGACCCCAGTGTCCCCACCCGGCGCGGATATACGACTACATGCTGCGTGGCGAGCACTATCTCGACGTGGACGTCCGCGCGGCCGAGCAGATCCTGGGCGCCGTGCCGGAGATCAGGGACTGTGCGTGGTCCAACCGCGGGTTTCACCAGCGAGCGGCCAAATGGATGGCCGAGCACGGAATCCGGCAGTTCATCGACATAGGCTCCGGGCTGCCGACCGTTGGCAACACGCACGAGGTTGTCCAGAAGGTCGTCCCGGATGCCAGGGTCGTCTATGTCGACAACGATCCGATGGTGGAAGCGCAGGGCCGGGTGCTGCTCGCGGGCACGGGGACGACCGCCGTGATCCGCGGTGACCTGCGTGAGCCGGAGACGATTCTCGGCCACCCGGACCTGCGCCGGCTCATTGATTTCAGCGAGCCGGCGGGTGTCCTGATGACCGCCGTCCTGATGTTCGTGTCCGACCGGTCGGATCCGTGGGGCCTGGTGGCGCGCTACATGAATGCGGTGCCGGCTGGCAGCTACCTGTCGCTGTCGCACCTCACCGACGAGCGCAAGCCGCCGCTCGCCGTGGAGCGGTTCCGTGCCGTCTTCGACAAAGCCAGCGAGAGCATGCACTTCCGGTCACACGCCGACATCGCGCGGTTCTTCGACGGGCTGGAACTGGTCCCGCCGTACGAGGGCGCCGAGCCTGGGCTCACCTTCACCGGCATCTGGGGTGCGGAGGACCCGGTGCTCGCGGACAGCGAGGGACAGCGCTGGCTCTGCTGCGGCGTGGCCAGGCGGCCGTGATCGCCAAGCCCACGGCCGAGGATCTCGGCATCGATCCGGACGCTCAGGAGTGGCAGCGTTCGGGAGAGGGCGCCGGGGCCATAGAGGTCACCTTCACCGGCGGGGCATCCGGTGTGTCCCGGGCATCTGGTGTGTCCCGGGCATCTGGTGCGGATGAGCCGGGCCGTGCGCAGGACTGGGTGCTGATGCGGGTCGCTGGAGATCCGGATCGCCGGGTGCTCGTGTTCGACCGGAACGAGTGGGAGTGCTTTTTGGACGGGGCACGGAAGGGCGAATTTGATGACGCGGCCGATTATGCCGCGCCGTAGGCCTCTGGTTCGGGTCGTAATTGGGGTCGCTTGACCTTGGAAAATGCCATAAAACGCGGATGGGGGAGGCGTCGACGGCCAACCGTAATACGGTCCATCCGTTAAAGATTGACCGATTAAAAGCATAGATTTGTGAATCGCAAGTTGGGTAGCCTTATGCGGAAGTTGAGACCTTGTCAAGGAGGCGAACGGGCATGAGTGACGATGCCTACGGCGCCACCATCGCCAAGCGCCGGCTCTCTCACCGTCTCGCCGAGCTCCGCGTGGCCAGCGGTTACACTGCGAACCATGTCTGCGACATCCTGAACTGGGGCCGCGGCAAGGTCGGCCGCTTCGAGGCCAACCAGTGGAAGCGTCCCGAGCTGAGCGACGTCCGGGACCTGCTGCGCATCTACGGGGTCAAGGGCGGCGAGGCGGAAGAGGTCGAGGAGCTCGCCATGCGGGCGCGGGCCCGGCCCTGGTGGCGCGACTTCGCGGAGATCTTCGACAGTGAATTCCCTGGTTACGAGAACGACGCGAGCACGATTCGCGCGTTCATGCCGCTGATCCTGCCCGGCTTGCTCCAGACGCCCGCCTACATCGAGTCCCTGCTGCGGACCGGTCCCCGGCCGCCCCGGTGGCGGCGTGAGGCGCTGGCCGCGCGACTGCGCCGGCAGGAGATCCTCGACCGTTCCGGCGAGATCGCCCCGATGCTGAGCGCCGTGATCACCGAGGCGTCGCTGCTCTACCGCTGGGGTACGCGCGGCGACCGCAGGGAGCAGATCGTCCATCTCGTGGACATGGCCGGGCGCCGCAACGTTGAACTGCGGGTCCAGCGTTTCGAGGACGGCCCGCCGAGCGGGGCGCACTCGATGGTGAACATCTTCGGCTTCGATGGCGAGGATCCGAGCCTCGTCTTTGTGGAAACCGACTACGCGGTCGAGGAGGTGAGCAAGCGGGAATCGGTAAACGGCTATCTGCAGTCGTTCGAACGTGCCTGTGACGGGGCGCTCGACCCGCGCGACACGGTGGACTACCTCGAGCATCTCGCTGACCGACTGGAGTGTGCAATGACCGATCTTTCTCAGGCCATCTGGCGGAAGGCCCGCCGCAGTTCGCACAATGGGGGCTGCGTGGAGATCGCAGCCAACCTCCCCGCGTCACTGCCGTCAGGGACAGCAAGCACCCGGAAGGCGGCGCGCACGTCGTCGACCGGGCTGCGTTCGCCCGGTTCCTGGCGGACGTCAAGGAGGGGCGCTACGACATCTAGATGCCATAGCGGGCGGTGGTGTAACCCCCCGGCGGCACCCCCGGGGGTTCAACCCCCCACCCGCCCGTCTCAAAAGCCTGGCGGGGCCACAGAGGGCTCCCGCCGTGACTGACTGTACACGTGGGATTTGTTTGCTGCCATAATGCGTTATCCCGTCAGTATTAGCTGAGATAAATGCGCCCCTCATACGCTGGGCATATATAGCCAAGCCGCTGGAAACTGGCTCGGTCGGCACCACCTCCATCGCCGCAGTCGGGATTGCTTTGTTTATGTGTGATTGACCACTTTAGTCTTGCGGAACACCTTCTCGCGCTCATAATCTGTGCTGCACAGATTATGAAAATGAAAGCCTGAGATCGTGAATCATTAGTGCGGCCCCCCGGCCCCCGGGGCCGCAACGTCCGGGGTCACCCGACGGCAGTCCCGTGGGAGGAACAGGGTATGGGTGGCTTGCGCACGCTGGTGACTGGAGCGTGCTGCGCCTGGCCGCTGCCCACGGACGCATCCTGCGCGAGAGCGGCCCGCCGGTTCTACCGTGAGGCCGCGGCCGAAGCCGGGATCCGGCCCGGGCTGATCGACGACGGCGTCCTGATGGCCAGTGAGCTGGCCGCCAACACGCTGCACGCCCGCGGAGACGTCAGCGGCCCGTCGCGGCCGGTCACGGCGCGGCCCGAACTGTGGCTGTATCTGCGCGGCAGCGGCATGACGCGCGAACTTGTGTGCAAGGTGTTCGATGCGTCCCCGGGATGGCGGCCGGGCCGCACCCCGGGCGCGCCCCCGCCCCGTGCCGCGGCCGAGGCCACGAGCGGACGTGGACTTCAGGTCGTGCACGAGCTCTCCCACGGACGGTGGGGCCATCACCTCACCCGGGCCAGGCTCGGCGGGCGGAAGGCACGCGGCAAGGCGGTCTGGTTCGCGCTTCCCGTTCCGTCGCGGGGCGGCACGTCCCCGGCCACCGGCCCGGGAGACACCTGGGCGGCGGACCTGGGCGCGATGCGCCAATGCCGCCGGCTCAGCGCGTGTCAGGCCGCCCGTGAACTGGAGGCGATGCTGTCCGCCCGGGGGCTCGGCGGCCGGCTCCTGCGCGCCGATCAGCCGGCCGCGGACATCTCGGTGCTCTCGGTACCACGCGGCCTGACCGTCTGCTGCCGGGACGGCGCCGTATCGCTGCGGACCCCGGCCGGCGCCAGCCAGCACTGGACGTACGCGGACCTGGTCGACGTCACCGAGCGGGCCGTCTGGATGCACGAGGAGATCGAGCACACCGTCGCCGGCGCAGCCGAGGCGGTCGGCTAACGCTCCGGCTCAACCCGACAAAATTAATTAACGAAATGATGCCTAATCGGGCGGACGCTGCCTGCGTGACGGGCGGTGCCCCCGCAACAAACGGTGCCCCCGCAACGGGCGAGGCCTGCGCAGCGGGCGGTGCCCCCGCAACGGGCGAGGCCTGCGCAGCGGGCGGTGCCCCCGCAACGGGCGAGGCCTGCGCAGCGGGCGGTGCCCCCGCAACGGGCGAGGCCTGCGCAGCGGGCGGTGCCTGCGCAACCGACGAGAGCGATCCAATGAACGGTGCCTGCGTGACCGGCGGTGCCTGCGTGACGGGTAGTGCCTGCTCGGCGAACGGTGCCTGCTCGGCGGCCGCACCCGGTCAGCGCGCGGTGCGGGTGCGCATCGCGGCGGCCACGTTCGCGTAGGCGTCCACTACCCGGTCCCAGAATCCGCCTACGTCGATAGCGGTGGCGACGAGGGCGTTGCGCTCGGCGGCTGGGGCGCGGAAATCGGTGACGGTCATGCCCGAGGTCCACCGGCCCGTGGTCTCGACCTCGACCCGGGCGGGCAGGCAGCCCAGCAGGGCGGAGTCGGCCACGTAGGCGACCGCACACACGTCGTGCACGGCGGGACCGGGCGCGATCGCGTCAAGAGCGTCGTCGTCCCGGCCGGCTCTCCAGCCAGGCCCGGCCCCGGGGACCGCGGCGAGCGGGTCCTCATCCGAGGCGTAGTGCGCGAGGCCGGGCAGCACCAGTTCGCTGGCCAGCGCG
>Ga0335081_10021170_pt1 | contig 10527 bp, 9 predicted proteins | sample Lox_Sample_35_FD_206713 | JGI IMG/M metagenome (GOLD analysis project Ga0335081, IMG submission 206713) | Soil microbial communities from Loxahatchee National Wildlife Refuge, Florida, United States - Lox_Sample_3.5 | ecosystem: Environmental > Terrestrial > Soil > Wetlands | place: USA: Florida...
GCTCGTTCTTTGAAAATTTGAGACGCTCAGCAGGGGTGACCACGTCTCCGCAGGTAGGAAGCTGGGTAAGACGGTTTCCATCTAGGGACTGGCTATCCGCTAACCTTCATAAATCTTCAACTAGGGTTTCGGCGCCCTCCCTATGGCAATGCTTAACGCTAACTATAGTTATTGCAACAAACCTGCGAAAACATCCGTTCTTGGATGAGTGCCCGTAGCTGAGCAGTTTGTTTGAGTCACTCCATCGGCACAGCCAAGATTTCCCATCCAATCAGATCCCCAAAAGACCCAAGTCGTACCCGCTCCGTCAATGTAGACAGAGAAGTTAGCCATCTGAGCGTCAGGATATTCCTTAGCGGCCTCGCTGGCATAAGTCGGAAAAAACGAATAGGTCGTGCCCGAACCATCTAGAGCTACGCCGTATATGCCGCAGGTTCCACCGACGTCGTGCACACAGCCCTTGCCAGCCTTGGAGTTCGTTGTCGAAAGAAATAAAACTCCTTGGTCAGAACCGAAATACAGGTCACCTGGGTACACGATGTGGTAATTAAATGTCGATGGGGTTCCCCAGCCATTGGGAGCCGGGAATGTCAGTGGAAATTCGGCGCCGACATTTGGAAGAGTTCGCGCAACAAAAATGTTGTCAGCCCCAGTCCTTTGTCTCGTATAAATATTGTCGATTCCGACGGCCTCTTTTCCTCCGACATTTAGTGAATTTTGATTAAGGCTAAAGTCCCAGAATGTTTTGTTGCCCGATGAAAGAACGGCTACCGGATTGGGTCCATCCGTAACTTTCAACGAAACGATTGGAGAACGTTGCCCTGAGCATCCTTTTGGGTCAACACAGGTTTGAGTGACTGTTCCAGAGTCGCCCCACTCGCCGCCTGCGGTGTTCTGAATCGCATCATACCAGCGACCACCTTGCATCGCATCGTAACAGGCTGCTGATGTACCTTGCTCGTCGTTACCTTTATGATTACTCAACGTCACGCAAAAAGTTCCGCCTATTAAAGTAACATTGCCATTGCTATCGGACCTTGCCCTCGCTGTGGCCTCGCTAAAACCTGGGCCATACCCTTGAGTTTCAGTCGTGTGGCTCGGATCAAAAGCTGGATAGACAGCATTAAAATCTACGACTGGCGACTCAGGAACAGGCGTTGTGGCGTTACACTTAGTGAGGTCTCTGGCCACAAGCCAAGCATCATCACCTGTTAATCCCCCGTTTCGCTGCCCGCTCGCAGTCCTAAGCTCAACGTCAAGCAAGATACCTTCACTTCCAGGTGTTTGCAAAAACTTGGGGGCATGCCAGGTGTTTCCGGTTTTGGCCGAATAATTGTAAGCTGGACCTAAAGCGTAGCCTTTCGTTCTCGTATAGAGCCGATTGTCAACGCAAAGTCGTCCAACCTTCCAATCCCCCTCGTCGGGTCGGTGCCACCATCCATCCAGAAAACATCGGGTTGACCTGCGCTTTTCATGAACCGAACATAGAAGCAGGTCGGGCTTCCGTTGTTGCAATTTGAAGATGCCCTCGCTCCAAGCATGGGACTTCGCACCGTTGGATCGGCCTGCCCCGCATAGAACAATCCCCAACTTGTTTTCGTCGAACGTGTGTTTCCGTCCGTGACTCTCATGGCTGGCGCATTTGACCATGGCATTGTCACCATGGTCCCTGCACCTACAAAAGTATTCCCTGATGAAACAATTGGTGGCGAGGGAATGGACAGTGGCGCATAGGTCGTCGGAGCACAATAGCTCATCGGGTTGCCGCAGTTCGAATCTTCAAGCTTGACTGGACCGAGACTTTTGGAGGAGCCGGTATTTTGCCCCGTGCAATTTGCTAAAAAGATAATCATGACTGCGAATGCTAGAGTGGCCAGGAATTTTGTTGGCCTTCGATTGGCGCATACCCACCGCAAAACTCCAGGCGTTGCCAACTGACAGTAACGATTTTTCCCCTCCACACCATCGATAGTTATCGTTAAATCGGAAGTTTCAGGGAACGGGTGACGATCCAAATCTAGTGTCTGCACCAATACCGGCCGTGCAGGAGCAGCGACCGATGGCTCGGCCCTGCCGCATCCCAGCAACACACTTGCCATGGTGATCTCCTCTCTTACCTCGGCGACTTATTCCATTAACTTGCTGAAATGAGTCTTGCGGAGAATTGTGAAATATTGCCTCAGAAGGTGTCGCATTTCAAGGTGCTCTTCGGAGAAGCGATCATTCAAGGAAATCCGATGCTCAAGCGATTGCTTTGTCAGTGAAGTACGTCACCTGGCAGCGCGACGACTTGAACGGCGACTCTGAGGAATAGTCAGTTGGCGAAAAATCGCGATATCACTCCTTGACACCGGGGAGAGCGCTCGACCGTGGACGGCTTCTGGCGGGGTCTGCCCTATTCATCGCCTTCTCATGACCGGTGAGATCTCACCGGCAAGCTCTTTTCTGCCTCCTCGGCGCAACCCCTGCGTCCTCTGGGTTAAAGCTTTTTCTGGGTATTGGGTGCCGGCCGCTCGATACAGGATACGAAAGTAGACTTTCGTCGTCGGCGATTTCGCAAGATAATGAAGACTCGACGGCACTGCGCTGCCCGGGAAGATTCTTGCTCGTTCTTTGAAAATTTGAGACGCTCAGCAGGTGTGACCGCGTCTCCGCGGGACTTAGCGAGAGAGCCGAAAGCCGAGAGTCGGGCGACGCTAAGCATTTATTTCGGAATACTTTGCACCGGCCACCCACGATTTGGCGTGCATTTGAGAGCTGCGTTTCCCGCGAATCAGTGATAAATCATAGCTAAGTCCTTATTCCGGAATACTTTCCATGTAACTCGTTCGGTTGGATACTTTGCCTCTAAGTTTATGATTACAATAGACCGGAAAGTGGGGGGGTGGGGGTACTTAAAAATAGGGAAGGCGGTTTCGTCTAGCACGCCGCGGAAAACTCGATTCGCGAGCCGGTTTTGGCTGGCGCAGCGCTTTAGCGCTGCGATACGTAGCTTTCTTTTCTGAGGCGGCTTTAGCCGCAGAGGGAAACTATCGACAGCGAGAAGGACTTTTTCCGCACTCTCCTAAAGGGCGTGGCCCTTCTGCCACCCTTATAAAATCGCCGAATCGAAAATCAACAATCAGCAATGCTGTCGTCACTTTTCCACCCTCTGCAGCCGGAACAGCAGCGTTCCCCATCCCAGCTTCGCCTTCATCTGCACCGGCCAATGGCTCCCGTCATCCGCGTACCAGACCCACACTTTCCCTTTGCTCTTCAGCGGGCCTGAGACAGCTTCCGCGGTAACCTCAACCGCGTCGAACGATCCCGCCGGGACCTTTACGTGCTCACGCTTTTCCACGGTGGCATGCACGATGGTGGTTTTGCCGTCGCTGATCGGAAACTCATAGATCGACCCGATCTGCAGCGGCAGCGATTGCAGGTAGTAGAACCCGGTAATCACGTCGGTCGCGCATCCCGGCAGATCGTCCTCGACCTGCTTCTTCTCGCCAGTCTTCAAATTTTTCTCGTCGAGCACGCTCTTCTTCGCTGGGTAGTCGAAATGGATCGAGGTCTCCCGTTTGTGCGAGCCTTCCTCGGTGTGCTTCGTCAGGCTTATCGAGCAGAACGTTCTCGGATCGAAGAGCGCCTCGAAGCGATCGTGCACCGGGAAGATCACGTTCACCACGCCGCGCGACTCCGCCGTAGCCGTCACTTTTCGCTCGCTTCCCGACGTCTCCATCCGTACGACCCCGGTTCCCGCGTTGATCAGGTGCCATTCCGTGCCGTAGACGTAAGATTGTCCATCGGGAAAAAGATAGTTGGGGGGCGGCGGAGTGATCCGTGCTGGCGCGGCGCCGATCGACGCGGTGGGCACTTGCTGTGCAACGGCAAACCCCAACAGCGCCACACAGCACGCCGTGCTCGCAACTCCGCAAACGGCACGCCACATTCGTTGCTGGACAGGCAATTTCAAAGGCGTTCTCGGGCGCGAATGTCTCACCACGGCGCGAACACAAAGGCATTGTTGAGTGCTGATTTTCGATTGCCGATTACTTTCAGCAGGAGCAGCAATCAATAATCAATAATCAACAATCAAAAATATCCGTTCGGCCCCGTAGAGAAAAATTGCGATTATTCGCAGACTACCACACCGGTTTTAGAAGTTTCACGACCAGTATCCCCAACATCAGCAGCGATCCGAGCAAGGCATTGTATTCCCGGTGCTGGCGGTAGAGATCGGCGGAAAAGCGTCCCGGCTGATTGCCGAACGGCCGCAGCCGGACCCACAGTCGCGGCACATGGCGAGCATATTCGTCGTACTCCGCAAAATTCTGCCGCAGAAATCGCTCCTCGGCGATGATCACCGGAAGATAGATGGCGAAGAACATCCCGACCATGATTCCCGCAATCCACCAGTTGCGAGCGGTAATCGCGAATCCGGCCGCGAGAATCAGTGAGCCAAGGTAAAGTGGATTTCGGGTATGGGCGTAGGGACCGCTGGTTGTGAGTTCGCGATTCTTCTGAACGTGGCCCGCCGCAACCGCCCGCAGCGAGAGCCCGGGTATTAGCACCAGGCCGCCAACCATGATTGAAAGTTGAGTCGGGTGCGCGAGCCAGACATAGACGATCGCAAACGCAAATCCCAACGGCACCCGGATGCGCCGAGCCACCGCCGACCACGGCCTTCGCGAAGGCTGAGCGCTCACTGACAATCGGTCCTCACTCTCTTCTCTCGAGCAACCGGCGCGCCGCTGCTACAACGTCATCCACCGTGATCTCCAGCAGTCCTGGTTCAGGTTCACTGCGGCGAGCATGACTGGTCAGGCTGCTGGGGCTGCGCAACACGATCGAATCGACTCCGAACGGCCCGTTGCGCGCCGGATTGGTCGGACCGAACAGGGCCACTACCGGGACCTGCAAGGCCGCGGCCAGGTGCAGGGGGCCGGTATCGCCGCCCATGAACAACCGGGCGCGACGGGTGAGAGCGATGAGTTCGGATATCGAGCAGGAAATCGGTTGCGCCGTTCCCTCGCTCGCGGTGGCGACTGCCTCCGCCAGTTGTTCCTCGCCCGGACCATAGTTCACGATCGATCGCAGATCATCACGTGCCAGTTCCTTCGCAACCTGTCCATATCGCTCCGGCGGCCACTGCTTCGCGCCCCAGCCCGCGCCGGGATTGAGGATGGCGAACTCTCCTTTTTCTGCCACCAGCGCCATTTTGTTTTCTGCATCCGGATCGACGGGAAATTCTATCTGCGGCACGCGCCTCAATCCCGGCGCCGCCGCTCGCGCCAGCGAAAGCGCCTGCTCGACGACATGAATTCCACGCGTGATGATCGGCCGCGTGTACCACATGCTGGCGGCATTCTCCCGCGGCTGTGCGTCGCCATAGATCACCTTCGCGCCCGACCACCGCGCCAGCAGCGCCGACCGCACCGCGCCCTGAAAATCGATGGCGGCCTCGTATTCGGCACCGCGCAGATGGCTCAAGCCCGCCGACATCTGGTGCCACGTTTTCAGCGTAAAAAGCGATCGCCGCCATTCCGGCGTGTTCACGGTATGGATGCGGTCCACCAGCGGCCTTTGTGCCGAGCGCGTCCCCGACCTCGGAGTGCGCAGCGTGCACAGCAATTCCACCCAGCGCTCTTCCACGATCCATCCAATTGTCAGGCGTGGAAAAGCCGCGCGCAGCGCCGCCACTGCCGGCATGGTGTGAATGATGTCTCCCATGGCGCTCAGCCGCACCACCAGCACGCGTTCGAGTGGAATACTGGAGGAAGTCATGCGCATCACGACTTCCGCTGCCTGATCTGCGCCTGAATGATGGCAGTAGCGGAATGATCTTTAGGATCGCCCACAATCACCACGCGCCCGCCGCAAGCCTCGACCTCGTCGCGCTCAGGAACGCTGTCCGCCGTGTAATCCGTGCCTTTAGCGTGAAAGTCGGGACGGATTTCGCGAATGATGGCACGCACATCGTCTTCCGGAAAAATGACCACGGCATCGACATCTGCGAGCGCCGCGAGAATCTCCGCCCGCTCCGCGTCCGGCATGATGGGACGCCCTTCGCCCTTCAGCCTTCGTACCGACGCATCGGAGTTGATCGCCACCACCAGTTTGCCGCCGAGTTCGCGCGCGCCACGCAGGTAGCGAACGTGCCCGACGTGGAGCAGGTCAAAACAGCCGTTGGCCAGCGTGACTTGCTCCCCGGCGCTTCGCCATTCCGCGACACGTTGCCGAAGTTCGCTACGATTCACGATCTTCGAATGGGATGGTGTACCTGACATTCTGAATTTGATCTGATTTTGATATGAAGCAAATCTAATGTTCGCGGACCGCGGGCGCGGATTTTTCCATCGCCTGCAGCAACTCCTCCTGTGTGACCGTAGCCGTCCCGCGTTTCATGACCACAACCCCGCCGGCAAAGTTCGCAAGGTGAGCCGCCTCCTCCGTGCTCGCCCCCGCCGCCAGCGCCGCCGTAAATGTTGCAATCACCGTGTCCCCTGCCCCCGTAACATCGGCGACTTCATCGCTTCCATAAATCGGGATATCGATCGGCTTGTGGCGCCGCGGAAAAGCCACCATGCCATCGCGTCCGCGCGTGATCAGCAGTGAATCCAGTTTCATTTCGCTGACGATCTGTTCTCCCGCGGCCCGCAACTGCCCCCAGTCGGAGATCCGAACGCCCAGCATTTCTTCGACCTCGGCTTCATTGGGCGTCGCCGCCGTGATCCCAGAAAATTTCAAGAGCCGATGCCGCGAGTCCAGCATCACCGGCACTTTGTCGAGGCCTTTCTTTTCGCGGACGGCATTGAGCAGCGCCGGAGTCGCAACGCCATATCCATAATCGGAAACCAACATTGCGTCCGACGCGCGCGCGTACTCGCGGGTGGCGAGAATCAGTTCGCGGCGCAGATGGGAATTCAGCCCCTCGGCAGGCTCGCGGTCCAGGCGGACCACCTGCTGTCCGGCGGTATGCGGGAATCCCGCCAGGATGCGCGACTTCGTCACCGTGGTGTAGCGCTTGTCTTTGAGCACCCCGCTCACCGGAATGCGCTTGTGCCGGAATGCCCGCAGCAACGACTTGCCCGCCTCATCGTCCCCGACCACTCCCACCGGCAAAACGTTTACACCGAGGTCGGCGAGGTTATAAATGGCGTTCGCGCCGCCCCCCGGGATAAATCTGCGATCGCGCAGCTTCAGGATGAGCACCGGCGCCTCGCGTGAAACACGCGAGATTTCGCCGAACACGAACTCGTCGGCCACCAGATCGCCGAGCACCGTGATGGTCACCCGTGGAAAAGCTTCCACGATTTTTCGCAGGCGGTTGTTTTCCTGGTTGTTCTTTGTCATGTTTCCGGGAACCAAGGATTTTCTCACGAGCGCGGCTTCCGTTCCGCAATTCTCGTAAGAATCGTCTCGACGACGCGGTTCGGGTCGTCGATCGTGAACTGAAGCGCCGCTATCGCGGTTGGCTGTAGTTCCCCAAGCAAGGGCCCCAGGTTAACCGCATCTTTTTCCGTGGCGATGAATCCGCCCGCTCCACGTTCCTGTCGCACCGTTTCAAGGAGCCCGATATCGGCTCGACTATAGGCGTGGTGATCGCGAAAAACCACTTCTTCCAAAGGCGAGATGCCCAATGAGCGCAACTGTGAAAAAAATTGTCGCGGACGCGCAATGCCACAAAAAACAATCGGATTGGGCGGAGCCCCCTGCAGCGACAGTCCTCGATGCATGCGCCAGATCGGTTTTCCTGAGAAAGCGGCGTGATCAGCCGGAACGTCTCGCGGCAGCACGATCGCGTCCGCCCGCTTCAGTGACGAAAACGGTTCGCGTAAACGGCCGCTGGGCAGCAGGCGATCGCTCAAGTCTTCCGCCGCCAAAAGCACAATGTCGAAGTCGCGCGCCAGCGACCGGTGCTGAAAGCCATCATCCAGAATGTGTAATTCAGAATCGAATTTTTCTTCGGCCAGACGCCCTGCCTCGTAGCGGCTCTCGCCGACCACCACTGGAACATTCAACCGGCGAGCAATCAGCAGCGGTTCATCTCCGAATTCCGACGCCGTTCCCGCAGCGTGCACAATCCGCATTCCCCGCGTCTTGCGGAGATATCCTCGCGAAAGCACGTCAAAACGAACGCCGCGCTGCGCCAGCAATTCGCCGAGCGTAATCACAAACGGGGTCTTGCCCGAGCCTCCGACGGAGAGATTCCCCACACTGATCACCGGCTTCTCTAACCGCAACGACGGCAAGATCCGCTTGTCGAACAATGCATTTCGCAGCCTAAGTCCCGCTCGGAACAGGCCTGTTAGCGGATTCATATGCCTTTGCCCAGGAGTTCGGTCAGGGCCATCACAGTTCGTTCCGTCGCTCCTCGCTGCGATTGGAGCGCCGCCAGCGCATTGCGGCCAAGCGCCTCGCGCTGCTCGGAATGCTCGATCAGTTCCATGAAGGCCAGCGGCAGTTCCGCCAGACCGACTACGCGCAGGGCATCGCGGCTGAGAAAGAAATTCACCATATCGCGGAAATTTTCATAGTGATTGCCAATCAGAACCGGCACGCCATAAAGTGCGGGCTCGAGGATGTTGTGACCGCCACGCGGCACCAGGCTCCCACCAACGAACGCGACCGTCGCCAGCGAATAGACAGCCCCGAGTTCGCCGATGCTGTCGAGCAGAAAGACACTTCCCGCTAACGGCTCTCCGCTCCACAGCGAGCGCCGAAGCAATCGGAATCCGAGTTTTTCCACCAGCGCGGCCACTTCGGCGAAGCGCTCAGGATGGCGCGGCGCAAGCATCATGATCGCCCGCGGATGATTGGCCAGAATATTACGAAATGCCGAAAGCAGCGCCCCCTCTTCGCCCTCGAACGTGCTGCCACAAACCAGAACCGCGTCGGCCACCTGCTCGTCGAGGTTCGCGCGCAGGCTTTCCACGATGAGAGGCGGTTTCGGCGGTGCGGCATCGAATTTCAGATTCCCCGTAACCAGCAGCTTCTGCTCCGGCGCCCCGATTGCCATCAGTCGCTGCCGGTCCTGTTCTGTCTGCGCTAGAAACAGATCGACATTTTCGAGCACACGTGGAGCCCAGAAGCCCAGCCGTTTGTAACCGCGCAGCGAGCGATCGGATATGCGGCAGTTGATCACGGCAATCCGCGCTCCGCTGCGCTTCGCCAGCCGCAGAAAATTTGGCCAAAATTCGGTTTCTGCAATCACTACCAGTTCCGGATGCAATGCCGCCAGATACGGCCGGATCGCCAAAGCAAAATCCAACGGAAAATAGAAGACGTTCTCCTCCCCAAAGCGCCGCGTGGCCAACCGGTTGCCGGTTGCCGTGGTGGTCGAAATCAGCACCCGGTGCGATGGGAATTTCTGCCTAAGTTCCTCGATGATGCCGCTCACCGCCACCACTTCTCCCACCGACACAGCATGCACCCAGATCACACGGCCCAGCGGTGACGCCATCAACGGCGGCGGCGCCCATCCGAGGCGCTGGCGGAGTCCCGAGCGATACTTGCCATGCCGCATCATCTGAATGACCCAATACGGCAAAGTCACCAGCAGAAACAATCCCAGCAGCAGGCTGTAAAGTACGTACATGGCGGGAACGTGCCATTGTAAACGGCGCTGCTAGTCGCTAGTAGCGAGTCGCGAGTGGGTTCCGATTCGACGAGCGACTCGCGACTCGTCGAATTTCGGATAGCACACGGATACTCCCTACCGCATCCTATAATTCAAACATGCACGCATCGTCTCGACTCAGGTTCCCCGTATTTGCGTTCGCTTGCGCCGTCTTTATTTTCTTCTCCGGCCTGACCGCCGCAGCGGGCAAGGATTTCGTCATGCCCACGCCGCAGGCAGCCCGTAGCTATCCGGCGCATGACGAGCACCCCGAAGAAAAGGTGACCGTCGCCGTCGATCCCTACGACATGGCGGATAAGGCCCAGATCTTCAGCGTGAACTACCGCGATTATGGTTATCTGCCGGTCTTTCTGATCATCAGCAATGAAGGCGATCAGCCCGTATCGCTCAGTTCCATGCAGCCAACCCTGATCACGGTGAAGCGGGACAAGCTCACACCTGTCAGCAACGACGACCTGTTCCGGCGGCTCTCGCATCCCGCCCCGAGGACGAATCCCACGCCTTTTCCGCTCCCCGGAGGCAAGGTCAAAGGCGCGGTGAAAGGAAAAGCGCGGGACGAGATTGAGCGGGCCCAGTTCGGAGCTCACGCGGTCGAGCCTCATTCCACCGCTGCCGGGTTCCTGTTCTTCGATGTTTCGGAGATTTCGACGCCACTGGCGGGCGCCAGTTTCATTCTGACCGGCGTGCGCGACGCCGGCGGCCACGAGTTGATGTATTTCGAAGTCCCGATGGAGAAATACCTGAGCGCCCCCGAAGCGAAAAAGCCGTAGAGCGATCGAAGAGGCCAGAGGTCAGATTACAGAGGTGAGAGCCGCGATCCTTGTGGCCTGATGGACGGTGCTTTCTGGTTTCCCCCGTGAGCCCCTGTGTACCCCGTGGTTAAAGGTTTTTCTGGGTACTGGATA
>Ga0335081_10021172_pt1 | contig 10526 bp, 8 predicted proteins | sample Lox_Sample_35_FD_206713 | JGI IMG/M metagenome (GOLD analysis project Ga0335081, IMG submission 206713) | Soil microbial communities from Loxahatchee National Wildlife Refuge, Florida, United States - Lox_Sample_3.5 | ecosystem: Environmental > Terrestrial > Soil > Wetlands | place: USA: Florida...
CTTTCCGGCCTTCCTATCGATCGTCTTTACACCGAAGAGGATCTCTCCGGCTGGGATCCCGAAACCGCTCTCGGCTATCCCGGCGAATTTCCCTACACCCGCGGCATTTACCCCACCATGTACCGAGGTCGCTTCTGGACCATGCGCCAGTATGCCGGCTTCGGCACAGCCGTCGAATCCAACCAGCGCTATCGGTATCTGTTGAGCAAGGGGCAAGCTGGTCTTTCGGTGGCGTTTGATCTTCCCACGCAAATCGGACTCGACTCCGATCACCCTCTCGCCCTTGGTGAAGTTGGCAAAGTCGGCGTGGCCATCGATTCGCTCGAAGACATGGAAACCCTTTTCGACGGCATCCCGCTTGAAAAAGTCTCCACTTCGATGACCATCAACGCCACCGCCGCGATTCTTCTTTGCCTTTACGTCGCAGTAGCGAAAAAGCAAGGCGCCAATCTCGCCAAGATTTCTGGCACCGTGCAAAACGACGTTCTCAAAGAATATATTGCCCGTGGTACATACATTTATCCCGTGCGTCCCGCGATGCGTATCGTCACCGACATTTTTGCCTGGTGCCGCGACCATCTGCCCAAGTGGAACACCATCTCCATCTCCGGGTATCACATTCGCGAAGCAGGCTCGACCGCCGTTCAGGAGGTGGCGTTCACGTTGGCCGACGGCATCGCGTACGTGCAAGCCGCGCTCGACGCCGGTCTCGCCGTCGATGAATTCGCTCCGCAGCTTTCCTTTTTCTTCAACGCCCACAACGATCTGCTCGAAGAAATCGCCAAATACCGCGCCGCGCGCCGCCTGTGGGCGCGCCTCATGCGCGACCGGTTCTACGCCAAGGATCCACGCTCGCTGCTGCTGCGTTTCCACGCGCAAACGGCTGGTTCGTCTCTTACCGCACAGCAGCCCGAAAACAACATCGTCCGCGTTGCAATTCAAGCGCTCGCCGCCGTGCTTGGTGGCTGCCAGTCGCTGCACACCAACTCTCTCGACGAAGCTCTCGCGCTTCCTACCGAAGACGCCGCACTAATCGCCCTCCGCACGCAGCAAATCCTCGCGCACGAGACCGGCGTCACCAACACCGTCGATCCCGTCGCCGGTTCTTACGCCATCGAACATCTCACCAATGAAATCGAGCGTGGCGCGGACGAGTACATCGCGAAAATTGACGCCATGGGCGGAATGCTGCGCGCCATCGAAGCTGGCTTCGTTCAGGGGGAAATCCAGAAAGCTGCTTATGATTTTCAGCGCGCCGTCGAGAAAAAAGAGCAAATTGTCGTCGGTGTGAACGATTTCATCGCGGAAGAGGCGCGCGCCATTCCCACGCTTCGCATCGATGCCGAAATCGAGCGCGCTCAAATCGCTCGCCTCAACGCGCTTCGCGCCACGCGCGACTCCGCTCGCGTGAAATCAGTCCTCGCCGAACTCCAGCGACGCGCCGGAACCAGCGAAAATCTCCTGCCCGCAATCCTCGCCGCAGTGGAAGCCTACGCCACCGTCGGCGAAATCTCCGACGCCCTTCGCCGCCTCTTCGGCGAATATCACGAGTATGTCATCATTTGAAAACGGGAGGCGACTGCGTTTGAGATCGTACTTCTGATCGCAGCCACCGCTGGAATCGCCGGCTTTGCCCGCGCGCGAGGCGGAAAGCCGTGGCTTTGGGGCACGCTAACGGTCACGGGCTATTTCCTCGTGCCATTCCTTGCAACCTTTTTTGCTGCGCTCTTTGGTGCGAACCCGGGAGCAATTAAGCGGGATGCCCAATTGTGGTTTTTTGTTTCAGCGATTGCGTGGGTTGCGCTTCTGGCGTTTTTGTGCCTGTTTCGTTCTTGGCCGCGGTCGCGCAAAGCCGGGAGGCATGTGGTCCTGCCCCAACTGCAAATACTTGAATCAACCCTACGCCGTCGTCTGCGAGGCATGTCGGCAGCCTTACGGTAAATCATCACTTTCTGCCTGAACGTCTGCCAATTTGACTGCCCCTTGGCACAGGCTGTCACCTTGCGCGCGCTATAGTATTCTTCCCCATCAGGAAGCTATGAAACTAATTCTTGCTTCGTCTTCACCGCGCCGCGCCGCAATCCTCCATGACGCGGGCTTTCATTTCTCCGTGCTTTCTTCTGCTGTCGATGAAACCGTCTATCCCGGCGAATCCCCTCACGACCTCGTCCAACGTCTTGCCCTCGCCAAAGCGGAGCTCGCCGCGGCGCGCGCCGTCGGTCCCGCCATCGTCATTGGGGCGGATACCGAGGTCACGCTCGACGGCCACATTTTCGGCAAGCCGCGTTCCTCCGATGATGCTCGCCGCATGCTCGAAATGCTCTCCGCCCGCACTCACGCGGTCCTTACCGGTGTAGCGCTCATCCGCCTCCCTGACGCCGAGCGCATCACCTTCGTCGAATCCACTCTCGTGCATTTCGCCGCGCTTTCTGATGAGGAAATCACCTGCTATCTCGCCACTGGCGAGCCGCACGACAAGGCCGGCGCTTACGCCATCCAGGGACACGCGGGACGCTTCATCCCCCGCATCGAAGGGTGCTATTTCAACGTGGTCGGTCTGCCGCTCGCGCGTCTCACGCGCGCCCTCAAGGATCTCGGCTGGTCCGAGGAGTGATCCGACTGTCGGGCCCCAGCATGCCTGCGCCCCTGTTCGGTAATCACGTCACTTTCACTCGTAGCGCAAACAATCAATCGGATCTAAATTCGCGGCCAGATTCGCCGGGTAATATCCGAAAAACAATCCGACGCCCACGGAAATTACAAATCCAATCGTCACCCACACATAGGAAAGCGTCGCCGGGATCGACGGCACGAGGGTGCGCACCATCGTAGACACGAGCGCGCCGATCAAAATCCCAATCGTTCCACCCACCAGCGTGAGCACCACCGCTTCCAGCAAAAACTGCAGCCGGACGTCCGCGCGTCGCGCTCCAATCGCTTTGCGCACGCCAATCTCCTGGGTGCGCTCGGTCACGGAAATCAACATGATATTCATCACGCCAATTCCGCCGACCAGCAGCCCAATCGAGCTAATGACCGTGGTCAGGATCACCAGCGCGCCGGTGAGCTGGTTCCACAAGTTGCTCAAGAAGTCCGGCGAGGTCAGCTCGAAATCATTTTCCTTGCCCGCCGGGATGCGCCGCAGCCGCCGCATCGCTTGAATCACTTCGCCCTGAGCCGTTTCGATGTTCACATCTTTGGGTATCGTGAAAATCAGGATCAGTTCTTTGGCTTCGGGATACTCCTTGTGGAATTTGCTCAGCGGAATGATGGCGAAAATGTCCACGCCTGGCCCGAGAAACAGTCCCTGGTCGTGTTCGAAAACTCCGATGACTTCATACGTGCTCCCGTTGATCCGCACCGTCTTCCCCAAAGGGTCCTCATTCGGGAAAAGCGACTCGCTGATTGCCGCGCCCAGCACGACCACCGATCGCGCGTGCTCTTCGTCGAACGAGTTGATGAAGCGGCCGCGCGCAATCGTGAAGAGGGGAAGTGACGTCGTGTATTCCGGCTCCGCTCCGCGCACGATAAGCTTCTCGACGCTGTGGTCCCCATACGTTATAAGGTTTGAGTCGCCCAGGAAGAAGCCGCGCGTCCCGACGGTGTTCACATTTTCCACGTCGGGAGCCGCCTGCCGAATGTACTCGGCGTAGCCGTATTCGAGGTATTTGCGGACGCGAATCTTTTCCGGCATTCGGGAAGGGTCGGTGCCGGGAGGAAAGCGGGTCAAAAAGTAGGTGCGCGAACCAAGTGATTCCACGCGGTCTTGCACGAACTTGTTCAGCCCCTGGATAATCGCCGCCATCGAGATCACCGAAGACACCCCGATAACGATTCCCAGCACGGTCAGGGCAGAGCGCACCTTCGATGATCGCAGCGTCTCCATGGCCGCGAAGAAGTTTTCACGGGCCTGAGCTAAGGTCATCAGAGCCATTAGTCGGACCTCAACGCAACCACCGGATCCAGTTTGGCGGCGCGCAATGCGGGGTAAATTCCAAAAAACAACCCCACCGCGGAACTCATGATTACGCCCATCACCGCAACCGATGTGCGTACCGAGGCGGGGAAAGGCGTGTACGTCCGTAGCAGCAGCGCCACAAGAAATCCCAGCGCGATCCCGATGATTCCGCCCGCTATGCACTGCAAGAAGCTTTCCGTAATGAACTGCTTCAGGATGTCGGCTTGCGTAGCGCCAATAGCGCGGCGCACGCCGATCTCCCTTCGTCGCAGCGTGACGCTCACCAGCATCACGTTCATGATGACGATCCCGCCGATCACCACCGAGATCGTGCTCACCAGGATAAACACGCCAAAAAACGCCGAGCTGATGCTCTTCCACAACGCCATGTAGCTGTCCTTGGTGCCAATGAAGAAGTCATTTTCCGTCGTTCCACTCAAGTGCCGCCGCGCCCGCAAAATGAGCTGCGCCTGATCCTGCGCGGTCTCGAAATTCCCCGCGCTGGTTTTCACGTTGATCGTCAGGCTGGTGTGGATTCCCTGGATGCTTAGAAACACGGGCAGCGGCACGATGACAAAGTTGTCCTGGTCCTGGCCAAGGACGCTCCCGACCTTTTCCATGATGCCGATGACCAGGAACTCGTCGTTCCCAACGCGAATACTCTTCCCGATGGGGTCCATTCCCAGAAAGAGCCGCTGGACGATGGTGTCCCCGATCAGGCACACGCTCGTGCGGTGATCCGCTTCCCACGACGTGAAGAAGCGCCCCGCGTCCACTGCGCGGGAATCGATATTGGCCATGTTCGGTGTTTCGCCGTAGAAGTTCACGTCCGGCGATTCCTTGTCGCCGTAGCGTGCCTTTACCGAGGAACTGGCTGTTGCTCCGACTTCGCCACACGCCGGGCACTGTTCTTCGACCGCGCGCACGTCTTCTAACTCGATTTTTTTGTATTTGAGCGCCTTGATGATGATGTTGAAGTCGGTCACCGCAAATGGCGTTCGCGCAATCTGGAAGACGTTCGTTCCGAGGTTGGCGATTTTGTTCTCGACGTAGAGATTTGCCCCTTGGACGATGGTCATCACGGTGATCAGCGTCGCCACCCCCATGGTCAAACCCAGCATGGTTAGCGAAGCCCGCAGTTTGTGCGCACGGAGGGCACTGAAGCATTGGGCGAGATTGTCCTGAATACCTAGCATACCGAATAGATGATGGGAAGGTTCACCCGCTACTCTATCAAATCTCACGTGCCAGCCTGGCGTTAGCCCCGCGAGACTCGCCTCCCCCTCACTCTTTGTCTACGAACCGGCCTGCCCCAGGGTTACCGAGTTTCTTTAACCGAGACCGGTGAAGTCATTTGCTGATACCAAAAAAAGAGGCGCCCCGCACTAATGCCGGGGCGCCTCAGTTGCTTCGGGGGTGGAGGAAACTCTTACTGCTTGGCCTGGGGCTGCGTCTTGGCGTTGTGCTTCTTGCGGTAGATGTTCTTTGACGCGCCGTTCTGTTCCTTGTTGATCTGCTGCTTCTGGCTGGCCGTCAGTTTGCCGCCATTGGCCGCGCGGTCCGAGGACACTTGCTTGTTGATGCCTTGCTGTTGCTTCTCGAGTTTCGCGGTTTCACCGGCACTCAGTTGCCCGCTCTTGATGCCCTGGGCAATGCGGTCCTGCTGATTTTCACGCCGCTGCCCCACCTCGTTGTTTCCGTAGTGCGCGGTGTTGGCGTTGTGCTTGTCAGCGTAAATCTGCTTGGACATCTGGTTTTGCTGCTTGTTGATCTGCTGCTTTTCTCCGCTAGTGAGCTTGCCGCCGTTGGCAGCGCGGTCCGCCGCGGTTTCCTTGTTGATGGCGGCTTCCTTGGTCTCCAGATTCTTCGTTTCGCCCGCCGTCAATTGCCCGCTCTGGACGCCGTTGGCGATGCGGTCCTGCTGGTTTTCTTTGCGCTGCTGAATCGTCGGCTTGGGCGTCGAGGTCGTCGACGATGTCGCGGAGCTTCCGCTCTGCGAAGACGACGAGGACGACGAAGTTTGCGAGCCAGAGGAAGACTGCGAGCCGGAAGACGATTGATCCTGCGCCATCGCCACTCCGCCCAACAACAGAGCCGCCACAGGCACGGCGGTCCACTTCATCCAGGTGAATTTCATAACTCTCTCCTTAATTTCGTTCGGATTGATTCGATTCTCGGGTCACCCTGTAATACCCGATTCTGGAGAGAAAGTTGTGCCGCGCCTACTGGCCGGAAGGACAGCTTTGGCGCACTGGACAAGAGTTTTCCGCTACTCTTTGGGCACAATTTCTCCGCCGCAAATGCCAAAATACAGTCGAGTTATTTCGTGTAGTTCGTTAGATGGCCGATGGAATTAAGCGGGCGTGCCGCTCACTTCGGCGGAGTTGGCGCTTTCGCCTCCGGCATTGTAAGACGAGACCACGTAAAAATACTTCGTTTCCGAAGCCAAGCCGCTGTCGGTGAAATTCGTTGCCGCAGTGGAAGCGATCTGAGTGTAAGGACCGCCGCTGGTGCCGGAACGCTTGACGTTATAGCTGCTCGCGCCTGGACTGGCGTTCCAATTGAGCACGATTTGGGAGGCGCTACCTTGTTTCGCGGTTATGCCGCTGGGGGCAGGCGCTTGTGCGGGAGCGGCGGGCGCCGCTGTTGCGGTTGCCGCCGCCGAGTTGCCAGACATGCCTTCTTTGAAGCTGCGGATGCCCTCTCCGAGGCCCTTCATCACTTCGGGAATGCGCCTCCCGCCGAAGAAAATCAACACTACGGCCAGGACAATCAGCCAATGAAAAATACTAAACTCACCCATGAACTGCCTCCACGCGCCCCCGCCTGGCAGCGCGCTAATTCCACCCTAACGCAGCATGCTTCCAGCGGCAAGTCTGCAGTGCTTCCCAAGCCTATAGGATAACACGCTCGTCCCCCGCCCGCCGCGTTACCCGCTCGCGGTCCAAATATTCCAGCAAGGGGATGGCATATTTGCGGGTAATGCCAGTCAGCTCCTTGAAAACCGGCACGGAAATGCGGTCGCCTTTGGATTTCTTGTACCCGGCGAGGCGCTCCTTTAGCTGCGCGAGCACCTGGCGATGAAAAATGAGTTCCGGGGAGACGCGCACCAGGTTCTTCTCCCGCAAGAGCATCTGCAGGAGCTTTTCCGCGCGCTTGGCTTCGACCGCAAGCTTTGCGAGCACGTCTTTGGCTGCAGGGACTTCGAGGCCCGCAGCGGCAAAGGCCGCTTCAATCTGATCTTTGGCTTTCACTTCCTCCGGTTGCAGGGTGATTCCCGAGCCCGCTTTCTTGACCAGCTCACCAGGAGCGTCCAATTTCCTCTGCGCCACCAACTCTTCGAGCGCAGCACGGAACGTTTCTGGCCGCACGCGCCTGCCTAAGCTGGACCGCAAGTCCTCGCGCATTATTCCCGGTTGGAGGGGGTTTTCCTTCTGGAATTTCTCCACTTTTTCCACGATTTTTTGGCATGTTTCCTCGAACCGTTTTCCGGTAACCAGCACCAGCGGCTCCAGAGAAACCACTTTCACGCGCCCCGCGCTGGAGAGCTTTTGCAGCGTTTCCTGAATTTCGTTTTCCAGCCACGACGTGCGCGCGACTATCTCTGCCATCCCCAGTCCGAGGATAGCCCGCTCCGTCATTGCCGCCAGGATTTCCTCGCGGCTCCCTCGTTCCAGTGTTTCGAGAAATGCCATCCGCCCCGTATCGCGCAGCATCGGCCGCCGCGCCAGCGGGTCCAGCACAGCGCCCCCGCCTATCGTCACGACCGGGGAAAATAGACGCGCAATAAATCGATCGCCAGACAGCACCAGAATTTCATCTTGCAGCTTCAAGTTCGCGAATGCGATTCCGCCTGGCGGCAATTCTTTCTCTCCATGGAAATAGACTTGAGCGATGGTTTCCGCTGTGCCTGCGTGGAAATGCACGCGCGCGCCTTGCTTCAGTTTTCGCGCCAACGGTAACAATTCCAGCCGCACATCGATACGCCGGGTTTTCCGGAATTTTCCCGGGGTTGCGAGAACCATGCCGCGCTTCAGCGCAGTGTGCTCGATTCCCGCGAGATTCACGGCGGTGCGTTGTCCCGGCGTCGCCCGCTCCACTGTTTTGCCGCCGGATTGCACGCCCCGCACGCGCAACCGGTCGCCGCCGGGAAACAATTCCACTTCATCCCCCGCCCCAACGCTGCCGGAAATCAGCGTTCCCGTCACCACGGAGCCGAATCCTTTCATCGCGAAAGCGCGATCAATCGGCAAGCGGAAATATCGTGCTGCATTTTTTGCAACCACGTTTGCCGCTGCATCGTGCAATGCCTTCTTGAGTTCGGTGAGTCCAGCGCCTGTCTTCGCGCTCGCCGGAATCAGCGGCGCTCTCTCCAGAAACGATCCTCGCAGAAATTCCTCTGCTTCCAGGCGCACCAGTTCCAGCGTATCCGCGTCAACGAGATCGCTTTTCGTCAGCGCCACCACGCCGCGCTGCACTCCTAGCAAGCGGCAAATATCAAAGTGTTCACGCGTCTGGGGCTTGATGGATTCGTCGGCGGCGATCACCAGCAGCAGCACATCGATTCCCGCCGCGCCCGCCAGCATGTTGCTCACAAACCGCTCGTGCCCCGGCACATCCACAAATCCGAAGCGGACGCCGTTTTCTTCCAGGAACGCAAAGCCCAAATCAATGGTGATCCCGCGGCGCTTTTCTTCGGCGAGCCGGTCGGGATGCGTGCCCGTCAGCGCTTCGACCAGCGCGGACTTCCCGTGGTCGATGTGCCCTGCCGTTCCAACAATCACACTCGTGAGCGCAGTGGTTGGTCCCATGCGAATGGCTGTGAAGACATTGATGCTACTGGAGGAAAGAAGCGGGGGTCAAACCGGGGGGCTATTTTGCGGCGGCGATTTCGTCGACGATGGCTTGCGCAGCAGCGCGAGGATCTGGAGCTGCTATGATGGGCCTGCCGACAACTAGGAAGTCGGCGCCCGCGCGCATGGCTTCCGTGGGAGTTGCTTTGCGCGATTGGTCTTCGGATTTGGGTTCCACGGGAGAGTCTTTAGGGCGCACGCCGGGAGTGACAATCAGGAAGTCGCGGCCGCAGGCCCTGCGAATCGCTTTGGCTTCCTGAACCGAAGCGACGACTCCGTCGACGCCAGCTTTTTTGGCAAGTTGCGCCAGCTTGACCACGCGCAACTTCGGCGCACCGCCGATCCCCACTTCCTTCATGGTTTTCTGATCCATGCTCGTGAGAATCGTGACTGCGAGCAGGCGTGGCCGGTCTTCTCCCATAGGAACGCCGGCGCTGATGGCCTGTGCCGCCGCCTCCATCATGGCCTTGCCGCCAAGCGCGTGCACGTTCACCAACTGCACGCCGCTCATAGCTGCTGCGGATAAAACCGCGCCGGCAACCGTGTTCGGAATGTCGTGGAACTTCAGGTCCAGGAACACACCGTTCCCGAGAGCGGCAATTTCCTTGATGGCGGCGGGCCCCGCCGCCGTGAAAAGCTGGTTGCCGATCTTGAACAACCCGACGAGATCGGAAACCTGCTTCGCGAATTTCACCGCGGACGTGAGCGAATCGAAATCAAGCGCAACGATCAGGCTGCTTCTGGGATGGGCGTCGAAAGTCGTCAGGGTCATAGTTGACCCCGGCTCCTTCGGGGTCAGTGCTTCTCAGGTAATTCCAGCAACTCGAGCCGAACCTGGCTGACGCCCGAATGGATCAAGCCGATTTTCCGGGCGACACGATAGGATACATCAATTTCGCGTCCCTCTTGGTAGGGACCCCGGTCATTGATACGCACAAGTTCGAATCTGCCACTACGGGGGTTCACAATGCGGATCAAGGAACCAAAAGGTAAGTTAGGATGGGCGGCGGTCAAGGCTTCGCAGTCAAAGCGCTCGCCGTTGGCCGTCTTGCGCCCATTAAACCCGGGGCCATACCAACTGGCGTTGCCCACCCAGGTCTTAATCGGCTTTATAGGTTGATTCAGATGCGCCACGAGGGGGGCTTCCATTACCGGAGCGACGAGGAACATCAGAAGCACCCACCGAAGAGCAGCCCAGATCATGAAAAGTCGACGTGTCATAGTGTGTTCTTTGTGCTACTCAAATCCAAAAAAGTGTAGCACAAAAACCTCATTATGTCAACCGTTTTCTGCCACAAATTTTTCCCGTATCCCACTCAAAGTAAATAGCTTAGCTTTAAAAAGGGCTTTCGGAAGAGCCTCCGCGATCCCCTGACTGGCCTTGGGGTCAGCAAAACTGGCCGTTCCGACCTGTACTGCCGAAGCTCCCACGGCTAGGTATTCAAGCACGTCTTCGGCCGTCTCGATGCCTCCGAGGCCGATAATTGGTGACTTGACCGCCCTCCGCGTTTCCCATACCAGCCTCAAAGTGATGGGTTTAATGGCGGGGCCGGACAAACCTCCGGTCAAATTCCCCAGTCGCGACTTCCCGGTCCGGCAATCCAGGGCCATTGCGGGATAGGTGTTAGCCACAGTGAGCGCATCCGCGCCAGCCTCCTCGGCGGAACGCGCGATAAGTCCAATGTTTGCAACAAGAGGCGAGAGCTTGACCCAGA
>Ga0335081_10021173_pt1 | contig 10526 bp, 5 predicted proteins | sample Lox_Sample_35_FD_206713 | JGI IMG/M metagenome (GOLD analysis project Ga0335081, IMG submission 206713) | Soil microbial communities from Loxahatchee National Wildlife Refuge, Florida, United States - Lox_Sample_3.5 | ecosystem: Environmental > Terrestrial > Soil > Wetlands | place: USA: Florida...
TTTTCGCCTGCCGAGGCGTCTTTGCATCCGACCGGGCGCGGCCCCTCGCGGCACCGCCCGGCGTTTGCGTTTGAGCGATTGAACGACCCAACCCGATGAGCCACAGCACCAATCCAGGGGCGCGCGCCGCCGCGCCCGAGTCCAATCCGGGGGCGCTGCCGCCCCCGCTAGCGCCCGGACGCCCCCGCCGCCGCCGGCTGTCGCTCATGGTCACCGCGGTCGTCGCGGTGGTCCTCTTGGGGACGGTCTGGTGGGTGAACCACGCGCAGACCAAGGCGGCGACGGCCGCCGGCGGCATGGGAGCCCGCCGCGCATTCTTTGGGCCCGACGTGGCCGTCCCGGTCGTCGCCCAGGCGGCGCAGAAGGGCGACATCGACGTCTACATGGACGGCCTCGGCAACGTCACGTCGCCGGCGACGGTGACGGTGATCACGCGGATCAGCGGCGAGCTCACCGAGGTGGACTTCAAGGAGGGCCAGGAGGTGAAGGCCGGCGACCTGCTGGCGGTGATCGATCCGCGGCCGTACCAGGTGGCGCTCGAGCAGGCGGAGGGCCAGCTGCTGCAGGCCCAGGCCCAGCTCAAGCAGGCCCAGACCGATTTGGCGCGCTATGAGAAACTCTCGGAGCAGGACTCCATCGCATCTCAACAGGTCGACACCCAGCACGCGCTCGTCAGCCAGTATGAGGGGCTGGTCAAGACCGACCAGGCGGCGATCGACAGCGCCAAGCTGAACCTGACCTATTGCCACATCACCGCGCCGATCTCCGGCCGGGTGGGCCTGCGCCAGGTGGACGCGGGCAACTACGTGACGGCCTCGGACACGACCGGCCTCGTGACGCTGACCCAGATCCGCCCGATCTCGGTGATCTTCACCCTGCCGGAGGACGCCTATTCCCAGGTGGCCGCGCGCCTCCGATCCGGCGCGCCGATTCCGGTCGACGCCTACGACAGCATGGAGACGCAGAAGCTGGCGACGGGAACGCTCGAGGCGATCGACAACCAGGCGGACACGAACACCGGCACCTTCAAGCTCCGCGCCACCTTCGCGAATGAAACGGAGAGTCTGTTTCCGAACGAATTCGTCAACGTCCGCATGCTGCTCGACGTCAACCGCGGGGTGATCGTCATCCCGACCTCGGCCGTCGAGCTGGGCCAGGCCGGGTCCTACGTCTACGTGGTCAAGCCGGACGACACGGTCACCGCGCAGCCGGTGAAGCTCGGGACGACCCAGGGCGACCGTGTGGCGGTGACATCCGGATTGAACGTCGGCGACCGCGTGGTGGTGGAGGGGGCGGACCGGCTCCGCGAGGGCGGGCGCGTGATGGTGCAGCAGCCGGGCGCCGCGGCGGAGACCCCTGGCGCCGGCGCCCCCAACGGCGGGGCGAAGGGCCGCTGGGGTCACCGCAACGGTGGACAGGGCGGGCAGGGCGGACAAGGGCATTGGCAGGGCGGAAAGCCGGCAAACGGCCAGCGGCCGGCCCAGGGTGGCGGCGGGTCCTGAGGCGGACGCGCGTCCGCCGCCGCGGCAAACCCGATGAATCCCTCCCGCATTTTCATCCACCGGCCCGTCGCCACCTCGCTGCTGATGGTGGCGATCCTGATCGTGGGCCTGGTGGCGTTCCGCTTCCTGCCGCTGTCGGCCCTGCCGGAGGTGGACTATCCGACCATCCAGGTTCTGACCCTTTATCCCGGGGCCAGCCCCGATGTGATGACGTCCTCGGTCACGGCGCCGCTCGAGCGCCAGCTGGGCGAGATGCCGGGCCTCAAGCAGATGTCCTCGACCAGCTCCGCGGGCGCGTCGGTCATCACCCTGCAGTTCGACCTCAGCCTGAGCCTTGACGTGGCCGAGCAGGAGGTGCAGGCGGCGATCAACGCCTCGGGCAACCTGCTGCCGTCCGACCTGCCCGCGCCGCCGATCTACGCCAAGGTCAACCCGGCCGACGCGCCGGTGCTGACGCTTGCGGTGACCTCCCAGACGCTGCCGCTCACCCAGGTCGAGGATCTCGCGGACACTCGCCTGGCCTCGAAGCTCTCCCAGCTGCCGGGCGTGGGCCTGGTCAGCATCGGGGGCGGGCAGCGCCAGTCGATGCGCATCCGGTTCAACCCCGTGCAGCTCGCCGCGTTCGGGCTGAACATCGACGACGTGCGCAGCACGGTGAACAACGGCAACGCCAACACCGCCAAGGGCGGGTTCGACGGCCCGGCGCGCGCCTTCACGATCAACGCCAACGACCAGCTCAAGACCCCCGAGCAGTACCGGAACCTGATCCTCGCCTACCGCAAGGGCTCCGCCGTGCGGCTGGGCGACGTCGCCACGGTGGACAGCGCGCCGGAAAACACCGAGCTGGCCGCGTGGGTCAACACCACCCCGGGCATCCTGATCAACATCCAGCGCCAGCCGGGCGCCAATGTCATCCAGGTGGTCGAGGGCGTGCGGGCGGTGCTGCCCGCGCTGCAGGCCGCGCTGCCGCCGTCGATCGAGGTCGGCGTGCTCACCGACCGGACCAACACGATCCGCGCCTCGATTTCCGACGTGGAGCTGGAGCTGACCCTGGCGGTCGGGCTGGTCGTGCTGGTGATCTTCCTCTTTCTGCGCAACGTCCCGGCGACAATCATCCCGAGCCTCTCGGTGCCCCTCTCGATCGTCGGCACGTTCGCGATCATGTACCTGGTCGGCTTCAGCCTGAACAACCTCACGCTGATGTCGCTCGTCATCGCCTCGGGCTTTGTCGTCGACGATGCGATCGTCATGATCGAGAACATCGCCCGCTTCGTCGAGCAGGGCGACTCGCCGCGGGAGGCGGCGCTCAAGGGCTCGGCGCAGATCGGCTTCACCATCATTTCGCTCACCATCTCGCTCATCGCGGTGCTCATCCCGCTGCTGTTCATGGGCGACGTCGTCGGCCGCCTTTTCCGCGAGTTCGCCATCACCCTCGCGGTCACGATCCTGATCTCGGCGGTCGTCTCGCTCACCCTCGTGCCGATGATGTGCGCCAAGCTGCTCCGGCACCACGAGCGCGCGGAGGAGCCGGCGTGGAGCCGGCTGGCCGGCGGCTGGTTCGACCGCCTGCTCGCGGCCTACGGCCGGGCGCTCCGCTGGGTGCTCGCCCACCAGCCCCTCACCCTCGCGGTGGCCGTGGGCACGCTCGTGCTGACGGTGTTCCTCTACATTGTCATCCCCAAGGGCTTCTTCCCGGTGCAGGACACGGGCCTGATCCAGGCCATCACCCAGGCGCCCGACTCCGTCTCCTACGAGCGCATGAGCGGGCTGCAGGAGCAGCTGGCGGCGGCGATCCTCAAGGATCCGGACGTGGTCAGCCTCTCGTCGTCCGTCGGCGTCGACGGCATCAACACCACCCTCAACACCGGCCGGATGCTGATCAACCTCAAGCCGAAGGACGAGCGCCACGACGACGTGGCGGCGATCATCCGGCGGCTGAACGCGGCCCTGCCGTCGGTGGTCGGCATCACCGCCTACCTCCAGCCGGTGCAGGACCTCACGATCGAGGACCACGTCACCCGCACCCAGTACCAGTTCGTGCTCGAGAGCGCGAATCCCGACGACCTCGCGGCCTGGGTGCCCCAGTTGGCGGCCGCCCTGCAGGCGCGGCCCGAGCTGACCGATATCGCCACCGACCTCGCTCCGAACGGGCTGGCCGCCTACGTCGACGTCAACCGCGACGCGGCGGCGCGCTTCGGGATCACGGCGGCGACGGTGGACAACGCGCTCTACGACGCCTTCGGCCAGCGCATCATCTCGACGATCTTCACCCAGTCCAACCAGTACCGGGTGATCATGGAGGCGGACCCGGCGCTGCAGCGCTCGCCCGACTCCCTCGCGCAGATCTACCTGCCCTCGGCGGCGGGCGGCCAGGTGCCGCTGTCGGCGATCGCGCAGATCCGGGTGCAGACCGCCTCGCTCCTTATCAACCATCTCGGCCAGTTCCCCGCCAACACGATCTCCTTCAACCTGCCCGCCGGCGGCTCGCTGGGCGCGGCCGTGCGCGCGGTGCGCGCGACCGAGGCCCAGCTCGGGATGCCGCCCAGCATCCTGACCAGCTTCCAGGGCGCGGCGTCGGCCTTCGAGTCGTCCCTCTCGAACGAGCTGTTCCTCATCCTCGCCGCCCTGCTGGCGGTCTACATCGTGCTGGGCGTGCTCTACGAGAGCTTCATCCACCCCGTGACGATCCTCTCGACGCTGCCCTCCGCCGGCATCGGCGCGCTGCTGGCGCTCATGCTCGCCGGCAGCGACCTCGGGGTGGTCGGCATCATCGGCATCATCCTCCTGATCGGCATCGTGAAGAAGAACGCGATCATGATGATCGACTTCGCCCTCGACGCGGAGCGCCACGAGGGGCTGAAGCCGGAGGACGCGATCTACCAGGCCAGCCTGCTGCGCTTCCGGCCGATCCTGATGACGACGATGGCGGCGCTGTTCAGCGCCGTGCCGCTGATGGTGGGCTGGGGCACGGGCTCGGAGCTGCGCCACCCGCTCGGCCTCACCATCGTCGGCGGCCTGATCGTCAGCCAGCTGCTGACCCTGTTCACGACGCCGGTGATCTACCTGGCATTCGACCGCCTGGCGCAGCGGTTGCGCGGCCGGGCGGAGGCGCCCGTGGGGGCGGGGGAACCGGCGGCATGAACATCTCGGAACCCTTCATCCGCCGCCCGGTGGGCACCACGCTGATCACGATCGGCGTGGCGCTGGCGGGGCTGATGGCCTATTTCCACCTCCCGGTCTCGCCCCTGCCGCAGGTCGACTTCCCGACGATCGTCGTCTCGGCCGGGATGCCCGGCGCGAGTCCGGAGACGATGGCCTCCGCCGTGGCCACGCCGCTGGAGCGCCACCTCGGCACGATCGCCGACGTGACCGAGATGACCTCGACCAGCTCGGTCGGCAACACCCAGATCGTGCTTCAGTTCGGACTCAACCGCGACATCGACGGCGCGGCCCGCGACGTGCAGGCGGCGATCAACGCGGCCCGCGCGGACCTGCCGGTGGCGCTGCGCAGCAACCCCACCTACCGCAAGGTCAACCCGGCGGACGAGCCGATCGCGATCCTCACCCTCAGCTCCGCCACGCTCAGCCAGGGCCAGCTCTACGACGTGGCCTCCACGATGATCCAGCAGAAGCTCTCCCAGGTGGCCGGGGTGGGCGACGTGGAGGTGGGCGGCAGTTCGCTGCCGGCCGTGCGCGTCGACCTCAATCCGACCGCGCTCTTCCGCTACGGCATCGGGCTGGAGGACGTGCGGGCGGCGCTCTCGGCCGCCAACGCGCACAGCCCGAAGGGGGCGGTGGAGAACAGCCGCCTGCGGTGGGAGATTTACAGCAACGACCAGGCCCGCGCCGCGGCCCAGTACCAGTCGCTGATTGTCGCCTACCGCCACGGCGCGCCGGTCCGGCTGTCGGACGTCGCCACGGTCAGCGACTCGGTCGAGGACATCCGCAACGCCGGGTTCTCGCAGGGCCACCCGGCCGTGGCCGTGATCGTCTCGCGTCAGCCGGGGGCCAACATCATCGACACGGTGGACCGGGTGAAGGCGCTGCTGCCGCTCCTCCGCGCCGGGCTGCCGCCGGCCGCCCAGCTCGACTTCGTGATCGACCGCAGCATCACCATCCGCGCCTCGCTGCACGAGGTGGAGGCGACCCTGGCGATCGCGGTGGTGCTGGTCGTGCTGGTGGTGTTCTTCTTCCTGCGCGACTGGCGGGCCACGATGATCCCCTCGGTGGCGGTGCCGGTCTCCCTCATCGGCACGTTCGCCGTGATGTACCTGCTGGGCTTCAGCCTGGACAACCTCTCGCTCATGGCGCTGACCATCGCGACCGGGTTCGTGGTGGATGACGCCATCGTGGTGATGGAGAACGTGACGCGGCATCTCGAGGCGGGGGAGCCGCGCTTCCAGGCGGCCCTGCACGGGGCGCGGGAGGTGGGTTTTACGGTGCTGTCCATGAGCCTGTCGCTGGTCGCGGTGTTCATTCCCATCCTGCTCATGGGCGGCATCGTCGGCCGGCTGTTCCGCGAGTTCGCCGTCACCCTCTCGATCGCGATCCTCATCTCGCTCTTCGTCTCGCTCACGACGACGCCGATGATGTGCTCGCTCATCCTCGGCCGCCGCCGGGTGACCGTGCACGGGCGGCTGTACCGCTGGAGCGGCCACCTGTTCGACGACCTGCGCTCGGTCTACGAGCACTCGCTCGCCTGGGCGCTGCGCCGCGGCCCCCTGATGATGGTGATCCTCGCGGTCACGGTGGGCCTGAACCTCTGGCTGTTCGGAATGGTCCCGAAGGGCTTCTTTCCCGAGCAGGACACCGGCCGTATGTTCGGCTTCGTCGTCGCCGACCAGACCATCTCCTTCCAGAGCATGTCGCAGAAGCTCCGGCAGTTCCTCGCCATCGTGCAGAGCGACCCGGCCGTGGACGTGGCCGTGGGCGTCGCGGGTGGCGGCCACTGGGGCGGCAACTCCGGCCACCTCTTCCTCGGCTTGAAGCCGCTGGGGGAGCGCAACGCCTCCTCCGAGCAGGTGATCGCCCGGCTCCGGCCCCAGCTGTCCCGCGTGCCCGGCGCGCGCCTGTTCCTGATGCCGGCGCAGGAGATCCGCGTCGGCGGCCGCCAGAGCAACGCCACGTACCAGTACACGCTGCAGTCGGACTCGCTCGAGGACCTCCGCACGTGGACGCCGCGGCTGGTCGACGCGCTGAAGAACGAGCCGGCCCTGACCGACGTCAATAGCGACCAGCAGAACAACGGCCTGGAGACCGATCTGGTCATTGACCGCGACGGCGCCTCGCGCCTCGGGCTGACCGCGGCGCAGATCGACAACACGCTCTACGACGCCTTCGGGCAGCGCCAGGTCTCGACCATCTACCGGTCGCTCAACCAGTACCACGTCGTGATGGGCGTGGCGCCGCAGTACTGGCAGGACCCGGCGGCGCTGAAGGACATCTACGTGAGCAAGTCGGGCGGCAGCATCAGCGGCACCCAGGCCACGAACGCGATCGCCGGCACCGTCTCCGCCGGCAGCGGCGTCAACGCCCCGGCGGTGGCCTCCGACGCCGTGCGCAACGCCCTGCTGAACGCCATCGCGACGCGGGGCCGCGGCGGCGCCTCCACCGGGCAGGCGGTGAGCACGAACGTGGAGACGATGGTGCCGCTCTCGGCCTTCGCCCGCTACCAGATGGGGACGACGCCGCTGGCGGTCAACCACCAGGGCCAGTTCGCCGCCGCCACGATCTCCTTCAACCTCGATCCGAGCGCATCGCTCGGCGACGCGGTGACGGCGGTCGAGCGGCAGGCTGCGCTGATCCACCTCCCGTCGACGATCCACGGCAGCTTCGCCGGCGTGGCGCAGACCTACCAGACGGCCATCGGCAACGAGCTGGTGTTGATCCTCGCCGCGATCATCGCGATCTATCTCGTGCTCGGCATCCTCTATGAGAGCTACGCCCACCCCCTGACCATCCTCTCGACGCTGCCGTCGGCGGGGCTCGGGGCCGTGCTCGCGCTGATGCTGTTCAACACCGAGTTCAGCCTGATCGCGCTGATCGGCGTCATCCTCCTCATCGGCATCGTGAAGAAGAACGCGATCATGATGATCGATTTCGCGATCGTCGCGGAGCGGACCGAGGGGCTGGGCCCGCGCGACGCCATCTTCAAGGCCTGCCTGCTGCGCTTCCGGCCGATCATGATGACCACGATGGCGGCCCTGCTTGCCGCCGTGCCGCTGGCCGTCGGCTACGGCGAGGGCGCGGAACTGCGCCGTCCGCTCGGCATCTCCATCGTCGGCGGCCTGATCGTCAGCCAGGTGCTCACCCTCTACACCACGCCGGTCATGTACCTGGTCATCGACTGGCTGCGGCGCGGCTGCCTCAACCTCGGGCGCCGGCTGCGCGCCCTCCTCTGGCGGGCGCGGCCGCTGCCCGCGCCGCTCGAAACCCGTCCTTCATGACTCCGTTGATCCCCGTTCGTCGTGCGTTCCGTCCGCGCCTCCCGCGCTGGCTGGCCGCCGGCGCCGCCGCGCTGCTCGCCGGCTGCGCCGCCGGTCCCGCCTATCACCGGCCGGAGGCGGCCGCGCCCGCCGCGTTCAAGGAGGCGGCCGGCTGGAAGGCCGCCGCCCCGGCCGAGGCCGCCCCGCGCGGTCCGTGGTGGGAGGCGTTTGGCGACCCGGAACTCAACGACCTGGAGACGCGCGTCGCCACGGCGAACCAGACCCTCCTCCAGGCGGAGGCGAACTACGAGGAGGCGCGCCAGGCGGCGCGCGCCGACCGCTCGACGCTGCTGCCCTCGCTCTCGGCGGTCGGCTCGGCCGAGCGGTCCAAGGCGCCGCCGGCCCGCGGCACCACGGCCACCGGCGCGGTCACGACCTACACCGCGGCGCTGGAGGCGGCGTGGGAACCGGACCTGTGGGGCCGGATCCGGCGCACCACCGAGGCCGGCGTCGCCGCCGCCCAGGCGAGCGCGGCCGACCTGGCGCTGACGCGCCTCTCGCTGCAGACGACGCTGGCGCGCGACTACATCGCGCTGCGTACCAGCGACGAGCGGCGCCATCTGCTCGCGAACGCGGTCGAGGCCTACCGCCGCACGCTCACCATCTCGCAGAACCGCTACAACGCCGGCGTGGCCGCGCGCAGCGACGTCGTGTCGGCGCAGACGCAGCTCGACAATGCCCGGGCGCAGCTGCTCGACGTCGGCGTCCAGCGCGCGCAGCTCGAGCACGCCATCGCGGTGCTGACGGGGCGGGCGCCGGCCGAGATGACGATCGCTCCGCGCGGGAGCTTGGAACTGACCTTGCTGGCGGTGCCGCCGGCATTGCCGTCCGACCTGCTCGAGCGCCGGCCCGACGTGGCGGAAGCGGAACGTTCGGTCGCCGCGGCCAATGCGCGCGTCGGCGTCCAGGTTGGCGCCTGGTTCCCCTCGATCTCGCTGTCCGGTTCGGACGGTTACGAGGGCTCGCCGCTGCGGGACCTGCTGACCGCGCCCAATCGCTTCTGGTCGCTGGGCGGCCAGGCGGCCGAGACCCTGCTGGACTGGGGTCAGCGCAGCGCCGACGTGCGCGGCGCGCGCGCCGCCTACGACGCCAGCGTGGCCGGCTACCGGCAGACCGTGCTCGCGGCGCTTCAGGACGTCGAAGACAACCTCGCCAGCCTGCGCATCCTCGCCGAGGAGGCCCAGGTCGAGGATGCCGCGGTGGGCGAGGCCGCGGAGGCGGCCCGCATCGCGCTGAACGAATACAACGCGGGCACCGTCGACTACACCACGGTCGCCACCGCCCAGGTGGCCGAGCTGAACAGCCGGATCGCGGCGCTCAACATCCTGAGCAACCGCCTGTCCGCGAGTGTGGGCCTGGTCACGGCGCTGGGCGGCGGCTGGACGACGGCCGACCTGCCGGACGCACACGCGGTTTTCTCCGGTCCGCGCCACGATTGAGCGGAGACCGGAATCGATTTGCGAACGCGCGCCAGCGGCATCCGTTTTTCGGTGTCGGCAGGGGCGCGGACTGGCCGCGCGCTTGCCGGATCATGATCCACCTTCGCCCCGCCACCCCGCACGATGCCGCCGCGATCACCGCCTGCGTGCACGAGGCGTTCCAGACGTACGTCGCGCGGATCGGCCGGCCGCCGGCCCCGATGCGGGTGGACTATGCACGGGTGATCGCAGAGCGTTCCGTGTTCGTGGCAGAGCGGGAGGGTGCGGTGGTCGGAGTGCTGGTGCTGACCACGACGGCCGAAGGCTTCTTGCTCGAGAATGTCGCGGTCAGCCCGCGGCACCGCGGCCAGGGCGTGGGGCGCCGGTTGCTGGAGTTCGCGGAGGCCGAAGCCCGCCGGCTGGGCCAACGATCGATCTACCTCTACACGCACGAGAAGATGTCCGAGGCCCGGGCGCTTTACGCCCGGATCGGGTATGCGGAGTACGACCGGCGCACCGAGGACGGCTACGCGCGGATCTATCTGCGGAAGCTGCTGCCGGCGGAATGACCGCCCCCGGCCGCGAGGAACGGAGCAATCCGGGACCCGCGGTCAGTGCCGCAGGGTGGGGCCGTCGACCCACGCCGCCGGGATGGTGGTGGTCGACGGGATGTCGGGCACGCCGTACTCGTTGCGGTGGATCTGGGCGATGAGCAGCTCGGCGCCGCGGACGCCCAGCAGCCACGGCTGCAGGTCGAGGCCGGCGCAGGGCACCACGTTTACCATGATGTTCAGGCAGCAGAAGCCGTGGGTGCGCGGCACGCTGGCGCCGCAGGACTCCATCCACTCGATCGCCTCGGCGCGGTGGCAGAGCACGACATCGGGCTTCGCGCTTTTGAACCAGGCGGAGAACTCGGGCTTGGCGATCTCCGGGATGATGAGCGGCGTCAGCCAGTCGAACACGTTGTGGTGGTTGTGATAGGCCTGGAAGGCCGCCTCCCAGCGGTAGAGCAGGCGCTCGTCATGGTGCCGGTTGAGCACGAGGCCCGGCCGCTTGTAGCCGAGGGTGTGCAGCCGCTGCAGCGTGGTCATCATCGAGCGGTAGTGGTCCGAGCACACGGA
>Ga0335081_10021174_pt1 | contig 10526 bp, 8 predicted proteins | sample Lox_Sample_35_FD_206713 | JGI IMG/M metagenome (GOLD analysis project Ga0335081, IMG submission 206713) | Soil microbial communities from Loxahatchee National Wildlife Refuge, Florida, United States - Lox_Sample_3.5 | ecosystem: Environmental > Terrestrial > Soil > Wetlands | place: USA: Florida...
AATGTCGTGAGCACCATTTCGAGCGCTTCCCGATTGCCGGTCGCGGCGTAATAGCGCAGCAGGAAATTGTGCACGCTGGGGCGTGGAAATTTGGGCGCGCCGCCGAAACCTCCCAGGCGCGCATCGAACATTCTGCGAAACGCCTGAAATCCGGAGTCGAGTGCGTCGCGGCCGGCTTCCCCGCCCTTCTGTACGTTCGAGTATTCGCGGAGCTGGGTGAGCACATGCGCGCCGGATTCCTCGATGCGCGCGCGATCGTCGCGCCAGGCGCGCGCCAGATTGAGCAGAATGGAGCCGAAGCCGGGACGGCCCCAGCGATCGTCGGGAGGAAAATATGTGCCGCCGAAAAACGGCTTGCGGTCGGGGGTCAGGAAAACCGACATGGGCCATCCGCCGCTTCCGGTGGAAGCCTGCACGAACAGCATGTAGATGCGATCGACGTCGGGGCGCTCTTCGCGATCCACTTTGATGGAGACGAAATTGTCGTTCAGGATGCGCGCGATCTGCTCGTTTTCAAAGGACTCGCGCTCCATCACGTGGCACCAGTGGCAGGTGGAGTAACCGACGGAAAGGAACACGGGCTTGTTTTCGCGCGCGGCTTTTTGGAATGCTTCGCCGGTCCAGGGAAACCAGTCGACCGGATTGTGCGCGTGCTGGAGCAGGTAGGGACTTTTCTCGTGGGCCAGCCGGTTGGGGGACATGTGGGTAACATATCGCAAAAGAGGATCCATCGAGGCGGGAAAAAGACGCGCTTGTGTGTTGTGCAAACCGCTTGCTCACGCGCGCGGCTCGGCTTCGGCGACTCGGCAAGCAGAGCCGCGCGCGTCAGCAAGGCGGCGATTCGATTTTGAGGGCCTTCAGGATGAAGGCGTAGTGAAACGCGGTTTCCTTCAAATGCTCGTAGCGGCCGCTGGCGCCGAAATGGCCGCTGCCCATGTTGGTTTTGAGCAGCAGGAGACGATCGCCGGTTTTGGTCGCGCGCAGCTTGGCGACCCACTTTGCCGGCTCCCAATAGGAAACACGCGGATCGTTCAGTCCCGCGGTTACCAGAATGTTCGGATACGATTTGGGCGCGATATTTTCGTACGGCGCGTAGGATTTTATGTACTCGTAGTATTGCGGATCTTCGGGGTTGCCCCATTCTTCGTATTCGCCGACGGTGAGCGGCAGCGATGGGTCCAACATGGTGTTCAGCGCGTCGACGAACGGCACCAGCGCGACCACGGCCGCGAACAGGTCCGGGCGCAGGTTGGTCACGGCGCCCATCAGCAGTCCGCCGGCGCTTCCGCCCATGATCGCAAGACGCTGCGGCGAAGTGTATTTTTCGCGCTCCAGGTACTCGGCCGCGGCGATGAAATCGGTGAAGGTGTTTTTCTTGTGCAGGAGCCGGCCGTCCTCGTGCCACGGCTTTCCGAGATCGGCGCCGCCGCGGATGTGCGCGATGGCCCAGACGAAGCCGCGATCAAGCAGGCTCAGCCGGTCGGAGGAAAACGACGGGTCCATGCTGATCCCGTACGCGCCGTAACCGTACAGGAGCGCGGGGGCGCGCCCGTTTTTCTCGAAATCTTTGCGATAGACCAGCGAAATCGGAACTTTCACGCCATCCGGCGCGGTCGCGTACACGCGCTCCGAGGCGTATTGCAAGGGATCGTAGCCGCCCAGCACCTCCTGCTGTTTTTTCAGCTCCCGCTTTCGCGTTTCGATGTCGTAGTCGAACACCGAAGGCGGCGTCACCAACGAGGTGTAGACGAAGCGCAGGACTTTTGTGTCGTATTCGGCATTCGCGCCCAGGCCCGCGGTGTAGACCGGATCGGGAAAATCGATGTAATGAGTTTCGCCGGTGGTGAAATTCTGAATGCGGATTTTAGTCAGCCCGCGATCACGCTCCTCGGCGATGAAATAGTTGCGGAAGGTGGTGATGTCCTCGACCGTGATCTCGGGGCGCGCGGCGAGCACTTCGCGTCCGGCGGCCGGATCGCTGAGCGGCGCCTCCATTACGCGAAAGGTGGGCGCATGGTCGTTGGTGCGGATGAACCACGATTCGGCGTGATGCGTTACGTCGTACTCGGTTCCTGTCACACGCAGCAAAATCGTGCGGAATTCGTCGTGAGGGCGATCGGCGCTGACGTAGCGAACCTCGGAGGTCAGCGGGCTGGCGATGTCGATCAGAATGTAGGCGCGGCTGGAGGTTTTGCCCAGCTCAACCGTGAATCGCTCATCGGTTTCGTGGTAAACCAGCGCGTCCTCTTTTACGCCCAGCGAATGGCGGAAGATTTTGTGGGGACGCTTGGCCGCATCGAGCACGGTGTAGAAAAACGTCGCGTTATCATTGCCCCATTCGAGCGAATAGTAGGTGTTGGGAATTTCGTCGGCGAGCAGATCTCCCGTGGACAGGTCTTTGACGCGTATTGTGTAAGCCTCGTCGCCGTCGAAATCGACTGAGTATGCCAGCAGCCGGTGGTTGGGACTCACGCTGAAATTTCCGATCCGGAAATAGGTGTGCCCCTGCGCCATCGCGTTGCCGTCGAGCAGGATTTCCTCGGGCGCTTTCAGAGAGCCGTGCTTGCGGCAATAAATCGAATACTGTTTCCCTTCTTCGGTACGCGTGTAATAAAAATAGTCGTCGCGACGCGTGGGGACGCTCAGGTCGGTCTGCTTGATGCGGCCGAGCATCTCGCCGTACAGCTGGTTGGTCGGCGCCTCGGCAGGCTTCATTACCGCGTCAGTGTAACGATTCTCGGCTTCGAGGTATTGAATCGTATCGGGATTATCGCGGTCGCGCAGCCAGAAATAGTTGTCGACACGCGTGTCGCCATTCACGGTTACAGTTTTGGGCACAAGCTTCGCAAGCGGGGGATGAATGGCGGTATCCGCGATCGTCGTGCTCATGAATGTAATTTGATTTTATCGATTGAAGAAGTCCCACGCGTCGCGGACGATGCTTTCGAGATCGCTGCGCCGCGGCTCCCAGCCGAGCGACGCGCGCAGACGGGTCGAATCGGCCACCAGCTCCGCCGCGTCGCCTTCACGCCGGGCGGCGATGGTGAAGGGAACTTTCCGGCCCGTCACCTTCTCCACCGCACGCATCACCTCGAAGACGGACTGCCCACAGCCGGTCCCCACGTTGAACGCGTCGGATGATCCGCCCTGCATCAGATGATCGAGCGCGGCGATGTGGGCCTGCGCCAGATCGGCCACATGAATGTAGTCGCGAATGCAGGTTCCGTCGGGCGTGGGATAATCGTCGCCAAAAATCTGGATCGGCTCCCCCGAGCGGATCGCGCGGAACAGCAGCGGAATCAGGTGGGTCTCCGGCTCGTGCTCTTCGCCGAGGCCCGCGGACGGTTCCGCGCCGCACGCGTTGAAATAGCGGAGCGCCACGCTGCGCAGGCCCCCGAAAGTGTCAATCTGCCTCAGAATTCGCTCGATGGTGGCCTTGGTTTCGCCGTAGGGGCTCACGGGGTCGAAGGGAGCGTCCTCGGGGATGGGAACCTTGCTCGGGTTTCCGTAGACCGCGGCAGTCGAGGAAAACACGATGCGCCGCACTCCGCTTTTCGCCATCGCATCGAGTAATGAAACCGTTCCGCCGATATTGTTTGAAAAATACAGTTCCGGCATTCGGGCCGATTCACCCACGGCGATATACGCGGCGAAATGCACCACCGCGTCGACGCCGACAAGCAACGCTTCGATCTCCGCGGTCTGCTGGAGCCGCGCCACGTGCAGCCGCTCGGGTGGGACGTTGTGGCGGTGACCGCGCGAAAGATCGTCGACGACGGTCACGTCGTGGCCGCGGCCGAGGAGATGAGTAACGGTAATGGAACCGATATATCCGGCGCCGCCGGTGACCAGGATTTTCGCCATCGGCTAGAAGTTTGTTGAAAATGGGGACAGACCGCTCTGTCCACGCCAGACGGTCGCAAACGAACCAACGGCTTCGGGTCGGGGACAGAGTAGTCTGTCCCCTTTTTCAACATCCTCCTGGAAGGCTTTCTGCGCCGGGGATTGTTCCACAATCCCGATTTTATCAGGGGCGATTGGAGCGCGATGGGGGTGGTTATGTTAAAATTTTGGATCGTTTCAAATTCGCGCGCTTTCGCGCTACACTAAAAAGTCACTCACCTTTATTATGGATATTCACAAAATGATCGCTGAACTCCACGCGGAGAGGACGGCAATTGACGAAGCTGTGGTGGTATTGGAACGCCTCGCGCGCGGGCGCAGCGGAAGGCGGGGGCGGCCTCCGGCGTGGATGGCTTTCATCCGGGCGAACTCTTCGAACGCGCCCAAGACGACGACTCGCACGCTCAGCGCGGAAACGCGCAAGCGCATGGCGGAAGCGCAGAAGCGCCGCTGGGCCGCTTATCGCAAGGCCCAGGAAGCTTAAAACAAAACGCTTAGCTCGCTGAAGCTCTCCTCGCGCGGCGGAGAGTATAGTGGGAGCATGTACAGATATCTGCTGTCGACACGCGAAGGTTCGCTCGCGGTCATCACCTTGAACCGTCCCGAGCGGCGCAATGCGATGTCGCTTGATCTGATGCTGGAGCTGATCGCGTGTCTGGATGAAATCGGGTCTGCGCGCGAAATTCGTTCGGTAATTCTCGGCGCCGCGGGAAAGGTTTTTTCCTCCGGCCATGATTTGAATGAACTGGTGGGCGGGACCATCGCCGATTATCGGCGCCTGTTTGATGTGTGCGCGCAGTTGATGGCGAAAATTCAGTCCATTCCTCAACCTGTGGTCGCGCAGGTGCAAGGCATCGCGACGGCCGCGGGATGCCAGTTGGTAGCCACCTGCGATCTCGCAGTTTCAAGCGACCAGGCGACCTTCGCCACGCCGGGCGTCAAGAACGGGCTGTTTTGTTCGACGCCGATGGTCGCGCTGACGCGCGCGGTGGGCCGCAAGCGCGCCATGGAGATGCTGCTCACCGGACGGCCCATCGACGCGCGCAGCGCTCTCGAGTGGGGCCTGGTGAATCGGGTGGTTCCGGCGGCCGGGCTGGAACCGGAAACACGGAAGCTCGCCTGCCAGATCGCTGAGGCGAGTCCTCTCACCGTTTCCATCGGGAAGCAGGCTTTCTACGCTCAGATCGAGCTCGATCAGCCGCGCGCATATGCTTACGCCAAGGAAGTGATGTCGATGAACGCGGCGGCTTACGACGCGCAGGAAGGGATCACGGCGTTCCTCGAGAAGCGCGCAGCGTGCTGGCAAGGCCGGTAGGAGCCGAGCCGCAGATGCACGCCGATGCACACAGATAAAAATGCAATCTGCGTGCATCTGCGGCTGCTATACCCGCGCAAAATCGATGTAGCCGCGCTGGGGATCGGCGCCGACCAGTTTCACGCGCAGCACGTCGCCGACGTCGACTCCGCGCTCGCCGCGCACGAGCAGTCCTTCAGCCGGCGGCGCGTCGATCCTGACGAAAACTCCTTTGGGCGTGTTTCCCGTCACTACGGCGCGGAAAATCTGGCCCAGCCGTGAGTGTAGCGCCAGGGCTGCGACCCGTTTGCCCATCTTGCGCTCCACTTTTCGCGCCGCGTCTTCCCGTTCCGTGCAACGTCGTGCGATCGCGTCCAGCTCCTGGTCGGCGTAGGGGGCCGCGCGTTTGGAAAGCACCGCTTTCACCAGACGCTGCGTGACCATGTCCGCGAAGCGGCGATTGGGCGCGGTGGAATGCGTGTAATCGTGTACCGCGAGAGCGAAATGTCCGGGACTCTCCTCGCCGCCGCGCACGAGCATGTATTCGCCGGGACCCATCAGCTTGATGATGGCCAGCGAAACATCCGCGTAATGATCGGGATCCTCGTGTTGAACGTTTTTGAGAAACGCGTTCAGCGCGCTTGAATCCGGCGTGGACGGCAGTTGCCATTCGTGCTCGGCCGCGAGCGCCTGGATCCTGGGCCATCTCTCCGGCGTCCGCACCACGCGGCGAATGGAGGAGACGCCGGCGGAGGCGAGCGTCTGCGCCATCACGTGATTGGCCGCGATCATGAAATCCTCGATCAGCCGCGTCGCGCGATTGCGCGAACGCGCGCGCAGGTCAACCACCTGGCCCTCGGCCAGGATGGTTTCCGCTTCCAGCCGTTCGAAATCGAGCGCGCCGAGCTTGTGCCGCGCCTCGCATAGCCGCTCCGAAGCCTCGTCCTGCAACTTGAGCTGGGCCTGCAATTCCTCCGACGCGGCGATCTTCGGCGGCTCCTCTGTGCCCGCTTGGAGCCACGCACCCGTCGCATTGTAGGCCAACTGCGCTCGATTCGACACTAAGGCCCGATAAATAGCCGGGTCGTGCAGCGATCCGTCGCGGTCCACCGTGTACTCGACCACGATCGCCATCCGGTCCTCGCGTTCGTTGAGGGAGGTGAGATCTGTAGACAGCTCCTCGGGCAGCATCGAAAAAGTCCGCACGCCGGTGTACACCGAGGTGGTCTCCCCGGCGGCGTGGCGGTCGATGGGCGTGCGCAGGTCGACGGCGAAATCCACGTCGGCGATCGCGACGCGCACGCGAATTCCATCGCCGGTCCGCTCGGCGACTTCGATCTGATCCAGATCGCGCGAGGTGTCGTTGTCGATCGAAGACCAGGGAAGGCCACGCAGGTCGCGCGCCTGTACGTCCAGCCGGCGCGCGCGGATGTCGGCGATTTGCTGCGCGGCGCCCTTCGGAAAATCGGGATTGAAGCCGTGCTCGATCATCTCCTGCCGCGCTGCCGCGGCCAAATCGAAGCGCGGGGGCGTCATTTGACTGTGAACAGAACCGAGGCTATCGTGTTCTCCCATTCCATCTTCAGCAGTCCGCGATTGCCGCCAGCATCCGAGAGGGTGATTTCGAAGGTGTTGATGGGCGAAGGGGGCTTGCTCATCTGCATCGGCACACGGCCCAGGTCCTGCTCCTGATGATAATCGAGTCCCCACTCTCCCGTCTGCTTATTGACGATGAGCTGCCACTGGGCCGGATCGAGCGAGACGAACAGAGTGTAATCGCCCTTGGGAACGCTGAGCTTGCCGATGGTCAGATCGGCGTCGGTGTGGAGCGCGGTCGCCTCGTTGGCGCCGGCGCGCCAGACCTTATGATACGGCTCCAGGCCGCCAAAAATTTTCCGGCCGTGCATGGAAGGCGCATGATACTGAATGGAAATTTTTTTCCCGGCGATGGTGACCGAGGTCGACGCCGGAGGGCTGGTATACTGCCCGTGCGCGCACCCGGCCAGCATCAGGAACGCGGCCGGGACACAAGCGAGTTTGCTCATCATGGCAAGTATACTGACTCGGAGTCCCCGGATTCCCGTTATTCTTCAAATTGAGCCACTACCACCTAGTACCGAGGTTTGACAAGCTTTTGACGATTCGCTATTCTTTATAGGGTTAGCGAGTGAATCTTCTGCTCCCGAGCTACCGCCGTCTCGTTTTGATGGCCCGGCCGGGGGCCGGCCCCGCTGGTCGGGCGGATTTTACGCCGTTCGAGTAAGGGCTAGTCCGAAGCCTAAGCACCCTCGCAAGTTTTGGGAACGGGAGTCCGGTGCGTCCGGAGCCGTTTCCGGGTGGTTTCTTTAAGAAAAGATTTTCGAGAGAGGAAGTTCGTGCCGACGTTCAACCAGCTTGTGCGTAAGGGGCGCCGCCCCACGCGCTATAAGACCGCCAGTCCGGCGCTGCAGGCCTGCCCGCAGCGGCGCGGGGTGTGTACGCAGGTGAAGACTACCACGCCCAAGAAGCCCAACTCGGCGCTGCGCAAGATCGCGCGCGTGCGGCTGACCAACGGCCTGGAAGTCACCTGCTATATCCCCGGCGTGGGACACAATCTGCAGGAGCACTCGATCGTGCTGATCCGCGGAGGCCGCGTGAAGGATTTGCCGGGAGTGCGCTACCACATCGTGCGCGGGACGCTCGATACGGCGGGGGTGACGGGAAGGCAGCAGGGGCGGTCGAAATATGGAGCAAAACGTCCGAAGGGAGCTGCCAAATAATGCCCAGAAGACGCAGACCCGAGCAGCGCGAGATCCTGCCGGACCCGGTGTATAACTCGACGCTGGCCGAAAAATTCGTGAACTCGATGATGTGGGACGGCAAAAAAGCCGTGTCGCAGCAGATTTTTTACGCCGCGATGAATACCATCCGCGAGCGTACGCAGGACGATCCGCTGAAGCTTTTCAAAAAAGCCGTGGAGAATTGCAAACCGCTGCTCGAAGTGAAGACGCGGCGAGTGGGCGGCGCGAACTACCAGGTCCCCGTGGAGGTGCCCAAGAATCGCAGCACTTCGCTCGCGATCCGCTGGATTCTGGCCAACGCGCGGACGCGGCCGGAAAAGGGAATGCCCGACAAGCTCGCCAACGAGCTTAATGATGCCGCCAACATGCGCGGCGGGGCGATCAAGAAAAAGGATGACGTGCACCGCATGGCGGAGGCCAACCGCGCCTTCGCGCATTACCGGTGGTGATTCAGCTTTAGCAGGTATTTATGGCCCGCACCGTACAACTCGAAAAGATGCGCAACATCGGCATCATGGCGCACATCGATGCCGGCAAGACCACTACGACCGAACGCATCCTTTATTACACGGGCCGCACCTACAAAATCGGCGAGGTGCACGAAGGCACGGCGGTGATGGACTGGATGGAGCAGGAGCAGGAGCGCGGCATCACTATTACTTCGGCCGCGACCACGTGCCAGTGGCAGGACTGCACCATCAACATTATCGATACGCCCGGCCACGTCGATTTTACGGCGGAGGTGGAGCGCAGTTTGCGCGTGCTCGACGGCGCGGTCGCGGTGTTCGATGCGGTCGCCGGCGTTCAGCCGCAGACTGAAACGGTATGGCGGCAGGGCGACAAGTATCACGTCCCGCGCATCTGCTTCATCAACAAGATGGACCGCGTCGGGGCGGACTTTTTCCGTTCCATCGACACCATCGTGGACCGGCTGAAGTGCCGGCCGGTGGCGATCCAGCTGCCCATCGGAGCGGAGGATCAGTTCAAGGGCATCATCGACCTGGTAACCATGAAAGCGCGCGTGTGGCGCGACGAAACGCTGGGCGCGCAGTACGATGAGGTCGAGATCCCGGCGGAGCTGGCGGATCTGGCCAAGGAATATCACGACAAGCTGGTCGAAGCGGTTTCGGAATCCGACGATCACCTGTTCACCAAGTACGTCGAAGGCCAGGCTGTCACCGAGGAGGAGCTGTGCGGGGGGATTCGCAAGGCCACCATCGCGCAGAAGATTTTCCCGGTGGTGTGCGGGTCGGCCTTCAAGAACAAGGGCGTGCAGAATCTCCTGGATGCGGTTGTCGACTACCTACCCTCACCCATCGACATTCCGGCGGTTCGCGGGACCGCCGTGGACGATCCGGAAAAAGTTCTGGAACGCAAGGCCGACGACAACGAACCGTTCGCGGCGCTGGTTTTCAAAATCATGACCGATCCGTTTGTCGGTCAGCTCGCCTTCATTCGCGTGTACTCCGGAAAGCTGGCCGCAGGGGAATCGATTTACAACGTGGCCAAGGGACGCAGGGAGCGCATCGGCCGGCTGGTCAAAATGCACGCCAACAAGCGCGAGGAGATCACCGAGATTCTCGCGGGCGACATCTGCGCGGCGGTTGGGCTGAAAAATGTGGTGACCGGCGACACGATTTGCGACGAGCGGCATCCGATTCTGCTCGAATCGATCGAGTTTCCGGCGCCGGTGATCCAGCTTGCGATCGAGCCCAAAACCAAGGCCGACCAGGAAAAGCTGGGCATGGCGATCAACAAGCTGGTGCAGGAAGATCCCACGCTTAAAGTTTCAACCGACCCGGACACCGGCCAAACCATCTTGGCCGGGATGGGCGAGCTGCATCTCGAGATCATCGTCGACCGGATGCAGCGCGAGTTTAACGTGGGCGCCAATGTCGGCAAGCCGCAGGTGGCGTATCGCGAAACGGTGCGGCAGAGCGCGGAATACGACTACACGCACAAGAAGCAGACCGGCGGCGCGGGCCAGTATGCGCGCACCAAGCTGCGCATCGAACCGATGCCCTCCGGCGGAGGGTTCGAGTTCGCCAATGAGATCGTCGGCGGAGCGATTCCGAGGGAATTCATTCCGGCGGTTGAAAAAGGCGTGGCCGAGGCGCTGGAGCACGGAATTTTAGCGGGCTATCCGATGTCGGACGTGAAAGTCACGGTGTTCGACGGGGCTTATCACGAGGTGGATTCCTCGGAGATGGCGTTTAAAATCTGCGCGTCGATCTGCGTCAAGGAAGCGGCCCGGAAGGCCAAGCCGGTACTTTTGGAGCCTGTGATGCGGGTGGAAGTGGTGGTTCCGGACGAGTACATGGGACCGGTGAACGGCGACCTGATCTCGCGGCGCGGGCGTCTGGAAGGCACCGAGATTCTGGGCTCGACGCAGATCATCAAGGCGATGGTGCCGCTGTCGGAGATGTTCGGCTACGCGACCGAGTTGAGGTCGCGCACGCAGGGCCGCGGCGCGTTCACCATGCATTTCGGGCAGTACGAAGAGGTTCCCAAGAGCGTCTCCGAGGAGATCACGAGCCGGGCGCAAGGCA
>Ga0335081_10021175_pt1 | contig 10526 bp, 19 predicted proteins | sample Lox_Sample_35_FD_206713 | JGI IMG/M metagenome (GOLD analysis project Ga0335081, IMG submission 206713) | Soil microbial communities from Loxahatchee National Wildlife Refuge, Florida, United States - Lox_Sample_3.5 | ecosystem: Environmental > Terrestrial > Soil > Wetlands | place: USA...
ACGGACGTGGATTTACACAAGCTACTGTCACCGTTCGACCTTACGTCGCGGGGGACGAAGGCAACGTGAGGCTCAAACCTAGTTTTAAGCCGGTCGAAACCGTCGAGATCAGCTGCACGCCGAAGCCCTTCCCACGCGCGTTCCGCTCAGCGCGTGGCGCTTGGGACTGCGCGATAGGTAGTTACGTGGAAACTGGCGGATTGAACGCCTTTGACGCAGTTGCACACGGAGATTTGCTTTTGGGATTTCGTGGCGACCGCGCCAGGCTGTACCGACACATTGACCACATTCCCGGGCAGCCACCGTCGGGTAATGCTTTAGTCAGGAACGAACACATTATGACGATCGATGTACTAAATCTAGGCGGCGAAAAAGTAGGCGCGCTGGAGCTGGCCGAGGAAGTGTTCGGGGCGGTCAACGAGGACCTGCTCTGGGAGGCGGTGAAGCACTACCGCGCCGGGCAGCGGGCCGGCACGCACGCCACCAAGAACCGGAAGCTGGTGAGCGGCTCTGGCAAGAAACTTTGGCGGCAGAAGGGCACCGGGCGCGCGCGTGTGGGTTCCATCCGCTCTCCCCTGTGGCGGCATGGCGGCACCGTGCACGGACCGCAGCCCCGCTCTTATGACTACGCCTTCCCTCGTAAGAAGTTGCTGGGGGCGTTGCGCTCGGCGCTGGCGGCGAAGTTAGCGGACGGCAAGCTGGTGGTGGTGGAGAACTTCGAACTGGCTGAGCCCAAAACCAAAGCGTTTCGCCAGGTGCTCGACAAGCTGAACGCCAAGAGCACGACGCTGCTGGTGGAGAGCTCGGCGAGCGAGAACCATAACCTGCATCTGAGCTCGCGCAACCTTGAGGGCGTAGAGCTGCTGACCGGCAATCAGGTCCACCCGTATCACCTGCTGCGTTACGAGAGCGCAATCTTCGCCCGTCCGGCGCTGGAGAAGTTGCAGGATTCGCTGAAGGCTTCACTACCCAGGCGCAGGCACGCGGAGGTGGCGTAATGAAGTCGGCGTATCAGATCATTCGCCGCCCGGTGATCACGGAAAAGGGCCTGGGCGTGAAGGAAACGGAATCGACGCTGGTGTTCGAAGTCGCCGTCGGCGCCAGCAAGACGGAGATCAAGCAGGCGGTGCAGAGCATTTTCAAGGTGAAGGTGGATTCGGTGCGCACCGCAACTTTCGTAGGCAAAGAGCGCCGCCGCGGCAAGTTCACCGGCTATCGTCCCGACTGGAAGAAGGCCTACGTGCGGTTGAAGTCGGGCGAGAAGATGCCGGAGTACGCGGAGAACTTGTAAGACGGTGGTTAGTGGATAGTGGCTAGTGGATAGTTACGCGCCACGAACCTGATCAATCCAGCCGCGAAGCGGCGGGATGAAGTTAGACGGGGGCGGCAGCCCCCGGTCAGGAAAGATTACAGTCGGAGCCGCTGCGCGGCGGCAAGTACAAGCGAGTAACAACATGGCAATCAAGACTTACAGACCGGTAACGGCGACGCGGCGGTTCCAGACGACCATCGTCAATGATGACCTGACGAGCAACCGGCCGTACAAGCCGTTGACCGAGCCGAAGCAGCGCATCAGCGGACGCCGCAACGCCGGTGACCTCACCATCTGGCGGCGCGGCGGCGGACACAAACGCAAGCTGCGCATCATCGACTTCAAGCGCGACAAGACCGGCATTCCGGCGACCGTCGCCTCCATCGAGTACGATCCCAACCGCTCCGCGCGCATCGCGCTGCTGAGCTACGCCGATGGCGAGAAGCGTTACATCATTCAGCCGGTCGGGCTGAAGGTTGGAGCGAAGGTGCTGAGCGGCCCCGATGCCGACATCCTGGTGGGCAATGCTTTGCCGCTGCGCAACATTCCTCCCGGCACGACGGTGCACAACATTGAACTGAAGCCGGGCAAGGGCGCGCAGATGGCGCGTTCGGCGGGCGCGCAGGCGCAGTTGGTCGCCAAGGAAGGCAATTACGCGCTGCTGAAGCTGCCCTCGGGCGAGACCCGCCGCGTGCTGGTGGATTGCATGGCGACGGTGGGCCAAGTGGGCAACACCGATCACGAAAACGTTTCCATCGGCAAGGCGGGACGCACACGCTGGCTGGGGCGGCGTCCGACGAACCGCGGTGTTGTGATGAATCCGGTCGACCATCCGCACGGCGGCGGCGAAGGCAAGACGAGCGGCGGACGCCATCCGGTTACGCCGTGGGGCCAGCCGACGCGCGGCTACAAGACGCGCAACAACAAGCGGACCGATAAGTTCATCGTGACCCGCAGACAGAAGTAGGACTGAGACGATATGGCACGTTCAACCAAGAAAGGCCCGTTCATCGATTCGCACCTTCAGGCCAAGGTGGACGAGATGAACGCGCGCAATGAAAAGAAAGTCGTCCGCACCTGGTCGCGCCGCTCCACCGTGGTCCCCGAAATGGTGGGACATACGCTGGCGGTGCACAACGGCAAGAAGTTCATCCCGGTGTACATCACCGAGAACATGGTGGGGCACAAGCTGGGCGAGTTCAGCATGACCCGCAACTTCAAAGGGCACTCGGTGAAGGCGGCCACGGAAACCGCTGCCAAGCCGGCGCCGGCGCCGAGATAAAGGAAGCGAGATGGAATTCACGGCCAAACTGAATTACGTGCGCGTCTCGCCGCAGAAGGCCCGCCTGGTGTTGGACCTCATCAAGGGCCGCCGGGTGGAAGCGGCGCTGGACACGCTGCTGTTCAACAAGAAAGGCATCGCGCCGCAACTGTACAAGCTGCTGCGTTCGGCGGTGGAGAACGCCAACTACGTCAGCGCGGAGAAGGGCCTGGACATCGATGTCGATCGCCTGTTTGTGAAGCGCGCCATCGCCAACGACGGGCCGCGCATGAAGCGCATTCGCCCCGCCCCGATGGGCCGCGCGTATCGCTATCAGCGGCGCATCGCGCACATCGAAATTGCGCTGGCGGAGAAAGTGTCCGCGAATGGCAAGGGCGAACTCGTGACCAAGGTCGGCGAGGGCGCTCCCGCTCCCGCGAAAAAAGCGGCGAAGCGGGCGATACCCCGGAAATCTGCGGCAAAGAAGGCGCCGGCGAAGAAGTTCGCAGGCAAGAAAGCCGCCAAGAGGAAGTAGGAGATTATGGGACAGAAAGTCCATCCATACGGGTTCAGGCTGGGCGTGACCAAGCCGTGGCGCTCGCGCTGGTTTGTCGAGCGCGACTACGACAAGCTGCTGCTCGAAGATGTCAAGCTAAAGGCCGAGCTGAAGGACAAGCTCAAGTCGGCGGGCGTCAGCTCCATCGAGATCGAGCGGCCGGGCAACAAGCTGCGCATCATCATTCGCACCGCGCGTCCGGGCATCATCATCGGCCGCAAGGGCGCGGAGATCGACAAGCTGAAGCAGGAGATCCAGAAGCGCACCAACCGCGATGTGTATGTCGATATCCAGGAAGTGCACAAGCCGGAGCTGGATGCGCAACTGGTTTCGGAGAACATTGCGCTGCAACTGGAGAAGCGTGTGGGCTTCCGGCGCGCCATGCGCAAGGCGGTGGATTCGGCACTGCGCTTCGGCTGCAAGGGGATCAAGGTGCGCGTCAGCGGACGTTTGAACGGCAACGAAATCGCGCGCTCGGAGTGGTATCTCCAGGGCCGCCTGCCGCTGCACACGCTGCGCGCCGATATCGACTACGGCTTTACCGAGGCCCGGACCACCTATGGCGTGATCGGCGTGAAGTGCTGGGTGTACAAGGGCGAAATTTTCAAGGAGCGCAAACGCGAGCCGCAGGGCGTGCAGTCGGGGGCGTTCTGAAAGCAGTTGCCAGTAGTCAGTCGCCAGTTGCCAGTTAAGGGCAGCGGCGAACTGGTCACAACAACTGGCAACTGACTACTGGCAACTGGGAACTGACTATGTTGATGCCAAAGAAAGTTAAGTACCGCAAGCAGCAACGCGGACGCATGTGCGGCAAGGCCTGGCGCGGCGGCGAACTGTCGTTCGGCGACTTCGGGCTGAAGGTGCTGGAGCCGGGATGGATTACCGACCGGCAGATTGAGGCCAGCCGCGTTGCCATGACGCGCTTCATCAAGCGTGGCGGCAAAATCTGGATTCGCCTGTTTCCGGACAAGCCGGTCACCAAGAAGCCGGCCGAAACCCGTATGGGAAAAGGCAAGGGCGCTCCCGACCATTGGGTAGCCGTGGTGCGTCCCGGCAAGATCCTGTTCGAGATGGAAGGTGTGCCGGCGACTGAAGCGGCCGAGGCGATGCGTCTGGCCTCGCACAAACTGCCGCTCAGGACGAAGTTCGTGCAGCGGGAAGGCGTGCACTAAAGCAGTGGGTAGTGGATAGTGGATAGTTAGCCGTCAGGCTAGTCGCAGTTGGTTAGAGGATATTGTAGGTCTGTGGTTCAAGGATTTCTATCCACTACCCACTGACACCCACTGACCACTATCCACTACTTCAAGGATTTGCAATGAACGTAGACAAAATTCGCAATCTTACCGATATCGAGCTGGCCCATCAGCAGCGCGAGCTGTCCGACCAGCTCTTCAAGATGAAGTTTCAGATGAAGATGGGCCAGACCGAGAGCCTGAAGAAGATCCGCGAGCTGAAGAAGGACATTGCGCGGGTGAAGACCGTCATGCGGCAGAAGGAGATTGCCGCGGGCAACGGGGCAAGTGCCCAACGGAGGGCGGTGGCGACAGCGCCGGCTCCGGAGAAGAAGAGAGCGGCCAAGAAGGCTGCAACGGAGAAAAAGTAATCCATGGCCGAAACTACGGCAACGAACACGGAAAAGGCCGCGGGGCGGCGCAAGACGCTGATTGGCGAGGTCGTCTCCACCAAGATGGCCAAGACGATTGTGGTTGAGGTGCGGCGGCAGAAGGCGCATCCGTTTTACAAGCGCGTGATATCGCGCAGCAAGAAGTTCTATGCCCACGACGAGCAGGGCACCGCGCATCTCGGCGACTTCGTGAAGATCGAGGAGACACGGCCACTCTCCAAGCTGAAGCGGTGGCAGTTGAAGGAAGTGGTGCAGCGCGCGGCCCAGGTGGCGCCCGTGGAAGAGGCAGTCGGCGAGAACGTGTAGCTCACACCAATAGTAGCTAGTAGCTAGTAACTAGTAGGGATCAACGCGAGGAGCTGGACGCAAAGGTTAAATGCTAAGTTCCTAGAGACACAAAGCTGCTTTGCTAGTTGCTAATTACTAGTTGCTAGTTACTAGTTACTAGTTACTATGTCGCTGAGTTGCTGAATCCGTCAGGCCCTGCTAAGGAGAGGAATTATGGCAGTGATGATGAGGACCATGCTCGATGTCGCCGACAATTCCGGCGCGCGTAAGCTCCAGATGATTCTGCCGCTGGGCGGCTCGACCGGCTTGGTGGCGGGCCTGGGGGACATTATCACCGCGGCAGTGAAGGAAGCGGCTCCCGACGGCACGGCCAAGAAGGGCACGGTGGTGAAGGCGGTGATTGTGCGCACGCGCAAAGAGCATCGGCGGCGCGACGGCACCTACATTCGCTTCGACCAGAACGCCGCGGTGCTGATCAACGACGCGCACGAGCCCGTGGGCACGCGCGTCTTCGGCCCTGTGGCCCGCGAGCTGCGCGAGAAGAAGTTTTTGAAGATTGTGTCGCTGGCGCCGGAAGTGCTGTAGGAGTAACTAGTAACTAGCAACTAGTGATTAGCAGTTAGTTGTAGAGTAGATTTCCCATCGCAAGAGCGGGAGGTTGTTCTAGTTACTAGCTACTAGTTGTTGGTGGCTCGTTGCTGAGAGGCTTTGATATGCAGAAAACTGTCGACATTCGCCGCAACGATGAAGTGCGGGTCATCACGGGACGGGACAAGGGCAAGCAACACCGTGTGCTGCGCGTGATGCCGGACCTGGGCAAGGTGCTGGTAGAGCACGTCGCCATGGTGAAGAAGAACGTTCGTCCCAATCCGCAGAAGAACATTAAGGGCGGCATTGCTGAGCAGGAGAGCGCTATCTCGATCAGCAATGTGATGCTGGTGTGCAAGTCGTGCAACCGGCCGGTGCGGGTTGGCCATGAGCATCAGGGCGATCGTCGCGTGCGCGTGTGCAAACGTTGTGGGAATGTGCTGGAGAAGTGACTAGTGACTAGTCACTAGAATTGATTTCCTCACGAACCGGCGGTGGTACTCACGCCGAAACCGTGAAAAAGGTAGAACCGGAAAAATGGCAGACGAGAAGAAACCGAAAGGCCAGCCTGGCGCACCGAAGCCGCCAGGTGGTCAAGGCAAGCCGCAGGGCAAGAAGGCCAAGCCGGAGCAGGCCGACGCCGCAGCCGAGCGCGGAAGCGGCAAACCATCGCGCCCCAAGGCGACGAACCGCGAAACGGCGCGCCTGCGCGACCGCTATTACAAGGAAGTCCTGCCGGCGCTGATGAAAGAGTTCAGCCTGGAGAACCCAATGGCCGCTCCCAAGCTGGAGAAGATCATCGTCAACATGGGCGTGGGCGAGGCCACGCAGAACGCCAAGCTGATCGATCCGGCGGTGATGGAGGTCGGACAGATCACCGGCCAGAAGCCGGTGGTGACCAAAGCTCGCAAGTCGATCGCGGCATTCAAGGTTCGCGAAGGCATGCCTATCGGTGTGATGGTCACGCTGCGCGGCGACCGCATGTACGAGTTCTTCGATCGCCTGGTGAATGTGGCCCTGCCGCGTGTGCGCGATTTCCGCGGCGTGCCGACCAAGTCGTTCGATGGGCGCGGCAACTATACCTTGGGTGTGCGCGACCAGTTGGTCTTCCCGGAGATTGATTATGCCAAGGTGGAAAAGCTGAAGGGCATGAACATTACCATTGTGACCTCGGCGGGCAGCGACGACCAGGCACGCGCGCTGCTGAAGCACATGGGAATGCCGTTCCGGCAGTAGGTTTGAAGGTTTGAAAGTGTCAAGGTTTCGAAAGTAGAGGAGTTGCATGGCAACGACAGCAAAACGGGTTAAGGACGGCGTTGGACCGCATCAGCAGCACCCGAAGAGGCAGGATAAGCCGTGTAAGGTCTGCCGGGGCAAAGGCGCCGTGGATGGCAAGTCCTGCGTTTGCAAGAATGGGAGAACCTTCACCACCCGGCACCATAATCGCTGCAAGATTTGCGGGCGCTCGCGCGGCTATCTGCGCAAGTTCGGCCTCTGCCGTCTGCACTTCCGCGATCTGGCGCTGCGGGGCGAGATTCCGGGAGTCGCAAAGTCCAGTTGGTAGCGCAATAGCTAGTCACTAGCTACTAGTTACTAGTTACTCGCAAAGAGGTAAGTACGTCGTTGCGGGTTCTTGTCGCTATTAACAGCAACACCGCCGATAAGCGAACGGGCGACGATATGAGGAGAAGCAAGCATGAGTTTGACCGATCCGGTCTCGGATTTTCTGACCCGAGTTCGTAATGCCATCAAGGCGCGGCAGCAGAAGGTGGACATCCCGCATTCCAAGCTGAAGGCGGAGATGGCCCGCATTCTGAAGGAAGAGGGTTATATCGCCAACTTCAAAGCGACAGACGAAGATGGTCATAAGGTCCTGCGCGTGTACTTGAAGTACAGCTCGGACAACTCTTCGCCTTTGTCGGACTTGAAGCGGGTGTCGCGCCCAGGGTGCCGCGTGTACGTGGGCCACAGCGAAATTCCGCGCGTGCTGGGCGGGCTGGGGATCAATATCCTGACTACGCCCAAGGGTGTGATGACCGGCCGCCAGGCCCGCAAGGAAGGCGTGGGCGGCGAAGTGCTGTGCGAGATTTACTAGTGACTAGTTACTAGTCGCTAGTACTAGTTGCTAAAAGGCTAATTTATGTCTCGAATTGGAAAGAAACCGATTCCGTTGCCCAAGGGCGTGACCTATGCCGTCGAGGGCAATACTGTACGCGTGAAGGGCCCGAAGGGCGAAGTTGTTACCCATATGCCCGGCGGCGTCAAGCTTGAACAGAACAATGGCAACCTGGTAGTCGTGCGCGAAGACGATTCCAAGGCCGCGATTCATGGCCTGGTGCGCGCGCTCGTCAACAATTCCGTGGAAGGCGTCACCAAAGGCTGGACGAAGGAACTGGACATTGTCGGCATCGGCTATCGCGCCGAGATGAAGGGCAAGGGCACGGTGGTGTTCACGCTGGGATACTCGCATCCCATCGAGTATCCGCTGCCGAACGGCATCGAGGTCACGATCGATCCCAAGCAGACGCACCTGACCATCAGCGGGATCGACCGGCAGAAGGTGGGATTTGTTGCGGCGGAAATGCGTGGTCTGCGTCCACCCGATCCGTACAAAAACAAAGGCGTGCGCTACACCGGCGAGCGGCTGAAGAAGAAGGTCGGCAAGACGGGGGCGAAGTAGCAGTTGTCAGTAGCCAGTAGCCAGTAGTCAGTAGCCAGTTAGCGACTGACGAAGAGCGAACAGCGAAGAGCGAATTGCACGACGGCATGGGGCTTAGGCCCGCCGTTGCCCGGTTCAGAAACCCGGGATAAGGAAACAACGATGTTAGCGAAGACTTCAAAGGATAAGACGCGGCAGAAGGTCCATACCCGAATCCGCAAGAGGCTTGCGGGAACGACGGAGCGTCCGCGACTCAACGTGTATCGCTCGGTGAACCACATTTACGCGCAGGTCATCGACGATGCGCAAGGTGTGACGCTGGTGTCGGCGACCTCCGTCGAAAAAGGTAAAGGGACCAAAGGCGAGAAGCGCCCAACCGGCGGCAACGTGAGCTCGGCCAAGGAAGTGGGCAAGCTGATCGCCCAGCGCGCAAAGGAAAAGGGCATCAGCAAAGTGGTCTTCGATCGCGGCGGGTATCTGTATCATGGGCGCATCAAGGCGCTGGCCGACGCGGCGCGCGAGGCAGGACTAGAGTTCTGATGGCCCACCCTCTCGCCAAAGCAAAGCGAGAAGGCTGGGGCATCCGCCGATGCGGCGTGAAAGCGGGTATTAATAACAGTTGTCAGTTCTCAGCTGTCAGTTATCAGTAAGAACCGGCGAAAAGCGAGTAGCGAAAAGCGAAGGGCGAAAACGTTAATGCCAACAGTAAAGAAGAAGCTGGACGCGGGGCAGTACCAACTGAAGGACCAGGTGGTTTCGATCAATCGCGTCACCAAGGTTGTCAAGGGCGGCAAGAATCTGTCGTTTGCGGCGCTGGTGGTGGTCGGCGATCCGGCGTCGGCCGTCGTAGGCTACGGCTCGGGCAAGGCGAAGGAAGTTCCGCAGGCCATCCGCAAGGGCATTGAGTCGGCCAAGAAGAACCTGCTGCGGGTGAACCTGACGCAGACCACGATCCCGCACCAGGTGCTGGGACGCTACGGTTCGGGCATGGTGCTGCTGAAGCCGGCGCCGGAAGGCACGGGCGTGATTGCCGGGGGCGCGGTGCGCGCGGTCATGACCTCCGCCGGAGTGCAGAACGTGTTGACCAAGTCGATCGGTACCACCAACCCGCACAACGTGATTAAGGCCACCTTCAACGCGTTGAGTAAATTGCGCGACCGGCAGGACGTAGCGGCACAGCGTGGCAAAGCGGTTGAGGAGCTGTAACTATGGCGAGAGTTCGCAAGAAGGCAGAAGTGAAGGCGGCAGCTCCCGGCACGAAGATCCAGTTGAAGTGGGTGCGCTCGGCGATTTGTGCGCCGGTAAAGCACAAGCTGGTGATTAAGGGTCTGGGGTTCACTCGGCTGAACCAGATAGTGGAGCGGGAAGACACGCCTTCGATCCGCGGCATGGTCGCGAAGGTGCCGCATTTGGTGGAGATAGTGAAGTAGCTAGTTACTAGCCACTAGTTACCAGTTACACTGAGGTTTCAGATGAACTTAAGTACGCTAAGAGCGCCCCGCAAGGCGTCAGAGAACCGCAAGCGCGTGGGCCGCGGCATGGGTTCGGGCATGGGTAAGACATCGACGCGCGGCCACAAAGGCCAGGGATCGCGCAGCGGCTCACGCCTGATGCGCGGCTTTGAAGGCGGCCAGATGCCGCTGCATCGCCGCCTGCCCAAGCGCGGCTTCGTCAACATCTTCCGCACCGAGTACGAAGTGGTGAACCTGGAAAAGCTGGCGAGCTTGAGCGATAGCGAAATCACGCCCGAAGTGCTGCGCAAGGCGGGAATGGTGAGCTCCAAGAAGGCGCGGGTGAAGGTGCTGGGACAGGGCGAACTGTCGAAGGCGCTGACCGTGCACGCGCACAAGTTCTCCAAGTCGGCGCAAGAAAAGATTGAGAAGGCCGGGGGCAAGGTGCAGACGCTGTAGTTCGTCTCCCGACGGGAAGTGGATTGTGGTTAGTGGATAAGTATAACGCACCACTATCCACGATCCACTGACCACTAGCCACTGAGAAGGTTTTATGCTTGAGAAGCTAGCCAACGTATTCCGCGTTCCCGATCTGCGAAAGCGCATTCTGTTCACGCTTGGACTGCTGGCGGTGTACCGCCTGGGCGGCCACATTCCCACGCCGGGTATCAACGCCGATAAGCTGGCGCAGTTCTTCGACCAGAACCGTGGCAGCTTCCTGGGCTTCGTCGATCTGTTCAGCGGCGGCCAATTGCGCCGCCTGACCATCTTTGCCCTCGGCATTATGCCG